>Ga0209395_1001513_pt1 | contig 32214 bp, 29 predicted proteins | sample GOMGulsemesocosm_3_FD_184635 | JGI IMG/M metagenome (GOLD analysis project Ga0209395, IMG submission 184635) | Methane-oxidizing microbial communities from mesocosms in the Gulf of Mexico - GOM9D Gulf of Mexico (SPAdes) (version 2) | ecosystem: Environmental > Aquatic > Marine > Cold seeps... | reverse complement strand
AAGAAGGTAAAGACGTTTCAGCTTATGATCGCGCAGATCTAATGAACGAGAAATACGATAGCACGGAATTAGCAATTCAGGCTGATGAGAAGATCCGTACATTCCAAGCTGATTCAGCACGTGAAGCTGGTATCTTCCACCACCTAATCACGCTACCGACTTACCATACAGCAGCGCTATCAACTGATAACCTAGCGAAAGAATACTTCGGTGATCAAGGGATGCTGGGCTACGTTAAAGGTGTTCAACGTAAAGAGATCCGTCAATCGATTGCTTGTGTTAAGCACCAAAACATGGCTGGTTCTGATATGGGCGATGACCATAAAGAATACTTTGCTGGTGATGCAGCACTGAAAGCAGGCGGTAAAGATAACACGATGAACCAGTTCTAATTTAGAACCTTATTGTGAGCTTATTATCAGTTAAATAATAAGAGTCAGTTAATATGAAAAAACCAGCTTCGGCTGGTTTTTTGCGTTTTAGCGATAAGCTAACAATCTTTGAGTGAGTCGACTAAATTTATTTATCTTTCAGCAACAATATCCGCGCTTCAAAATAATCAGGAAAGGTACGGTAAGTATTAATATAATCATCCCAGTTTTTAAAATAACCGCCAAGGTAGTCTAGCTGATATTGGTTATTTTCAAATGCTCCGCCCGTATCGGCTAATACGGTTAAACGACTTTCACCATTGTGGGTCAGCATAATTAACTTACCTAAGCCTAAATGCGCTAAATCACCTGCGACTGTCACTAATGGATAAACAGGGATCTTATGATTAGCATCTTTACCATAACCCATCACAGACTCGGTTTTCTTAAAATACCAGTAACGCCCCTGCTGCTCTTTTTTCAAGTTACGCTGGTAGCCAATGCCGTTATTACGATGGACATTAAAAAACTGACTCGTAACGCCATTAGAATCTGACTCTATATCGACTTTTACTGTACCCTGCATTAATGAATCTTCTAGGTCATAACGCGACAACCACACCATAGGCTCAGCCAAGCTATCTTTATCTAAAATACCCGTTAACACATCTTGCTTAGTTAACTGATGACGAATTAATCCACGCTCTGCATCGCTCTGCTCTAACGTTAAGCCTTGTTCATCATTTGGCAGTGCATATAATGCATAAGGAGTTTCAGGAGTTTGCTTTGCAGTCCCTTTTGCGAGTTTAATATAATATTTAGTCAGCAAAATTTTATCATCAGGGATATTTTTCAATAAGGGTTTATTTTTGGCAAAGCCCTGCGCTTGATTTTTATCTGGCATCCAACGGATCACATCAAAGTGTTCGGTAATAAAATCAGCATCCATTAAACGGCTTACAGTGCCCGCTAATTTATCCGCTTGCTGTACTTGGCAAATAAAATTAAGGGTCCGCTTTACTCTTTTTAAATCACCACCAAATTGCGCAGTCATACCGGCGGTAATAATACCAGGGTCGTAATTTTCACCTAAAGCAAGGTAATCCACCGTACCTTTAGCCACATTGCAGAGCTCTGCAGTAGATGGAGTAACCATTTTGCCAATAACAGGACTTTTTTCTAACAGGTAAATACGCTTTACTGATGATTTTACTACCGTATCTAGGTTCATGTTTTGGTTACTTGCAATTACAGTGCTCGCATAAGAACTCCAGGCCACCGAAACATTTATGGTTAAAAAAAATAAAGTACTGAATTTCATTGTTTTATAAATCTCGCTGTCATTGGTCGCTATAAAATATCAGTCATGGTGATTAACACGAGTAAATGTTTACAAATGTTTATTTATCACACCGATGTAAATCTAATCATCAAATTTAAAAGACAAAACTGTAATGCAATTTAGACAAAATATAAACTCTAATGCTGTGAATTTACACTTTACTGACATCTATAAACCCATACAAAATTAATTAAGGTAACCATCAATGCACTTTTTAATCATAACAAACTTGGTATGGGCTTTTTCATTTAGCCTTATCGGCGTTTATCTGGCGGGTCAGGTTGATGCTTGGTTCTCGGTATTATTCCGTATTGGTTTAGCTATGCTGGTATTCATCCCATTCTTAAAACTGGGCAACTTATCACGTACCACGATTGCTAAAGTGATGGCGATTGGTGCTTGCCAGCTGGGTATTATGTACGGATTTTATTATCAATCATTCCTACTCTTATCAGTGCCAGAGGTATTACTATTTACCGTATTCACCCCGATTTACGTAACCTTAATTGATGATCTATTACATTCTCGTTTCAACCCTTGGTATTTAGGCACTGCTATCATCGCAGTATTAGGTGCTGTAGTAATTAAATACGCAGGTATTAACGAAGGTTTCGTAGTTGGTTTCCTTGTTGTACAAGGTGCGAATATTGCCATGGCGATTGGTCAGGTGGCTTATAAAAAACTATCTGAAAATGAATTAAAGGACGTTAAACATAGCGAAGTGTTTGGCCTGTTTTATATTGGCGCATTCTTGGTTGCCTGCATCGCATTTATGTTACTAGGTAGTACAGAAAAAATGCCCTCGACGACAACACAATGGGGTGTATTAACTTACCTCGGTATTATCGCATCGGGCTTAGGTTACTTCATGTGGAATAAAGGCGCATGTTTAGTGAATGCAGGGACATTAGCCGCCATGAATAACGTGCTCGTACCGCTAGGCTTGTTGGTTAACCTGGTGATTTGGAACCGTGATGCGGACTTAGTCAAATTGGCGTTAGGCGGCGGTATTATTTTGCTATCGCTGATATTTAATGAAACAGTAGTTAAACAGAAAATAAAACAAAAAGCATTAGCGTAATAGACTGAGCGTTAAAAGAATCTAGGTGGTCTCTCTTTAGATGGGATCACTTAGACTGCTTTATCTACCTATCACCCTACAAATAAGTACTTACCAATAACACTTTATTCTCTGCTACAATCGCTCTTTTATACGCAAGCAGATCTCCATGTATTTTTTACTCCCGCTACTTACCGTTATCATCTGGTCAGGCAATTCGATTGTTAATATCTTATCGACCAATGTTATCGCACCCGAAACAATTTCCTTCTATCGCTGGTTTATTGCCTTAATGACACTGACGCCTTTTTTGATCAAACCAGTATGGAAAAAACGCCAAGCGATTAAACCCTATTTACCTAAATTAGCATTTCTGGCATTACTGGGCATGGCGATCAATCAATCCCTCGCCTACTTTGCTGCAGCGACCACGACAGCAACACATATGACGCTGATTTTTGCCTTAGTCCCGTTATTAAGCTTGATGTTTAGTGTGCCACTACTCGGCATTTCACTGACTAAGAAAGCATTACTCGGCGCTGCTATTTCGATGACAGGTTTGGTGTATATGTTAAGCCACGGTCAAATCAGTAGTTTACTGTCTGAGGGTGTTAATATCGGTGATACCTACATGCTGATTGCAGCCAGCAGTTACGCCCTTTACGGGATTCTACTCAAACGCTGGCGCTTACCATTTAATAACTGGATTGCACTATATGTACAGATGGTATTTGCCGTCATCATTTTAATACCAGTACTGACGTACAACGGCCAGGTTAGCCTGAGCAGTAAGTCATTACCGCTAGTGTTATATGCCGCGATCCCAACGTCGATATTAGCTGCTTGGTTATGGATGCAAAGTATTCATTATCTCGGCGCAGATAAGACTGCAATGTTCATGAATTTATTACCGGTATTTACTGCGATCATGGCGACCTTTATTCTTAATGAACAGCTATCAAGTGAGCAGTTTATCGGTGGGACATTGGTATTAGCTGGGGTAATAATGACGCAGTTAAAATCGAAAAATGTGGCAGGAAAAGTAGTTACAATTCCGTCTTAGTGTAAGCGACAAAAATAGTTAAGGGGTTCTCCCCTTAACTAAGTACTACATTATTATTTTTGTTCAGTTAACCATGCTTTAGTTACGTCATCCAAAGACTTTCCTTCGCGGGAGACCTGATAGTCGAGCGCTGCAATAATCTCATTTGAGAAGCGCAGTGAGTCTAATTTATTAATTTGGTCTTGGCTAAAATACGATGAACGATCTTGTCGAAGTAGTAATACTGCGCGGTCAACAATGCCCAATAAACCTTTTGGTTCGGCAATCTCACGGATCGTATATTTATGGTGTAAAAACTGAGGTTTCCATAGCGGAACTACCACCCACTCTTTATTCGCTACAGCTTGTTCGAATGCATTAAAGCAATCTTCTTCAGTACCTGTATAGAACTTATATCCAACATCATTGAGATTATATTCATCCATCATCTGAATCGAAAATCGCGTTATCCCTGCCCCAGGGTTAATGCCTTGGATGTCTTTTTTCATACGGGAAAGCACTTCAGGTTTAAGTAAATCATCAACCTCAGCAACCGCCTCTTCCGGTATATAATCTGGTACCCCCCAAAGTGCATACGGTTTATAATGCAAACCTAATTCAAGCAATGGTTCAACCTCTTCGACATCGGATTTATAAATGCCATGACTGGACGGGAGCCAAGCGGAAGATAGCATGTCAACCTCTCCAGACTTCAACTTAGCAAAGTTTTCTTGATGCGGAGAATAAATACGCTCGACTTCAAAGCCCATATCTACCAAGACATTAGCAACAAGTGAAGCTGTTACACGGTGGAAAGAAAGATCGGTAACTCCAATGGTAATTTTATTTTGCATAATTGTATTCTCTTTAGGTCTTGGCGTATTAACGCAGTGACTAAATTAGTACTAGAAGGTATGCAGTTAAATTAGCAAAATTTTTGATCATCAAAAAGAGGGGATCGTTTGAATGACTATCAAAAATAATTTGATAGTCATTTGTGATACAGCTGGATATGCTAATGTTTGGATTATCACATTTGGTAAGATACTCGACGAATATTTAAAGTCAGAGTATCTGCAGAATTCATTTAATAGGCTTAAACTATCTAAATAGAGCTACCAATCAACGCCTTTTCTAACTTTAATGCCAGCTCTGAATGCATGCTTAGTATCTTGAATATCACTCACTGTGTCAGCCATTTCAATTAACTCAGCACTTGCTCGTCGGCCAGTGACAACCACAGATTGCTCGCGCGGACGATTCTTTAATGCATTAAGGATTTCATCTTTCGGTAAATACTCATAACTTAACATGTACGTTAATTCATCCAGCAGCACCACGTGGATATCAGGGTCTTTTAAAAATAGCTTAGCCTGTTCCCATACAATCTTAGCAGCTTCAATATCGACCTCTCGGTCTTGGGTATTCCAAGTAAATCCGGTGCCCATCACTGCAAAAGGCACATCAAGCTTTTCTAACAGATTACGTTCACCGCAATCCCATTTACCTTTAATAAACTGCACCACTGCCGCTTTATATCCATGGCCGACACAACGTGTAACATTACCAAAACCCGCCGTTGATTTACCTTTACCATTGCCGGTAATAACTAGCATAATACCGCGTTCTTCTTTTGCTTTTTCTACGCCTTTCTCAACCTTGATTTTACGGTTACGAGACTTACGTAAATGCTTTTCTACTTCGGTCATTCCTGTCATTATTTTACCCTATCCTGTCATTCCATTTTTTGGCAATTTTGTTGTTTTTGAACCACAACTTTATTGGTATAACCCAATTGCGGAAAATGTTCGCCTTCGTGGGCGAATACGCTAATGTGGCTAATGCTGGCATACTCAATTTTAATCCGCTGAAATTGCACACCGTGCAGATAGTCTATTTTTAAACACCACGCGATTAACGTGCGTATTACCCCAGAATGTACAAACAAAGCAATACGTTTACCTTGATACTCTTGTAGTACATTCAGCAGCGCAACCTCAACACGTTGCGAAAAGTCCGCTAATGACTCCCCATTAGGCGGCGTATTATTAGCTGGGTCGATAAAGAAATTATGCATATCTTGCGGGAAATCATTATGCAATGCCTGATAAGACCGGCCATCCCAATCACCAAAATCAAACTCGACAAAGTCAGCGCTGATATGTAAAGGTAATTCCTGTTGCGCTGCGATGTGCTTAGCGAATAATGCACAACGCAGTAAAGGTGACGAGATCATCACATCAATATCAGTCAGCCCGGCACAATTGTCTAGCATTTGCTGCCAACCTAATTCAGATAACTCGGGATTAGTACGACCTAATAACGCGTTACGAATTTGTGGTTCACCATGACGCACTAAATACAACTCTGTCTGCATCCACCCTCCTAACCTTTTAACACTAACGGTAATCCAGCCACAACCAAGGTGCTTTTATCTGACACCTTAGCAATTGCTTGATTTAGCCAACCAGCATGATCAACAAAACTGCGGGACAACTCGCCCATTGGCACAATTCCACTACCGACTTCATTGCTGACAATGACACAATCGCCATCAAACTCAATTAAAGTTGCGATAAATTTCTGGCGTTGCGATTCAAATTCAGCAAAGTTATCAGAACAGATCCAATTGCTTAACCACAAGGTCATACAGTCAATTAAGACCACCGCATTGGTGCCCGATAATGTTTGCAAACAACTCGCCAGTTGCAAAGGCTCTTCCACCAGCGACCAATCCTGATCACGTCGTTGCTGATGTAAGTCAATGCGTTGCTGCATTTCATCGTCATAGACGGTTGCGGTCGCCAGATAAATTAATTTTTTAGCCGTACTTTGCTTATGAGGACAGTGCTTACCAAGGCTTTGGCTTAATTCACCAGCGAGGGTTTCAGCATAGACGCTCTTGCCCGAACGAGCACCACCAATGACTAAATGGATCATCCTTGTAGTCCTATAATTAATACCATATAAATTAATAACTCACTGAGTTGTTGCGCTAAACCAAGTAAATCACCGGTAATACCGCCTACTTGTTTATGCACAAAACGACGAAAACAAAACACAAAAATCACTAATATAAACAACATTGGCAAGATTAATTCAGGCAGCAGTAATAGCGGTAAAAAGCCTAATATTAAGCTGATATATAAATCATTGCGTTGCTTAGGTTCAGCGACAGATTTAGATTTAGTATCCGCAGTTTCACGTACGTAAGGTGAGATAAACATCATCACAGTTGCTACAGTCCGACTCAACGGATGAGCAATAAGTAATGCCAGCATGACGCTGTTATAACTAGAGAGACTGATGTTGCTATAATTCAATAACAACGCAAACTTAATCGTTAATACAAACCAGATGGCAATCGCTCCATAACTACCAACCCGCGAGTCTTTCATAATCGCGAGTTTTTGTTCACGCGTCCAACCGCCACCTATGCCATCAGCCGAATCGATTAGACCGTCTTCATGAAATGCACCAGTAAGCAATACGCCAGTAAACATGGCAAACAAGATCGCAATGTCGACACTAAAATAAAGTTGAGTAAAGTAATATACCGCACTGCAACAGCCACCAATTAGCCAGCCGACAACGGGAAAGTAGCGACAAGATTGATTTAACTTCTTGGCACTAAAATCCAAATTAGCAGGCACTGGAATACGAGAGAAAAACCCCAATGCTAACCAAAACAGCGCTAACTCAGCCTTGAGTCTATCTATCATACTGCGTCAATACCAGCGGCTTCAAAGCTCGCCATATCATTATAAAAACTGGCTGCTGCTTGTAATAATGGATAAGCTAATGCCACACCAGTTCCTTCACCTAAGCGTAAATCTAACGTAAGTAACGCATCAGCATTAAGGTGTTTAAGCATTAATTGGTGACCTTGCTCTTGTGATTTATGACAGAACACCATGTATTGCTGACAATTAGGCTCTATCATCACAGCTAACATTGCTGCAGCAGTGGTAATAAAACCATCGACCATGATTATGCTTTGACGCTGCGCCGTTGCTAACATAGCACCTGTCATCTGCACAATCTCAAAACCACCAACGCTGGCCATAATGTCCATTGCCGAATCAAGTTTACCTTCATGCAACGCCATCGCCTGTTTAATTAACGTAATTTTCTTAGCATAAGCGTCATCAGAAATCCCAGTACCACGACCAGCGCATTCTTCAACTGATAGCTGAGTAATAGCAGACATAATTGCAGCAGCAGATGAGGTATTTCCTATTCCCATCTCACCAAAGCCTAATACATTACTGCCATTATCCAAATGTTTAATCGCCACATCAGCACCAAGCTGCAAACCTTGCTCAACGCTAGCTAATGTCATCGCTGCTTGTTTGGTAAAGTTAGCCGTGCCATTACCTAGTGATTGCATGGTTAAACGCTCATCCGTTACAGGTAGTAAAATCCCCGCATCAATCACGTCCATGGTAATTTGATTACTGTGACAGAAACAATTAATTGCCGCACCACCGTTCAGAAAATTTAACACCATTTGCTGCGTCACAGCTGACGGTGCAATACTAATGCCTTCTTCTGCAATACCATGATCACCAGCAAACACCAAAACTGTTGGCTGCTTAAGACTAATTGTGTCTTTGCCCGTGATTAATGCTAATTGCAACGCTAATGATTCTAACGCCCCTAATGCACCTGGTGGTTTGGTTTTATTATTGATCTTGTTTTGAATAAATTCTTGGTCAGTGCAATCCAGCATTTTAACATCAAACATACGGTACCTTTCATCCATGTAAATAAAATCGTTTTAATTCGAGCTTTCTTTTTTTGCATCTAGGTCTAACAACAAGGATTGTAATTTTCCACTGTATTCGCCCGGTTCCTGCCATAATCCACGTTGGGTTGCTTCTAATAATCGTTCTGCCATTTCTTCTAACGCATTAACATTATTTTCTTGCATAAAGGCTTGGTTTTCTTGATCAAAAATCAGTGCGTCAGCCACTTTTTCATATTGATAATCATCAATCAAATTAGTTGTCGCATCATAAGCAAACATATAATCAATACTGGCCGCCATTTCAAACGCGCCTTTGTAGCCATGTTCACGCATGGCTTCAATCCATTTTGGATTTAATACACGAGAACGGATCACGCGGTTTAACTCTTCCTTTAAGGTTCTTATCTTAGGCATTGCCGGATTAGAGTGATCGTTATGATATACCACGGGCATTTCATCTTTTAATACCCGAACCGCATTGGTCATGCCCCCCTGAAATTGATAATAATCATCAGAGTCGAGTAAATCATGTTCACGGTTGTCCTGATTCTGCATCACCACATCAAGTTGCGATAAACGGTTTGCAAAGGCGCCTCTGGCAATCACGCCATCAACATCCTCAGCCAAACTGCCGTAAGCATAACCCCCCCAATTCAAATAAGCATCAGCCAAATCTGATTGCTGTTCCCAGCAACGTTCGTCAATCAGCCCTTGCAACCCCGCGCCATAAGCACCTGGTTTACTGCCAAATACCCGATATGACGCTTGACGTTTGGCATCATCGGCCGTCATACCTTGTTCAGACAACTCGCTTATCCGCTTTTTGATATTTTGTTGAATGGTATTTTGGGCACCGGGATCGTCATAATTCGCTAATGCCAATACCGCAGCATCAAATAACTTCATCACATTAGGAAACGCATCACGAAAAAAACCAGATACCCGCAGCGTCACATCAACACGAGGACGACCGAGTAATGCACAGGGTATAATTTCAAAATCGATAACTCGTTGTGAACCTTGCGCCCAAATAGGTTTAATACCCATTAATGCAAATGCCTGCGCAATGTCATCACCACCAGTACGCATGGTTGCCGTCCCCCAGACTGACAGGCCTAACTGTTTAGGATAATCACCATGCTCTTGTAAATGGCGCTCAATCACTGCTTGTGTTGAACGCTGACCAATCGCCCACGCTGCAGGTGATGGTATTGAACGATTATCTACCGAGAAGAAATTACGTCCTGTCGGTAAGGTATCCAATCGACCTCGCGTGGGAGCACCACTCGGCCCAGGTTCAACGAACAAGCCTGCTAACCCATCTAATAAGGCTGAGATTTCATTCTCTACACTTTGTTCTAATGCGATTAATAAGGTGTTTTTAACATAACTAAGCTGCTGTATCGTACGTGGCAACTCAGTCATTAATTGTTTGTATTTTTCAACATCTTTGCGCTCATCAGAGATTAATACGAATGCACTGACTAATTGTATCGCTAACAACTCTAAACGTTCACGAGTATCAAACTCTGTTCGCCAGCTATCATCGCAGAGCTCAGCCAATATAGATGGTCTTGCACCTTGCCAAACATCACTACTGGCCGCAAGCGGATCAAATTCATCACTATTGTGGTGTGAATTAAGATTCTGTAAGTTAAGGTCTAAAGCAAGATTGTGTAATATGCCCTGACTATGAGCCTCTTTACCGCGTGGTAACCGTAATAAGGCCACGATGGTATCACTGAGTTTATCCGTTTGTGGCAATACCCCAAGAATATGCAGTCCGTGACGTATTTGCGCTTCTTTAATATCACACAAGTAAGTATCGAGTTCGGCAAACATATCATCGTCACTATCACCGTAGCTACCACTATCACCACCGAGTTCCTCGGCAACGTGTGAGCTTTTCACTGCATCAACAATCGCTTCACGTAACCAACGTTCACGTTGTTCATCCATGCCCATCGCTTGGTAATATTCATCCACCAGCCCTTCTAACTCAGCCAGTTCACCATAAACTTCAGCTCGGGTCATCGGCGGCATTAAATGATCGATAATAACCGACTGAATACGACGTTTAGCCTGCGCGCCTTCTCCTGGGTCATTCACAATGAAGGGATAAAAATTCGGCATCGGTCCCAGTACTAGATCAGGCCAACATTTCTCAGATAGCGCATTGCCCTTGCCCGGTAACCATTCTAAATTACCGTGTTTACCCACATGAATAACAGCGTCAACTTGGTAGCAATGACGTAACCAAAAATAAAAAGCCAAATAACTGTGTGGTGGAATTAAATCGGGATCGTGATAATTAGCCGCTAAATCAATATTAAAACCACGTGCAGGTTGAATGCCCACAAATGTTTGCCCTAAGCGAATACCAGATAACATTAAGCGCCCGTCACGGTATTTAGGGTCTTGATCGGGACCACCCCACTTATCCCAAATTGCCTGCTGGTTCTCAATCGGCAGTTGTTGAAAATGCTGCATGTATTCATCTACAGCGATACTTTGCCAACAGCCTAAGTGATGTAAGGTATCAGGGTTATTAGTAATTGACCCGAGCAACTCATTAATCAGAGCAGTGCCGTTTTCAGGTATATTTTCGACCGGATAATCAGCCGCAGCTAACGCCGTTAAAATATTCACAGTCGATTCGGGTGTATCTAAACCAACACCATTCCCAATGCGCCCGTCTTTGGTCGGGTAATTAGCAATAATCAATGCGGTGCGTTTATCTTGGTTGGCTTTTATCGATAACTGACAATATTTAAATGCCAAGGTCACCACAAATTCAGCCCGTTCGCGGTGTAACTGATATTTAACGATGGCGGTTTGACAACGTTCACTAAAATCAGCCGTCGTTTTAAAACTCACTGCCCGAGTCTGAATGCGACCATCCATTTCAGGCAGTACCACTTGCATGGCAATATCACGGCTGCGTAACCCCTGTTTGTAATCCAACCAATCTTGCTCTGTACTACTCGACAGCACTAACTGTAACACCGGAATATTTAAACTAAAGGGAGAAATAAATGAGCTAGGCTCTGCGCTTAAGTCTGGACTGGCGGCTCGATTACAAGAAAAGCCTGTGGTATTGATAATAACTTTAGCTTGTGTTTGTAAAAGTAACTCATTCACTAACCTGATAGATTCATCATCTTTCAACGATTGAATAGCAATCGGTAATGGCAACATGTTCAGCTGCTCAATACAATCGATAAGACCATCAAACATCGCGGTATTGTCACTTTGTAAATGACTTCGGTAAAATAATAACAAACAAATTGGTCGTTCTGATTCACTCACATCAACGCTGTAAGGTACTTGTAGCCAACGCTGCTGCCAGTCATTTAAGCTGACTTGCTGATAGTATTGTTGTTCACCTCTTAACACTGACTGTATTGCTTTTGGCATATACAGCATGCAGTTGGGTAACGTTTGTGGCTGTCGCCATGCATAATCTTGGTGAAGATATTGACTGGCTAGATGATGATACAGGTTACGAATATTCGCTTCGCCACCCTCACGCAAATAACGCCACACAGCCACCGCTGCATCACGGTCAACGCTTGATGCTGAAAACAGAACCTCATCCGGGCTGTCATCTCCAGGAACAATAATGAGCTGACGAGGATTTCTGACCGAACTAGCCGCTAACCAATCCTGTAATTGTGCAAAACCATACTGCCAATAGTTTTCACCGCCCAATAAAGACACCACAACCACTTTCGCGTGGTCGAGTACTTTATCTTGATAAAGATCGAATGCGGCAGGTTTTAATAGCTGCATCCAATTGGCTAACCGGATAGAGGGAAAATTAAGTTCCAATACCTCTACACCACTGGCTAATGCAGCCAGTGAACTATCGGCGGCTGACAAAATAACAATATCCGCAGGTGATTGCTCAAGATCAATAATACCTTCGTCATCAGTGAAACCACCGGGTTGCGCCGCCAATAAATGCATTAGGCAGTGACAGCTGTATCAATAACTGCTTGCTGTAATGCAGTTTCTAACACGCTACGGTCAAGGTGTTTGCCAATAACGACAAGTTGAGTCTGACGTACTTCATCAGCATTCCACATGCGGTCAAAGTGCACATCAAGGCGCTCACCCACAGCTTGCAATACCTGACGCATAGGTTTACCCGGTAATGCCGCAAAACCTTTGGCGCGGAAGATATTATGTTCGGTTAATAATTGCGTTAAAATCTGTTGTAAACGTGGACCATCCACTTCACCAAACTTTAAGACAAAAGAATCGAAGTGATCGTGGGCATGGTCGTGATGTGCACCATGGGCATGATGATGATCATGGTGGTTATGGATATGATTAATTTGCTCTTCAGCAGCAGCATCTAAGCCCATTATCACGTCGAGGGCAATTTCACCATTGTCGACATAAATCGTTTTAACTGCATCTGGTACCCTATTAGCAACGACGGTTTGAACCTGTTCACGCTCTGCTTCGGTAAGTAAATCGTTTTTACTCACGACCACTAAGTCTGCTGCACTTAATTGATCATCCAATAATTCTTGTAAACTTGGATCGTGATCTAAGCTTTCATCTGCCAAACGTTGTGCTTGAACCTTGTCTGCATCATTAGCAAAACGACCCGCTGCAACAGCTGGACCATCAATCAGTGTAATAACCGCATCAACGGTACAATATTGCTTTATTTCCGGCCAGTTGAATGCTTGAACCAGGGGCTTAGGTAATGCAAGACCACTGGTTTCAATAAGAATGTGGTCGATATCATCACGACGTGCGACTAACTCTTTCATCACAGGTAAAAACTCTTCTTCTACCGTGCAACAAATACAGCCATTGGCTAATTCATAAATACCGTTCTCACCCTGGCTTTGCGATGTTGCTTCATCGTCACAGTCCAATGGGCAGCTACGTAATAAATCCGCATCAATATCCAGTTCGCCAAATTCATTAACGATAACCGCGATACGTTTGCCTGCTGCTTGTTTTAAAATATTAGAAAGTAATGTTGTTTTACCACTACCAAGAAAACCGGTAACAACGGTAACGGGAATTTTGTTTAATTGCATGTATAGCTCCAAACTGCCATGTTGGTGAGCGAAAAGTGCTGAAATTATAATTTGAGACCTAGGTTATTACAATGTTTGTTTATTGCTATAAGTTGCAGCCTAACGCTATAAAGCATTATCAGTGTTTAACTATTTTGTCGTATACTTGCGCGCAGAGGTATTTATCATGACAACAATTGCAACATTGCCTGAAACTTCAGGTGTTCTTATTTGTGGGCACGGCAGCCGTGCGAAAATCGCTGAAGAAGAATTTTCTTTATTAGCAAAGGGACTAAAAGAACGTCATCCGGAATTGAAAGTTGAATATGGCTTTCTGGAATATTCTGCGCCGAATATGCATACCGCGCTGGATCGTTTAATGGCACAAGGTGTCACTAAAATCCATGCAGTACCAGGCATGTTATTTGCGGCAACCCATGCCAAAAATGACATTCCATCAGTATTAACAACATATCAAGCAAAGCACCCTAATTTAACTATCGAATACGGTAAAGAATTAGGTTTGCATGAAGAAATGATTTTAGCGTTCCAACAACGCATTCTTAATGCACTCGGTCACGACACTATCCCAGCTGCAGGTGAACTGTACGATACAATGCTGGTCGTGGTTGGTCGTGGTACATCGGTTGTTGATGCCAATGCAGATGCCGCAAAACTGACTCGTATTGCTTGTGAAAATCTGGGTTTTGGTTGGTCTGAAACCGTTTATTCAGGAGTCACTTTTCCGTCTGTAGGGCGTGGGTTAGAAATGGCATTAAAACTGGGGTTCAAAAAGATCGTGGTTGCACCTTATTTCTTATTCGGTGGCAAGCTAATCGACCGTATCTACAATTACGTTGATAAAGTGGCAAATGAAAATCCTGACGTGGTGTTTTTAAAAGCGGATTACTTACGTGCACAAGATCATGTGATCAATACTTTTGAACTACGTATCAATGAGACTATTACCGAACCTGTTCCAAACGTGACGCTAATGGCCGACTTCCAAGCGCGTTTAGCACGTGGTGAAGTTGATGTTCACCACCATCATGCTGAATTTAAGGCTGAAGGTGAGCACAGTCATGAACACAGTCATAGTCATGACCATTCGCACGACCATGACCACAGTCATTCCCATAGTCACGGCCATCATCATGCGCCTTACAAACATATTGCCCACCCACATGGTCCACGCACCATGGTGAATGACAATATTTGCGGGTACTTCATGAGTCAATTACCAGAGCATGTAATTGCCGAAGAAAAAGCAGTTGGTGAGAAAAACTAGAAGCAGTGATTTTTTTACATTACTGAATGACAGGTTTTGAACAGCATATGAAACGAGCTTAACGGCTCGTTTTTTATTTCTAGCTTTAATAAAAAACAAAAAACCAATTAATACACGATTAATTGGCTTCATTATTACAATAAAAAATAGCGCTATTATTTCACTGGCGGGCGATAAATATGCGGTTGGTCTTTATCATATAAATACGAATCATCAAATTTATCCGTCCCTAATACATGGCCAACCAGAATAAGTGACGTCAGGGTAAATTTCTTCGCTCTAACCTTTTCGACAATATCTTTTAGCGTCCCAAGTACCTTGTCCTGATCTGGCCATGAGGTACGGTAGCAAACTGCCACTGGACAATTTTCACCGTAGAATGGAATAAGCTCATCGACAATCTTAGCAATTTTAGTTACGCCTAAATGGATCGCTAATGTAGCGCCACTGGCGGCTAATGCAGGTAAACGCTCACGCTCTGGAAACGGCGTTTTACCTTCATAACGGGTTAAAATAATAGTTTGTGATACACCCGATAATGTTAGCTCTTTACCTAACCAAGCCGCCGACGCAGCTGTTGCAGTCACACCTGGTATGACTTGATAATCAATATCCAATTGCTCTAAGCGGCGAATCTGCTCGCCAATAGCGCCATACAAAGAGGGGTCACCAGAATGCACACGAGCTACATCTTTACCAGCTGCATCCGCCAAACGGATATGTTCAATGATCTCATCCAAAGCAATTGGCGCGGTATCAATGATTTGCTCTACTGTATCTTCCACATCTGCAAATAAAGCGCGAGGTACCAGTGAACCTGCATATAAAATAACAGGACAGTTATTAATTAACTTCTGTCCTTTAACCGTGATCAATTCGGGATCACCCGGTCCTGCACCGATGAAATAAACTGTCATAATTTTTTATTATATCCTCGCGGTGTATAAATCCATTCTTTTTGACCATTAATAATATGACGAGACTGGCTATTACCCACCGTCACCATAGTAAACATATCAACATCATCAGAATGTAATTTGTCTAATGTCGTCATGGTAATACTTTCGTCTTCACGGGTAAGCTGACGACCCAATAATACAGGGGTATTTGCTGGGCGGTATTGCAATAAAATGTCACGGGCAGTATTAATCTGCCAATCACGTTTTTTCGATCTTGGGTTATAAAACGACACTACAAAATCACCCGTACCACAGCTATGGATACGCTTTTCGATAGTTTCCCAAGGTGTTAATAAATCCGATAACGAGATAGTACAGAAGTCATGACCTAGCATAGCGCCAACACGGCTCGCGCCTGCTTGCATTGCCGAAATACCGGGTATGACTTCAATATCCACATCTAACCACTCAGGGTGTTCTTCTAAGCCTTGTAGTTGGCGATCTAATAATTCAAATACCAAGGTCGCCATCGCATAGATACCAATATCACCACTTGATACTAACGCAGTGTCTTTACCACTCGCAGTTAAATTTAGGGCTAAACGAGCGCGATCAATTTCTTGCCCAAGCGGTAAATCATGATGCGTTTTACCATCACAAACATCACCTAATAAATCCAGATACAAGCCATAAGCCACTAAGTCTGAACTGGCTTTAATAGCAGCCACAGCCTTTGGTGCAACCAAGTCTTTATCACCTGGACCTGTACCAATTAAAAATAATTTACTCATTTAATCACCTTTGTAACAGCGCTATTTTTGTTTGGATATGCTCTGGCTATTGCACAGGTAGCTACCGCTGATTTTTGCTTGGTTAAAATTAATTCGCCTTGTTGTTGTGTGATTTGCTGTACATCAAACAAGGCGGCTGATTCTGCGACTCCATATACACCAACAACGCTGTATACATAATCAGATTTGGTACTTAATAAATCGTCCATTTCTCGTAATTGGTGTTTGTCCCAAGTAAGAAAGGGTTTATTAATCTGTTTTGCTAATGCAATTAAACCGACTTCATCGGCTTTAATATCAATGCTATTAATGTGACTAATTTGCGCTAGAGTCAAGTTAGCTTGTGCTAAACAAGCCATCAGTAACTCATGCAATTTTTCCACGGAACAATGTCGTTCACAGCCCATACCAGCACTGTATATAGGTGCTAGATAAGGATTAGCGGTAGTCATCACTAATTGCGCCTCAATCAAGGTCGCGACATTATCAGCCCAGTCATTAGCGCCACCTTCATGGCCCGATAATAACGGGATCACAAACTGACCCGCTTCATCTAATACTAAAACCGCAGGGTCTGTATTTTTATGTACTAATACTGGCGCTAATGTCCGCACGGCAATACCTGTCGCACAGATCAAGATCAGACGTTCTTCAGCTTGAAATGCCTGCTGAACAAGTGATGTGAAAGGTTTTGGTTTAAACCAAATCTCGCTTTGCTCAGGCAATATTTGCTGTATTTTTTTCGCTAGTTTTTCACCCGCGTCCGTTAACGCCACAATACGAATCATGGCTTACCTCGTTGCAACGTTATGGCGAACCAAAAATAAAGAAAAATACGGCCCCGCTTCATGCGCCAACTTAGTCACGTCGTTCTCGATAATCTGTTGCTCACGGCTAATATATTCTAAATAGCTAGCATCTTGCGTCCGTCCTGTTGCTGCCAATGCAGCTAAAATACGCGGACGAGATTGACCAGCCTTCATAATTACCACACTGTTATGCTCGCTTAAAGTTTGACGCAAAAATTCATCGCTATGACGGCCACTCACTACGGCAAAAGAATCTGTTAATGCCGTCAGAGGACTAACTAATGCTGATGAAGCCGCATTAATAGATGTAATACCAGGTACCACTTCACAAACAAATTGTGCTTCTAAGCGCTCTAGCAAATAACTAAATGAACCAAAGAATAACGGATCACCTTCACAGATGAACACGACATCTTTACCCAGCTCTAATTGCTGCTGAACACGTGCTGCGCCATCATCATAAGCTTGATTAGCCAAAGTGCGATCTTTACTCATAGGCATCACAATGCCGATCTCAATGGCTGGTGACTTTCTTGCGTCTATGGCGTCACTGGCAATCATTTTTGCCTGCGAGATATTATCGTTATTGGTTAAATAACAGATCACGTCTACTTTCTGCAGTAAACGAAAGGCTTTTAATGTCATCAGCTCTGGATCACCTGGACCAACGCCAACACCAATTAATTTACCTGGCTGGTTATTATTCATTATCTGCTTCTTCATATTTGGTAAATTTAAATAAGGTCACGGGAAGATTCGGTTTATACATTAACTGACCCGCTAATTTAGTGCCCTTGCTAATAGCGACTTGCAAAGTTTCCGTTTGCTCATCAGGCAACTGCTGAGCAAAATGCTGTAATTGGTATTTGGTCGTTTCAGTTACCGCACTAGCAACCAATACGCCACCAACGGGTAATTGCTGCCAACTTAGGGCTAATACCGACGCTAACTCACCATCACTGCCACCAATAAATATTTTATTCGCTATTGGTAATGCAGCTAATTCAGCGGGAGCTCGGCCTGTAATAATGGCTAAATTAGCCACCACACCAAAGCGCTGTTGATTTGCAGCCAAACATCTTAATCGGGCTGAATGATGCTCAATTGCATACACTTTCGCGTCTTGCTGCCAATAGGCCAACTCAACCGCAACCCCACCACAGCCCGCACCGATATCCCAAATAACATCGCCTTTAGCAGGTTGCATCAGTGACAAGATCTGCAAACGTACTTCACGCTTGGTGATCATGCCCTTGCCCGCTTCCCGGTCGGTCACAAAACAGTGATCTTCAATACCGGGAAAATTAGGCAATACGCCACCAGCGCCAAGCGGTTCAACCACAGATACATGTAATGGGTCAAAGCTTAAGTCCGGTGCTGCAATTAACTGCGCGACTGTAAACGCGCGAATACGCTGTTGGGCATGACCCAATAATTCACACACCCAGATAACCGACTGTGCAAACCCCGCATTCATACATTCTTGGGCTAAATGCTGAGGCTGACTGTGCTTATCTGTCAGTATCACTAAGGTTTGTTTAGTTTTAAGACGGGTACGAATTTTAGCAAGAGCTCGTCCGTGTAAACTTAATACTTCAACATCTTGCAGTGCTAAACCTAATGCGTGACAAGCCGCCTGAATACTCGAAATACCAGCATGAAACTGTAAATTTTCTTTACCAAATTTAGTCAGTAACCAACGACCAATACCATAATGTAATGGGTCACCCGAGGCTAATATCACCACACGCTGTTGCTGACATGAATCCAATAGCTCAAACAGCTGAGATAAAGGCGGTAACAGCACTTGTTTAGGTTGAGAATAAGATGTCTGCTTATGGTCGATATGACGCGTTAGCAATTGACTAATAACGGCTAATTGACGGTCAGAACCTATAATCACCTCAGCTTGCTGTATCGCTTTTTGTGTTGCGGGTGTTAATAATGCATGCTCTACCACACCCAAACCAACCACATCAATACAGACTCGGCGACTTGCCTTATCACTATCTTGCATCATTTAATACCATTCGCCATTTACGCAACGTAACAAGGCATTTAAAGTCGCAGAGGTGACCGCACTACCGCCCTGACGACCGAGCAGCGTAATGCATTCAATCCCCAATGCTTCATGGGCATCCCATAATGCTTGTTTAGATTCTGCGGCACCAACAAACCCCACTGGCATGCCAATAATCAATGCCGGTTTTGGCGCACCATTGGCAATCATTTCTAATAATCTAAACAATGCAGTTGGAGCATTACCGATGAGGACAATGCTGTTAGCCAGATCTTGTTGCCAAAAGTCTAACGCAGCCATGGTACGAGTTTCACCTTTTTGTTTTGCTAAAGGAGGAACACGCGGATCATTAAGATAGCAAAGCGGTGGTTGCGAGATCATGCGCTTGGTAATACCGTGACGCACCATTTCTACATCACATAGAATAGGCGCTTGTGCATTAATAGCTTCGATGCCACTTGCGCAAGCATTACGGCTAAAATGAACTTGCTCACTTACCTCTGGCATACCAACACTGTGCACAATACGCATAACAACTTGTTGCTGCTCTTTGGTTAAATGGTCTAATGCGGTTAATTGGCGGATTTGGCGAAAGCTTTCTTGCTCAATTTCCTGTGGTCTAACTTCGTAATTATAATCCATATAATGCTGCTACTGCTTTTGTTAGTTGGTTAAACCAAATTATAAATTAATCGGTTAAAAATTGCTGACAGACAAACGCATGACATTCGTCTCGGCTTATAAATTCAATATCCGCTGGCGGTAAGCTTGGTCGAGTTTGCATAAATACCGGTATGCCTAATATTCGAGCCGCGGTTAACTTTGCGATAGTCGAATCACCACCACTGTTTTTGGTGATCAGCGCATTGATACCATAATATTCGAACAAGGTAATTTCATCATCAACAGCAAAAGGGCCAATGGCTTTTATCCACTGCATTGCAGGTAATAATGCCGCTTTGGGTTCAACTGCCGTACGTACTAATTGCGGTAATGAGGCTAGGGAAGAATCAGATAATAAGGCCAATAATTGCGGTTCTAACTGCCCGACAGTGAAGAAAGGACGTAGCTGGCTATGTTCCGACGCTAATGAAATGTGCGCTTGTAACAAGGTTAATAGTTGCGACCAAGTCGTGAATGACTGCCAGTTATCATCGTAATCATTCTCCCATTGCAGTCGATGAAAACGCCAATAAGGAATATCACAATCGTTAGTAACCTGTGCAGCAGTGCGACTCATCTTCTGCGCATAAGGGTGGGTCACATCTAAAATCGCAGTAATATTTTGTTCTCGAATATAATGCTGTAATCCGCCAAACTGGCTAAAACCACCACTGACTATCTCACATCCGACATTCGGTACTCGTACGAGTCCCGCGACACTATAAATCAGTGGAATATGACTAGCATGTAATTGTGTTGCCAGTTTTCGGCCATCGGCAGTACCACCGAGTAATAATAATTTCATCCTGATTAATGATGATCAGCAAAGCCAATCAAATCTCCCTGTCGGTTAATAACCCATATTTCTAATTCTGTATGTGCCGGTATTTTACTGCTTACTTGCATGAATGCAGCCTGACACACAGCTGTGGCCAAATCAATTTTATGAGTATAACAATGGTTTAACGCTTCAATCGAAGTATTTGAATTGACCATCATTGCCATCAACTCAGGACTCGCACCTTGCTGCTGGGCAAGCTCTGCCAAAAAAGGTAAATCAATGGAAGAAACCTTACTGTGCAGGTTCCATTTACCCATGGCTAATTTACTTATTTTACCAAAACCACCACAAATGCTCAGTTTACTCACGGGCACTTTTTTGATGTGCTTTATTACAGCACCAACAAAGTCGCCCATCTCAATTAACGCGATATCAGGCAACTTATAATAGCCTTTGATTGCATCTTCACTGCGATTCCCTGTAGATGCTGCAATATGGGTGTAACCATTCGTTGTTGCGACATCCATTCCTTGAAAAATAGACGCTATATACGCAGAACAGGAAAAAGGGCGAACAATACCAGACACACCTAAAATAGATAAACCACCAACAATGCCCAAACGCCCATTCATGGTTTTCAATGCGATCTGTTCGCCATTTTCAACACCGACCGCTACTTCAAAGCCACCTTTATAATCGTGTTCAGCCGCCATAAATTGCAAGTGTTCAGTCATCATTTGGCGTGGCACCGGATTAATTGCCGGTTCACCCACAGCCAGAGCAAGTCCTTCACGAGTAACGATGCCAACACCTTTAGCAGCTTTAAATACAATGCCTGATTGTGACGTTAGCGTTAACTCAACAAATACTGTCGCACCGTGCGTCACATCAGGATCATCACCCGCATCTTTGATCACATCAGCACGCGTACTCAAGGGGGACAAAAAATGGTATTGAATAATATTAAGATCAACGACCTTACCTTTCGGCAGTGTCACATTGACTGTATCCGTGGTTATTCTGCTAAATAAATGGTCTGCTGCAGCAACACAACAAGCTGTAGCACAACACCCTGTAGTAAGGCCGGTTCTCAGTGGTTGTTTATTTTCTTCACTTTCTGGCCACATAAGATTAAACCGCCTGATACAACCAGAAACAGCCTAACAAAGTTGAAGCTAAGGCGATCACGCGACGACTCCAATAAAATAACATGTCATACCGCTGTTTTAATAACCCTTGCAGTGAGCCAAGACCTAAACCAAACGCCATCATAGATAACATAACGCCAACCGAGAACATCAGTAAATAACCGATAACCACAGATAATTCAGTTTGTCCGATAGCTGGGATCAACGCCAATGCAGGAGCACTCCCCGCTAAACCATGTAAAACGCCAACCATCACAGGTAAATGACCATCTTTGGTAGCCGCTTGTTCAGCTTCTTTACCATGCTCATCATGGTGCCAATGACTATGCTCTACATCTCCATGACGGTGTTTAGTCATCACTATTTTTTGTTGTCTAAATTGCCAAAATGAATATAGACCTAACACAATAAGTAATACGCCAACACTCATCTCTGCGACATGAATGAGTGCTTCTGGTAATGCAATACCAAGACCAAATAACAGCAAACCACTTATAACCAATACACCGCCATGACCAATCGCCCAGTTCGCACTGAACAATACCGTACGACGTAGGCTGGGTTTCTGATTACTTAAACTGGAAACAGCCATCACATGATCTGCATCCAACGCATGCATCATACCTAAGGTAAAACCCAATAAAATAATCGGTAACTGTTCAATTAACATAAGTCTAAAGCTCCTTAAAAAGTGCTGCGATAGCCTGTGGATTGGATGGGAAGAATAAATGTAAATAACTCGCGGTGATATTACCAACGCGATAAATAGACTCACCTGGCGCCGGATGTTTAGGACGACGACCGGTCGCAATTGGCTCTGGCGTATCAAAACTCAATGAACGATGATGAGAGTGACCACGAATATCACCTTCCGGTAATGGTGCCGTTTGCATTCCTTGACAACCACCACGTTCACGCATTTGACCTTTACCTTTCAGTAACCCCAACATAGTAAATGAATTATCCTGTAAGTCGCCTAACGACTCAAGGCAATATAAAAATCCACCACATTCAGCCAAAATCGCTTTGTCAGTTTGCGCAAAGTTACGAATCGATTGCAACATAGATAAGTTACTTGTCAATTTATCTACATGCAGTTCTGGATAACCGCCCGGTAACCACAACGCGTCAGCTTCCGGCATCACGTCATCATGCATAGGTGAGAAAAATACATAGCTCGCACCCAGATCAGTTAGCAAGCGTAAATTGGCATCATAGATAAAACTAAACGCGGTATCTTTCGCAATAGCAATTATTTTTCCGGTCAATACTGGCGCTATTGGTAATAATTTACCCTCAGTAACAGGATGAAACTCAACCGGCTTTATCACGTCAAGAATATGCTTTAAGTCTGACGCTTCAATCCAATCGATCCCAGCGGCTAATTTTTGTTTCAATTCTGCTTGGATTTCTTCAGCTTGCACCAAGCCGAGATGTCGCTCGGGTAAAGTGATGGTATCTGTGCGTTTTAATGTACCAAGTAAAGGTAAGCTTGCAGGCAGAGCATCACGGATCAATTGCGCATGGCGTTCACTGCCACAATTATTGGCAATCAGTCCGGCCACATTAAAATCATCGCGGAAATTAGCCAAACCCACAGCGATTGCCGCAGCCGTTTGCGCCATACCTTTTACGTCCATCACAATCGCAATCGGAATACCAAAATGCGCAGCAAGATCGGCACTTGATGGATCACCATCAAAAATTCCCATCGCCCCTTCGATTAAAATAATATCGGCCACCAGCGCCGCTTCATACATTTTTTGCTGGCAATATTCAGTGCCCCCCATCCATAAATCTAACGGTTCGACTGGTTGTCCAGATGCCTGCCGTAGTATTTGTGGATCGAGATAATCAGGACCCACTTTAAATACGCGCACAATTTTACCTTGCTTTGACAGCATTGAGGCCAATGCGGCAGTGATCGTGGTTTTACCTTGGCTAGACGAAGGTGCCGCTAATATTAGTGCAGGACAAAGAACTCTGGTCATTGATAATAACTCTTACAACAAGTGGTTATGTTAGGAAATACAGCTATTTATTTAAGCTAAATTTAAGCCGGTAGTACTAAATATTCACAATCGAGCTGCTGGGCAATTTCAGATCCACGGCCCCGTTTAATAGTACTGTCTTCAGTATCTATCAACAAGGTATGACCCGCTAATTTAAGATCATCAACATCTTGGTTAATGCGCCCATCAGTCAGTACATAATTACGAAAGGCTAAAGCGCCTTGTTGTTTCTGGCTGTTGACTTGATAGGTACGCACTTGCGTTAACATTTCTCTGATTGGCGTTCCGCCACCAGCAGTAATACCATCAAGCCACTGCTGAATATATTTCGGCGCTTTTTGTTTTGGCATAACCGTTTCAATTACATCGTTACCAAAGCCAAAAATACACAATAACTCACGTTGCTTATAAGCCTGCTCTGCAATGTGCATAATGACCGCTTTTGCACGAGATAATTGCAGATTTTTTAATGTTGAACCCGAGGTATCCAACAAGATCATATGCAGTATTGGCTGGCCCATTTTGGCTTTTTTAAAGCGTAAACCCGCTGGCGGCCAACGTCCTAATGACGAAACTAAAGTAGCAAACCAGTCAGGTGAATGGGTTATTCTCTGACTGCTCTTTTGCCCACCCAACACTGCACCATCATGACTTTTTGATGTTAAAATAAGTTTATCTATTAGTTTTTTTTTAGCGTCTAGCGCTTTAACCGGAAGCTCTACAACCTGAGTGTTTGCCATCGGCTGAGAAACCGCAGGCATACTTCCCCACTCGCTATTTTCACTTTGCTGCTGCGTATTCGTTCCAGTCTGTTCTGGTAAAGACGATGGCCGCGAGGATGATGAATCAGGACGAGAAAATGGTGGTGGGGTTGATGGTTGTTGCTTATTTTGATTATTATTAGGTGGCGGAGGGGATTGCGATGAACCAGTATTACGACGGTGATTTAACACCAAGTCTTCAACAGCAAGAATATCAGTTTTCGTTACTTCGGAATGACCTTGCCAAGCCGCATGAGCAAGTGCAGTTTTAAACCAAACTATATCCGCACGTAGGCCATCAACATGCGCCTCATGACAACGCTGAGCAATAAACTGGCGTAATGCCATAGAACAACTAACTTGCCCCAGTAAAGCCTGTGCGTTAGCAATATCTTGTTGTAACTGCTGCTGTTGGTCTGCATACTTAGCTATGAACGCGTTTGGAGCTTTATCAAAATCTTCACGTAAACAAACAATTTCAACCCGTTCGTTAATACTGTACTGTGCAGATAACTCGACAGATAAACCAAATCGATCTAACAACTGGGCACGTAATTCCCCTTCTTCAGGGTTCATTGTGCCTAACAATATAAAGCGGGATTCATGTTGATGGCTGATCCCATCACGCTCAATATAATTAATACCACTGGCTGATACGTCTAATAATAGATCCACCAGCGAGTCAGCCAATAAATTAACTTCATCAACATACACAATACCCTGATGAGCCTTGGCAAGAATACCGGGTTTGAAGTTAACTTTTTGTTCGCTTAGTACCGACTGCAAATCCAGTGTTCCCACCAACATCTCTTCTGTCGCGGATAGAGGTAAGTTAACAAGGTTTTGTAATTCACTCGGTAATATATCTGCAAAACCACGGGCTAACGTAGATTTAGCAGATCCGCGCGGGCCATTCACTAATACCCCGCCAATACCGGGATTAATCGCCGCAAGGATCAGTGCTGTCTTAAACAGTGACTGACCCGACACGGCCGTAAATGGAAAATTAACTCGGGACATCAAAAATATTTAACCTTTCTCTTATTTAGCGTCACTAATGTTGGCATAAAAAACATAGGCACGTCATTGTGCAGATGATGAATAAAATAAAATATTGTTTTAAAGGGCTAAAAAGTACTAACTGTCATGATAATATGCTCGTAAAACTACACTTATATAAGCCTCATATAGCCGCAAAATAATACTATTATAGTAGCTAACAAGCAAGCAAGCCCCCCGTTAGCTAACGATATAAACTCATCCACTATCAACAAGATAATTAACATTTACAGCATTAAACACCAAAAGAAAGACTAATGGTGAATTTAAAGGCCGTAATTAAAGGAACACACGATTCAAAACTTCAAACCCGAATCTGATGATTGTTCAGAGTTTCACTATCATGATAAAATTATGACTTATTATATCTCGAAATATGTTGTCTAATTAATCATGAAAACGTTATTTTTTCTCGCCCGTCATGGTGAAACTCAATGGAATAAATTACAAAAACTCCAAGGGCAGCTAGACAGCCCCCTGACAAAAACAGGCCTAATACAAGCTAAAAGCCTCGCCCAGCTATTAGAAACACCAGTAATAGATCGTATTATTAGCTCCCCACTACCACGGGCGGAGTTGACCGCCAATATCATTAATCAAACGCTTGCTCTGCCGCTGCAACAACACCCAGCACTTATCGAACGACACTTCGGTGATTGGCAAGGATCACTCATTACTGACGTCAACACACATTCCGATTACAATAATATATTCTTGCAGGTGACCGCAGATGCACCACCCAATGGGGAAACTGGCGAAGATTGTGCGCGACGTTTTAAAAATGCGTTAATTGAAATTGCCGAAACCTATCCACAACAAGCAATTTTGATCATGACCCACGGCGATATTTTACGTTGTTTCTTAGAGCAGGTTAATCAAAACTCCGCTAATGATGAACTGCCGCTGTACGCGAATTGTTGTGTATCTACCACAGCGTTTGATCATCTCGAACAGTCTTTTTCTATTAGCGATATATTGCAAGCATGAATGATTATATGAGCGTCAGCTTGATACTTGCTGCAGCATTTATACTGGATATTTTACTGGGTGAACCACATCGTTATCACCCCTTGGTAGGCTTTGGTAATATCACCAACAAGTTAGAGCGTTTGTTAAATAAAAAGAGTAACAATAAAAGTAATAAACCTTGGCAAGCCAGATTATTAGGCACCTTTAGCTGGGCTTTACTCACCCTTCCCCTACCCTTGGGATATTACCTATTGCATCAAGATACGTTCCTATTCTGGTGTTTAGACGCTGTTATTGTTTATTCTGCCATTGGTTATAATAGTCTGGTTAAGCATGCCAAACAGATAGCTGTTCCCTTGATCAATGGGGATATTCAACAAGCTCGGCATTTTTGCTCATACATAGTAAGCCGAGATACCAGCAATCTAACCGAACAAGAAATTGCACGAGCGACCACTGAATCCGTATTAGAAAATGGCCATGATGCGGTCATCGCATCATTAGTTTGGTTTGCCATTGGCGGTGCCCCCTTAGTTATCCTACACCGATTGGTGAACACACTTGATGCCATGTGGGGTTATAAGAATCCACAGTTTTTATATTTTGGTTGGTGTGCTGCTAGAATGGATGATTTACTCGGTTGGCCAACCGCGAAAATATCGAGTTTACTGTATGCAACTCAGGCTTTATTGACTCGCCATACCAGCATGTTCAACGCGCTACGTAACGGCTTATGCCAAGGTCGACAATATAAAAGTTTAAATGGTGGTTGGGCAATGGCAACAGGGGCTACCGTATTAAATATTTCATTGGGTGGACAAGGAATTTATCATGGAAAAATAATTGAATCTGTCACCCTAGGCCAAGGCCCGCAGGTAAATACTGCAGATATAGAACCCAGTTTACACTTAGTGCGTAATGCAGCGATTATCTTTATCATCAGCTGTTTCTTCATTAGCCTGATTACTCATATGTAACTGGTTACTCTTATATCATTGATTATATTTAACAACGCAATCACTCTTGTTCAAATAGATAATATTTAACAAATTGTAAACAAGGAATTATAGATGACATTAGTCCACGGAGGGCAACTGCAACAAGTTGCACAACAATACGCCAGATCCATTAACGACTGGCTAGATCTCTCCACAGGTATTAGTCCATCTAGTTATCCAATACCAGCAATTCCAACGTATATTTGGCAACAGCTACCACAACCGAGCCAATCACTCATTCTCGCTGCCAGACACTATTATAGTACTAACAATATTGTTGCAACCAGTGGCAGTCAGGCCGTGATAAAGCAACTACCCAGCATATTTAAACAACACGTAGCTGAACATAGTACAGGTAAAATAACGGTATGGTTACCGCAAGTCGGTTATAAAGAACATGAAAGAGCATGGCGTGAACAAGGTTTTACTATTCAACAATATGTTGATTTACCAACAACAGAGCAATTAACAGCAAACTGTATTGTCGTGGTGATCAACCCTAATAACCCGACGGGAGAACTGCTCTCCCGTAATACGCTACTGGCATTACTCGATAACATTCAAACGCTAAAAGGCTGGCTAATCCTTGATGAAGCCTTTATGGATGTAGTAAAACCAAGTCAGTCGATTATCGCGCACACAAATAATCCGCACCTATTGGTATTACGCTCAGTGGGTAAATTTTTTGGTTTAGCAGGGATCCGCTTGGGGTTTTTAAGTGCACATCCGCAGTGGTTGCAAGCATTGGCACAATTATCCAGTCCGTGGGAAGTCAATGGGCCAGCACAATATATTACCGAAATAGCCTTGCTAGATACGCAATGGCAGCAACAGCAATCATTAAGCCTAACCACCTTATCCACCGCACTCGAACAATTATTAATGACGACTTTTGATTGTCCTGTTGCAGGCTCTGCATTATTTAAAACAGTGCAACTAGATAACGCTCAGGATATATATACATTACTGTGCCAGCAAGGAGTCTATGTACGCTTATGTGATGAGAAAAATGCACTACGATTTGGGATACCAGACGAAAGTGGATTAATAAGACTAACCAAGGTACTTCAGCAATTATTCTGAGGCCATGGTTGTTACAAGTGAATGGAAAGCAAATAGGTTTAAGCTTATTTAATATTTATCAAAAGAACCAAGCATCTATTAATATCATTATTTACGGCTATTAACCTGAAACTCAAGCTCACCAGATCAGTAAAAAATTAAGTTTTTAATTTATAAGCTGTAACGTTTAATATTTAAGGCCACCTCAATGTTTTAAAGTAGGGTTTTACGCTGAAACTATTTCAATTATATACGTTATACCCTTTATATTCTTTATATTAAGTTGAATGTGCTTTGTATAGGCACAACCTCTATTGTATCAAAAAATATCTGTTATCCTCACTTTCTTTATGAAATTTAGTTATATTTTCTAGCCCAACATCGAGATAGTCATGATTACAGATATAACCATTGATGGTATCAAAGAAAAATGTTTTATTTTAAATAACAAAAAAACCATGCCTTTAAATATTAAAACTATTGATCTACATCTATCTGAAAAAGTTCAATTTTCTTCCATTATTAAAACAAACGAAGAAAAAAATTTATTTATGAAAATAACGACTACTAAATATGGTAATACGAATAGTAAATTAAAGTTTTTTTTTCGTGAAATTATTGCAGAGCGCTTATTCCTAAACATTAAAACAATTAGAGAATTTAGGAATATTAAAAAACTTCATAAAATTGGTATTAATACACCTAAGGTTTATGGTGCAGGTTTTTTCATTACCAACATACGCAAATATTCAGGGGCCATAATTTACGAAAGAATTCATAATCAAGTCACCGCTAAAGAGTATATGTTGCGAGATGAGTCTGAAGAAAATAAAACTATATTGTTAGAAAATATATATTGTGACTATAGAAAAATGTCAAATAAAGGAATTCATTTTTACGATTTCCACTTAAGTAATGTGCTAGTAGATACTGAAACGTTAGATATTTATTGGATAGATCCAACATTAAGAAGAATATCTTACTTTTAATATTGGTTCTATCCAATGTTAAAAGATTCTATTGCGATAACGGATAAATATTACCCAGTAATATTTATCCGTTATGCGGATTCTAACCTTTGTGTTTAATAGGCTCTATACAATAATGGCGTAATTAAGCAGGCGTTTTACAAGAGCGCTTTATTTTAATCGAGAAAAACCCGCGTCTAAATCAGCAATAAGATCTTCAACATCTTCCAAACCGATATGTAAACGTACCAATGTACCAGTGAAATCGACATTGCCAGCAGGACGAATACGGTTAAGTTCAGAAGCTTGGTTAGCTAAGATTAATGACTCATAACCGCCCCACGAATACGCCATGCTGAAATGGGCAAAGTTATCTAAGTAGTTAGCTAGCTGTTCTTTGCTCAGTTGCTCTTTAAGAATGAATGAGAATAAACCATTACAACCCTTAAAATCACGCTTGTAAAACTCATGCCCTTTACAACTTGGTAATGCAGGGTGATTAACACGTTCGACTTCTGGACGGGTGCTTAACCAATTCGCCACTTTAATACTTGCCGCTTCATGCTGCTTTAAACGAATACCCATAGTACGTAAACCACGGCTCGCCATGTACGCTGTATCAGCATCAACCATTTGACCCATTAAGTATGACTGTTCACGTAATTGTGCCCAGCAACGTTCATTCGCAACGGCTGTACCTAACATGTAATCAGAATGACCAATAATATATTTGGTGCCAGCTTGAATTGAAATATCAATATCATGTTCAAAGGCTTTGAATAACACGCCTGCCGCCCAAGTATTATCTATCATGATAATAACCTCTGGATTTACCGCACGAACCGCTTTTACAATTGCCGGAATATCTTGTACTTCCATGGTAATTGAACTTGGTGACTCTAGAAATACCACGCTGGTATTCGCCTGCATTAATCCTGCAATACCTTCGCCTAACATAGGGTCATAATATGTTGTCGCTACGTTCATTTTAGCTAACATGACATTACAAAAATCTTGCGTTGGTTCATAGGCAGCACTCGTCATTAAAATATGATCTCCAGCGCTCACAAATGACAAAATAGAGTTAGTGACAGCAGCTGCGCCACAAGGATAAAGGGCACAACCTTCGCCACCTTCAAGCTCAGTCATCGCTTGTTGTAATGAGAAGTGAGTTTGCGTACCACGGCGACCGTAAAATAACTCACCGTCAGCACGTTTTGCTGTTGCTGCTTTTTTCGCTTTAACTGAGTCAAATACAATTGATGATGCGCGCTGAACAACGGGGTTCACTGCACCGTGTGAGAATTTTTTATCGCGTCCTGCCGAGACAAGCTGCGTAGCTAATTTATTTGAACTCATATTAATGTCTTTCCCTGCTCATTCGTATTTTTATAAAATGACTATCTATAAAAACACATTAGCGAAAGATAGAGTGACAGGCAATAAATAATATTAGTTGTGGCAGGATAAAAACAAAACCCCGGCCCAATTTTCCAAAGAAAATCAAACTGGGGTTTAATCGTACTTGTTAGCAATCGAGCTTTAGAAGAGACTTTTACTACTTACGACTCTTAGCAGCTTCGCCTTGCTTGTCAAAATACTCTTTCGTTAGCTTGAATACCACAGGGCTCAGTAGCGCTAGTGCAATCAAGTTCGGCAGTGCCATCATTGCATTCAGCGTATCAGCAAGTAACCAAACAAAGCTCAGTGAACTTGTTGCACCAATTGGCACTGCAATGATCCACAAAATACGGAATGGTACAATTGCTTTAACACCAAATAGATATTGCACACATTTCTCGCTGTAGAAACTCCAGCCAAGGATAGTAGTGAAGGCAAATACTGACAGTGCAATCGCTACAATATAGTTACCCACACCAGGTAATGCACTTGCAAACGCTGCAGATGTTAATGCTGCCCCCGTATCGCCCGATGTCCAAGCGCCAGTAACGACAATCGCAAGACCCGTAATAGTACAAACGATAAGAGTATCAATAAAGGTACCTAACATAGCGATAAGACCCTGCTTAACCGGATCATTGGTTTGTGCAGCAGCATGCGCAATTGGCGCACTACCTAAACCCGCTTCGTTAGAGAACACACCACGTGCGACACCAAAACGAATAGCAGCCCAAACAGCAGCTCCGGCAAAACCACCTTGTGCAGCGACTGGTGTAAATGCACTTTCAATGATTAAAGCAAATGCGGCAGGAATTTCACTCGCGTTCATTATCAGCACTACACAGCCAGCGCCAATATAGAAAATAGCCATTAACGGTACTAATTTACCCGCCACATCAGCGATACGCTTAACACCGCCCATCAGTACTAAACCAACGAGTACCATCATCACTAAACCAGAGACCATTGGTGGGATAC
>Ga0209395_1001512_pt1 | contig 32244 bp, 24 predicted proteins | sample GOMGulsemesocosm_3_FD_184635 | JGI IMG/M metagenome (GOLD analysis project Ga0209395, IMG submission 184635) | Methane-oxidizing microbial communities from mesocosms in the Gulf of Mexico - GOM9D Gulf of Mexico (SPAdes) (version 2) | ecosystem: Environmental > Aquatic > Marine > Cold seeps... | reverse complement strand
ATATAATCCTTGCTCAAGCTGTTTTTGGCTGTGCTCTGAAAAAACAGCGCTGGAGTCAAATTGGTTGTTAAAATGATGGGTAATACCAAAGCCGACACGAATGTTGTCATTAACTTGATAGTAAGGAATAAGCTCTAGCTCAAAACGAGACATTTTTAACGCCGGATCTTCTTTACGATCCCAGTGGTAACCCGCATTTAATTGCAGATCGACCTTTGAGTTAAGTTTAAAGTTAACGCCAGCGCCTACTACGGCAAAACCACCGGCCCGCAAATCGGGATAGTTAGACTCAGCGCTAACAGGAGTTACTTGCAGCGGTAATTGATTGTCAGGATTCTGCGCATTGTGATATTCAATTTTTGCATTGGTGTACGTATCAACAACATCGGTGGCAAAATAGTCGCCGCCATTGGTCAGTCCGCCAAACAATGAATAACTAACCACTTGTTGCTCGGCAGCGTTAACTAGGCAACTAGCGAGCATTAATGGCAACGCTAGTTGGGTGAAATTTTTAGCCATCGCTAATATTCCTTATCGAATTAATTTAAAATTTATAGTTAATGCCAGCAACCAACCAAGTGGCGGCAAACTGATTGCTTTGTTCATAACGGTTGGCGGCTAAATCAACTTGCCACTGTTTAGTCAACTGATAACTAATAGCTAAACCGTAGGTCTGGGCATTAAAGTTGCCTAAACGAACATCATTGCTGCCATAACCTGAGTTGGCGAAGTAGTAGAGATCGCTATTTTGGCTGCGGTAGAAGTCGGCATTGGTTTGTTGATACCAAATAAATTCAGGGGTAATAAATAAGCCGTCGATGACTTCAAAACTTAATGAATTAGCAAAAGTATGAGAATTTACGCCCCAGTCGTCCGAATAAAAACGATAGCTAAACTGACCGGTTAACCACGACCATGGTTGGGTGGCCAAGCTAAGTTTGGTACCATAAGAGGTGCGATCGTCTGGGCGACTATCGGCGGCTAAAAAGAACTCGTCGGTCTCAGCGATATTGTTGTCGTTGCCGTCGAAATGACGAATAATGCGCAAATAGTGATTGCTTAAATAGCCAGAATCTTTGGTGCCAAATAAGGTCACGTCAAAGGTCATGCTCGGTGAAATTACTTGGGTAAAACCCAGTTCAAGCGCAAGACTTTGTATTTTCTCTTTCTTACGCGGTATTACGTTGTCGCCAAACTCAGTAATGAGTTGATCTTCTAAAAAGCTTGTCTGTTCAATCGAGTTATAAACGATTTGTGTTTTGTCATCAAGATAAGCAAAACCAAAGTTGATTGAGCGGTTTTTTGATTGATCTAAAAATAATAAATAAGCAGCGGACAGCCCGTTGCTTTGATAATCCATTTCGCGAGAATAAGATACGCCTAGCGCTAGTTCGTTACGATATTTATCACGAATTGTCAGCGCAGCATTAAATGACTTTCGTGTATCGGTCAGTGGGTAGCGTTGCGTGAAGTACCGATCAATATTGTTAATATAACCAAGTAAGGTTTGATCGGTCTCTTTTTGGGTTTTGAGCAGTTTAATTTTTCGATCTTGCCAATCTTCAACCGTTGCATCTTCAGGCTCTGCGATAGCCCACGACGGCGAAGCACCCGATACAGAATCATAACCGATGCTAAGATCTAAACTGTAATCAACGCCAAAGTCTAATTTTAGCGCCAGCGCAGTGTCAGCGACTTTAATGCGTTGATCATCCTCTTTATATTGCATTTGGTGCAATGAGACTGATTGCTCTGCTTGCACTAAGCCTGATCCGGATCCTGCCGCGATGGCGGTGGCGCCTAATAATGTTACTTTTAAATGTTTGTTCATGAAATTACCTTATTTACAGCCGCAGCCGCTTATTTACAACCACAGCCGCCGCCAGCAACACCGTTGCCCCCGAGCGTTGCTTCTTTTGAGATAAAAACTTTAGTGGCGAATTTAGCCAATGTTGGTGCAACGCCACCTGCCATTACTGGCTCGGCTAATGTTGCTTTTTGCCAAGGTTTGACTTCTTTAACGCCCAAAGTTGAATTAATCCAGCCAAAGCCTTTGTTTAACCAGCGTCCGATTGGACTGACAGTGTCAGTATCGGCATTTAATGGTGCGAACGCTCCGAGCGGACTAATCGTTGAAATACTAGGTGTTGTCGTATTAAGCGCAGTAAGGGGAGCAAAAGGCGCTAAAGGACTCACACTAGGCGTGTTTAAAGTGGACTTTGTCAATAGCGGCTTAACCACGGTGCCAGCATTCACTTTGGTTGCTATTGCCGGCTTTGAGGGAGGTGCCTTAGCTGTAGTGCTGGTGATAGTGCTGGTGCTGGTGCTGATTGTAGTGCTAGGTACAGTGCTAGGCTCAGTGCTGGCTGTTTCAGTGGTCGTAATCGACCCCGCAGCTTCACCTGAACGGCCTTTAGTGCTAAAACGTTTGACGATTTTTTTAGCCGGTTTCGCTTGGGTTAACTCAAGCTCAATCGAAGCGGCGAATACCGAAGCTTGGCTCAGTATGCTTAACGACATCAAGCTGCTAACAAGCATCAATACTTTGTTCATAGCGCAAGCCCCAGCTGTTTTAGATCATTGATAATAACTTGGTCAATATGGGGAATTGCGCCATATCTCACCCCTAAAATTGTATTGTTTTTAATGTAATATAATGCCGGCATCCCGATTGGCTCAAAGGCCCCAATCACTTGTTGAGATTGATCGCCAACCACCCGAAAATCGAGCGCCATTTTTGCTAAAAACTCAGCGGCAACAACGGGATCTTCGTCCACTTCAATGCCAACAAACTCAACGGGCGCATTGGCCAATTGATGTGACAATTTATTAATTTCGGGTAACTCAATCAGACAGGACACACACCAAGAAGCAAAGAAATCGACTAGGCTGATTTTGTTGGGATCTAATGCCAGCTGTTTAGCAATGGCTGGCGGTAACTGATCGCCTCGGTTTAATGCTTGAGCCGCTGAAATAGTGGTAAAACAAGCAATAAGTAAGGTTATAACTGCAAATTGGCGCATGATGTTCTCTTTATTTAACTAAACGTAATTGATTGGAATAGATGCCATCGAGAATTTGCTTAAATTGCTCGATAACTTCGTTACTGTTGGTGGCCAAGTAGTGGTCATCAGCGCTACCTGAACCACAAGAACGCAAATTTTCTTGCTCTTGGACGTTATTACCCCAGCTGCTGGTTTCGAAATACATGGTGACAATGCGTACTCCAAGCGTTTTTGCGTATTCACACAATGGAACTTGGTTGGCACAGTTACCGCTGCCTCCTTCGATTAAATGACACCAATCGCCTGTCGCAGAGGCATCGGTCATTAAAAACAGGATCTTTTGGGTCTCAGGGCTCGGTGAGGCATCAAAGGCGGCTGGCTGATTAGTACTGTCGTATTCTTGCCAGTCTGGTGAGAGTAAGCGCAGTCCCCATAACAAACCTTGGTCTATTTCGGTACCGCCATTGGTCGAGAAATCGGCAGACGCATCGCTTATCATGGTGTCGATATCATTAACATCGTCGGTTAATATCAATCGGCTGACTTGTGGCGTTGAATAGCAATATTGATCAAGCTCTTCTAATTGCGGCTCAATTTGTTGCAACAGCTGTGGCCAATCTAAATATTGATCGGTCCACTGCTGATAACTTTTTTGATAACAACGGGTATCTAAATAGCCATTAATTTCAGTGGTGATGCCCGATGAAAATGGCGCTGCGGCTAACTTCATGTTGAGATATTTGCCATTTTTAGCATCAAATAATTGTGAAATTTGCGCTAACGTCTCACCCATAGTGGCCTCTTCACCGGCCATTGAGCCTGAATAATCAAGCACCAAACTCATTTCAATTTTTTGCGCCGATATTTCATTCTCTGCTTTTATTTGGCTACTTACATTCATGTCTAAACTTTGCTGATCGGTACTTAGTAAGTACATCGGTGTTTGCAGGCTGGCACCGACCTGATAACCCTCATTGAGTTTATTGATAGTTAAGTCGGCACTGGTGATTGCGGCCAAGCCGCTAAACTCACTGATGATGTCTTGTGCAGCATTGAGATCATTGGCGGTGTTATCACTGCCCCGTAAGCTCAAATATAACGCCGTGGTTTCAGCGGCATTAGCCAGCTGTGTTTTACTCGCTAGTCCCTGCGATACCGACGCGGCAACACCGCCAACCAACAGCAATAAAGGAATCACAAAAAGGGTCGCAATAAAGACAAAACCTTGTTGACGTTGCGAAGATTGATATTGAGGTAAAACGTGACGTTTGGAATTCATAATACTACCTTGCAACTGTGACATGACGGGAATAGAGCGAGCTAAAGTCGTTGCTGTCGCTCAGTTTGGCAAACAGACTGTAGTTGGTTAACTTGACGCAAACCTCGACCACAAACAGCAAAATTGCTGGGTCATTGTCTGAGCCGCTGGCGGTTAACTGATTTTTAAATTGGTCGCGATTAAATGTCTGACAGCTGATATCACCTAGTGAAATACTGGTGAATGTTGCTTGGTTGCCCCGGTAATTTTTACCGGCTTCAAGGCTTATTTGATGCACCATCAGTTTGACATCGGTTTGGGGAAGTTCGTTACGGGCAATAGTGGTTAATTGGCTAACTTGTTGTTGCGTTAGCGGCAATTGCTGATCTTTATTATCAAGATAATATTGGCTGCGCTGAGATATTATCGTGCTCAAACTGTAGCCTAAACGGTCTAGCTGATCTTTCGATTGAATATAACGAGTTACATCAACGCTTAATAAGATAACCAATAGTAAAGGCAGCACCACAAAGATCATCTCTATTGATACTGCGCCGCGTTGGTGGGCGATTAGGGAATTATTTCTGTTCATATTTTACGATAATGCTGCTGTTAAATGTCAGCGTGCCAAGAATGGGGCTGAAGGAAGTGAAATCATAATTGACCTTAAAGCGGCCAATTGGTGGTATCTCTTGACGTTGTTTGGTGGTGCAATTACCGCCAGTAGCCAATTGAGCAGGGCAATAGAATAATTCGCTGTCGGTTACTTTAACTAACGCACTGTCAATCAGTGAGCTGGGGTTTTTATCAATCATATTGCGCAGCACGGCTTGGTAACTGCCGGTTGGGCTGTCTAGTTTTATTGCGCGCGCCGCTTCAGCTAGCGAATTGTTGAGACTAGCGCGGATAAGCAAGCCACGACTTAATTCGATGCCACTAAAGATCATGAGAATAAAAATAGGAAATACGATAGCCGCTTCAATCGTGACCGCGCCTCGTTGCTGCTTAAGCGGCGATTTTAATAATCTTGTTTTACGAGGCATCATGGTGATTGCCTTGTTTTAGTTGGCGATAATAATCAATATTTTGTTGCACTTGCAGTTGATTAAAATCTCGAGCCAGTACTTTTCGAGCACTGGTTTCGTTATCACTCATCGCTAGGGCTAAGGCGAGGTTTTGTCTTATTTTTAGATTGCTTCGTTGTTGCTGGTACAACGGATAAAGTAATTTAATTGCCGCTTGATATTGGCTTTGTAGAATATGGTTAAGCGCCAAATTGCTTTTAAACTTAACGTTGCCCGGCGCGAGCGCCATAGCTTGGATTAACAAATCATGAGCAATGTCGTAATTTTTAAGCCAGCTGTTTGCAACCCCTAACGCGTTTAGCGTTGTGATATCTTGTGGTGCTAATGCCAATGCTTTATTTAGCGCTTGTTGAGCTTTGGCATAATACTTCTGATCTAACTCAATTAAGCCCAGTTCGCGCCAACTGGCAGCTTGGTTGGGATCAAGCGCAATCAATTTATCGATATAAAAACGCGCCAATTCTGGTTGCTGTATTTGGCGAAAAGCCTGACTTAAACTCAGTAAGGTCGAGTTGTCGTTGAGATTTTTTTCTAATAACTTTTGGTACAAACTAATCGCGGTGCGAATGTCGCCACTTTGATGGGCTATTTGCGCCAAGCGTAAATCAGATACTTTATCTTTTAATGCCGGTGGCGATGTTTGGCAGCCGCTCAAAAGCACGGCTAAGCCAATGATTAATATCATGCTGAGTCTTGATTTCATGGCTTATTGCATTCCTTTAAGCGCGTCGCTAAGTAATGATACATAGGGCGCCACAATCATCACTAACATCGGCATAAAGATCAGTATTAGCATTGGCAACGTAATTTGGGAGCTGAGTTTGGCGACTTTTTCTTCGAGGGTTATTTTGCGTAGCTCTCGAGTTTCTAGGGCAAAATTACGCAAGCTTTGGGCAATGGGCGAACCAAATTTTTCTGCTTGATTTAATACAGTCACTAACGCGGTCATCTCGTCGAGCTGATTACGCTGGGCCAAATTGTTGAGCACCGCTTGACGGTCCGGATTAACCTTAAAATGCGCTAATGTTTGTTGCCATTCACGGCATAACTCCGGTTGAATATCAGCCAGTTGCGAAGCCACCAAGCTTAGACTGCGATCAAGGGTCGAGCCCGCTTCTAAACAAATAATGAGTAGCTCAAGATTGTCGGGTAAATCCCGAACAATCGCGGCCTTGCGAGCACTTTGACGGACTCGCAAATAATATTCAGGCGCTAAGTTGGCGGCAAAAGCTAATGAAAAAACCTTTAACAGTTCAGCCGCATTACTATCGAGGCTGATGCCTAACGCAAGCGAAGCAATAACCAATACCAAAAATGCGCCGCCAAATTTGGCTATAAGTAAGGTGCGAACCGCATGTTTTTGATAAAAACCAGCGCCTTGTAAAGCTTGCTGTAATTTAGCGACTTCACGCTCGCGCCAGCCAGTATCGTGTTGGGCAACAAATAGTTTGCTGTCAGCGTTATTTGTCACGTTGCTATTAGTTTTTAAATAGCGAGCTAACCGTAGTTTTTGTTGCTGTTCATTTTGTACTTTATTGAGTAAAAATATCGTGAGTACCGCGCCACAAACAAACAGTGCTAGGCTCAATAACCACAATGGGTTACTCCAAATTGAAGTGACAGTAGTAGGATCTAACATACTAAACCTCGACCTTGGTCATTCGAGAGATTAAAAACAACCCGAAACTGATACTGCACACGACATACACACTGACTTTTTGCCCCGATGGGTCATCGAGTAAATAATCAAAAATATGCGGGGCCATAAAATAAAACAGCACGATAAAAGCAACGGGCAACATCGCAATTATCTTGCCGGATGTTCGTGGTTCGGCGGTCATCGCCAAGGCTTTTTTACGAAAGGCTTTACGTTCATGTAAATTGGCCATTAGCTGGCGCAGCACTTGCGATAACTGGCCGCCTGAACTTTGATTAAGCAATAAGGTGACGGTAAAAAATTTAAAGCTCGGCTCTCTCAACTGTAATGTTGCGTTGTTTAACGCATCTTCAAGCGAGACGCCAATAGCGAGCAAATCAATTATTTCTTGAAAAATGTCACTAACTTGACTGTCCATTTGCTGGGCAACATGTTCCATCGCCACAGGCACAGTGACGCCAGCACTTACCGCGCGGCTAATGGTGGCAATAGCGATAGGAAAATCTTGTTCAAATTGCTGATGCTGGTGGTTTGAGTAAAAACTATAGATAACAAGGCTCAAGCCTATATAAGCTAGAAGAATCAACAATACCTGTACTGAATTAGCTAATGGCGCGCTGACTAACCAAGCTGGGTACAGGCCCAGTACAGCGAAAACCATTAGGCTGGTGATGCGTTTTTTACCCAGCACTGAATTTATTCTAAGCTGACGTTGGCGCAGTGTTAAGCGCCAGCCAGTCAGTTTAGTTTGTTGGTTAAACAATTGGGCTTGGTCTATTTCACCACTGTCATCTTGCGCGCCCTGCAAGTATTTACCGCGGCGTTGCACCAATGATTTGTCGCGGCGTTTTTGTTGGACTAATGCGGTAATCGAGCCAAGGATCACGATCAAAAAGAAGACCACTAACAACCAAATCATGCGGCTTCCACCAACTTCATCAAGGTTCTATCTAAGCCAAAGTAACGCACTTTCTCTAAGCAATGCGGCTGTATGCCGTGATTAATGAATTGCCCTTGTAAATTACCGTGGCTGTCTTCGCCTTGGTATTGATAACTAAACAGGTCTTGCATTAACAAGGCGTCACCTTCGAGGCCGACTAATTCAGAAATGCTAACAATTCGGCGTTTACCGTCACGCATTCGCTCAACCTGAACAATTAAATCGATTGCTGAATTCATTTGGCTTTTTAAGGCTAACGGTGGCAGTTGTGCTTGGCCCATCAGCAGCATATTCTCAAGTCTAATTAAGGCATCGCGACTCGAATTGGCGTGCAACGTTGACATTGAACCATCGTGACCGGTATTCATCGCCTGCATCATTTCAAACGCTTCTTCACCACGTACTTCGCCGACAATAATGCGATCGGGGCGCATCCGTAATGAATTTTTAAGTAAATCACGTAGCGTTACTTCGGCTGAACCTTCGGCGCTTTTAGGGCGTGTTTCTAAGGTGATGACATGACGTTGCTGCAACGATAATTCCGCAGAATCTTCTATGGTGACAATACGTTCGTTTTCATCAATTTGATGTGAAAGTGCATTAAGCAAGGTCGTTTTACCAGCACCAGTACCGCCCGAAACAAGAATATTTAGCCGACAATGGCTAGCAATTTTTAAAAAAGTGACCATAGCATCAGACATCGCACCGCGTTCAGCTAAATGTTCCAGCTGTAAGCTCATGTTGCTAAATTTACGAATCGAAATGGTGGTGCCGCTTAAACTTAGTGGTGGAATAACGATATTCACTCGGCTGCCATCTTTAAGGCGGGCATCAACCATTGGGCTGCTTTCGTCAATACGTCGACCAATATCAGACGCAATGCGACGAGCGACATGCAACAGATGACTTTCATTTCTAAATTTAAAATTGGTTAGTGACAACTTACCGCGGCGTTCGACATAGATGTGGGCGTGGCCATTAATTAAAATGTCATTAACAGAGTCGTCATCAAGCAAGGTTTGCAGCGGTCCAAGGCCCAACATGTCTGCCATTAATAGCTCGGCAATTTGTTGTTGGGCATGGAAAGTTAACGGTAACCGCTGGCGGTTAGCAATGGCGGTAACGGCTTCTAAAATTCGCTGCGATAATTGTTCAGGTTCTAGTTTTATTGCCACCGACGGATCAATGGTCTGATAAATTTCTTCGCGGATCACCGCATAAGACTGTTCGCTAACTTCACTGTGTTGCTCAGCTTGCTGCGCGACCACAACTTGTGGTTGGCGGGATTGCGCCTGCTCAATGACTTTACGACCAAACATTATCGTTTCCACCCTAAGCGTTGCAGTACATTGCTTGAATTGGTGTGGGTAACACCTAAGATGTCTTCGGCAATTTTGTTGATGTGGCGACCGATAGCCTGTGGGCTGTCAATTAATGACTGACCTAGTTGCGACGCTTTATTGATAGCTTTGGGTGCAAAGGGTAAAACATGATCAAAGCTGCGGCCCAATGACTGTTCCATTTCAGCTTGAGTTAGCACGATATCACGTTCGTTTTGGGTGTGATTTAACACCAATAATAAACGCTGCTCTTGCTGCTTGTTGGCTAATAAGGTCAACAGAGTTTTACACTGACGCACGCCAGCTAGCGTGGCAGGGCAAATAACAACTTGAATATCGGCACCAATTAAGGTGTCCGAAATACCTTGCTCGCCTAATAAATGGCTCGGCACATCCCACAATAAGTAATTAAAATCACGACTTAACGCATTGCGCAGCTTAAGGTAGTTTTCAGGACTAAAATGTTGGCGCTGACCATGAGATTTTAACAAAAACAGGCGCTGGCTCACTTGCTGACAAGCACGCTCAACCAAGAGTTTATCGATGTTTTGTTGATCGGTTAACAAATTCATCAAGCCAAAGCCGCTTTGTGAATCAAGTAATATGTCAATGTCACCGCCAAAGCTATCGAGATCGGTAATTAAGGTTTGCGCACCGTGTTTGGCTAACGCCCGGCCAATATTAGCGGTTAAGGTCGACACACCGCTGCCACCACAGCAGCCAGTAATAGCTATCTGTTTGCCACTGCGTTTGCGCACGCTGGTCACTTTACCAGTCGCGCGTCCTAATGCATGTACTAGTTGGTCACGATTAATTGGCTTGGTGAGGTAGTCATCAATGCCCATCTCTTTGAGTTCGCGATAAAGGTCAAGATCCTTATCCTGACCAATAATGATCACTCGAGTGCCGGGTTCGCAGACATTAGCTAAACGCGAAATTTCACTGACGATTAATTTCTGGTCACTGACATCAAGCAATAAGACATTTGGCGACTTATTATTTTTTAAGTAATCAACAGCGCTATCAATATTACCGTTAATCACTTGGTGCGAGCTTTGCTCAATACCGCTAAAGATAGTTTCAATTAAAGATTGGGTGCCCCGATCAATAATAAACGCGAGCAGGTGGTTGGTGCTGGCAATTGCTGAAAGATTAGCGCTCATTAGTTGCCTCCAAGAAAGTCGGTCAATGAGATGCTCTGTGCCGGCTCGGCGGTGCGATACGCCTTGATTGCTGACACGGCTTTGTTGGCATCGGTTGGCGCACGAGGTGCTGCACGTAACAATTGTGCAGGGTCGACCACCATCATCGCCAAGTTGCGACTGTTCGCACAGCCAACATCAGCCATTAGCTTGCCCTGACAGCTCGGGGAAATTGCCTGAAAATATTCACTGATTAATACTAATTTGTTGTTCGCTAACTCGCTTTGCGGTTGAAAACGCTGCTTGTCTTGGCCAATGCCTTGCTCTATTAACAGCTGGCTTAGTTGCGGCAGATAGCGCACCAAATTACGTTGTGAACCATTAACGACAATGCGTTGCTTGTAGCTAGACCCCTGTTGAAATATAAAGTTTTTGATGCTGGCTAAGTTGCTGGCACTGAGCTTTTTACCACTAACATTAAGGGCTAATTCAACATTGACTAACTCAACATCAATCGATTTTTTACCATAATTACTGGTGCTATTGAGGTAAGCATCACTTGAATTGGTGGTAACGCAGCCGCTAATCAATGGCAGCGCGACTAAGGCTAAAACTACTAATTTAAAATTCATCTTGGTAATTCCTAATAATAAAAGCCGTTATCACCTAGTAATCTAGGTTTATCGTCATCGATGGTTAGTGGTAACGTTTGGTCGCGCGTTTGCCAGTTAACATTAAGCAAGCGCTCAAGGTCGCTTAGTGGCAAAAGGTTGTCTGTTGGCAGTGATAATTGATCCGACTTTGACGGTTCAACCACATAAGCTTCGGCAATAATCACCAGTTCGGTTTCGCGGCGATTAAAATTGGTCGAGCGAAACAACGCGCCTAATACCGGAATATCACCTAAGAATGGAAATTTACTGATACTGTTGTTTTCATCACTGGTTAATAAACCGGCCAGCATAAAGCTTTCGCCGCTGGCTAATTCGACGGTGGTTTTGGTCCGTCTAACTTTAATGCCGGGGATAGCAATGCCATTAATGTTGACGCCACTGTTGGCATCGAGGCTACTGACTTCAGGTTCTATTTGCAGGCTAATACGACGGTCGCTAAGCACAGTTGGGGTAATGTTTAGCAAGACACCATATTTTTTGTAAGACACCAAGATTTGACCTTGGTTATTGGCACTGACCGGAATGGGGTATTCGCCACCCGCTAAAAACGAAGCAGTTTCGCCTGATAATGCGGTTAGGTTGGGCTCGGCCAGTAATTTGGCTGCACCTTCTTGTGCTAAGGCATCGAGCATGATTGAATGTGAATTTAGGTTTAAGCCCAGTATCTTATTAAGACTGCCCGCAATATCGGTGCCGATAACTTTCTTAAAGGCACTATTAACATCTAAGCTTGATACTTGATTGCCGCCAAAGCTCCAACCATTTTTGGTGATCCCAGCAAAGCCGCTATCTGCACGCAGGCCCAATGCGGTGGTGACTTCACGCGATACTTCGGCAATGCGTACCCGAATATTGACTTGATTGGGTAGCGTTACTGTAAGCTGGTTAACCGGCCCAATGACGTCTTGCTGCGAGGCCGACTGTTGCTGAACCGATTCTGCAGTGGACATATAACTGGCAGCGAGTTCTAAAATGTCATTGGCCATAATTGGCGTAGCCACGGTGCCGCGTAAAATAAGCTGGCCGTTATTAGAAATTGGCGTAACACGCGCCTCGGGGTACATCTGGCTAATTTGCTTGCTCAATTCCTTGGTATCGTGCTGAACCCGTAATTGATCTTCAAAAATAACCTGACCGCTAGCATCGAGTACATATAGGTTGGTATGACCGGCGGCTTTACCCAAGACAAAAATCTTATCAGCCGCGGGCACTTGATAATTGGCGATTTCTTCGTTGGCGACAAAGACAGTTTTTGCTTTGCCCGGCAATTGAATTAAGCGTCCTTCATTAACCGTAAGGGTGAGGGCATTGGCCATTTGACTGAGCGAGCAAGCAATGACAACACTGCTGATCACAATACTAAAAAAACGAGACATCTAGTTACTTCCTGTGCTTATTCGAGGTGGCGTTTTATTGGCCGCCCTTCATTAAAATGATATTGGCTTGCTCGGTTTGTTTTTTGTAGTTGGGCAAAATACTGTCGAACGTGGTTTGGCTGGTGTCGGTGCTAGTGAGCAGCTGATCCGAATGAAGACTGCGTAATACCAAGCTTAAACTACCGATTGCTTCAGCCACCGCTAGTTGCTCGGCTTGCGCTGATGTAACTTCTAACGTGACCGTGCTTTGATCGTTAAACTTGTCTTCGTTTGTGCTCTCTTGTTCTTGCTCTTCTTTCTGGTTAGCAGAATCATCAAGCGACATCAAACGTACGTTGCTAATTAAGGTTTTAACGCTTGAACTTGCCGCTGTTAACAAAGCGCTTCGGCTGCGATCGCGATCGAGTTGATGATAAAACAAGACATCGACTTGATCGCCCGGTTGAACGAGTCCAGCAAGGGCTGATTGGGCATCGACTGTTATTGCTACCGCACGCATGTTTTTTGCTAATGACGCGGCAAAATATCCCGGTTCGTTGCTTAAAATAAGGTCGTCGTTGCGAATAATGGCATTGGGCGCTAAATCGTCACGGGCAATCGCATTTAAGAACAATCCTTGTTCGAAACCTTGACGTTTTATATAGCCAATTAATTGATCGGCTTGTGACTGTGGCAAGGACTGCCATTGCAAGTTTTTCAGCTTTAGCTTCTGGCCTTGTTTAAGGGGGCTATTTAGGCTTAAAACCGTCACTTGTGATTCGATCTTTTGCGTTGGAGGCTCATTGGCCGAGACCTGATTTGACAACACGAGGTAAATGCCAACTAAGCCACACAGACTGAAAGTCAGTGCTAAATAAATAATCTTTCTGGTTGAAAACATGGCAACCAGTACTCCTATGTTAATAAAACCGTAGCGCCTGCCACAATAGCTAGGCCATAGGGTAGGGTGGTTATCACTTTTAAATTTAAATAGTTAGCGATGACGTTATAGCCGAGAACTGCAATGGCTAACAGCCCGCCTGTTAAACTCAATATCACAAAAAAACTGACTAATTTGTCACAACCTAACCAAACGGATAGCGCGATGGCTAATTTGATATCACCACCACCTAACCAGCCGCGATAAAACAACAATGCGCCAAATAAGCTGACAATGGTCAGTGCTAGCAGGCGATCTGTAATAAGCTCGGTAGTTAATTCTGTGCTTAACAAGTTAAGCAGTCCGGTGGTTAAAATCAGGCCGTTAAGCCAGTTGGGTAAACGCCGGTATCGAACATCAAAATAGAGACACAGCCCTAAAAGTAACGTCAGTAACCAGCCGATCACTACGGGTTAAGCTTTAGTGTTTAATGAGGAAATTTGTTCTTTAATGCCCTCGAAGGTTGTTTCGATAACAGCGGTTAAACCATCGTCGCCGCCAACCACGGTAACTAACAAGCCAACAATAATGGCCGCTAATACTGCGTACTCAATGGCTGAAACGCCACGCTGATCTTTGAGGAATGGTTTTAAAATTACTGCCTTTAAATTCATGACTACAACCTTAATGGTAATGTGTTTGCAAATGAGATCGATTCTGATTCGCGTGATTGTATAGTAAGCGTTCATAAAAAAATAGGGGGAGGCTTAAAATTTTTTATTTAAATTTAAGTGAATGATATTGAAATGTTTTGTGAGTGGTCATTAGTGACCAAGCCTAAAGTTTAGGCTTGGTCTTAGTGTTGAATCTAACGTTTACTTAACACAGATGAATTGTTGCTCGGTTGATTTGTTTTTAGATTGATGATATCCATCTGGTCCCCAGCCGCTATGACTATGAATCAAAGAGTATGGGTATGACGAGGAATGTGTTTCCTTTAGCCAATAACGTGAACTGGTGTTTAATGATAATTCACTGGCCATTGCGGCTTTATCTATAGCGCTATCTTTAGATAGAAGCTCTCCACCATCAGCTTGGCAGCTGGCGATAGCGTCATCATGGTTTTTAGATGTGGAAGATAAGGTATAACATTCACCCGCTACCTCATACCCAGTACAGGTATTTAACGAAGTAAAGTCGAGAACAGACGCTAACACATTTCCTGTTGGTAAATATTGCAGCGGCTGAGCTTTAACTCGCACCTGCACATCGCCCGCGGTAATATTTCTATCACTAAGTGGTTGTGGATTAGCGCTAACATCTAACCAATTCACCGCACCGTCAACCGTATACTGATAATCGCTCGGGTTAGCAAAGCCACTAACATTATTCCAGCCAAAGCTGTTGATGTCTGCTGTGTCAACTACCACGCCATTAGTTGGTGCTGCGGGTACCGGCTTAGTTGGTTCGCTTATCATCATGTACAAATAATTATATTCACCACTCCAGTTGGTTTTTGAGCAATAAGAAGAATCACCGTCAAGCTCTAAGCAATGATTGCTAGAACTTGATCTTACATCACTACTTAGGTACTTTTCGGTATGGGTATTGCTGTTACCGCCGTTACCAATTGACCAATATTGAAAATAGTTAGTATTTAACGGCTCATTGTATAACCCCTCTAACTGAGCAAGAGTTGGTAATTGCCAATTGGTTTTCCCACACAATGGGCTTGCTGAGGTATTTAACGCATTAGCAATATTATCAGCTACAGGTGAGCCATCTTCGTTCAACCCAGTTAATTTAGCGATAGTTTGGTAACGGCTATCAACATCGTCAGTTTGAGGCAGTTGCCAAATTAGGCCTGATTGATCTTTGGCGCAATAGGCATCTGCAATATCGGTAACGACATTGCCATTATTGTCTAATAGCTGTTGCTGCTGTTGTCGGTATAAGCGAGCAAGAGTTATGTAATCATCATCACCGTATCCACTAAGATCATTACTAATAGGGCGTTGATTATTATAACCACTTAGAGGGCCATGATACTCGAAACCCACATGTTTAGTGTTTGAAGAGGCTGACTGATTACTCCAATAATAATAATCTTCGGTGTTTGCCCCCTGATGGTTAGGAAATACCGTGCCATCAATGGTTTTTTTGCTGCTGGTGTAATCGACAGTCGCCAATGACTCTAATAGATTTGGTGTTGGGATAGTCCAATCACCAAAGCCACAAATAGCCTCACTATTATATAACGCTTGCAAACCACCAGCTTGAGTTAAGCTTTTGGTGGTACCAGAATACGCGACATTATCTATGCTGCCAGCTGTTCCTTTATTTAACAGTGCCCATACGCGATTCTTGCCAGACTCTCTTAAATCACTAACACAACGCCAGCCTTGGTTATAGCTTGCTGTGGTTGCAATGTAGTGACCAGCAATGTCGAGTTTGGCAAAGTGCTGACCGACTTTTGCCTGCGCTAAATCAATGATGAAACCTGCTTGATAAGCAGCCTCAAACGCCGCTTTTATCGTTTGGTAATCACTGGCTAAACTGCTTAAATCAAAGGGTGATAGTGCACTTTCAAGCGCTGTTCTACTTTGATTTAGTTCGCTAAGTGCGTCGCTGTGGAAGTCGCTAGGTAATGCATCAAGCAGGAGTTGATAGCTGTCTACTTGCTTAGTTGCTTGTGTAAAATGTTGTTGCAACAGTTGCAACTGCTCAATTGAAAGCATCGCTTGGGCATGTTGCGCCTGACCTGATACTGCGCTAGCCAGCGCTGCTAAGGTTGCCGGGTGGCTGCTGGCAAAAGGAACCAGCGTTGATGTTGCCGTGGTTAACGCTGATTGTGCCGTTAATGCGGTATCAATATCGGTTAACGCTTGGCTTAAGTTTGTTAATGATATTTGCAATGCAGCTAATGCAGCTACTCGATCATTCTGAGCTTTTAGCGCTGTGCTGATATTATTCATTGCGGCAGTGGCTGTGAGTTTTTGTGCATCACTGGCCAATGGGTCTGTACCCACAAACTGGGCCAATAGTAAGGCTGAATAATAGTCTTTTTCAACAATTTGTTGTTGAGTTAACATTACCGTGTAACCGTTATCTAAGCTGGTTTTACTGCTATTGATATCTGCCGATATCGCTAGGTAATCTGCTACCGTTTTGGCCGCTTGATAAGCACTCAATAAGCTATCGACATTGCTACGACTTGCGTCATAGCTGGCTTGGTCGTCAATCACTTGTTGTTGGGTCTTGTTAACTAATGGCGTAATGGTCGCTAGCGCAACATCAATACCTGGGTATTGCCATTTTAGTAGTAATGTAGCTGAACTTGAGCTACTAACTTCACTACCATTTTGGATTATAACTGGCATGTCACTGCTGTTTTTAGTAATAAATCTTTTATTACTCGAGTTGAAATTGGCTAATTCGGTGTCTGATTTCCCCTGCGATAAGAGAAGGAGTTGCTCAGGTGTTAACCACTGCCAGTTGCTGATGCCACAAGAATTTTTTCTTAATTTGTCATTAAACTTTTCATCGAACTTACCAGCGTAAACATAATCAATGCTAACCCAATAGGTTGGAATAGCGGCGTTGTGATCGAACATGCAGCTGCTATCTGGCTTGTTCCAGTTGCCATAGACATTTAGAGCTTCGGTTGTGCGCTGTTGTGTGCGCCAAGTATATGAATAAGCTTCAAATACATCACTGCTAGAGGTTATTGCAGTTGCCCAGGCCGTATCACCTGCGCTAATCAGCAGACCTTTAGCACCTTCTTTAATGCGAATACCAACATCGGCTTTGTCATAAGCGAGATGCCCAACATGTTGTGGATTACTAACCACTTGATGCCAGGTAACACCTTTGTCGTTGGTATATTCATAGTGGGCTACTTGATCATATTCTGCTGACATTTTCCAGCTTACACCATTATTATCTCTTAAATATTGGAGAGTTGGTGTCGCGGGTCCGTTTGCTAGCGAGACGGTGTAAGCACTGCTATTGCTAAGAATATTACCCGCTTTGTTGTTGCCTGGGGCTAAGTTCTCACTAACCCGAACTTGGATTTTACCAATAGTGTAAGCAAGATTGCCTAATGTAATAGGGTTGGTGGTCACTTGCTGCCATGTGGTTCCTGCATCGGCTGAGTACTGATAAGCGCTTAACGGCGCATAACCTGCCACTAAATCAAATTCAAAGCTATTGTTAGCGTCATTAGCTTGGCCATTGGTTGGTGCCGCTGGCGTTGGAATAGTAAATGCCTCGCTATTTTTTAGCACTAAACCAGCGAGATTACTGCCTGGATCTAAGTTCTCTTTAACTCGAACTTGAACATCATCCGTTGCATAATCAGCCGTTAAACCAGTAATAGGGTTAGCAGTCACAACCTGCCACGTAACGCCCTTATCAGTTGAGTACTGATAATCGCTGACATTGTTAAAATTAGGCACTAAGTTAAAAGCAAAGCTATTCGCTTGGTCATTTACTACGCCATCTGTTGGGGCAACAGGGGTCGCTAAAGTGTAGGCAATGGTATTACTTAATATGGCGCCTGCAAGGTTATTACCCGAAGTGAGGTTTTCGGTTACGCGCACTTGTATTTGGCCAACAATGTAAACTTTATTTTCAAGCTGAATTGGATTAGCCGATACCACTTGCCAATTTGTGCCGCCATCAGTTGAGTATTGATAAGCACTTAGCTGATTGAAATCAGCCACTAAATTAAATGCAAAACGGTTGTTAATGTCATCAACTTGGCCATTAGTTGGTGCGATAACGTCCAGTGGGGTTATTTCGTATGCCGTTGCATTGGTTAAAACTGCGCCTGCCAGCGTATTAGCAGTTGTTAAATTTTCGGCAACACGAACCTCTAGGCTGTCTGCTGCAAGCTCGATGTTACCGACGTTAACCACTAGGGCTGGACCTGATACAGCTTGCCATGACTGACTTGCTGCCAAGCGATATTGATAATCGCTAGCATTATCAAAACCTGAGGCCGCTGTCCAACTGAAGGTATTTTGGTTGTCGTCGACAATGCCGCTCGTAGGGGCTGGAGCGGCGACAGCTTGTTCGGTAAATTTGCTGTCGTTGGATAATATATTGCCAGCTGGGCGCTCGGTACTACTATTTGCTTTTAAGCGCACTTTAATACTGCCAACAGCATAATACTGATCGGCTAATTGTAATGTGGCGCTGGTGGCTTGCTGCCAGTTGCCATCGGTAATTTGATATTCGTAGTCACTAATCTCAGAAAAACCATCAACCAAACCAAAGGTATAGGTATTGTTGTTATCATCAAGTGTCACTTGAGTTGGCGCGGCTGCGACATCAGGATCAGTGTATCGAGTAAAGGCCTGCGTAATAACTAACGCCTGACCTGCATCTTGGTGCTCAGAAGCTTTAACCCGAATATGAATTTGGTTAGCGGCTAGCTCAATATTACCGATGACTAATGGCGATGTTGCAATGCCCCAGTTAACTCCGCTATCAAGACTGATTTCATAATCGCTAAGCTGTTTAAAACCGTTAACTTTTTGCCATTGGACTTGGTCTTGCTTAAAGGCATTGTCAACTTTAACTAGAGTTGGCGCTGTTGCACCTTGATGCTGTTTAAAAAAGGCTTGTTGGTTGCTTAATATCGCACCGCTATCGCGCTGTTCATGCGCAATAACGCGCACTTGTATTTGCCCGATCGCCAGATCAATATTGGCCACGGCAATGCTAAGGTTACCTGTCACTGCTTGCCAGTTATTACCACCATCGAGAGAATATTGATAGTCACTTGCCGCGGTAAAGCCTGAGGTCGCTGTCCAGCTAAAGGTGTTTTGGTTGTCATCAACAATGCCGCCAGTTGGCGCTAGTGCCGGTAATGGTTTTTTGGTCAATGCTAGGACATTGCTTAAGCTTGCGCCAGCTGGGCGTAACGTGGTGCTGTCAGCTTTAACTCGCACCATAATGCTGCCGATGCCATAGGCTTGATCGGCTAATTCAATGGTGGTGTTGGTTGCCGTTAACCAAGCGGCATCATTGATTTTAATTTCATAGTTAGCTGGCGTTGGGTAACCGCTAACAAGTGCAAAAGTGAAGGAGTTGTTAATGTCATCAATCGCAACAAAGTTTGGCGCTACTGGCGCATCTGGGATGATATATTTATTAAATACTTGGTCGACAATTAATGCCTGACCAACATATAACTGCGCGGTTGCTTTAACGCGGATATGAACCTGATTGGCCGCTAGACTGATATCACCAATGACAATAGGTGAAGTGGCGCTTTGCCATGTTTGACCGCCATCTAGGCTCATTTCATATTGCGCTAGCTGGTCAAATCCATTTGTAAACTGCCACGAAATAGCGTCAGTATTCCATTGATCATCGGCTGTGACTAATGTTGGAGCAGCTGCGCCTGTCTGTTGTTGATTAAACGCTTCGTTATTGCTTAATACCGCCCCGGCATCATGCGAGGCTTGTTTGATAACACGAACCTGAACTTTGCCGATAGCTAAGTCACTATTGCCAACATCTACCATTAAGTTACCACTAACTTGCTGCCAATTACTGCCGCCATCAAGGCTATATTGGTAATCGGTTGGCAGCTCAAAATCAGTTACCGCGGTCCAGCTAAAGGTGTTAGCAAGGTCGTTAACTATGCCTTGAGTAGGGGCTGCAATTACCTTAGGGGTTGTTGTGCTACCTTGTGTTACCTCTGCTGCTGTAACAACTAAACTTGGGCTATCTTCAATGATGGTCGTTGCAATATCGCTTGAGGTGGTAACACCACGAGCAACCGCACTTTCAACTTGCTTTTGCACGGTAGTAATACCATGCTCGGTGAACTTTTCGATAAATAACTCAGCAACCTGTGCTTTATTGTTGCTGCTGTCATTTTGTTCAGAGGCTTTTAAGCCCTGAGCCATAACATCGGTAAGTACTTGCGCGAGTAATTTACTTTTTTGGAAGGTATTTTGTTCTGCTTGGCTTAAGTTAGTATCCGCCGCCGCCTCGACAAAATCGCTGTAAAGGTGCTCAGTTGGGATTTTTAATTGCGCTGCAACTTCTTGCTCAGCCGTCGCTAGTGCATCTTCGGCTGATAAGTTAGCCGGTTGAGCTTGTACTTTATTGTAAACCAAGGTGGTAAATGGTGAAATTACAGTCGATTCGTCATTTTTCTTTGCCGAAGCGAGCAAGAAGTATGGTGTCTCAATCGTTTCTCCGGGGTGGTCACTGTCGATGGTTGTGCCGACCGCAGTGGTAATGAGTAAAGGGCCTTTGTCTTTTTCGCCTTCTGGTACCGATATCGTAAACTCACCTTGCGCATTCGTTAATGTTTGATATTCAGCTGCACCATCACATTGATAGTTTTTATTAATATCAATACAGGCCTTAGCCAGCCCCAAATAACCATCAATAGCGACGCCTTTTAAGACTGCATTGCTTGACGAAGTTGGGGTTTGTTGGTTTGGCAGATTAGTTGGTTGAGTATCCGAACCACCGCCGCAGGCAGCTAATGCCAGCACAATAGGTGATAAAACGAATAAACGTGCGCGTGACATGTTCATTAAAGATTCCTTGCAAGTAGGCCTAACGGCAATCAGTAGATATAGGTCAAATTTCGCCGGATCATAAATGATAACGATTCCTATTGCAATAATGAGAATTATTTACTTTAGAGTGTTTTATATTTTCTTGGTGCGGGTTGTCTGATGTCAGCTATTTATTTAACTAAGCGGGGTTAGTCGGCCTTTAGCATATTTAGAAAATATTTTGATGTAAACGCAGTTGTTGATCGATCAGCATAGCCCCAACATTAGCGGTTATATCCAAGGCAGGGTTTAACATCAATGCGGTAGAATAGACGCCACAAGCCATCACTGAGTCACTAATAACCGTGGCTGACAATATTGTTTCGCCGTCTTGAGTCGGCTGGCCAATGATATGAGAAAACTGTTTGCTATCAACAATAGTATTTCGCTCATAATGTGCTGAAGTGGTTAACGCTTGATTGGTCAGTGGGATTATCGCGATGTTCTTCGCGGGATCTTTTGGGTTCTTTATCGCAACGGCAAACTGACTGCCGTCAGGTTTGACACCGTTAACATAAATGTCGCCACCAAAATTAATCAATGCTGACATGTTTGCGTGGCTAGCGATAAGACCAGCCTGATCAACTGCGTACTCTTTGATTACGCCACCAAGGTCGAGTTTGACGTGGGCATTATTAAATTGAATGTCATTGTCAATAATCGCCCAGCTATTGGGCCCAATAAATTGGCTTAAGTCACTGCGACAGCTTTCGATTTTTGCCGCGGTTGAAAAACTTGAGCAGTGTTTTAAGGTGCCGACGCTAATATCGAAGTTACCCATAGTATTCTCAGATAACTGCCTTATCTTGAGCAAAACATCTCGTGTTTCATGATCAATTTTAAATATTGATGGTCCTTGCTGCGAGCGATTATTAAGTGATGATAAAAATGAACTGTTGCAATAAAAATTATATTTGTGCTCTAAACGCCGGGTGTTTTTCTCAATTGCTGCTGCAATATCTTGAGCTTGTGAAGGTGTTTTTGCATATAAGATAATGTGACAGGGCGTTGCCATGCAAACAAATGAAAAGCTATATTTTTGTGCTGATGTCACAGTTATCTCAGTAAAAGTATGTGTTGTAAGGCATGGCCTTGGGCAGACGACGATCATACTTTATAAAATAATCTGGTCAAATTAGCGTTTGTAGATATACTTTTAATTATTACTTTATTCATTGAACAGGATGTTTATGAACAATCTAACTGGGCGCTTTACCAGCGCGCTATCTAGCCTACTTTCAACTGCATCAGCTACTTTATCTTCAACCAATAATACCAATCCGGCAATCGTTAATAAATTAAGTTCGCTTGAGGCGGTGTTGGAAGTTGAGCCTTTTATTCGTGAGCTGCCCCACGGTGAAATGCTGTGGTTATATGTTTTAACGGGTCAACACAAAACCGAGCTTGAAGCACTTAATGCTTTTGTCGATTTAGACCATGTGTTGGTGATGGTTCACGCCAAACTGCATGCCCCTAAGTTTTTTAAGCAACTAAAGCAGGTTAGTCCTTACAGTGGTTTTTTTGACCAAAACGAAGTGCATGAATGTCTTCGTCGGGCAATGTTTGACATCTCGGATGCTTTATTAGCCGACAAATCGCCGTCACGGGCCGAAAAAAAGGCCTTTAAACATGCTTATTTACGACTGCTTGATATCTTTTTTTGCATCTGTGACCAATACACCTTAGATGATGAGTTTTATGATCAGCTGGTGGCTGAATCGTCGACCCAGTGTCTTAATACCAAGCAATTTTATACCCGCTATAGCTTAGAAGATTACGGCGGTACCGATTCGTTACCGGTCCGGCTGCAAGAGAAAATGACCGTTATATTTAAACAGCTTAACTCACGAACTTGCGATCTTGGCTTAGATGAAATTAAAAAATTCGACCTTATTGCCGACGAAACGCGTTTTGCTTACGACTGCAGCAGCTGGAAAAAATTCCACGTGGGCAGCTTAACCTTTGCCAGCTATTTATTGTATCGCGACCATCAACAAGGCATTAACGATAGTTACACCAAACAGCTTTATCAATATGTTGAAGATAATTTGGAGGGCGTGATCCAAAACAGCATTCAAGACAAAGGTGCTAAAGACCCGCTGATGGCTTGGTTAAGCCATGCCGCCAATAGTGATTCGTCGGCTCAAGTGCTCAGTGAAATTAAGTCATCATTAGCGACCGAAACATTGGGCGCAGGTGCCGATTCGCGACTTGGCAATACGCAACCTTGTTATGAATTATTTGATGGCATTTCGCGTTATTTAACCATCATTAAAGCCTGTTATTGGCTTAATGCTACCGGGCGATGGCCAATGGCTAAGCGGGTATTACGGCTTAGCATTGAGCTGGCACCGCAACGGACTATTTACAACATCAGTAAATTATATCGCCAAGGTGATGCTGGAGAATTTGAAAGCCGTAGAGCGCTAAAGCAATTTTTAAAAAGCATGTTAGCGATAAATGTGCCTCAGCCACAAGTGAGCGCCTTTGAAGTAAGCTATTGCCAACAACATGACAGCAAGAAGTATATCGATTTAGTGGCCGATTATTGGGTTGGGTCAAAGCCCGATCAACTGGCAATAATGGATCAAGGGCTGCTCTATGTTAACGCGATTGAACGACAAAAGTTTTACCTTGATGTCCACCGATTCAAACGTGATACGCCATACCAGTTACAGCATGAGTTAGCGGCTACTTTAGCTGAGCATTTAATTGGCTGTGCGGTGTTAGATCATCTGTGCATCGCAGGTGCGTTTAACGCGCAAGACAGGCGAGTGATCGAATGGATAGAAGAAGATCCTGGAAAATTAACCAAGCCATTGATTAAAGATCAAAACATGATCGAGCTGCCGCACTGGCCGAGAATGCAGGTGATTATTGAGCAACAAGACAATTACTGCTTACTGGCCGACTCATCTGATATGCACCTTGATGTCGACAATTACGAGTGGCCAGATATTGGAGATTTAGTGCTCTTTAAGCCACAGGTAGATAAGCAGTTGGTGTTAGATAAAATTAATAATCTGCCAGCGTTAGAACAACGTTATCAGTTAATTGGCGAAATCGCCGAGCAATACATCGATCAACAGATTACTTGGGCACAATATCAGGAAAAAGTTGGGGCCTTTGTCAATGTTGACGATTACAACTGGGTATCAAAAAATTACGCCAATAAACGCAATAGCTTGGTGCCATTTATTGTCAGTGAGCTTGATCTTAGTCGGCGCAATAGACTGCTGAAGATATTTTGTAGCAGTAACGATCTTGAGAGCGACAGCTTATTCAGCGATATCAGCTTTCAATTATTTTTAGAGCAGTTACTTAGCGAGCAAACGATCGGTCTGGTAGATCGTGAAAATAGTGAGGTTGACGATTTAACCGACCAAGCAGCCGCTAACTATCAAGCGTTTAGTCAAGAACTGGCTCAACAACTCATCACCATGGAAGGGGCGTCATAATGCAAGGGACTGACGGCATATTAGCCGATTATTTACCGTTACAAATTTTTACCATTGATGATGTCTACGAAGGCAATGTCGACGAAGATAATGAGGACGCAGAGGATGATGCACGGATCCTTTCACGCAGTAATTTTGAATGGATCCGCTATTGCGATCGCCGAAAATCATCACAACAACAGCTGTTTGATGGTACGGCACAACAATTTTGCGCCACCAAACGCCGTGCGAAGACCGTGACTACCTTGCTCGATGGCGAACTATTGCGGTTACCGCAAGCGAGTTATTGCTCGGGTTGGTCTAGTGTGATGTTAGCCAATGAGTTACTGCAAGAGTTAGGCTTGAGTGCCAACTTGGGCATTATACAAACCCCCGCTACTATTGTTGATGGCACGCAAACCAAACGTGAAGGTTATACCGCACTTTCTTTTCATAAAAGATTTACGCTCGAACGGGTCAACCAGCGGATCGCGAAATTACCTGCCGAGCAACGCTCGCTAATTTGTTTGCAGCATGATCGACATTCGAATTTTGTGTTAATTCATAAAGCGGCCCTTGAGCGGTGGCAAGCACTTGGCGTGACCTGCGTTAAGTATGAATTTAGCCAAGAACAGCAAAATTTAACCACCATGTTAACTGGTGACCATTACCATGGTTATGCTGGCGAGGTATCTTACAATTCACTGGTAGATTTTCAACAAAATAAGGACAGACGAATATGGGTCGGTTAGAGCTATTATTAACAGAAAATATTGCGCTAGATAATCAACTGGAAGACTATTTTGAAGTAAAAGATACCTACGATGATCCGCTGATGATGTGTCTTAAAGCCGAACAACAGCCCAGTCAAACTTTTGAGCTTGTTAGTGCTTTTATTAGTAAAAACGTTGATTACGCGATTGAGATATTTAGGTTAGAAAACGACGTTATATTTTTTGAAATCCTGACTGATTTTAAAAGTATTCAGAGTTTTTCTGATCGGTTATTAAGTGAATTAAGTACCCAAGATCTGACTGTTCAGTTAAGTGTTTTTCGTCATAACCCACTGGGTTCGCTGTGGGAAACACTCGACTGGTCGTTACAGTTATTAGATGAAATCGTAGCTAATTCGCCAACAAAGTCAGCGGTTGATTACAACGATTTTGTCGGGCAGGATAATTGGCCTGGTATCGATAAATATTACACCGATGACGATTAAACATTTTAGTTTTAAATTGCCTCGTTGCTAAGGCCTATATTAACGAGGTAAATTCACCATTTTTTAGACATTAAAGCAGTGCGGAAGTAAGTAATTTCTTATTTGTGCATTGCTTTTATTTGTTCTAAGCGTCGTAATAGTAATCATTCCTCGCTGTTAATTTCAACAAGATAATTGATCTGATCTGGCTTTATTTATTTTTTACAGTCTGTATACTCTTGTAACTTTTCATAAAAATCATAAGATTACATGGCAGTTATATTAAATAGGAAGTTTAATTTCGGTCTGCTTGTCTTGGGAGTATTGATTTTACTTTCGGGGTGTCAATCGACGAGCGAACCAAGCTCAACTGCCGATTTCCCGGCGCAACTACTGTCGTTTCCGCGTGATAGCAAGATACAGGGTGACGATATAGTCGATGTCCAGTTAGCGTTGGCCGATCGTAACCTTTACCTGTCAAATAACGATCGAATCAAGATGTTGGCTACCGAGCAATGTAATATAGATATTTCAGCTCATCGTGGTGACTTTCGCGAGCCAGAAAATAGCGCGCGGGCGATTACCAGCGCGTTAAAAGATAACTTTAATAGTGTCGAAATAGACGTGATGTTATTGCGAGATGGTACTTGGGTTAATCATCATGATAAACAGTCGGGTCGCGCGACAGTTTATTATTCTGGCCAACGCCATAAAATAGAAAAGATGAGTCTGCGTAATTTTGGTGGCTTAAAGCTTCGCGCCAAAAACAGCAATGAGTTGCTGGATGAACGGCCGATTACCGCTTATGAATCGTTTAAAGCCTTTGCTGATTATCGTAATAATAAGCAACAACTCAATGTTGAGGTTAAATCAAACGCGACCGGGCATCAGCTCAATAAACTCGACCGCATGCTACGTAGTATTGTTGGTCAAGGCGGATTTTATTACTCGTCGTTAAATCGCGAGGTGTTACGTAAATTACGAGGCATTAATGCCAAGGTTTATATTGGCTTTATTGCCGGCGCACACCCTACGAGTGTCAGTAAGCTTCGCGCCGCACTGAAAAAAGGGGTGAAGGACGACAGCTTATATCGTCGGTACATGAAAGAAATTGAGACGGTAGGCAATTACTCGATCAAAAGATACCGCGCCAAGTATAAAAGCTATAGTTCAGCCGCTGCGATTAAAAGCCTCCATCGTGATTTTGGTGCCAACTCAGGCCTGCACCTTGATATTCGCCAATACGTACGAAAACCTAAAATAAAACAGTATGCTCAGCGCTTAGGCATGAAGGTATACACCTATGCAATCAACGGTTCTGACTATCACCAAGGCCGCTTAGTTGCTTTAGGGAAAAATCGGTTACCCGACGGAGTGATTGTTGACGCAACACCATATCGGTTGTGCCAAAAATTATTCAAACCATCAATTGCGGCTCAGCGTCATCAGGCGTTAACCCCAAGTGGCGCTTCTATTATGCGCCTACCAAACGATGCCGATTTTGACCGACTCGACGAAATGCTCGGTTACCGCCAAGAAAATTATTATATCGCACTGTCAGGTCGCCTCGCGCCAATTAAAAAATCGCCGGGTAAATCACCTGTAACTAAGCGGCTAACAGTCGCTTTTCCAACGATTAAAGATCAAACAATAAAATCTAATACCCGTAAAGCGATTGTGATTAAATTATCAGGCTATCAACAATGACCGATGAGCAGTTAAGTCCATTTTCAAAGCAGCTTTTAAACCAAGCGCCAACGCAAAACAAAATGCGCCAAGCCGAGCAAGCGCTAAAAACAAGCCAAGCTAAGCAAATTAAGCACCAGCAATCTCAAGCGTCTAAAGCAACCCAGGCAGCGCAGATAGCTAAGGTTGGCAAGCCGCTGTGGTGGTTGGTCTTTATGTTTGTTTGCTCGGTATTGTATTTATTTCCTGAAGCGGTCTTTAACGCGGCGCTCACGGATGTTGCTGGTGGTAAAAGTTCGACCGACGATGAATTGCGCGCTATTGAGCTGTTCGGCCGGGCGATTAGTGGCATTGGCGTTACCTTGTTGTTGGCCGACTTATTACTCAAAGGCAGGTTGTTAACCAGTGCCGTTAAAGCAATCGGCTGCTTGTTGTTGATTGGGGTAATTGTGTGGCCGACGGTGTTTTTTGGTCAAAAATGGTTAGTTGATCATTATATCGTCGATGCCTCTACCGGGGCTGAGCGGCAACGGGCTTATTTGTCGCAAGTTATTCGCCGGGCGTTAATTGAAAAGTCGGTCGAGATAGAAGGCATTCATTACCAGCCAGATCAGCCGCACTCAGGGGTTGAAAAAACCTTTTTATCGGTTTTTGGTGGCTTGGTGTATGCCGACGATCAGGTTATTGCGACGTTAGAGCAGCAAAAGCGCCAGATTATGGAGCGGTTTGTGCGTGATCATGCAATGTCAGGCTTTGATCAACATTACGCGCAATACGATCAGTTCCGTAAAACCCTTAAGGGCCATTATACGACCTATGCGACTAAGTCTAATCAATATAACGATGCGATAGCTGGTTCGTCGCGCCGCTCTGATCAATATTGGCTCGACACTCAAAATGAGATTAAAAAGGGCTGGACCAAATATAAAAAAGGGCTAACGGCTTATGAAGCACGCGTTGAAGCGCGGGCGCAAAAAATAGCACCCAAGGTGTTTGATTATTTCAAACGGCGTCAAAAGTGTGCAACTTATAGCAGTAACAGCAGTAAAAACCGTTGTTACCAACGACTGCAAAAAGGCTATGACAAAGAAATTAAAAAATATGGCATTGGTTATATTCCGGCAGACGATTGGTTAAAGCGCGAAGAAATTAGCACCGCCAGCAATATCGGCAGCTCATTGCTAACTGGCGTTTTAACCGGTGGCCTGTCAACAGTGTTACAAGCGGCTAATGCAGCGATGGGTGGCGATGGTGGTTTTAAAGATCATCGCATGATTTTTACCAATGACGTTAACCATTACAAAGCGATTTTAATGGTTAAAATGGCGGGCAGTTTTGTTAAAAGTTCAGGCGGTTATCCGCTGGGCATTAGCTCGATTCATCAGTTTCGCCATCATAAAGTCACGGCTAAAAAAGTAAGAAAAAGCTTAAACTCCAAGGGGCTTAAATTACCAAGCAGCTGGACTTTAGCCCAACGCGCCACGTTTAACCGTGCGGTATTAACTAAAGTAACGGCTCAAGCCAAGGCTAAATGGCGCAGTGGCATGCAAGCGCGTGGCAGTAACATTGGGCCCAATTTATCGTGGCGTAAATTTCAATTACACTCAGAAATTCAAGCGCGCCTAGCAGACCAAATGGCCGAGCTATATGTTAAGCCAATGCTGGCTGATTGGAATAACCGTCAGTTTAAGCAGCGGGTTATTGACGTAAATATTAAGCGTAAAACCAATGAGTATCTTAAGGTGATGAACGCGCAAATAGTTGAATTTGAAGACGGCGGTTCGTTCGGGTCGACAGGCAAGGCGGCGTTACGCGGCATTATAATTCCGCCGATTTCGATGTCGATATCCTTAATGCTGGTACTGCTTACATTATTAAAACTGCCGATAAAAGCGGTTGAACTGGTCAAGGCCAAACGAGTGACTCAAGAGGTTACGCCCGTTAAAACCAAAGGCTATATTAGCGCTTTAATCTCAGGGGCGTTAATCGCAGTTATTGTTGCTTTGCCATTGCTTGTTGGCGGCAATAAATTTACCCAATCAGGATCTGCGGTTAATTACTTCTTGGTCCAAATGGATAAAAACGACTCGGCATTAGTGTCTTTCTCGCTTAAGTGGTTATTAACAACGCAGCCATTAGTGCAACCGACCGGACTTGCAATTGACAACTTATTGGGAATAACGACCGCGTTTAACGCCTTTAGCGAGCCGCTAAATAAGTTTGATCAGCGTTTTTTTGCCGAACATGAAACGAGTGAATTAGCAGGTAAATCTCTCGGTAAGTCGTCTAATAATACGTTGCCATTAACCATTACCACCAATGTTAAGGGCGCTAAGGTATTTATTATGAATATCAAACCAAAATATAGCGCAGGCATGATGCTGCCCAAAGGTGCCTATGATATTAAGGTTGTAAAATCGGGTTATCAATCAGTCAGAAAATGGATTTATTTAAAAGAACGCCAAAGCAGTTTCACGATTAATTTGTAAATGATTTTTGAGTCATTGAATAAGTAATAATATGAGCAGTGGATAGGGAATTTAAATTGACTACATTAGATAAGTTTCAAGCTTTTGTGCGAAAACAAGGCGAGGAAATTACCGGGTTAGCAGTACCAGTGGTATTAAGCGAGCAAGATCAAAAAAACTCGCCTCTGAAATATACCTTTGGTTGGTCAATTGAAATTGGCGTATCAGGCCATGATCACGGGGCTTATTGTCCGTCTGGTGCTGGTGTTATTAATTGTGGCAACATGCAAGGCGCCAAAGCACAAGCGCACAGCGATGCTAAAAAATATATCAGTGGTCAGCACTCGTTGTTTAACGATCGGTTGCTCGGCAATTTATCGTCTAATGTAGCGACCAATTTTACGATAGGTAATACAGATTTGGCCAGTGCGCCTCATCGTTATACCGGGTCAGATCCTTGTTATAGCTGCCATGGTCGCGGTGAAAAAACATGTGGCGGTTGTAATGGCCATGGTAAAACCCGTTGCAGTTATTGCAGCGGCTCGGGGCGGGTTGATACGCAGCATTACGATAGCCAAGCACAGCGGACTATTTATTCAACCAAGGGCTGCCCAACGTGTTATGGCAGTGGTTCAAACACCTGTAGTAGCTGTCATGGCAGCGGCGATGTCCGTTGCAATGTCTGTAGTGGTGGTGGTTACCTTTATTATAGTTTTACTATTGATGGCGAAGCCAAGCGACGTACCCGTTGGAGTTTTGAAAATAACGATTGCCATGACTGGGCCGAAAGTTTTATCAATAAGCGTGGCTTGCTTATTATATCGGGCCTAACAAATATCGAAGAAGTTGATGTTCAGGGGGGGCTTGACGGCTGTACCTTTGTTTATGCCATGGCTGCAACGTTGCCGACATTACAGTTCAAAGCAACGGTCGACAGCGGTGATACGCGATTATGTTTTGCCGGCAGCAATCATTGGGTGCACGACGCAGGCGGAATATATGACCCTGCCGTTTGGAGCCTTGGCCAGCAATTAGGTGGCGGCAATCAACAAACAGACAAAGCCATGCTGGGAGTGCCCGTAATAAAAAGCATTCTTGAAAGCCATGAAACTGATGAAAAAATGGATTTGGTGGAACAAAATTGGGTGTCAAAAGACATCGCTAAGGCAGTCGTTGATAATTATTTGGTGCTGGTGCAGCAATTAAAAAAGGCGAGCACCCAAGGCATGCTGGGGCACATGATTAAAGGACTGTGTAAAAATAGTTACTTGCTGATCGGCGTTATGCTGTTGGCCGCATTGTTAATGCCTCGTTTTGCTGATGACGTTGGCAGGCGTTTTAATCTTGGTATTTACCAGTCGCTGGTCGATGATTTCTTTACTGGCTACTATGGTTTATTTGGATTGCCGCAATGGGCCAACTATGGCTTTGCATTAGCCTATGTTGCACTGATCTCTTGGGCGGTTAATAAAGTATATTGGAAACGGATTGGCAAGTTTAAAAATTACTCAATAACACTGTTTATCGCGTTAACCATTCCGTATGTACTTATTTTAGCGCTAACGACCATGCCACAAATGTTTAAGACCCGATACGATGTCGGTCAGCTAATTGCTGGTGGCACGGTGTTTACTGGGTTTTATCTGCTGTGCTGGTGTTTGGCTCGGCCAATTAAATGGTATTTTAAACTGACCGCTGCGATAGCATTTTCAGCACTGTTATTGGGGGCCGAAAAACTTAATGCCAGCTTCGAACTGATTAAGTTAACGCAAGGTAATCTGCTTAATCAGTTTAAATTTATCATGGAGCCTGCTTTAAGTTATGTCGGCTCAAATGTTATTGAGCTGAGCATAATAACCATAGCGCTAACGATTGTAGTCGTACGCAGAAGATTATGGTTAAACACTAAATCGGTAGTCGTAGACTATGACAGTCCAGTGTTGCTAAAGTCGATGAAAATGGATTAACAGCGCTATTCGGTCGCTTTGCTCTGTAGCTTGTTAAAACTATTGCTTTGGCGACTGAAGTATTCTTTGAGGTAATTGAGTAACAACCTTAGTTTTTTGGTATTGGCCGTACCAGGCGGAAAGACCCCGTAAACGTCAATGGCCTTAAATTGGTAGTCGTCGAGAATCCTTTCTAAACTGCCTGCTTTTATTTTCGGCCACGCATCATAAACTGGAATGCGACCAAGGCCATGGCCACCCTCGACAAAGGCGGTTCGTGCTGCCGCATTGTTGGTGCTAATCGTGCCTGAAATCGCCACGCTATAAGATCGAGTCCCCTTCATTAGCTCAAGTGCGCCCGACGCTAATTTGTAAATCACCCAGTTATGTTGGCTTAAATCGGCAGGCTTCTTGGGGCGGCCGTATTGATTCAAATAACTCGGTGAGCCACATAAGCAAGTTGGTAAGGTTGCAAGTTTGCTCGCTTGCAGCCCAGAATCTGGCAATGGTGCACCGCGAATCGCCAAATCAATGCCTTCTTTTATAATGTTAACCACTTCGTCGGTTAGCATGACGTCGAGTTC
>Ga0209395_1001510_pt1 | contig 32308 bp, 22 predicted proteins | sample GOMGulsemesocosm_3_FD_184635 | JGI IMG/M metagenome (GOLD analysis project Ga0209395, IMG submission 184635) | Methane-oxidizing microbial communities from mesocosms in the Gulf of Mexico - GOM9D Gulf of Mexico (SPAdes) (version 2) | ecosystem: Environmental > Aquatic > Marine > Cold seeps... | reverse complement strand
CCAATCTTTCCGATCAATCATCGGTCCAAGGCTTTGGCGCTCTGACCAACCATCGCCAATCCGTTCTTTATATCCTTTTGCCATATACATGCGCTTGCCGTCGGGGGAAAAAACAATTTCACCTGTTCTAGGGAATTCAATGTATTTCTTCCAGACATTGTTTTGCTGACGAAAGCCAATTACCGTGGCGTGTTTTCGGTTTGTCGTGAAGTAAAATTCTTTCATACCGGGGGCAAAAACGCCTTCAAGTTCCCAGCCCTCTTTGGATATGATGCCAGGTGCAAAGGGCTCTGCTACTAGGCCTGGTGGCTTCTGTCCCATATAGGGGCCTTTCAGTTTTGGAAATTCATCTTGGCTATAGCTTTTGCTACTAATAGTTAAAATAGAAAGTAGAAGAGTGATAAAAATATAATTAGCTTTCATTATTTAGGCCTTAACGTTTCAATTATCTGTGCGTCTACCCAGTAGATATCCACATTATAAGTTTTCTTATCTATGTTTCTGTTGAAGATGAGGTACTTGCCATCAGGTGTTACTGTTGGATAGGAATCCGATTGGTTAGAATTAACCTTAGCTCCCATATTGATAGCTGTGCCCCATGAGTCATCTTTTTGTCTGAAGCTAATATAAAGATCAGCTTCACCATAGCCGCCTTCCCGTCTACTATCAAAAATTAGGTAACTTTCATCTGGCGAGATAAAAGGGTGGGCAGTTGCTATACCTGAATTGATAACTTGCGCCATCACTTTGGGTGCTTGGCGCTTGCCATTTTTATATGTTGATATGCGGATCACTTTATTTTTAGCATCATCAAAAACATAGCTTCCTTTAGCCGATGCCGACAGCCGCATAATCCCCCAGTCTTTACGGTCAAACATTGGTCCTAGGCTTTTACGTTCTGACCAACCATCGCCGACGCGGTCTTTATAACCTTTTGCCATATGCATACGTTGACCGTCAGGAGAGAATACCATTTCACCTATTCTTGGAAATTCAGTATATTGCTTCCAAACATTGTTTTCCTGACGAAAGCCGACAACGGTGGGACGAAAATCTTTAACATCAGTAGCGCGATCTAAAGTGAAATAAAATTCTTTCATACCGGGGGCAAACACACCCTCAAGCTCCCAGCCATTTTTGGATATGGTGCCAGGTGCGAAAGGCTCTGCCACCTTACCCGGTGGTTTTTGTCCAAGATATGGCCCTTTGAATACTGGAAATTCATCTTGGCTATAACTTTTACTACTGGTAATTAGCGTAAAAAGCAGCAGGGTGATAAATATATAAACGCGGCTCATTGTTTAATCCTTATTTTACAACGATAAAGTGGTGAGTCATTCAATTAAAGGCATCCAAATGTGTACCTTTAGACAAATGAGAGCTTGTAAACTCTCATTTATAGTTACTTGTTAAAATAAGCTGTTTTTAACTGACTGATAATTTCTGTACTTACCCAGTAAACGTTTGGCATTCCACGTTTTCCTTTTTCGACATATCTATTGAAAAATAAATACTTACCATCAGGACTGATAGTAGGGCCACCTTCTCTATAATTAGTATTTACAGCATCTCCAAGACTTATTGGTACTGACCATGTACCATCCTTTTTCTTAAAGTAGACAAATATATCCTTGTCTTTGGTTTTATCATTTTCTTTATGGGCTTGCACCACTAAATAATCTTGAGAAGGGGAAATAAATCCTAGTGAACCATAAGCAATGCCAACTTCGCGTACTTCGGGAAATTGTCCATTTTTGTTCGCGGCATAATACATTTTTCCCTTTGATTCATTGTAATAATAAAGGTCACCGTTTTTGGCTGCAACGGGTCTAACAACATCATCATTATTGATAGGAGAATCAAGTAGAACTGCATCACTCCAGGAATCCTCAGTACGATTTACATACCAAATTTTAAGAGGAGCTTTAGTATCGTAAGTGGCAAAATAAATTCTTTTACCACTATAACTGACAACTGCACCAAACTCGTCACTTACCTTGCCTTTAGTAAAGTTTGCTTTTGTAGGTTTGGTCCATTTTCTCTTTTCGAGTTTTGAGAAATAGACATAAGAATGGCCTTCTATTGTCGGCGAAAAATACATTTCATCTAAATCAGGCGAAAAAGTAACCTCACCTTCATATATGCCATCCACTGAAACAATGCCAGGAGCAAAAATTTCTGGTATTAAACCGGGTGTTTTTTGTCCAAAGTAAGGACCTTCTAAGATTGGAAATTTATTCTGGCTATAACTGTTGCTACTCATCGCTAGTATTAAAAGTAGTAAAGCAAGAAAACTATACACTTTAATCATTTTTAACACCTTGTTTATTATTTAAGGTTGCTAACCATTTTACACTACGCACGCCAACCATAGGAAAGGAGTCGCTATGGCCAGATGATTTAATCACTACCTGTTTGATTGACGATAATCCTTCATACTTTTTAGCTTTTAGCTGGGTAATGAAATCTTCCACATGTACACTCAATTCCTTTTCCAATTCGCCATAGGAAATAAACAGGTTAATTTCTTGCGATTTACTTTTCAATTCGGGATTTTCAAGTGAGAAAAGCAATGGAATGTCTCTCCAAAGCGACGGGCTACCTAAGATGTAGTTTTTAAAAGTATCAGGTTGTGTCATTAAGGCGTAAGTACCAAATAAGCCGCCAAGGGAAAAGCCGAAATAAGTTCTATTACTCGGATCAGTTCGATAGTTACTTTCGATAAACTTAATGACATTGTTGCGAATAAAAGTTAGATGATTACTGGCTTGGCCAAATTTATATTTAGCTTGACGTTCTGGGTTGCTCGACTTGCTTATTGAATAATCTCTCGCTCTACTGTTATGCCCGTCTATATCTTTATTGAGGTCTTTTTGATCGGAAATCCCAACCAAAATAACCTCTCCCATTATAAATTCAGTACCTGATAAGAGCTCAAGGTGCACATCCGCATCGGTAAAATATATAACAGGATAGTTCTTACCTTTATTCTTTTCGTATCCTTCAGGTAGTTTAATGAACAGTTCGTACTGCCTATCAGCTTGGGTGTCTTTAATAGGAACTATCTCAGTCCTAGGTAGTTCATATGATTTTTTATCACTAGCCTCAGCGCCAATAAATGGTAGTAAAAATATAGCAACTACAATTAAACTTTTATTTATATTCATTAATTTATCCACTTTATATTATTCGGTTGCAGTAAGGCTCTTTCGTTAAAAAACTTTACTTTAAAATATTGCTCTTTAAATCAAGCGTGCTAACAAAATTTATACGAATCTAATGTAAAATACCTGACACGAAGCTGATTTCTCGCTGACTTCTCGCTGACTTCTGGTAGAAATTAAGATACCTATTGATTATCAATCAGGTACAGGGTAGGTTAACTGCAATAAGGGTTTGTGCTAGGATACGTTTTCTCGTTTAAACTCATTTTGAGAAACAATTTTTATTCAGGTATGAGGCTTTATGGCAGTACAGTATTGGGTCGGTGATTTTTTTGTTGATTTATCTAGAAATCAAGTCACTCAAAAAGAGCAATCGCAAACTATTGCTCCTAAAGCGTTGGCAGTTTTAACTTATCTAGCTGAAAATCAAGGCAGAGTGGTTAGTTATGATGAGTTGTTTGCTAAAGTATGGCCTGACATTGTTGTAACGCCTAATACATTACAAAGAAGCATTGCCCAACTGAGAAAAGTTTTAGGTCAAGACAATAAAGTTCAATCTTATATTAAGACCCATGCTAAACAAGGGTATAGCCTAGAGTGTGATGTTAAATGGCATGATGAACCACAAGCTAACCCTCAGTTTAAACAAAAGCCTGATGCTCCGCTAGAAACTGAAATGGTTCTCTCAATAGCTGAGAGTTCATTAAAAAATGAAATCAACAACAAAGATGCTAATAACGAAGCGGATAAAGCAGAGCCACCAAGGTCATTTTTTAAACTGACATATATTATTGGTATAGTTATTCTGGTTATTATTGGATTGAGTTACCTAATACCAACGCAACCTTTCAAGTTATCCTTTGGTGAATTACGTTCATTAACAGCTACAGACCACAAAGAGCATTCGGGTATCTATTCGCCTGACGGAGCCTACATTGTTTTTAACCGTTATTCAGAAAAGCTTTGTTCTAGCAGTAATGTTTGGGCAAAAAACATCAAAACACAACAAGAAACACAACTCACTAACAACATAGGTCTGTATGGCAGCCTTAGTTTCTCTAAAGATGGAAAGAAACTGGTTTTTATTGAAACTGAAAACTGCAACAAGCCAATCACTCAGATGGATTGTTATAAACTCATGACCTTGGATTTTGAAAAATCACTTGCGTCGCCTCAATCTCCGAATTTATTAATGGAGTGTAAAAACTCAAGAATAACCAAGTCTACCTGGCTAAATAATAATAACATTGCTTTGTTACAGAAGTTTTCTGAGCGCTGGAAGTTAACCAGCTATTCGATAGCGGACAACAAAAGTACGGTTATATATGAGTTGGAGGACGGAAACATCGTTGATTATGACTATTCAGTTAAAGACGACATTATCGCATTAACTAGTGTCGACAATGATGGCCTGCATTACATTGAAATACTCAAACCTGATGGCCAAGTTTTATCCAGTCATCAGATTGAATATCCCCCTGAGATCCCAAACGTCAGAAATATCTCCCCTAATTTCACCCCAAGCAATGAATTACTTATTTTTAGCACTGGTAGACAACTGTTTACTCTTTCTTATCAAGGCAAGATAACTAATATTAGTTTACCTTTGGATGAATCTATGGGGTCGCCAGTATTTCACCCTGATGGTAAGCGAGCGTTGGTGATCAAAGGAACTTGGGACAGTGACATTGCGACTGTATCCTTGTCAAAATTAACGCAGACTCAAATGGGACAAACAATTACCAAAAGTAATAACCATTACTCAATAATGGAACGCTCAACTTTAGAAGAAGACAATGCCATTTTCCAGCCTAATGGTGAGTTAATCGCGTTTGAATCTAGACGTTCTGGTGAAGATCAAATATGGATCACTGACGGTAACGGCTCACAGCAACTCACTCACTTTCCAGTAGATAGTTTTATTAATGGTTTAGATTGGGCTGCAGATGGTAAAAGCCTTTTAATTAGTGTCAATGGCGCTCTAACTCAGATAACTCTTGATTCAAATCAGCAATCCTTTCAACTGGAGCATCCTGTTGCATACCTTTTTCAATGGGATAGTGAAAAGAACACAGCTTTAATGCTTATGCGAATCAGGGGAATGTTAAAGCTTGTTGAGCTCAACCTGACTAACTTAGAGTTTAGTGTATTAACTGACAAGAAAGTTAGCTGGGCACACAAAAGCGAAGATGGTAGATTAATTTATACCGACCACCTGAATCGATTTTGGCAGCCAGGCCCTGCCGAAGACCAACTGATTGATATACTCGACGGTAAAGGAAGAAAAAAACAACGGTTCGGGATAAAAGGCAATGTTATTTATGGTATCAATAATGAGTTTCAATTGTGGTCGTATGATCTTAACAATACTCATTTTGAGCTTCTCGGAAATATGCCTACGAATATAGATTCAATAACCGATATGAATCAGACCGATATCCTACTTACCATGCGTATTACCGCTAAAAAGGAAGTCGCTGAGCTCACGTTAAATGAATAACAAATCAAGAGGCTGATTACCTTCTAAGGAAGTTATCTTACCTATTGAATTCTAATCAGTTAAAAGAAGTAATGAGGAAGTATGTAAGTCTATTTACCTTGCTATGAGAGTGATGGAACAAACTCTCATAGTTTTATACTAAGCTATAAAAAACCTTAATAGTAATTTTAATATTTTCACTTACCTTTTTATAGGGAAAAACAATGGCAGCTCATTTATACGGTGATTACTCAACACCAGAAAAGTTTTTACAGTGTTTTATGGCCGGATTAATAAAAAGAAATCCGGGGGAAACTGAGTTTCATCAAGCAGTGAAAGAAGTAGCTGAAAGTGTTGTACCTTTTATGTTTGAGCATAAAGAATACTTTAATCAGCTCATTCTTGAGCGCATGACCGAGCCAGATCGTTCAATTATCTTTCGTGTCTGTTGGGAAGATGACCAAGGGCATGTTCATGTAAATAAAGGCTACCGAGTACAATTCAATAATGCCATTGGTCCTTATAAAGGTGGTTTAAGATTTCACCCTAGCGTTAACTTAAGTATTCTTAAATTTTTAGGTTTTGAACAACAATTTAAAAATAGCCTGACCACCTTGCCCATGGGAGCAGGTAAGGGCGGTAGTGACTTTAACCCTAAAGGCAAGTCTGATAGAGAAATTATGCGTTTTTGCCAAGCTTATATGACTGAATTATCTAAATATATTGGCGAAAATATGGATGTTCCTGCTGGTGATATTGGCGTAGGTGCTCGAGAAATTAGTTATATGTTTGGGCAATATAAACGCTTAAATGACAACTTTGTTGGGGTTTTAACAGGTAAAGGTATTTCATTTGGTGGCAGTTTAATCCGCACTGAAGCTACGGGTTTTGGCACTGTGTATTTTACTCAATATATGCTTAACCATATCGGAGATAGCATTGCAGGCAAGCAATGTGTTATTTCAGGCTCTGGCAATGTGGCTCAATATGCGGCGAAGAAAATAATTGAGTTAGGTGGCAAGGTGATCACCATGAGTGACTCTGGTGGATATATTTTTGATGAAGCAGGAATTACCCTTGAGAAGCTTGAGTATATTATTGAGTTAAAAACAAAGCATCGAGGACGCATTGAAGAATATGCAAAACACTATGGCGTTCAATTTTTTGCTAAACAACGACCTTGGCAACAAAAATGTGATCTGGCTTTTCCTTGTGCAACTCAAAATGAACTAGAAATTGATGATGCTAAAAATTTAGTAAAAAATGGCGTAATGCTAATTGCTGAGGGGGCTAATATGCCCTCAACCATTGACGCGGTACATTATTTTAAACAGCACAACATTTTATTTGCGCCAGCAAAAGCAGCTAATGCTGGTGGAGTGGCAATTTCAGGACTTGAGATGACACAAAACAGCATGCGCATTTCTTGGACTAGTGAAGAAGTAGATGAAAAGTTACAAGACATTATGAAGTCGATTCATGAGCAATGTCTACAATATGGTAAAAACGGTGAAATAGTGGATTATCTTAAAGGTGCAAATATTGCGGGCTTTGTTAAAGTAGCTGATGCGATGTTAGCATATGGCGTAGTTTAATTTAGTATCACCTTATTGTTAAAACCAGCCCAACAGAAGGGCTGGTTTTGTGATTAACTTAATCACTCGGAACTGCTACCTCCATTGTTTTAATCATTATATAAGCCATGGCAAAGTGCCAAATGCTTTGCAGTATAATAACTTGTGTCATACCTGAGAGGTTTAGCGTAATAAAACCTAAAGCTATCGCAAGCACGCCGTAAAAACCAATAATAATCCCCAATATGCCGATGATTCGGTTTAGCGTGTTTTTATCGAGTAGCTCGACTGACCAAAAAACAATAGCAGCAGAGCTAGTGATCACGCCTAGATTAGCTAGTGTTTGATTGGCACTCCACAATACAGATTTAATTGCAGGTATTTGATTAAGCTCTGCTACTGTGGCAGCAGAGAAGCCTTGAATAAAGTCTGGGTAGATAAAGCCATTTATCACAGCTGCAGCAACCATTGCCATTGAACTAATAAAGAAAAATAGTTGACCTAATACTACTGATAATTTACTAAACCCTCGATAACGAGAGTAAACGCTATACGCGGCTAACGTGAGTATCACCATAAATATTAAAGAGCCATGTACAGCATTATTCAAGCTAGACTCATTAATCACTTCAGCCACTTGCGCTGAGGTATTATCTGCTGATACGGTTGGATGATGCATAATCATGAAAATAGTTAATGCCGTGCTAGTAGCAATGAGGGTACCTGCCTGCTTAATACTCTTTTGTTCTTGTTCTATTACTGCCATTATTGCCTCTATTCTTTTCTTCATATAAGTTTGAAAAGTATGAGAAGTTTGCCTCGCTTTTATTGAATAAAATAGTAAATATTGGCGTTGTCGAACTATTGCAGCACATTGTTCGAGAACGAGGTAATATAGTGCTTTATTATTCATCTCCAAAGTAGCTATCAAGCAATTATCAAATATTATGACTTACGAAACAGATCTGAATTCATATGATAAACGAAGTTTACATAGCCGTAATGCTATTAGAGATGCGTTTGTTGAATTGGTGCTGACAGAGCGATATGACGACATTAAAGTCAGTGATATTATTACTCGCTCGGGTGTTGCTCGTTCTACTTTCTACCAACACTTTGTTAGTAAAGATGCGATATTAGCAAACAGCTTATTACCGCCAATGTCTCGCCTTGCTAGTGCAGTTTTAGTAGAAGCTGATTTAAAACCGATTGAAGATATTTTGTTGCATTTTTGGGATAAACGCAGCTTTTGTCGACTCATTTTACAAGGCAGTGCAGGTAAAGCAGTGAGTGAATGCTTAACTGAACTTTTAACAGAAAATATAACCAAGCAAATTGAAAATCAACAAGCGAAGTTATTGATCCAAGTTGAGCTTTTAGCCATTCAAATTAGTGAGGCACAACTCGCATTGTTACGGACTTGGCTATCTGGTAAAGCACAAACTAAAGCTGAAACGTTAGCTTGTGCAATAAAAAACACTTCAGCGGCTATGTTAAGTAGTTTGCTCATAAACGAAAGTTAACTACATTGTGATTAACTCATTTATTCTGAAGCCGACTTGCATGATCCGTAAATATAATCGTCGACGTACTGCCCCTTGATTATTACATTTTGTTTTAGACAACCTTCTCTAGTAAATCCACACTTTTCTAATAACTTAAAAGAGCCTGTATTGTTAACGGAGCATGTTGCAACCAATTTATTTAGTTTTAAATTCAAGAAAGCATAATGTTTGAATAGCTTGAGAGCTTCTCCAGCAAAACCTTTGCCTTGAGCGCTTGGTTTTATCATAAAGCCTACTTCAGCAATATTTGCTTCATGGCAAGTTATTTTTAGCCCTATACTGCCAAGTTTCTCACCGCTTGATATTTCAGATATTCCGAATGACAACCAGTCATCACTCTCTCTAGACCAAGGTTTTGATTTAGCAATAAATGCTTCTGTAGCTTCTTCATATGTACAAGGGGCATATACATGCTCCATCATTTCTGGTGACATGGATATTTCAATAAATAGCGCTAAATCAGTTTCATCAAGTAATGCTAACTTTATTCTTTGTCCCGTGAGCTGCATGACAATTCCTATGGTTTTAAAATGTACTGATGATAACAGACCAGAACTTAAAAGTAGCATCAATGATACAATAAGACATCGTACATATTAATCATTAGTGAACTATGAAAGATTGTAATCAATGTGGTAAATGCTGCACCAAATATGGGGGAGGCGATCTTTCTGCGACAAAAGAAGAAATTGAGCTATGGGAGATATTCAACCCAGAAATTTTCAAGTTCGTTAAAAACAACGAAATATGGTTCGACCCAGAATCAGGCCTAAATCTCAAAAGATGCCCTTTTCTTGAAGTCGCACCTAACATAGACCCTCATGCAAAGAAAATGTATACCTGTAGCATTTACTTAAGTCGACCAGAAGATTGCCGTCATTACCCCAGTTTAATTGCTGAAATGATCAGAGATGAATGTGAAATGATTGAGGTTAAAGATTTAGAGAAACCTGAACAAGCTCAAATAACGCTTGATTTATTAATGGAAGATAGTAGACCTGCAAGCTTTTCATAGAATAGGTAATTGAAAGCCTTTAGGAATTTGGCAAGCAGGACGCACAGTATTTCATGAATATTTTTGATGTTGTCAGATTGCTATTCAGCCCCCCAAGAAATAGTTTAAAGGGTTATTTGCGCCGTTATCGAGGAGTAACCATTCAGCTCAGTTAATGGCTCACTTGTTTGGATGTAAGCGCAGAGGTTATATTTTAACGTATAACCTGCGCCTCTAACTCTATTATCCTCACTAGACGATCAATAAACTTGTCTAATTGGCTTTATATTTGTGTTATTACTGACCTAGCACTAGACCTTCACGACGAGGATCTGCTCCACCAATAAGTCCATGCTTTGTCACTTCTATCGCTTGTAAACCTGAATTTAAATTACGTATTTGAATATTATGACCTTTAGCCTCAAGTGTAGCTTTCAGTGATTCAGCTTTTGTGCCTTTCTCTAACGTAGTTAAATGATTTCTATTGGTGACTTTAGGGAGATTTATCGCTTGTTGCGGATTTAATTGCCAGTCAAGTACCGCAATAATTGTTTGTGCAACATAGTTAATGATTCGACTTCCACCGGGAGAGCCAATGATAAGCTTTAATGAATTGTCTTGATTAAATATCATGGTTGGAGCCATTGAGCTGCGAGGACGTTTATTTGCTTGAACTCGATTGGCAACTAGTTTGCCATTTTTACTTGGAGATAAAGAAAAGTCAGTTAATTGATTATTTAATATAAAACCCTCTACCATCAGAGCAGAGCCAAAGCCATTCTCAATGCTACTGGTCATAGAAACTGCATTACCTTCTTTATCAATAATTGATATGTGGCTGGTAGATGGTCTTTCTATAGCATTGTCGTTTGCTAATAGCTGCGAACCTTGAGGGACACCTGGGTTTGCTTGTCCCATATCTTGTTTAGGGTTTATTAGGGATGCTCTACCTGCAATGTACTTTTCAGAAACCAACCCTGCAGTAGGTACTGAAACGAAGTCCGTATCAGCGATATAACGGTTTCTATCGGCAAAGGCTAAGCGCGAACTTTGGGTATATAAATGCATGGCTTGAGCTGAATTTGCAGGGTAACTTGTTAAGTCGTAGGATTGTAATTGCCCGAGAATTTGCGCAATTGCAATACCACCAGCACTCGGCGGTGGCATACCACACACTTTAAATTCTCGATACGGTCCACAAACAGGCTCTCGTTGTTTTGCTTGATATGCTGCCATGTCTTCAAGAGTGAGTAAGCCAGGAGCAATAGCGGCATGCTGCACTTTATTAACAATGCTTTTTGCAATCCAGCCTTGATAGAAAACATCAATGCCTTCTTTAGCGATACTGCGATAAACCTTAGCTAGTTTTTTATTAACTAGTATATCGCCAGCTTTGAGTGGTTTTCCGTTGGGAAATAAATACTGATTGATTTCTTTTAGCTGATGAATACCTGGATTGAAATTCATAGATAATAATTTTTCTAATCGCTTTGATACTACAAAGCCATGCTCAGCTAAGTTTATTGCTTCTTCAAACAATACTGACCAAGGGAGTTTGCCATGTTGGTCATGTGCTTTTTTAAAAGCCGATAAAATGCCAGGAACACCAACAGATTTTCCACCAACAACTGCATCAATCCATCTAAGTGCTTTACCTTGCTTATCAAGAAATAATTTACTTGTTGCAGCACTTGGTGCGGTTTCTCTGCCGTCAATAGTCGTTAATTTTTGTTGTTCATTATCCCAATGCAGCATAAAAGTACCACCACCAATACCAGAGGATTGAGGCTCTACCAAAGTTAACACTAATTGCACTGCAATTGCGGCATCTACAGCACTACCGCCTTGTTTTAATATGTTAAAGCCAGCTTCACTTGCATAAGGATTTGCTGCGGCAACCATGAACTCTTTTCCAAAAACAGCTTTGTTAATATTTAATCCTGTGCTGCCTTCTGGCTCCCGCGTTTCTATTTTAACGGGTTTATCTGTTGCGGGAAATGAGTATGACGCTAAAGATAATGTGGCTAATACACATGCACTAGCGAGTATTACTACTTTTTGGAAAATCATGAAATACCTATTTTTTTAGTTTGACACAAATATTAGTTCTCTAATTATTGTTTCGACATTAGCTTTTGATATTAAATCGAAAACAAAGCTAATTTGTTAATTCACAATAATCGCTGAAAGGTAAGCAGTATAGGTTTATTTCTGTTTAAAAAAAACGCTTGATAGGGAAAAATTTTTCATTAATAAAACATTATTAGGGCGTATTATTCTTACCAACGTAATAGCTTGATAAATAAAGGTGTTAAGTGTTAGCAATTCGAAAAAATTCTATTGTCAAAGCGAGTGTTTATCTATATAAATTCTCTAAACTATTTTTAAATGATTACTTTTAGTTATAAAAGAGAAAATCAAGGACTGCTTTATGGAAATTTCCACCATATTAGATAAAATTCATCTACAAATTCAACCCTTGCTTAGTCAAGGAAAGGTTGCTGATTACATCCCCGCATTAGCTAATGTAAATCATCAAGAGTTTGCTATGGCAGTAACATTAAATAATGGTGAATTTTATGGTGTTGGTAATTATCAACAGCATTTTTCTATTCAAAGTATTTCTAAAGTATTTAGCTTTACCTTGGCACTTCGTCATTATAAAAAAAAGCTTTATCGTCGAGTATGGCGCGAACCTTCTGGAGATCCTTTTAATTCTCTTATTCAACTTGAACATGAAAACGGCATTCCTCGTAATCCTTTTATTAATGCCGGTGCTATAGTGGTTTGTGATAGCTTGATTTCTAAAGCCGCAGATGGAGAACTTGCTTTAAAAGACTTACTTACTTTTATTCGTTTGATTAGTGCTGATGATACAATTGGAATAGATGAGAGTGTTGCTAGCTCAGAGCTACAGCATGGCTTTCGAAATTCAGCTTTAGCTAATTTGATGAAAAGTTTCGGGAATATTGATAATGACGTTGAGCAAGTCTTAACCACCTATTTTAAGCAGTGTTCAGTATCAATGAATTGTCAGCAGCTTTCTCGTGCCTTTTTATATTTGGCCAATCATGGGATAGATCCAATAACACAAAAGCAAATTTTAACTTCCGCTCAAACAAAACGAGTGAATGCCTTGATGCTAACTTGTGGTCATTATGATGCCTCAGGCGATTTTGCTTTTCAGGTTGGTTTACCCGGTAAAAGTGGCGTGGGCGGTGGCATAGTTGCGATTATTCCCGGAAAAATGTCAATTGCCGTTTATTCGCCAGCTTTAAATGAGTTTGGTAATTCACTGGTTGGTACTAAAGCACTTGAATTGTTTACTACTTACACTGGATTGTCGATCTTTTAATCTAGTAGAGTACAGCTCTTAATTATCAATATCATTTTGTTTTTACATAGGCACTCAATCATAGTTACTCACGTTCTAAGCCATGATATATTCACTATATTGCTTCTCGCATTAATATTGTCATAGGTTATAAAATAAAAAATGAAGTTAAATGAAAATCAACTTTCAGCGATTAAACTTGCGGGTTTTAATATTTCTGAAACAGAAATAAGCCAGCTATTAATTGTCGAAAATGTTCAGAAGCTCCCCTTAGATAAACTACTACTTGTTTTGAAAATTAGTAATGCCGCCTATCGAGCTGGCTTTCCACTTATTGATGATAATACTTATGATCATGTTTATCTCAAATCATTAGCAGAACAAGTACCTGAACATGAATATTTAGCAACCGTTGAGCCAGAGGCGCTTAGTGATGCTAAAACGATCACGCTACCACAAAAAATGCTTTCTACTGATAAATCTTATAGTTTTGATGATATTAAAAAGTGGATTGATAAATTAAAAAAAGCAGCGTCTGAGCTTAATATCGACTTAGCACATTTAATTGTTCGTGTGACACCTAAACTTGATGGATATGCGGGTTATGATGATGGTGAGAAATTATATACTCGCGGAGATGGTGTTCGTGGACAAGATATTAGCCGAGCTTTTGAACGAGGGCTGCAAGTTGCTGAAAATGGCGATAGAGGTAAAGGTCCTGGTGAAATTGTTATTAAAAAGAGTTACTTTGAAGAGTATTTAAGTAAACAATTTGATAACTCTAGAAATATTCAAGCGGCGGTTATCGCAGAGAAGAAAGTAGATAAAAGTATTCAGAAGGCTATTGATGATGGTGCTTGTGTCTTTTATCCCTTTGCTTTGATGAATGGTTGGGAAGGGCATTACACTCAGTTGTTGGCTGACTTTGAAGCGATAACTAATGAGATATGGAATTTAGTCGACTTTGACGTTGATGGAATTATTCTTGAAACTACACTACCTGAGCTTAAAAATCATTTAGGATCCACAAGACATCACCACAGATGGCAAATAGCGTTTAAAGTTAATGATGAAACTGCCGAAGTAAAAGTTTTAAGTATTACGCCACAAACGTCTCGGACAGGAAAAATCACTCCTGTTGCCGAGTTAGAGCCAACAAAATTAAGTGGCGCGGTGTTAAGTCGTGCTACGGTGCACCATTACGGCATGGTACGAGATAAAGGTATTGGTGCTGGCTCAGTGGTTGAGTTAGTTCGCAGTGGTTTAGTTATCCCTAAAATTGAACGAGTTATAGAGAAGGTTGAGCCAACATTTCCAGAGCATTGTCCAAGTTGTCAGTCTGACGTAGCTTGGGAATCAGATAATCTTATTTGTTTAAATACAACCTCATGTCCTGCGCAAATAGAACACACCATGTCACACTTCTTTAAAACCTTAGGTAACATTGATGGTTTTGGCCCTAAAGTGATCAGTAAACTTCATGAAGGGGGCATTCAACGAATACATGAAATTTATCAAATGACTAAGGGCGAATTTGAAACCTATGGCATCGGTGTAAAAAACTCTGAAAACTTAGAAAATGCGCTCAAGAAAAGTCAAATTATTGAGATTGAGGATTGGCGGTTTTTAGCTGCATTTGGCGTAACTCGTATGGGGTTAGGCAATTGTGAAAAACTATTGGAACATCATGATATAGCGAATGTTTTTGATGTTAGTGCTGAGGAAATAGTTAACATAGATGGTTTTGCTGAAATTACAGCAAAAGCTATTGCAGATGGTTTAAAAAATATTCGTGAAGACTTCTTTAAAATTTATAACTTAAACTTTAACTTAATAAAAACCATTAAAGCGGATCAGCAACTGTCATATAACCCTATTAGTGGTAAACAAATCGTTTTCACTGGTTCAATGGTGCAAGGCTCGCGCAAAGATATGGAGAAGCAGGCGAAAAATTTAGGCGCGAAAGTGGGGAAATCGGTAACCAGTAAAACTCACTTTTTGGTGACAGGGGAAAAGGTCGGCGCAAATAAAATTAATGCTGCGAAAGATAAAGGTGTTCAGGTGATTTCTGAAGCAGATTACTTGAATTTAATTAACGCCTAATTGTTTGAATCGCTCTTGATAGCCAACTAAACTAAAATAAACGTATCCAGAGCCGCTTATGCGTTTTTACTCGCAGAGTAATTGTATAGCGGCGTCTTCCGTATCAGCGTTAATTCAATGCTTATATGTGTATTAGCTCAAACCTATTTGACACGTTTGGTACTTAGTTTTATCGAGACAGACAAAAAACTAGGCAAGACCGTCGTTCAATGTTCAACTTGTAACAATTATATTGTGAGCATTGCAGAACTGAGCGACTAGTTGTATTTAAGGTTTGCTTCAAGGCTTGAAAGCAGACATTGGTGCTACAACTGCCTAAGGCCAATGTTAATCGCGATTTACAGGTCATCACACTCATTTGTCTAACGAGTTTCTTATCAAATTTTAGCAAACAAAAAAGTTGCACCTTGAGTTACATTGACTCGAATTATTAATCTATGTTTTATCCATTATGTGCAACTAAGATACACACAAACACCTTACATTTTCTCATGGAGTTTATTTAGATTCAGCTGGTTATGGGAAAGTTAGCAAACTAACGCAGTCAAAAGACTAGGCATATTAGCATTCGAATTTAAACGAGATTGTGCAGAGTTAGTTAAGCAGCACAATTCCTTTTTTAATGGTTACCATCTTGGAAAACAATAGCGTTTTCTTATTAACTAAGATGTCACTAACACTCCCTATGTGCTTTTCGGGGGCTAAATACAAGGATTTTATAGACGAATCCACATTGAATTGCCAAAGTTTACCAAGGCTGTCGGTAACTAAAATGTTGTTGTTTTCACCTTGAAATATCGAGAAAGATGTAGTTTCTTTAAATTCAGCGACCGATAGTAATGAATTATCAACTATGTGCTTTAAACCTAATTTATCATCAATTACAAATAAATCACCTTGCTCTGTTAGTAGTGCTTTTTGACTAGGGCCTATGTACAGGGTTTCCAGATGGTGACTGTCAAAGTTGAACAGTTTTATCACATATTGATTGTTTTCAATAACTTTAAGTAATAGGTGGCTTTCACCATAGTTGTGATAGATATCAACAACATCAAAAGACATTTTTATCGGGGTAAGTTCACCGTTAAGATCGAGTAAATTTAATCCCCTGCCTGAGTTAACAATAAGTAAGCTACCATCCGGCGACCAAACAAAGGCGTTTACGTCTTTATCTGCAGGGAAATAACTTAATTGATTTGGCATACTGCTTGTTTCAGAGGAGTTTAACAACCAGATCTGGCTGCTGCCTCCTCGGTTTGATATAAAAGCAATTTGCTTGCCCTTAGGCTGATATTTTGCGTCCTGTTCATTCACCGTGCTACGTGCAAACATCTTCTGCTTTGTAACGATATTACTTAGCTTTTGTGAGTTTTCAGCTTTGTTCCAACTTAATTGGCCAATATCAGGGTCAAAGGTCCCCATTGCCGCAACTATACTATGGGCTTGTGGATGATATTTCGGGCCATAGATGTTTTGCATCGCTGGAAAGTTGTACTCGGTAAATTGACCGTTGAGATTTACGGTATAAAGAGATTTTCCCGCAGAAGTAATCAAGCTTTCTTGATTAGGATGCCAGCTTAGGCCCCAATACTTATTATGTTTATGCATATCGTCTGGTCGTAACGCGGTAGTTGTAGTCTCATTTGTTTCAGGGTCAATAAGCACTAAACTAAAATTATGCACCGCATCAAATTGTGACAAAGCCAGTAAATTTAAGTGCCCTGAATAATCTAATGAATAAAGATATTCTTTGTGAGGAGTATATAATGTGCTCATTTTTTTGTCGGTTAGTGACATGCTTAAGAGTTGATCTTGCTCATCTTCAGTACTAAAAAATGCAATACTTTCATTGTCTAACCATACGGGTGAATGATAATCCTTATTATCACAGCTTAGTATTTCTCTGGTTGCTTGCGGTGACGATTTAGCCAGGCCAATAGATAATGCCCTCAACTCTGCACAGCCTTCGAGTACCTGATGTTTACTACAATGGGTCACACTTGAAAATATAATTTGGGAGCCGTCTGGTGACCAACTGGGTGTACCATATATGCCAACTTCTTCGGTTAATAAGTACTCTTTGTTATCAAGTGTATCCTTTGCCCACAGCTGATTTTCACAACTGCCTACATAACGCTCAAAGGCAATGTAACGTCCATCAGGCGAATAACTTGGCTGTAACTCTTTGTTATCTGTTGCTGTTAAAGGAGTCAGTTTAGCAATATTAAGTTTGTCTGCTAACATCAGTTTTTGGTAGGTAAATAATGTAATAAAGATTAATAATACAGCTGCAATTAATATCCAATGCTTAGAGATAAAAACTCTATTGACTATAGGGTGCTCGGTTTCTTGCTCTGCTGATTTTTCTTGGTTATTGATGTTTACTAGTTCAGTCTGCCAATTTACATCAGTGAGCAAGCTGTAACCTACTTTAGGGTGGGTTGAAATCACCCTTTGTGTTTTAGCATCATCATTAAAGGCTTTTCGTAGCTGAGCTATACAACGTTGAATAGCATTAGAACCGACGACAGCACCAGGCCATACTTTATTTAATATGACATCATGGGGAACGACTTGTCCTTGATTTTCCGCAAGAATAAGTAAAACCTGTAGTACTTTTGGCTCCATAGCAAGAATATCGTCTTGGGCAACAATTTGAGAGCGTGCCATATCAATGCGGTAGTTGCCGACATAAAACTCAATCACTAAACTTCCCCTAATAGCGATAACCTAATAAAAGCTAAAAGCGCAGTATACCTATCCTAGGTATTTACGCTATCTAAAACCTTTAATCGCTTATAAATCTCATTAATGGGCCTATGGGGTTTTTCAATAACATTAGTTCATATAATAAATCACCAGAAAAATCATCACTTAACTTATTGATATTTAACCCATCAGCTTTTCTGTAGCTTTTTATCAGGCTCCCTACATTGAGTTGCTCAGCTAATGTGATGAAAATGAAGTGAATAAATAATTAACAATTAATGGAGAAAAATATTCTGATGAAAAAAGTTTATCTAATACTAATAGTGGCAACTTTAATGCTCAGTTCAAGTTTTACTAAGGCTGAAGAACCTGAATTTTTATCAATTACTAAGGTGAAAGATAACGTCTATAACTTGCATCTTAATGTGGGTGTTGTAGTTGGGGAAGAGTATGTTGTACTTATCGAATCTGGTTATGGCGAATATAAAGATTCAAACAATAAAATTTTAACAGCGGTTAAATCCATCACTGATAAGCCCATTAAATATGTTATTAATATGCACTCTCATGGGGACCATAGCGGTGGTAATAACTTCTTTGCCGAACGTGGCGCTACCATAATCACGCAAAAAAATGCGATATACAGCGGCGAATTTGAAAGCAAATATCCTAAAAGAAACTCGATTAGCTTTGAAAAAAGTTTTGAGTTAAACCTAGGCAATGAAGTGATTGAAATTGAACACATGATTTCACACACCTTTGACGATGGGATCGTTTATCTAAAAAACAGCAATGTGTTATTTGTGGGGGAAAATTACAAGCCAAATTACCTGACTTATTTAGGCATGTTTGGCTTGGAGAGTTTTAATACTTGGGGAGAAAAGGCATTAGCAAAGCTCGATAACAAAACAATAGTCGTACCTGCTCATGGTAAGACACTGCGTAACAAACAAGAGTTATTAGACTATAGAGCTACCTACAAAGCTTGGTTTGATCGAATCAAGCACTTATATCAGGAAGGAAAAACCGCTAATGAGATAAGTACAGACCAACTAGCTCTTAACTTCGTGAACAAGCTAAATTTAGACAACAACCCAGAACACCATCGCAAATTTTACAAAGGCAGCATTAAAGGACTTATTCGTTTTGAAATGGATAAATCAATAACGCTAACAGCAACTCAAATGCAAGATTATGTTGGTAGCTATCAACTAGCGAATAAAGAAGATATTCAAGTTGAAATTCTTGCTGGTCGTTTAGTTGCTAAGCAGAAAAATAGTTTCATTAGCTGGCTTAAACCAATTGCTCAAGATAAATTTGAGTCTATGACTTTTTACGGTGAACATATTTCTTTTTCTCGTAATAAATCTGGAGATATTACTTCAGTCCAAGCATCATTTCCGAGAAAGACACATTACCAAGATAGGCTAACTGGTCAGTGGTCTAAAGCAGACAATTCGTCTAACTAATAACTGTAATGATTTAATGAAACTGGAGAGGTTTATCGCTTGAGATATGCAAGTCCCTATCGATATTAATGACTATTTTGTCGGGGAAGTTGCCGTTTCAGCTTAAAGCCTCTATGGTCATTTGGCTGGCTTATTAGTAGGTCAGGATAAAGAGCAACTGAGGATGATACTTCTACACCTCATTCAGTCTTAATTTAGTCATTCTGTCTTGAATTAAATGTAATCAATAACTCATTTGAACAAAAAAAGGTTGCGTGACTTATTTCGCGATAACCTCTTTCCTTTATATTTAGTAGCAGGCTATTGTAACACCAATGAAGAATATCCTATCCCATCAGGTCCATCACCTGTGGGTAGTTCAAATAAAGTTTCACCTGATGGTATATCAATGACAATAATCTTATCTTTACCGTAGGAAGACATAAACAAAGTACGGTCATCAGGGTGATAAACCACGCCATTAGGTATTGTTCTCCATCCAAAATCTATTTGATGCAATTTCTTTTTATTCTTTACATCAATAATATCGAGCGTATTGTTTTTATAATCAGGGATTACGGCAAACTGCTCATCACGTGTTAATAATATCCGATAAGGAAAATTAAATCCTCGCCATTGCTTAACGAGTCCGCCATTTATTAAATTAAACACACTGACTAAGCCATCTTCATTACTCCCCACCCAAAGTTCTGTTCCATCTTTATTAATCGTAATCGCTTCGGGCACATCTGGCGTAGCTATTTTTCGTAGTAAAGTTCCAGATTGAACGTCTAATTCAGATACGGTATTAGAATCCATATTAGTGGTATATATTCTCTCGCTTGACTTAGGCAAAGCCACCATATGGGAGCCTTTCTGTTGAGTATCGATCACCTTTTCAATTTTGCCTGAAGTAATATCGACTATTACCACATTGTCAGAGCCTTCAGAAGAAACAGCGACTCTTCGCTGATCTTTTAAAAACAACACTCCATGAGGCCTAGGGTAATTAGACAAATCAATGGTTTTTATTTTTCTTGCTTGTTGAACATCAAAAACCGTTAAACTATTACCGCCAATATAATCAGTGACTACAGCCAAGTGACCATCAGCACTCATCGCCAATTCATGAGGACCCTTGCCAGTTGTACGCGTGAATTTAATTCTACGACTCTTAAGGTCAATGAAATTAACCGTATCATCGTTTTTGTTTACGACGACTATTGTTCCTGAAAAGCTCTTATCGCCTGCTATTGAAGGGGAACTGAAGAAGTACCCAAATAGAAAGATATAAACTAAGTAATTAAGAATTTTCATGGTAAGCCCACTTTTTAATTAGTAGATTAAATGTTCTCGATGAAGGATTCAAAAAAGGTATGTAAGAAAATATTATCAACGTTTTTTATTGTTAATACTTTCCTTGAGCGCATATTTTACTCATTAGTCTGATGACCGCTATGGTGCAATGAGGACTATCAATTAAGATAATTTCACAGCTAAATTAGGGCAGCTTTGTGCCATTGGTTTCGTTAATCCTCACGGAAGAATAAGGTCAGCCTTTTGAGCATAAAGTTGACCTAATTATTTATTCCTAAGGCGCTATAGGGCACATAGCGCCATAAAATTTATGCATGAGTATTTAGTCATCAATTGTAAAAAGCTCGTGATAAAGCATCAATAAATGAGCAGCACTCCAACTGAAATTATTAGCCCCTTGTACTACGCCTGTTTCAGGGTTGTAATTCTCCCTTATAGCTCCATTTTCACTTAATCCTTCTGCATTTTTTAACAGTTTTTTAGCTAAACTTTTTGCTGCAAAATGGTAACCATAATTGTCTAAAGCGATTAAGCCAAAGTAGACTTGGTCAAGCCAAACACGACCGCGCCAATAAATATTTGCATCATAAGCAGGGTTTGATAATGCTGCTGTACCCAAGGGAACTGTTGTATTGAACTCATTTTCATTGAGCATCACGTCTTTAACACGAAAGGCTTTATCTTTATCTGCAATATTTGCCCATAAGGGGCTCCAACCTTCAGGGCCTTTACCTCGCTTGGTTAGCAATTCACCTGAACAAACTTTTGTTGAATCTTGCTTAGCATTTAATATTTTTCGATCATAATAAAAGCCTGTTTCGTCATCGAAAAAACACTGGTTAATTTTCAAAGCTAATAGTTCAGCTGTTTCCTTATAATGTTTTGCCAGCTTTGGTTGATTAATTACCTCGGCCATATTCGCAAGCAGTGTTTTTTCGTGTGCTAGATACGTGTTTAATTCAACAGATTCTTGATTGATAGAAAAGCCTAACAATTCTCCAGAAGAATTTCTATTTTCATAAAACATCACTTGCCAGTCTTTACGTGCTTGCTCTATGTTTCCTTGATAGTGCTGTTGGGCATAGTGATGCAATTGCTTTGGATTGATAAAGCCAAATCGCGCTGCATTATCCATACCTGACTCCCAAGCTGCACCGTGCTGAGCACCAATGTCAATATCATCATAATTAGCCCGACTAATGACTTGTTTATATAAATTCATACCTGAACAGTGATACCAGTGATTGTCCATAGCTTGGCATTGCTTTAAATTAATCGAGTTAAGTTTTGCTGGTGTTGAATATTGTACCTTAAAGCTGATATTGCCTTTTTCATCATTGTGAAACCTGTGCTTAGTTGCGCCATATTCCACTAAACCATTTTGATTATGATCTCTGTTTCTGTACCACCATTGATGATATTTCTGAAGCTTAGGAAACATTTCTTTAATAAAATTCTTATCTTTGCTGGCGAGGTAAACTTGCCAAACGGCCCAACTTGCTAGTGGCGGTTTACTGTTACGTTCATTCCAATTTCCCCCATCGCCACCACGCGCTTTGTCCTTATTATAAAAAATGGCATCGATAACCATGCCATGATCTTGAGCTCTGAGTTTGTCGTTATCCTTAACTTGATAATCGAACATTGCTCGAATGTTATCCTTTGACACTTCAGCATTAAAACTTGCCATTGCGTACGCATGTTTCCAGCTATCCCATGCCCAAGTGCCATTAAACCATCTTGCTGTTACTGAAGGGGTTACACTGTCATGTAGTAAGTTGCCAGCAGCGCTGCGCCAATTTCCTATCAAAGTTTCGATGGCTTTGACAGCCACTAATTTTTGTTTATCTGTTTTTTCCTTAAGGTTAACCCCTTTGTCTAAGTATGTTTGCCATCTTGTTTTTGACGCCTGTATGTATTTTCCTGGTGCGGTGAGTGCATCATTAATAAATGCCTGTTCTTTGTTCGCTTCAACACTATTATGGAAATAGCTCTGTGTGGTAAATAGTTCAAGGCTGCTTTTTGCTGCTATTTTAATGTCTGTGCTACTTGCATAGCTATGTTTGTTTTGGCTTACTTGCGTGCTAGTTAGTATGCTTCGAGTAATTTTATATTGAGAGTTATCACTTGTTAGTACATTCCAGGTTGATCTTATTTTACCAAAATTTATGGTAACGCCATCTTCATTGGCGACTATATCCCTTGACCAAGTAGGTAAAGCATTTTTAACAGAGTTTTTATCGTCCCACTTATCAAGCAATGTGCCATGCCAACTCAGTTGCAATGATTTTTGTGTATTGGTTTTGTTCTCGATATTTGTGCTGATCAGCGCAGTTCTATTGCTAATAAAGCGAAGTACAAGTGTTAAGTTAAATTGTGAAAATGAATAGTGTTGTATAAGCGCACCTGGTTGTGAATATATTCTCTGTTTTGCTGTTGAAAAATCTAGTTTTTTCCCTGTTTGCTTATCGGTGATACTTAGCTGCTCTAGCTTATCTGCAATAAATAAACTGTATTCTTGAGCAATTATCATAGGGCCAGTAAAAGCCCCATAACTGCTTTTATTATCAGGTAACAAGAAGCCATGCCAAGCACCTAAATCTAAAAATGGGTTAAATTTCTGGTTTTGGTATTTGTCGTAATCTTTATGTTGCTTTGGTGTTCCTGTTCGATCAATGGCATTTCTAATAAATACATTATTTAAAGATAGGGGGTGTTTTTTTGATACTTCATTATTGATGAAATCTTGAGTGTCTGCATCACTGGGTAATGTTGTAAATGGCAATGGAGAGGCAAACAAAGTTATAGAGAAAAATAAAGGTAGCATGCTGACTAATTTAACTCGTTTAATTCTTAGTCGTTTTATTTCAATTTTCAGAAGTTTCAATAGTGTTTTCGCCTTTTGTTTATGCATCTATATCACCTTTATATGTTCAAGAGTGAGAAGTGTATCTCTCTTACGATAAGAATATATTATTCATTTTACATTTAATCTAGTATTATTCATCCTATTTTTATTACTAATACTATTTGTATGATAAATATTGCAATATGTTTGATGTGGCTATAGTATGAATTTTGTCGATTAAAATATCGGCTAAAAAAACATAAAAATATAAAAACATCAAAACGTAAATTGGCAAGTTATTAGCAGATAACTTGGTCATTGGGGAGATTAAAATGCAGAGTAAAAAAACAAAACTTAGTTATTTATCCATGCTTATTATGCTTAACTTGGGAGTAGCAACAGTAAGTGCAGCTGAAGAAAATAAAGAAGAAAAAGCTAAAGAAGAAGTTGAAGTCATCACTGTCAGTGGTATTCGAGGCAGTTTAATTAAGTCTAAAGACATTAAAATGGCAGCAGATAATGTGGTTGATGTAATAACTGCTGAAGATATCGGTAAGTTTCCAGATCAAAATGTTGCAGAGTCTTTACAGCGTATTACCGGTGTTTCTATTGATCGAAAAGGCGGCGAAGGTCAGCTAATTACTGTTCGTGGCATGGGGCCTGAGTTCACATCCGTGTTATTGAATCGTCGTACACTGGCCACAACGAGCGGTGGTCGAGCATTTAGCTTTGATATTTTAGCTTCGGAATTAATCAGTGGCGCAGAAGTACATAAAACTCAGTCTGCGCACTTGCAAGAAGGTGCTATTGGCGCAACTGTCAATGTTACTACGCTTAAACCGTTTGATATTCCAGGTTTTAAAGCAACCGGGAGTGTTAAGGGGCAATACGATGATATGACGGAAGAAACTAAACCACAATTCTCCGGTTTGGTTAGTAATACATTTGATGATGAAAAGTTTGGTGTGTTATTTTCTTTTGCTCATAGTGAACGTAAAAGTCGATATGATTCAGCCAATACGGCTTACTATTGGCATACTGATTTAACGATGGATGATGGCACTTATTATGATGATGTTTATTTTCCGCAAAATTATGACCAAATAGCCCAGACTGAAGAACGATCTCGTACCGGCGCTACCGGGGTATTCCAATATAAAGTATCAGATGATCTTACTTTTACCGCCGATGTTTTATATTCAAAATATGATGTCGATTATCGTCAAGATATTTTAGCTCATTGGTTTACTAAGAGTCAGTTAACCGATGTTGAACTCGATGAAAATGGCACTTTGGTTAAACTATCTATGGGTAAGGGCAGTAATAGTGATGTGATGGTACGTCAATCTGCAACGAGTAATGAGTTAAAAGCTTTTGGCTTTAATGCTGAGTGGGGTGTAAGTGATAAGGTAAATCTAAACTTTGATTTAAGTTATTCTGAAGCCGAATCTGATCCTAAAAAGGGCTCTACCGATACGGTTGCTTCTCGTCCAGGTGATTATACTTACGATCGCAGCTCAGGTGCGCAACTACCACAATTAACCTTCGATCGTACTAATTCAACGGATGGATTAAAAGCTGGTTGGGCAGAACGCTTTGGTTCGGTTCGAAAAGATGATGTATTAGAAGTTAAAGTTGATGGTGAATGGATGATAGATCAAGGTGCTTTAGCTAAAATTGGCTTTGGTGCAATGGTTTCAGATCGTACTTTATCGAGTAAATATGAACGAACTACTCGACCTATGCCTTGGTTATGGGGTGATAATAGTACACCGATTTGGCTACCAGAAAGTTTATTCTCTACTTATGATGCGGATGGCTTTTTATCTGGCGGTAGTGGTTCTCCAGAACAGTCTTGGTTGACTTTTAACTCTGAAGATATCTTTGATTATTTAACCTCAGATCAGGTTATTGCCCTGATGGATGATCCTGAATATACCCAACAACTGATTGCAGATAATAATGGCTTTGCCATGCACCAAGTTCCATGGACTTATGAAATTAATGAAAAATTAAAAGCTATTTATGCCGATTTCTATTTTGATGGTGAGATTGCTGATATGCCTTGGTCAATTACAACAGGTATCCGTTACGTAGAAACTACCAGTAATGCGATAGGTTTTGCCGTGCCATTATTAGATTTAGAGCCGTCTACTTCTAAACCAGGGTTTGTTAATGCGATTGAAGGCGATGATTATGCGCCGATCACAGTTAAACATACCTATGATAATTGGTTACCCAGCGTAAATGCTAAGATTGAAATTATTGATGATTTGGTTGCACGTTTTGCATACTCTAAAAGTATCACTCGCCCTGAGTTAGATGAAATGTCTCCAGAATCTGGTTACGGTGGTGGTGATGTCAATAATTTAACTGGTTGGGGATCGAATCCTAAATTGATGCCATTTGAATCTAAAAACTTAGATTTAGCACTTGAATGGTATTACGATGAAGGAAGTTATGCGGCAATTGCCATGTTTACCAAAGATGTTGATGGTTATTTATCTTCAGACGAAGTTGAAGAAGAAGTGACTGTGCCAAGCGGTACTTATAACTATAAGATTTCTCGTCCAGTCAATTCAGATCAAGCTGATATTGAAGGTTATGAAATTGCCCTTCAACACATGTTTACTAGTTTACCTTCCCCGCTTGATGGCTTAGGTATTATTGTTAATAAAACGTTTGTTGATAGTGAGTCAACCGCTGATGATGATGATAAACCATTGCCACTTATCGGTTTGGGTGATTCATCTAATTTGATTTTATTTTATGAAAAAGATGCTATTCAATTTCGTGTTGCTTACAACAAACGCGATCGTTTTATGCAGTCAAAACCGCGTTCATGGCGTGACGGACACTACGTAGATGATTATGCTCAAGTAGATATTAGCGGTAGTTATGATATCAATGAAAACTTCACGGTATTCTTTGAAGGCATCAATATTACCAACGAACTTTACATCACTACTGCGCAACACTCTAATCAATATTTAGATATTACTGAAACAGGTGCGCGATATTCTGTTGGTGTTCGTGGCTCATTTTAATCCTTTAATAAGCAATTAAATTGCATAAACCTATAGACGTTAAGACAGCAACAATGGCTTAACGTCTATTTTCTATTTATTTAACTGAAAAATTTATATTATGAGTAAAGTACACCTTTGGCTTAGAGCAGAAACAAAACCACATGAACAACGCACCGCACTTTCTCCACAAGGTGCAAAAGTATTAATTGATGCTGGATTTAAAGTAACGGTTGAATGTTCATCGCAAAATATTTTCAATGACGATTTATACCATCAAGTTAATGCAGACTTAGTTGCTCAAGGTAGTTGGGTTAATGCGCCTAAAGACGCGATTATCTTGGGATTAAAAGAGCTACCTGAAGATGATTTCCCTCTGGTTCATCAACATATTTATTTTGCTCATGCTTACAAAGACCAAACTGGCTGGCAAGCGTTGTTATCACGCTTTAAGCAAGGTGGTGGTGAGCTATTTGACTTAGAATTCCTTGTAGATGCACAACAAAGAAGAGTCGCTGCTTTTGGTTATTGGGCGGGGTTTGCAGGCGCGGCCTTATCAGTTTTAGCGTGGGCGAACCAACAACAGAATATTACTCCACCATTAGCAGATATCTCATCTTACCAAGACAAGCAGCAGTTACTGGTAGCACTTGAACAAGCGCTTGAACAAGTAAACAACAATATTGTAGTGAAACCTACAATATTAGTTATTGGTGCTAAAGGGCGAAGTGGTAAAGGCGCGGTAGATTTAGCGAAGGCGCTTTCATTAGAAGTCATTGAATGGGACTTAGCAGAAACTAAAAAAGGAGGTCCTTTTGAGGAAATTACCCAAGCAGATATTTTTATTAATTGTGTATTAATTAATAAAGACTTACCTCCTTTTATCACCAAAGAGTTACTCAGTAAGGGAGAAAGAAAACTATCTGTTATTGTTGATGTGAGCTGTGATCCTTACGGTAGCTACAATCCGTTACCCATTTATCAGCAATGTACAACTTTTAAAGCCCCTTGTTTACGTATTGATCACACTAAAGTGCTCGACATTATTGCCATAGATCATTTACCTTCACTTTTACCCAAGGAAAGCAGTGAAGACTATGGGCAGCAACTATTAACCCATTTATTAACGCTTAATGATAAATCTCAAGGTGTTTGGCCTACAGCACTCGCCTTGTTTAACAGCAAAACTAAAGATCTTTAAAAGGATGAACATGACAAATACCATACATTGGCTAGGTGCAGGACTATCGTCTGCACCTGGTATTATCGAATTAGCGAAGAAAACTACACCACTTATTGTTTGGAATCGCAGTTTAGTTAAAGCAGAACAAGCACTGAAAAGTGATGAGGTGCAGATTGATGTTCGTCAGTTAGACTGGGATGTATTAACTGACATAGTTAAACCCGGTGATGTACTGGTTTCTATGTTACCAGCAACTTTACATTTAACTGTCGCACAGTTCTGTTTGAAGCATAAAGCTCACTTTATTTCTAGCAGCTATATAGCACCAGAAATGGCTGAATTAAATGCACAGGCAAAGGATTTGGATCTATGTTTTGTGAATGAGGTGGGTTTAGATCCAGGTATTGATCATTTATTAGCGCATTTACTGGTTGATAGTTACCAAAACAGTGAGCAATTTTCACCTAGTAATCAGCATTACTTCCGCTCTTACTGTGGTGGCTTTCCTAAAGTTGCCAATGACTTTAAATACAAATTTAGCTGGTCACCATTAGGTGTACTCAAGGCATTGCGTTCAAAGGCACAATGGCAAGCAAATGGTATGGTTAAAACCTCAAATGCGCCATGGGAAGCATTAAGCGAATATAAGGCACAGTTGTTTGATCATAGTGAAACTTTTCAAGCGTACCCTAATAGAGACTCACTGCCTTTTATCAAGCAATATAATTTTCAAGATGATTGGGATGTGCAAGAGTTTGTTCGTGGCACGTTACGCCTCAATGGTTGGTCTAGTGCATGGCAACCATTATTTGATGAAATAGCTAGATTAGAAGGCAGTAGTGGCGAACAACGTTTACTGGAAATTAGTCGAGAGCTTGAGAAAAAATACCTTTATGACGAAGATGAAGCTGATCGCGTAGTGATGTGCGTGGAGCTTGAAGTTCGTCAGGATGGCAAGGTTGTTTGGCATCAAAGTTATCACCTTGATAGTCAAGGAAATGCACAAGGGCAAGCCATGGCTCGTTTAGTGTCATTACCAGTAAGTTTTGCCATTGAGTCGGTACTTAATAATCAAATACCTACTGGTGTGAGTGCTGCGCCAGAAGAGCCTGAACGTATTAACCAATGGTTATCAGCGCTGACGGCTAATGGAGATTCGATAGGTCATCATAATCATCTAGATAAATAAGAGAATTAACAAAACGCCGATTAAATAGCTAATCGGCGTTTTTGTTTCAGCTACTTAAAATAAATAAAAATAAAAATAAAAACAGGAATAAACATGATAGAAAATAAACAAAAACCGACATTACTCGATGCCTTATTTCCTATTGCTCTATTACTGTGTTTACTCTTTTTAGCAGTTTATTTTTTTGGTGACGATTCTTCATCAGGCCCTAACCAAATCGCATTGATGTTATGCGCAGGTGTTGCTTGCCTAATTGGTTTAAAAAATGGCTATAAACGTCACGAAATTGAGGTTGGTATTACCAAAGGTATTAGCTTAACTTTAGGCGCTATTCTAATTTTGTTGGCTGTTGGCTCGCTCATCGGTACTTGGTTATTAGCGGGTACTGTACCCACGATGATTTACTTTGGTTTACAAATTTTAGCGCCAGAATATTTTTATGTTAGTTGCTGTGTGCTTTGTGCATTAGTGGCGTTGTGCATTGGCAGCAGTTGGACAGTAGCTGCCACTATAGGTGTCGCATTAATGGGGGTTGCTTCAGGTTTGGATGCATCGGGCCCTATGACCGCAGGGGCAATCATCAGTGGAGCCTATTTTGGTGACAAATTATCCCCCTTGTCTGATACTACCAATCTTGCGCCAGCCATTGCAGGTACTGAATTATTCATTCATATTAAAAATATGCTGTGGAGTACAGTACCTAGTTTTGTTATTACCTTGATCCTCTTTTTCTTTTTAGGGCTAAATAGTGCTGGGCAATCGTCAAATACACAAATTGATCAACTGTTATTGAGTTTAGAAAGTGAATTTTTTATTGCTTGGTATTTGTTACTTCCTTTGGCTATCACTCTTTTTTTAGCTGTTAAAAAAATGCCAGCATTCCCTGCAATCGGCATTGGTGCTATTGCTGGCGCTATATGGGCGGTGCTATTTCAGCAAGAGTTAATTATCTCCTATGCTAACGATGGCTTATCGATAGCTGAAGCCAATATCATGGTGGTGTGGCAAGTAATGTACTCTGGTGTGTCACTTGATACTGGCAATAAAGTTGTTGATGACCTACTCAGCGGCGGTGGTATGGGCTCTATGCTTAATACTATTTGGTTAATCATATCAGCGATGACCTTTGGTTCAATCATGGAGAAAGTAGGGCTATTAAAACGTGTGGTTGAAAGTTTAATTGGGGTAACTAACAGCGTAGGCTCATTAATTTCAACCACAATAATTACTGCTTTTGGCACTAATTGTGTTGCAGCAGATCAATATATTGCTATTGTTATGCCAGGTAGGATGTTTAAAAACGAATATAAACGACGAGAACTAGCACCTGAGAACTTATCTCGAGCGCTAGAAGATGGTGGCACGGTAACGTCACCACTTATTCCTTGGAATACCTGTGGTGCTTATATGCAGTCGGTGTTACTGATCAACCCATTGGAATATGCGGTATTTTGTTTCTTTAATTGGTTATCACCTATTATTGGAATTATTTGCGCGTTTACTGGTTTTAAAGTGAAGTCTTTAATCGTTAAAACTATGGAGAGCTCTGTCGTGTTAAGTGATTCACCGTTGAAAACTAACTAGGCTGTATTTTGGGAAATGTTGTTTCAATTATCTGAAATTGAACTGATGAATTAAATGCTAGTTCTTGTGCAATATAGTTCTGCGCTTTATCTCGAAAGTATTGATAGAAAGACATTAAAGTTTCCAATGCAATAGCGTGTTCAACACCCAACAATAATGCGTGGTTAATATGCACCCTTGTAACAGCATGATTAGTAGCTAAAAAAAACTATAATATTTCTATATTGCTAAATAATAGGTTTTTAATAGGACATATTTATCTATTGTCATTATTGTTTATAACAATTCTACAAATAAAAAAGGTGAATCATTATGAAGTCTAATAATCGTCGTACGTTTTTAAAAAATAGTTTATTGGGAACTATGGGGGCGGTAGTAGCTGGCAATGTATGTGCACAAAAAAGCACACCAAAAGACGCCGAAGGCCCTTTTTATCCAATTACACCGCAAAAGGATAAAGACGCTGACTTGACTAAAGTGGCAGGAAAAGTAGGAACAGCAAAAGGTACTATCATAGAGATACACGGGCAAGTACTTGATACCAATTTGAACCCAATTGAGGATGCCACCATAGACTTGTGGCAAGCCAATAGCTTTGGAAAGTATCATCATCCTCATGACAGTAGTGATGCACCAGTTGATGAACATTTTCAGTCTTGGGCTATTATCCAAAGTGGCAAAGAAGGAAGGTTTCGATTTAAAACAATCATGCCTGGCGCCTACCCATATCAAGTTGAACCTGAAAACCAACGAACACCGCATATTCACATAAAAATAGGAAAACACGGTTACGAACCTGTGCTCACCCAAATGTATTTTCCCGATCAAGAGCAAAACAAAACGGACGGTTTATATCAACGAAAAACAGTAGAGCAACAAGCTATGATGACCGCCAAGAACACAGAAAAACCAAACAATTTTCGTTACAACATATTCTTAGAGAAGCTCTAAAGTTACATTAATATGTGGATCCAACCTCTGCTCTATTTGAATATGTTTTTTATGCATCTATTTACCAAATTTAGAATTTAGTAATTGATGTATGTCGGCTATGGTGGCAATGCGAACTGTTTATCGTGGTAAATTCGCATCTAAATTAGCTCCGCTTTGTGCGCGCTGTCGACATTAGCAAAAAATTATTTGCCATATATTTTTTTATGTAAATTTTAAGCTGTATTAATATACAGATTGGTGATATGCCTTCTTTCCGCAGAACAAAGGGGGCAAAATGCCTCCTTTCAACGTAAAATATCAATGTTGTATTAGTAACTTATTGATGTAGAAGTATTAACACGCTATGGTGTTTATATTAATAATTTTGAGATTGGTTGCCTGTCTATGTTGAAAGCGGGCACTTTGCCTCATAATAAGCTGTTATGTGCCAAGGTCGACTATGAATTTCGATAAATACTCTAGAAGCTCGTTTGAAAAGCTTAATCCTAAAGAAGCTAGAGCTCTAGCTGATGAAGTGCAGGAGTTAGTGCAATTAGAATTAGATAAATCAATTAAAGATGCTTTTACAAAGATCATTGAGAAATTTAACAGTGTTGGACACAACTTAACTATTTATGATGAGTCGCCTGGGGATTTCGCTTACAGAGATTCTGACGGGTTTAGGTTAGCAGTAGATACAGTTATTAGCTCTGGTTTCAGAGATACCGTAGATGATGTCACATAACAAGAATTTAAAGCGGGACTGCTAACCGTTTGCTTGGTTTCGCTGCGCTACACAATTTTAGCAAACTATTATCAGCCCCTTAAATGGGCGTTATGTTGCTAAGGAAAGTATGA
>Ga0209395_1001507_pt1 | contig 32347 bp, 30 predicted proteins | sample GOMGulsemesocosm_3_FD_184635 | JGI IMG/M metagenome (GOLD analysis project Ga0209395, IMG submission 184635) | Methane-oxidizing microbial communities from mesocosms in the Gulf of Mexico - GOM9D Gulf of Mexico (SPAdes) (version 2) | ecosystem: Environmental > Aquatic > Marine > Cold seeps... | reverse complement strand
TTCAAATATTATCCCAGATGAGCTTTATCGTAATGGTTTGCAACGAGAGCGCTTTTTACCGGCGATTAAGTTAATAAATGAACATACTCTGATTGTGAATGTTGATAGTGGTGTGGATTATCGTCTAAGAACATTAGAGCAGGCAGAGATCTTTCATCATCCTCTCGATGCTCAAGCAAATGAAAATTTAGCTCATTATTTTAAGCAGTTGTCTGCAGAGGAGGGGCAGGCAGGGCAATCCATAGAAATTCATAACCGCCAATTAGAGACGGTATTAGTGAGTGACGGTGTTGTTTATTTTGATTTCTCGGTACTTTGTGAAAGCGCTCGTAGTCAAGGAGATTACATGGAGATTAGTCAACTTTATCACACTGTTCTAATGGCTAATGTTAAAGAAATGGGCCCTGATAGTGATGATACAACACGCCGCTTCATTGCTTTAGTTGATGAGTTTTATGAGCGCAATGTTAAGTTAATTATGTCTGCCGAATTAGCGCTTGAGGATTTGTATAGTGGGGGGCGTTTAGCTTTTGAATTTAAACGCTGCTTAAGCCGACTGCAAGAAATGCAATCTCATGATTATCTCGCCAGTGAGCATATTCCATAAATGAACCTTTAAACTTTTTTAGAAATAAAAAGTCCGATTTATATGCAATATAAGTCGGACTTTTTGTTGTGTGCTAGAAGTTAACCTTAGCTATTCATTAATACATCAAGGTATAAAGCTTTCTTCTAAACTTAGTCGCGATAGGGTCACCATCAGGTAAAGCTTTTAACACATCTAAAAATAACTCTTTGCTCTTGCCTTTAGTTTGTTCGTCTCCTGCTTGCACTAAGCGAAATAATAAGGTTAATGCATCTGTTTGACGATTAACTTGGCTATACTGTGCAGCCAGTTGATGACTAACGTTAATATCGTTAGGGGTTGCGGTTAATTGTGCTTCTAATGCTTTAATTTCTGGGGAGTTTTCTGCTTGCTCTGCTAATTCTACTTTGGCTACCAATGCTTGGTAATCACCGTCTTGGTCAATCATCATGATGGTATCTAGCAAGGTCTTAGCTTCACTAGTTTTCCCTGTTTGTAAGTAAACATCAATCAAGACAAATTTAATATCAACGCGACTGTCATCAACTTGGTAGGCTTGACTGATGGCTGTTTGAGCTTCAGTTAATTGATTGTTAGCAAGTGCTTCTTTAGCTTGGCTAAGTAAAATATCTTCAGGCTTAGGCAAGTGTTTATCTAAAAATATGGCTATGCTGGTATCATCTTGTGGTCCAGAAATTCCATCAAGGGGTTGAGCATCTTTGAGTAAAATAGCAGTGGGTAAGCCTTGAATGCCAAATTGCTCTGCAATTTGACCTTGGCTTTGGCAATCGACTGTTGCTAGCGTTACATGTTCACTTAATGTTGATAACTTAGCGGTTAGTTTATTGCGAAGTTCAACACTTTCAGGTACTTGTTCAGCCCAAAAGCAAACGAGTACTAATTTATTTTTTGATTCTTCAACAACAACTTGTTGAAAATTATCTAGGGTAATGGCAATCATATTTCTTTTCTCAAATTTGTTGTTTATGCTTATTTTATTCTGTGTTCTGAGGTTAGCCTAAAATAAACCAAAGCAAACCTACACCCAGTATTAATCGATAAATAACAAATGGCATCATACCGAGCTTTTCTAATAAAATAAGGAAGTAATGAATACATGCATAGGCACTAACAAAAGCTAATAGGCTACCTAGCCCCATAGCAAACCAATCAACAGCTTCACTTGATAGTACTAATTTAAGTGTTAAATAACTTCCAGCCATGGCAATGGCTGGGATAGACAATAAAAATGAAAAGCGTGCAGCATTATCCCGACTCAAACCTAACATTAAACCAATAGTCATAGTGATACCTGAACGTGATGTCCCAGGAATAAGCGCAATAGCCTGTGCTAAACCAATTAACATAGCGCCTTTAATACCAAGCTTCTCCATTGGTTTATGTGAGGTGCGATGTCCTGCTTTGATATCAGCAAATCCTAATAAAAATCCAAACAGTAGTGTTGTTGCCGCAATAACTAATGCAGAACGCAAGTGCTCTTCAATAAAGTCTTTACCGAGTAAACCAAATAAACCTGCTGGAATGGTGGCAAATAATATCCACCATGCTAGTTTGCCATCAAAACTTTGCTTGCCTTTTTCTGGGCCAACCCCAACGGTACCAAACCAGGCAACGGCCATAGTGCCAACTTCTTTGCGAAAGTACAGCATAACTGCCAACAAAGTACCTACATGAACAGCAACATCAAAAGCTAAACCTTGATCTTGCCAGCCCAGAATTTGAGATGGCAAAATTAGATGGGCAGAGCTGGAAATAGGTAAAAACTCGGTCAACCCTTGCAACAAGGCAAGAATGATAATCTCTAGGGTACTCATAAATTGTTAGTTATCCTTTAACTAATTAAATAAAAAATATTTTGCTAATCAACGCTACCAGCAGTTATCTACAATGCTAAGTTGCTGGCTAGTTTTATTATACGCTTGCCATAATGTTTGATAGCTTTGTTTTAATATAGGGTGGTTTAAGTTAGGTGCTATTTGACTCAAGGGCCAAAGTACAAAAGCGTTTTTTGTTATTTCATCACGGGGAAGTTGCGCTGGTTGCTCTATAATTAAATTATCATATAGTAATAAATCTAAATCTAAGGTTCGTGGGCTAAACTTCTTAGCGTTATGATCTCGACCATGAGAAAATTCGATTTCACGTAATATAGATGCCACTTTCTCAACACTATGATAGCACTCAATACCTATGGCCATATTATAAAAAACCGGCCCGTCAAAACCTACTGCCTCACATTCAAACAACGACGATAATGTTAACTGCTCTAAAGGCAGTTCAAATGCATTCGCTAAGGATATTAGGCCTTGTTTAACATAATGCTCACGTTCGATATTACTACCCAATGAGATATAGATTTGAGCCATTAACGTTCTGTCTCTAGTCGCTGTTTTCCACGCTCTATTTCTACACCAACTGTTTGAGCGTTATGTACAGCGCCAGGTTTGCCAATACTGAGTTTCAACCAAGGGATATGATACTGAGTCATTAAATAACTTGCTAAGCGCTCAGCTAATGTTTCAATTAAATCTACAGGATTATCATTAGCAAACTTTTCTACAGCGACAGATATATCGGCATAGTCTAGTGTCTTTGTTAGCTCATCATTCAAAGCGGCCTTTGCTGTATCCCATCCCATGGCAAGATCAATAACCAAGGTTTGTTTTATTTCTTTTTCCCATTGAAAGAAACCAATAGTAGTTTGAATACTTAAACCTTTAATGAACACCTTATCCATGACTTACCTGTTTTGTTATTGGAAGAACTATTGCAGTATTTTTGCAATTGTTACAAAATAAAGAAGGATTTTACCTGCGAAGTGGTAGAAAAACTAGCAGAGATGAAGATAGAATAATAACCTTTTATACTTACTATAATGGAATTGGTCATTTAGATGCTGCTACTCACACTCATTATGATTATTGCTGCTTATTTAATAGGCTCTATTTCGAGTGCAATATTGGTATGTAAATTTTTAGGTTTACCCGATCCCAGAACAACCGGTTCAAAAAATCCCGGCGCAACGAATGTATTGCGCATGAGTAATAAAGTTACTGCGGTTACGGTATTGTTCTTAGATATTCTTAAAGGGACTATCCCAGTATGGGGAGCGTATTTTTTGAAAGTAGAGCCACTGTACCTTGGCTTTATTGGTGTTTCGGCTTGTTTAGGTCATATGTACCCTATATTTTTTAACTTTAAAGGTGGCAAGGCTGTTGCTACAGCGCTAGGAACTCTATTACCTATAGGTTTTACGCTGGGTGGGCTATTGATTATTACTTGGGCATTAGTGGTTAAATTTAGTAAATACTCAAGTTTAGCGGCTATTGTTACGGTTTCTCTCGCGCCACTTTATGTCTACTTCTTAAAGCCCTTGTATGTTTATCCAACGTTAATGCTTAGTGCCTTAATAGTCTTTCGTCATAGAGAAAATATTAAGCGTTTATTTAAAGGCACCGAAAGCAAGATAACGCATAAAATATAACGCTACCTTAATTAGACCTTATTTTACAGGTGGAAGTGAATCTAACGCCCATCTTGGATTTGCTTTAAAAGTAAGGTCTGCATCAGTGCCTGCTTTTAAACGTTGTAAACCAGCATAAGCAATCATAGCGCCGTTATCGGTACAAAATTCAGGGCGTGGATAAAAAACGCTGCCACCTAGCTTTTGGGTTGTAACGGCAAGCTTTTCACGTAAAGCAGTATTTGCACTTACACCACCAGCAATCACTAATCGATTTAGTTTTTCTTGTTGCAGAGCGCGCTTACACTTTATCGCCAAGGTGTCTATTACGGCTTGCTGAAAGGCGTGAGCAATATCCGCATAGGTTTGCTTTTTCTCTTCATCGGTTAGTGCTGGTTCAATATTGATACACTCTTTGCGAACTAAAGTACCGGCAGCTGTTTTTAAACCACTAAAACTAAAATCTAAACCAGGTCTATCTGTCATAGGGCGAGGTAATTTAAAGCGTCCAGCTATGCCACTTTCAGCCATTTTAGATAACGCTGGACCGCCTGGGTAATCTAAACCGAGCAGTTTAGCCGTTTTATCAAAGGCTTCACCGGCAGCGTCATCCACCGACTCTCCTAATAATTTATATTCTCCAATAGCTCCAACACGTACTAACATGGTGTGGCCACCAGAGACTAACAAGGCAACAAAGGGAAACTCAGGTACTTCATCTTCTAACATAGGGGCAAGTAAGTGACCTTCCATATGGTGTACAGGGACAGCAGGTAATTTCCAGCCGTATGCTAAGCTTCGACCAATAGAACAACCGACCAATAAAGCACCAACTAAACCAGGGCCAGCAGTGTAAGCAACACCGTCTAAGTCTTGTGGGGTAAGATTGGCATCAGCTAAAACTTCCTTAATTAAAGGTATCGTTTTACGAACATGATCACGTGATGCCAGCTCTGGCACAACACCACCGTAATCGGCATGAACGGCAATTTGGCTATATAAACGATGAGCAAGTATGCCTTCTGGACTATCACCTAGACCATCATCATAAATGGCGATGCCTGTTTCATCACAAGAAGTTTCAATACCTAAAATCCGCATAGTTATAGTCTCAAAAATAGTTTCATAATAATAGAATGTAACCCGGTTATTCCCTATAGCGCAGAGGTAACAACAAGCGCGACAATTTTACCGTGTTTGTAAGAGCGGTACCAGCCTATTTAGTAAATTCTAATCAAATTGATCTTTACATTACTGTTCGCTTAGCAGTAGAATACGTCACCAATTTTTGATAGAGCGGGTGTAGATGAGCTAATATTGCACACAATGTAATGTTTAGTCGAAATCAATCACCAATTTATATAGATACCCTAAGGTAATAAAGTACATGCCAGTAATTAAAGTAAGAGAAAACGAACCATTTGACGTTGCATTACGTCGTTTTAAACGTTCATGTGAAAAAGCAGGAATCCTTTCTGAAGTTCGTCGTCGCGAATGCTACGAAAAGCCTACTTGGGAACGTAAACGTAAGAAAGCCGCTGCCGTTAAACGTGCTGCGAAAAAAGTTTCTCGTGAGAACGCTCGTCGCGTTCGCATGTACTAAGATTCTTTTAAAGAACCCTTAGTAATCTTTCCATTCAGAAAGAGTGAGCTGACTTAGATGATACTTCTAACACAACTCAAAGATGAAATGAAAACTGCTATGCGAGCCAAAGACAAATTACGTCTTGGTGTTATTCGTATGGCACTTTCTGCAATTAAATTAGCGGAAATTGATCATAATACCGAAGCAACGGATGACAATGTTATTGCTGTATTAACCAAAATGGTTAAGCAACGTAAAGAGTCAATTAAGATGTTTACTGACGGTGGCCGTGATGAATTGGCAGAAAAAGAAGCACAAGAAGTTATTGCTTTAGAATATTTCTTGCCACAGCCGTTAACTGCAGAAGAAATAAATGAATTAATTGGTAAGGCAATTACTGAGTCTGGCGCAGCTTCTATGGCTGACATGGGTAAAGTAATGGCTGTGTTAAAACCTTTAATGCAGGGTAAAGCGGACATGGGCGCTGTAAGCGGTCAAGTTAGAGCTGGCCTTCAAGTGTTATAGGTAAGGCTTTATAGCTAACACCACATTAGTGCATTAAATAAAACCGTAATAGCTTTGGCTGTTACGGTTTTTTTATGTCTTTTTTCTAAACTTTTTTTCGCTAAAACTTAAAAATACCAACTACTTCTTGACGGGGATTGTGTAGAATACTGACGTTATACCAAGACCATTAATTTAGTTCCCACTCAGAGCTAGCCAGTGGTTTGAGAACAAAGAGAGTTTTTTTTGTATATAGTCACTCTATATGAAAGAAAATCTGTGCCGTTATCGAATCACGGGAAAACTCCCAAAGGGCGAGCTTAAAAGGCTTACATGCTGCGTTATTGATTTTGAGAAGGAATAACCATTCTCTAGAATCAATGCCTTACCTCTAAGACTTTTAACTCTCGCTGAGAGGGAATAAACTAATTGGAGTTGGTATTAATTTTCCTTTTTATGATGACTATTAAACACTATGGCTGGACGCATTTCTCGACAATTTATTGATGATTTACTCAGCAGAGCAGATATTGTTGAGCTAGTAGATAGCCGAGTGCCTTTAAAAAAGGCGGGTAAAAATCACCAAGCGTGTTGTCCATTTCACAATGAAAAATCCCCTTCTTTTACCGTCAGTCAAGACAAACAATTTTATCACTGCTTTGGCTGCGGCGAACATGGCAATGCTATTTCATTTTTAATGGAGTTCGACCGTCTTGATTTTGTTGATGCTGTTGAAGAGCTCGCTTCACATTGCGGTATGGAGGTTATTCGAGAAGAAAGTACCGCCACACCAGCAGAGCAGCGTCGACAGCAACAAATTCATCAACAAAAGCAAGATGATTATGAGTTGATGTCACAAATTAGTCGCTTTTTCCAGCAGCAATTAAAAGTTGCGAGTGATAAAGATACGGCGGTTGATTATTTAAAAAAACGTGGTCTAAGTGGTGAAGTTGTTAAACGTTTTGGCATTGGCTATATCAGTGATGCTTGGGACGGTATGATGAATTCCTTCTCCCGTAATGGCCAAGCTAATCAGCAACTGATTGATTTAGGTATGGCTATTTCAGGTGATAAAAAAAGACCGTATGACCGTTTTCGTGGTCGTATCATGTTCCCCATCAGTGACAAACGTGGCCGTGTAATTGGTTTTGGAGGGAGAGTTTTAGGTGATGCAAAACCTAAATATCTTAACTCTCCTGAAACGCGCATCTACCATAAAGGCCAAGAGCTATATGGTTTACATGAAGCTAAACAAGCAAACAAACAACTCAAACGTTTAGTTGTCGTTGAAGGTTACATGGATGTGGTAGCGTTAGCGCAACATGGTGTTGATTATGCGGTAGCTTCATTAGGCACCGCAACAACTTTTGAGCAATTACAAACACTCTTTCGAACAGTGCCCGATGTTATCTGTTGCTACGACGGTGATAGAGCCGGGCGAGAAGCTGCGTGGCGCGCAATGGACAATGCTTTACCACTTATTCGTGATGGTTTTTCATTAAGATTTGTTTTTGTCCCTGATGGCGAAGACCCTGATTCATTAATTCGTAAGCAAGGTCAACAAGCTTTTGAAAAAATTCTAGATAGCGCTATGCCACTATCAAAATTTCTTTTTGAGCAATTAATGCAGCAAGTTGATATGGGTTCACTTGAAGGACGAGCAGCATTAGTTGAGTCATTTCAACCTTACTTAACAAAGCTGCCAGCAAGTATTTTAAAAGATGCCATGCTTAATGAAATTGCTAATAATTTTGGCACCGGTAGCGAACAATTTTTAGCTAAATTTACTAAGAATATACAAGGTGAAGTGGCTAAACCCGTGAGGAAAGCTAAGACAAAAATTACACCAGTGAGGTTAGCCCTTGCTTTATTGTTAGAGCACCCCCATATAGCAAGTAACTTAGATGGTATTAGTGTTTTGCAACCATTAACTGCTCCCGGTATTCCCTTGTTAATGCAAGTGCTTGGTGTATGTCAGCAAAACCCTGAAATAAAATCACCGCAATTGCTTGAATATTTTCGTGGTACAGAGCAAGGTGCACAATTAGCAAAATTGATGTGTTGGCAACACCATGTCGAAGCTGATGCTGCGGCTGATGTTTTTCTTGATAGTATCGAAAAGTTATTGAATAACTTTGTTGAGCAACGTGCTGAAGTATTACTGCAAAAAGCACGTGCGGGACAAATGACCGCTGAAGAAAAGCAAGAGTTACAAGCAATATTAAATGCTTAACTGTTAGCGTTAGCTATACTTAGCGGCACGAATGAGATTAAAGTGCTTGATAGTTTTAAATCTCAACAAGCGATTAGATAGCATATTTGCTGGTAACTGTCTGAAAAATTCGCTATAATTTCCGGCTTTATTGCGTCATTTATTAGCTTTTACTAATGTTTTAAGCGCATATTTTACATCCCATACTTATATAATACAGGTGGACACTCGTCAATGGAACCAGCCCCTCAATCCAGACTTAAAGACTTGATAACCAAAGGTAAAGAACAAGGTTATTTAACGTTTGCGCAAGTTAATGATCATCTTCCTCAAGACATTATCGACTCTGATCAAGTTGAAGATATCGTTAGTATGATTAATGATATGGGTATTCAAGTATTTGAAAATGCTCCAGATCAAGATACCTTGATGATGAGTGAAGGAAATACTGATGAAGATGCAGCAGAAGCTGCAGCACAAGCACTTGCTACTGTTGAAAGTGAAATAGGCCGTACAACAGATCCTGTTCGCATGTATATGCGTGAAATGGGAACTGTTGAGCTTCTTACTCGTAAAGGCGAAATCGTTATTGCCAAACGTATAGAAGAAGGTATCAAAGAAGTTCAGCGGAGTGTTTCAGAGTACCCACCAGCAATAAACTACTTATTGGATATGTGGGATAATTTTGAAGCAGAAGAAGTTCGCTTAACGGATATTATTACTGGCTTTTTAGACCCCGATGCAGAAGATGATGATGTTGCCGCAGCAGCAACTCATGTAGGTAGTGAATTATCTAAAGAAGAATTAGAAAAAGAAGATAGTGAAAAATCTGAAGGTGATTCAGATGAGGAAGATGAAGAAGAAGAAGACACAGGTCCTTGTCCTGAGTTAGCACGTGAAAAATTCACAGCTTTACGCGAAGCTCATGAAAATGCGAATCAAATTGTAGCTCAGAAGGGCCGTGGCCACAAAGACGCTCAAGAAGCTATTGATGCCGTTGCAGAGGTCTTTAAAGAGTTCCGTTTAATCCCTAAGTTATTTGATAAATTAGTTAAAAACATGCGCAGCATGATGGACAGATTACGTGTTCAAGAGCGTTTAATCATGAAGCACTGTGTTGTTGGTGCAAGCATGCCTAAAACGACATTTATCAAAATATTCCCAGGTAATGAAACGTCTAAAGATTGGTTTGAAGCTGAAAAAGCGGCAGGAAATCCTTATTCAACTAAGCTTAGCGATGTTGAGCATGATGTTGAGCGTTGTATCTACAAACTGAACCTGATTGAAGAAGAAACGCACCTAAATATTCATGGCATTAAAGACATTAACCGTCGTATGTCAATTGGTGAAGCGAAAGCACGCCGAGCGAAAAAAGAAATGGTTGAAGCTAACTTACGTTTAGTTATTTCAATTGCGAAAAAATACACTAACCGTGGTTTACAATTCCTTGACTTAATTCAAGAAGGTAATATCGGCTTGATGAAGGCTGTTGATAAGTTTGAATACCGCCGTGGTTATAAATTCTCTACTTATGCAACGTGGTGGATCCGTCAAGCAATTACTCGTTCTATTGCTGACCAAGCACGTACCATTCGTATTCCTGTACATATGATTGAAACGATTAACAAACTAAACCGTGTTTCTCGTCAAATGTTACAAGAAATGGGTCGTGAACCAACGCCAGAAGAATTAGCAGAACGTATGGTAATGCCAGAGGATAAAATTCGTAAAGTACTGAAAATTGCGAAAGAGCCTATTTCAATGGAAACACCGATTGGTGATGATGAAGATTCACACTTAGGTGACTTTATCGAAGATGGCAGCGGTGAACTTCCAGTTGACTCTGCTACTTCAGAGAACCTTAAGGGTGCCACACATGAAGTACTTGCTGGTTTAACTGCTCGAGAAGCGAAAGTACTTAGAATGCGTTTTGGTATTGACATGAATACCGATCACACTCTGGAAGAAGTTGGTAAGCAATTTGATGTTACACGTGAACGTATTCGTCAAATAGAAGCTAAAGCATTACGGAAATTACGTCACCCATCACGCTCAGAGCAGCTAAAAAGCTTCTTAGATGGTGAGTAAGTAGTAAACGTTTAAAAATAGTTTTAAATAGACATAAAAAAGAGTAAGTTAGTAATACCTGTAGGTATTGTTGCCTTACTCTTTTTCTTTTTTTAATAAGGAATATATATGCGTGTTGTTACCGCTCTTGCTTGTTTATTGGCTACTATCGCTGTGCCGACGAAAGCAAAACAACCACTAAACTTTGAAATTTCTCCACTCATTGGTTATAGGTTTGGAGGGGATTTCGACACTACAAGAGATAAAGTACACAATAAAATAGAGTTAACTGAAGAGACAAGCTATGGCCTGTTAATGGCTTGGTCATTTGATCGAAAACGCCAAGGCGAGTTTTTAGTAAGCCATTACAACACCAACTTCTCACAGGCTGATGATTTTTCTGCGAGCAACACTGAACTCGGTATTACTTATGCTCACCTAGGTGGCAACGTACCTATCTCAGATGGGTTCATTCCTATGTATGTGACAGGGGGAGTTGGTTTAACACATCTTTCGCCAAAGAATGATGAATTGAGTAATGAGACACGTTTTTCAGTGAATGTTGGTCTAGCTAGTAAAATTCCGCTTAGCGAAAACATCAGTTTGAGATTGGATGGACGTCTTTATGGCACCTTTTTCAACTCTGATAGTGCTATTTTTTGTGACTATGATACCTGCGCTGTTTATATTTCTAGTGATATCTGGTTTCAGAGTGAACTAAGTGCGGGCATAACATATCGATTTTAGGCGTACTTAATAGATAATTGGTTGATAAATAAGCGGTCAGTAAAAAAATGTGAAAATTTAATGCCTACGAGGTGACAATAAAATAAAAAATGCTTATACTGCACCCGCTTTGTTAGAGGATTGAATTATAGCCTTTAACCAAAGTATAAGTACATCAGGCCAAACATGTGAAAATGGGCCTTTAGCTCAGTTGGTTAGAGCATCCGACTCATAATCGGCAGGTCCGCAGTTCAAGTCTGCGAAGGCCCACCATTTTCATGTTAAAGTTCAATCCTCTAGGCCAGTTTACTAAAAAACTAATATCTTCATCTCAAAGCTCCGATCCTATGCTGGTCTCAAATTTTCAAGGCTTGCCCTAATCTCGACGACGGCGATAACGAATCTGCTAAAAGTTATTAATATTCCCCCAATTCTATTTTTCAAAAAAGTTAACCCCTGATAAAACTTACTTCAAAGTACATGAATAATTCTTAGTATTACTTTTACTTAGTGAGTTACTTAAAACTCCTAAAAATATCTAACCACTCAAATAAGAAATACAAAGTTAAAGTTGAACAGAATATTAGCTCACCGTTGATATAGTTTCTCTCAACAGCCTAATTCAAACACATTTTAAAAGACTCAAAAAAATTAGCTAATCATTGAGGTCGTCGTCGCCAAAAACTGGTGAAATCTAGCCGGGTGTACCAGAAGCCTAGCTCACTGAAATACGCCACAGATAAATACTGGAGCATACTGAAAGGAGTTTCTAAGCTGTTTTGTCAAAGTTAGAAATCAGGCGTATCAATACCACCAGAGAAATTCACCAAAAAAGTAGGCAGCCTTGTCGCCGCCACCTCAGAAAACACTCGAAATGCTATTCCTGCTCAAATCTAGTGACCAAGTCGTTGGCTATTTCTCCACACGCTTTGTAAAACATGTCTGCAATTTAGGGTTAAAAGGCTAACCACTATGGTGATTGATTTCGGTGTAATATCATGAATAGTATATGTATTTATCGTTAATCCAAGTATTAGGTATATAAAGACAGTTGTTTTTTATCAGTAACCACATGGCTGAATCAATATAAGTGACGTATTATTATCACAGCTAGGAAGCACGGGGTTACAGGAAGTGACTCAATTGTCAGGGAATGGAAATAGACAGATACTAGGATAGTGTCAAAGAGAAAAACCAAGGATTGGCTCGCTAGGATGGCGATAGTATTAAAGGGCTTAATACTAGATTAAATGGACTTAAAGTTGTCAGGGAATGAATAAAGGTGTGACTTCGGTTGCGCCTTTGTTGTTTCTACAGGTAAATAAACTTCTCACTGCAGCTTCTTCCCTGAATCAAATCTAAAACTCATCAGTTCAAATCTAACCTTGCAAAAAATTTAGCTAATCATTGTCGCGTCGTAGCCAAAAACTAGTGAAACATAGCCGAATGAACCAACATAGGAACAGCGCGTAAACGCCGACGACATTAGTAGAGCATAGGGAGTTTGTGTGATCCATTGATAGTAAAGCTTTGAGCTAGGATTGTGAGTCTATCTTTGGAAAAAGGCCCATAATTTTCATGTTGTCGTTTAATCCTCTAGGCCGAATTACCTAAAGCTTAATTCTCCTATATCAAAATTCCTGTTCATTTTTGATATTAAAACTCAATTGTTGTCTATATCTCGATGATGAACTGAAAATAAATACCTTTTGTAGTCATATCAAGAAAATCAACATTTATCACACTGGCGCTTTAATTGATAAATCATCGTCATATTAAAAATAATCATGTACACCAACCAACAGGTAGAGTCATATTATTTACTCTTACCTGAAGGTTTCATACATAAACAATAAGAGCATATTGAATAAAGGTGCAATATTTAGTGGGGTTTCATTGAAAACATATAATTACTGTATTAAAATTATGTGTAATTTAATGTAATTCAATGTAATCTAGTGTCATGGATTACACTTACTTTACCATTTAGTAAATACATCTTTAAGGGACTCTCTATGACCAACAATAAAAAATCCTTATCTCTAATCAATGCTGCAATCATTCTCAGCCTAGGAATGGTTTCTGCCAATTCATACGCAGAAACTAAATTCACACCTAAATTTGAAATTGGCTATGGTGGCTATGAACTTGAACTTACTAACACCTCAAAGTTTATTGATGCAAACAACGTCGAACAAACAACCATTACAACACAAACCGCTGTAGCATCATTTGTAACTTATGCGGTAGGTGGAAGCCTTTCGTTTGATAGCTTTATGATCGATCTGACTTATAAAGGCTCAGCAGCCGGTGAACAAGATTACCTAGATGGGGATGACCTATGTGGTTATAATTTTGATGACTCGTGTGGTGTTAACTTTACCAATGATGGTGACTTTGAACACAGCGAAATTGCTGCAACAATTGGTTATCAAATAGGTTCATTTGCTATTTTTGGTGGCTATCAAGCGGGCGAAACAATATTAAATCATAACTTTACTTTAACAGCAGAAGAAGATAATTGGTGGGGATTTGATCCAGGACAAGATGTCACTGAGTACTTCTGGGGTAATGATATTGGAACTAATCAGCTAGATATAACAAATGAAACTGCAGGCTTCTTTGTTGGAGCCGGTTATGGTTTTGCTGTTGGATCATCAAGTAGTATCAATTTATCTGCTGGCTATTCACTGTTTGATGTAGAACTTGAAGAGAAATGGCAAGATCAAGATTGGACACAATCGTCTTCTGGCGAAGGTTCAGGCATATCAGTGGCTGCTATTTATAATTACCATTTTACCAATAGTCGTTTGTACTTTAAGTTTGATTTCCAGGCTTATACGCAAGAGAATTTCACTAATTATGAATATGATGATGGTGATGACCCTGCTGATTATTCCCCAGACGACGCAGATGAAAACTATTATCGATTCAGCGTCGGTTACGCCTTCTAGAACCTGAGATTGTTTATATTGCGCTGTACTTTATCATACAGCGCAATAACTGATGAAATATATGAATAATACCTATATTACCCTCATGTTAATTTGTTCTTTTATTGTTTCAGGGTGTAAATCTACATATGATGACTCTAAAGCTTCAGAGAGTACAAATGAATCAAAGTTTATTCACACCGCTTCTAGCCCTAATTTAAATAACAGCTACCCCGAATGGGTGTTTTCCCCAAAGTTGAATGGCTATTATGTTGTGCTTGGTTCTGCACCAAAACAGAATAACAGCAATTACAGAGCGCAACTTATTGTTGCTATAACATCTGCTAGAGCAGAATTAGCAAAAATTAAAAGTACTTCGGTTGCTTCAACTTTAGATATAGAGCGAACATCTGAAACTCCCCTCGATTTTGAATCGACTACAAATTTAAAAAGCGATGTGGTTTTTGACGTATCTAAAGCTGATATAATAAAGTCATGGAAACACCCTGAAACAGAAGAGTTGTTTATTCTTTATGGTTATAAAACTAAATAATAACTGGCAGCACATTTTTTTGCAGTTTCAAATGCAAGATAAAATGCTAAGTAAAATCATCATGTTATCCTCAATTTTATTAGCCAGTGCATTGTTTTCTCACACTGCTAGGGCAGATGCTGCGACTGACATGCTCAAACTTCATAATAAAGATGTTGAACGCACCTATGAAAATGTGAAAAGGCTGCAAAGTGAGCATTCTACTTTTGAGGGGAAATTGGAGATTTCCAAAGCTGAATTGGCCAATTTAGCAGAAGACGTGGATAAAATGACCATCCTTTACGATAAATTGTACCTTGCAGCTAAAGAAGGTAATCCAACAATTTTGGATAAAATGAATAAAACAGCAATAAGAAAGGCAAATGCAGTAAAAACGTATAATAAAAAAAGAAATGAAGTCGATAAAATAACAATACAAGTTTTAGGAAATAAGCAGATCGTTGATAACGCAATCACTGAAAATAAAAAAGCGAAAAGTAAGGAAAAGATAACGTTTGAAAATGTATTAGCTGAAAAGTTGTCTATAGAACTAGCTAAAGTTGAAACTCCCGTACCTGTTAAAATGTCTGCTACAGCTATCTGTTCAAAAACAGAGTCTTTACTCTCTTGTGAGGATAAAGTAAAGCGGTTAGCTGAGCAAAGAGCAATCGATCTAGGGGCGAAAAAAGCCGTAAATACCATGACTGAAGTAAGAGACTTTCAATTGGTAAAGGATGATATTGTGAATTCTATAAATGCCAAATTAAGTAATGAAGTTATTTTGAAAAGTGAATTAATAAAAGCATCTCCCCTAACTTATGAAGTTGAGTTAACGGTAGATGTGTCTCCAGTTAGAAGTAGTTTTGTTAAAAATGAAATCCGGAAATCCATCATTACAGAGCTTTCCACTTACAGATTTATTGGTGACTCTTTTTAATGAAAAAATTTAACTCATATAATGCCTTACTCAGTCTTGTTATTTTCTATAGTACTTTTTCTGTAAGCGCAGTAGAAATATCTCAAGATATTATTGATCCCATCGTTCAGTATAAGGGGCAACTGAAAGAAGTTCATAAAAAGCTTGAGCAGCTAGAAGTTAACCACAAAGCTGTTAACGATTCATTAATCATACTTAATAGCCAGTTGGCTATAAAAAAAGATGAAAAAGATGATCAAAAAAGACAATATGATACCTATTTGGATTTAGCTAAAACAGATCCCGATCCTGATTATATCAAAGTTGTAGCATCAGTTGGAAAAAAGCTTAAAATTAGCAAAGAAGAAATTTCTACAATCGAAAGCTCGGTGAAACAAAGAAAGAAAAGCCTAGTTCGCCTTGGTGTTGAAATTAAAATTGTTAAGAAAAAATATAATGGACTACTTGATAGAGAAAATATTCAATTTAACAAGTCAGTAACTATTCTTGTTAAACAGCAAACCGATAAATTTAAACGATCTAAAGTTGTTCAGGGCACAGCAAAAGAAGTTTGTTCAAGAGATGAAATAATTGAAACATGTGAAAAAAGAGCGCGAATTATTGCAGAGAGGAATGCTCTTGAGAAAGGTACTACTATTTTAATAAACTCTTCTACCACACTGAAAAACTTCAAACTAGAAGAAGACGTTATTAAAAGTCAACTACAAGCCTCTCTTTCTGATGTTAGACTTCAAAAAAGTGATGTAAAGACGATAAAACCACTGTCTTTTGAGGTTATTATAACAGCTAAGGTGAACCCTAAAATTAGTGATGACTTATTAGAGCAGTTTAAGCAACATAGTGTTCAGTTACTTCAAAAGTATCGAGTGGATGGGGGCTTAGCTCATTATCAAAATCAGAATTCACTTGCTAATATTACCCCTATTATCCCACTAGCAGTAGTCGAATCTCCTAAAATTAAAAAGGAATTCGCTAAAGCAACAGATGCGCTTACGGTACAAGAAACGGTAACAATAAGTAAATATCAAAAGGAACTCGATGCGGTCTTGATTTTAATCGAGCAGCATAATTATTTTTCTCCTCGCAGAAATAACGCATATTATCTCTTAACCGAAATTAATGAACCAAGAAATGAAGCCGTTAGTAGGGTTTATGTACAGCTAAAAGATAGTGCAATTAATCGAATTGATTTATTAATTAATGAAGAGAACCTAGATGATGCTGAAGACTTGTTAGATGACTTAGAAAGCAATTTCACAATGAAGCGCGAGGCTAATGAGTTATCAAAAAACATTGCGAATAAAAAACAAGATATTAAGAATAGAAAAGTAATTAATTCATATCTGGCAGATGCAAAGAAAGCGATTAATCGAAATCGATTCTTCTCCCCTCGCAGGAAAAATGCATTTTATTATTACCAATCAATTTTGAAAATTGATAGTAACAATCCGTCAGTAAAGGATGCGCTTGAAGAGTTGCCACAAAGGATACTGCAGTCAATTGATTATATGGTTAAAGACGATGATTTAGATGATGCAATATCCCTCGCTGAGAAAGCTCTAGATAAGTTTGCTTCGGATACCACAATCTCATTTAAATTAGATGAATTGAGAAGGCTAGAAATAGCGGAAAAAAATTCTAAAAAAAGGTCTATCAGTATAGGTTGGTAGGTAATAGCTGTTGAGTAGGAGAAGTAATAAGTCAAACGTTACTTCTTACGCTTTTCAGTTTTTCCTTTACATGTTTAAGATTTCCTCATTAGATTTAAGAAAATATATTTTACTCTTTATAATATAGTTGCTTTAAGTAACTATATTATAAAGAGTAAACATTAGTGACATTTGTATAATAATGTATTTATAACTAGTATTAGAAAATTGATTCATAAATTGATTAACCTTAAGGGATATAACATGAAAACAAAAAAAATTATAATCGTAGCCGCAATGTCAACGTTTCTAGCAGCATGTGGTTCTACTGCGCCTGAAGCTCCAAAAAGCTTATCAGCAAACATCCCTTCTTGGGTGTTAAACCCTGTTGTTGAAGATGGCATAGCAGCGACAGATTGTGTTAAATTCTCAGGGGATTTATCAATAGATCAAAAAATGGCTACAGCAAATGGTCGATTATCATTAGCACAACAAATTGAAACACGCATTGAAGGGTTAGATAAAACATATGCTAGCCGTACCGATTCTAATGATGAATTGTCAACAGGTTCAAGCTTTAGTTCTGTTTCTAAGCAGTTAACTCAACAAACGTTAACTGGTTCACGTGCTATCAAGTCTGATATTGTTGATATTGCAGGTAAGCAACATTTTTGTGTATTAACTACGCTTAGCCCTTCAGCAACAAAAGAGTTATTTGAGGCTATCGTGAAAGAAAGTAAACGTTCAGTTAATCCACAAGATGAAAAGTTCCTTTACCAAGAGTTCAAGGCTCATAAAGCAGAACAGAACCTTGAAAAAGAGATAAAGCGTTTAACCAACTAGAAACATTAGTGGCAGATAGACTTTCTGCCTTTTTTATTGTAATTATTAATTGTTATTCATCAGCTTGAATGATGGGTAACAGTTTCTATTTGTTATGAAGAACTAATATTTATGGATGATTCTCTTAAAGATGTTGTTGATGAGCTTGTGGAAGACAGCTTAGAAGAGCAATTGACTTCAGCCCCAACACTCTGGAAAAAAGTTCAAACATCGATAATGATGGTTGCTGCAATAATGATTTCAGCAGGCCAGTTTAATGACACTAAAGATATACTTTTAAGTGCTTATGAAGCTACATTAACTCACTTCACTCATAGCATAGAGTATGATTTGCTTGATCAAATTCATGTGGGTAGTAGCATGGATTATGTTAAGTCCCTTGTTGGTGACCCCCACGTTTTAAAAAGATCCAAGTTAAATTCCAAGTTAAAGTTCCATTATTATAATGAAGCTAAATTTACCCTGACACTTATTTCTGAAGATGACCGTTTAGCTGGTTATAGTATCTTTACTCTTGAAGATGGTTTCTCGCCAAAAATTCCATTTTCTGAATTCCTAGGTACAAAAAGTTTAGCGCAAGCTCATAAAGAAACCGGTTCTTATAGCTATGATATTGCCAATTTGCTCTACTATACTGAATCACAGGACTTGGGAAAGGAGCAAATGTTTTTAACCTTAGTACGGGGTTACGTTGAGTATGGAGCTATAGCTCAAAAAAATAAAGTCAGTACCCACTATAAAAAACGGCTCACGAAAGCAATTGAAATGTTGGATGAAAAGGCTACCTTTTCAGAGAATGAGGTAGAGTTAATCGAACCATTAAAAATAGTTCGTCAGTCTGTATACCCTAACTTTTATGCTGTCACTGAACTCGAACCTATTATTATTTCTGAAGCGCTACTTACCAGGTACGAGTTTCAGTTATTTACGAAAAGTTAGCTTTATTAAGGAATGTTATGAGAATCAACCAACTTACTTCGGCTCTATTTTTATCTTTATCTGTAACCGTTATTTCACCGATAGCTTTTGCAGGGCAAGATGAAACGCCACCGCAAGATGATCCTTTTGCGGAACTTGATCAAGCTATGGAAACTTTAAAATATGATGGTAGTAAAGCTGAGTTAGCAGAGTTTCATAACTGGAAAAAAGAGTACTTGAATGAGTATCAACAATTTAGAAAAGAACACTTTCAAAAGTTGGACGATATTAGAAATAACTTACTCAAGTCTTGGGGAAGTGCTGAAGTTTCCTCCCAAGAAGAGTTAGTTGAATACAGTGAAGATAAAAAAGTAAAAACAGTTTTAGATTTTGAAAAAAATGAAATCCGTATTAGTATTATTCATGAAAATAATGAGACCGTAAGTTCGCTAGATATTCAGAAAGCATTGAGCCTGCAAGCAGAAAAAGACCAGGTACTCTCTCAGTTTGTCGGTAAAGCCCTTGATGATGCTTTAGTAAATGAGATGGTACAAAAAGCTGATAGAAAAGAGTTTACAGCGCAATCTACGAGCAATAAAAGCAATGTTCTAAGTAAAGAAATTAGTGTTATCGAGCAGCAAGGACAGGCACAAAAAAATCAAGTTGAAAGAATTATTGACCAGCTTAGTATGAGTGAACATCAGCAGATCACTGGCAACATAGTAGATAAAAATCAAGAAAAAGCGGAACAGGAAAATCTAGAAAGAAGTATTGTGGACCAAAAATCTCAAATAGAGAAGGAAACCCAACAAAGAATCGCGGCATTCCGAGCTCAGACCGTTAAGCTTGACAAAAACAATGCCCAAAAAGAAATGCTTAAAAACAAAAAAATTACTACTTATACCATGCCACTGGCGCATAAAAATGCTTTAACTAAAGCAAAGCCATTTATTCAGCAAGTTAAGAGTCAAACGGATCGTTGGCAGCTATCTCCTAGTTTAATACTGGCAATTATGCATACCGAGAGTTATTTCAATCCTAAAGCCCAATCTCATGTTCCGGCATATGGTTTAATGCAAATAGTTCCCAGAACAGCCGGCATCGATGTTAATAGGATGCTAAATAAAAAAGATGCACCAATGGCTGAGGCTGATTTATTTCTACCCAACTATAATATAACGGCAGGCGTGGCATATATGCACATTCTGAACTCCCGATATTTGCGTAAAATCACCAACCCACAAAGCCGTTTGTATTGCATGATTGCTGCTTACAATACAGGAAGTGGCAATGTAGCCAAGACCTTTAATATAGATAAATCACGTAATATAAACCGTGCAGCGCCTATCATTAATAAATTGTCGCCTGAAGAGGTTTATGAGCACTTAGTAAAAAACTTACCTTATGATGAAACTAAGCATTATGTACAAAGAGTTGTTAAACGCCAAAATATATATGCACCTGTAGAAAGCCTGTAGCCGTGGATTAATCGTAAGCTCACTTAGAAAATATGATCACTAAGTTCGAATTAGAACACTTTATTGTTCATATTGGTTCTTTAGTGTGGATTATTCTTATAATTTAAAATTGTCATTAAACTTTAATAACCCAGAACATATGAAACCTATAATTTATTCTTTTTTTATCAGTTGTCTATCAATATCAGCAGGGTGTTTTGCACAAAACTATGCATCTCCACCATGTTGGCTTAATACCCCTGTAACATCAGGGCAAGTAGGGTTTATTGGCAGTGCTAGCCCTTTTAGCGCTAAAATTAATGGTTCATTGATTAGTAGTCGGAAGCAGGCGTTTAGCAAGCTAGTGACTTATTATAAACTTGATTTAGTTGATGACGAGGTCGACTTTAAGCAAAAAACTGTCTCAATAAACCCAACGACTCAGGTTGTTTTTTCTAATACGTATACTGACAGTCAAGCAATGTATTCTTATGCAACTCTCGATAAACAAGGTCAAGAAAAAATAAAACAGAAACAGTGGTTAACACAAACTTGCCCACTGCAGAGTTGTAATTTTTCAACTTGTTCGCCCAGTTGGTTATGTGAAAACAATCAAGCTAGTATTATTAGCGTTAGCCAAATGACAACGATCCCAGCAAACCAACTAAAAAAAACTCAAGATAATGCACAAATTCTTCTGCAATATATAAAAGAGTCAAAAGTTGAAGATTATAGTTACCAGGTTAAATCTACAGGTAAATATCAGCAATGGGGTTACAGTGAACACTATGGTGAGATTCAAGCATTAGCACAAAAAAGCAAACTGCTTAACACTGATATTTGTCAGACACCTAGTTATATGTTTGCTCGTTACAGTTATAAAGATGACACTGCAGTTACGACAAAAAACTTTGAACAATGGCGAAAAGAGCCTAATTTAGGTTCACGATCTGGGGTTGTTGGGATTTTCAGTGGGATAAGTGCAGATGGTTTGTTTAGTAGTGCTATCAAGAGTGCTATTAAAGAAGGTTTACTTGAACTGGCAAAAATTAAACATATAAACATAGATCACCAAAGCCAAATAAAACAAGAGAATGGCTTGTTTTCTCTCTCTAAAACTAAAATGTCAACTTCTGCTCTTGTCACCGCAAAGTTGCAAGACATCAAAGTTATTGAAGCAAAAGATAATTTAGTCATCTACGCATGGCTACTCGAAACAAATTCAACTAACACTAAATAGAAAAAAGATATTTTTAGACTCGATAACTCTAAAGGAAGTAAATAATATGAACATTATTGAACATCCTCGTTTGTATCGCTTACTTGGCTCAGCGTCAGATTTATACCAAACCCAATGGAAAGACATTGAACAGCAAGTGTGGGATATGTTTGGACAAAAATCGACGATTTTAGTTACTGACATGTCACACTTTTCCCAAGTAACTAACGAACTTGGAATCGTTTATTACCTTGGCATGATAAAAAAAATGCAAGATATTATTGCTATGTCCGTAAGCCGGCATCAAGGACAAGTTATTAAATTTTCTGCTGATAACTCTTTTTCTATCTTTAAAACTGTTGAGCAGGCTCTTGCTGCAATGATAGAAGTTAATCAAAAGATGTCGCTAGAGAATCGTAATAGCGTAGAGTCTCGTGATATTAAAATTTGCGCAGGTATCGACTATGGCGAGTTCCTTAATATTAACGATAAAGATCTTTTTGGATCCTGTGTTAATTTTGCTAGTTTATTAGGTGAAGATACAGCCAAGCCATGGGAAATATTAGTTAGTGAAAAGGCCTGTAGTTTGATCAAAAATACTCAGTATCAATTCACTTCCCAAAAGATGCTGAATAATGATAATCAGTTTTGCTACAGGAAACTGAGTTATTAAAAATAAAAGCGCAATAGAATGTTACGTTAAAAACTTCATCCATTATGAATGGTACCGGCAGATAACCAAGTGTTTATTACTTTAGATTCGCTATTAAGTAATTAAGTCTCAAATCATTCTTGTTTTCTAGCCAGCTTATGTAAAATAAGATAACTCCACCTATCAGAGCAGAAAATATGCCAATATACGAGATAAAACATCCATTAGTTCAACACAAAATTAGTTTAATGCGTGCTAAGGATATGAGCACCCGTGGCTTTCGTCAATTATCAGCTGAAGTCGGCTGTTTGTTAACATATGAAGCAACCAAAGATCTTAAATTAGAAGACTTTCAAATGGAGGGGTGGGATGGAGAGTTAACTGGCCAGCGTTTAGTTGGTAAAAAAGCAACTGTAGTACCAATTCTTCGCGCAGGTATTGGAATGTTAGACGGTGTCTTAGAGCTAATGCCAAGCGCCAAAATAAGTGTTGTAGGACTCTACCGAGACGAAAGTACACTTGAGCCCGTCACCTATTTTGAAAAACTAACGAGTGATATTGATCAACGCATGGCTTTGATCATTGATCCTATGTTGGCAACTGGCGGCTCCATGAACGCAACTATTGATATATTAAAACAAGCGGGTTGTAATGATATCCGTGCACTTGTTTTGGTTGCCGCTCCTGAAGGTATAACAAAGGTTCAAGCTGCTCACCCTGATGTTGATATTTATACTGCCTCAATTGACGATCATTTGAACGAGAACGGTTATATCATTCCTGGACTTGGCGATGCGGGCGATAAGATCTTTGGTACAAAATAGCGTTAAAGTATAAAGCCTTACTTGAAAGCACCTAAAATCCAATTCAATGGAAGTTCTATGTCTCAATCTTTTTTAAATCAAAGTAGTTTTAACCAACCTGCTTGGCGTAATGCCCTTGCGGGTTTACAAATGCTGTTTGTCGCTTTTGGCGCATTGGTATTGATGCCATTAATCACAGGTTTAGACCCAAGTGTTGCCTTATTTACTGCAGGTATTGGTACTTTATTATTTCAATTTATTACCAAGCGGCAAGTACCACTATTTTTGGCTTCTTCGTTTGTTTTCATTGCACCAATAGCCTACTCAGTGCAAACGTGGGGGATTGCTGCCGCCATGGGGTCATTATTTGTTACCGGCCTAGTGTATGTAGTTATTGCTGGCATTGTGGCTGTTCGTGGAGCTGGATTTCTTCATAAGCTAATGCCTCCTGTAGTAACAGGTCCAATCATTATGGTTATAGGGCTGAGTCTTGCACCAATTGCCGTGAATATGGCAGTGGGTAAGACAGGGGATGGTGCTGCGGAACTATTCCCGTATGTAGATTCTTTAACCGTTTCTATGATGGCATTAATTACCACCTTGGTTGTTGCAACTTTGGGTAAAGGGGTTTTCCGTTTAATTCCTATCATGGCGGGTGTGCTTGTCGGCTATATCATGGCGTCCTTCATGGGAATGGTGAGTACGGAAGCCGTTACTAACAGTGAGTGGTTTGCCATTCCTAACTTTATAACACCAGAGTTTAATTTAGCCGCGATTATGTTCATGTTACCTGTCGCTATTGCACCAGCGATTGAACATGTAGGTGATATATTAGCGATCGGCAGTGTTACCGGTAAAGATTACACTAAAAATCCAGGTTTACACCGCACGCTATTAGGTGATGGTTTAGCGACTTCTTTAGCATCGTTATTTGGTGGGCCCCCTAATACAACCTATTCAGAAGTTACCGGTGCGGTAATGCTTACTAAGATGTTTAACCCTCGCATCATGTTATGGGCTGCCACTTTTGCTATATTCTTAGCATTTGTTGCTAAGTTTGGCATTGCTTTACAAACTATTCCTTCACCGGTTATGGGAGGGATTTTAATCTTACTTTTTGGCTCTATTGCTGGGGTAGGAATGAATATTATTGTTAAAGCACAAGTTGATCTGGCTGATCAACGTAATCTAGTCATTGTATCAACTACGTTAGTCTTTGGTATTGGAGGTATGGCTATTGGTAATGATGACTTTAGCCTTACAGGAATTAGTTTATGTGGACTAGTTGCTATTGCTCTTAATGCTATTCTTCCACAAACTCAGGCGGAAGAGGAAAGTTTAGTGCAAGAGCAAGCGATTTCTGAAGATATAGTGGAGCATGTTAAGGAAGATAACGTTGGTTAATTGAATTTTATCTTTATTATTCACTAATTACTGAACTCCATTAAAACCTCTAGGCTGGTAAGCTAATTACCAGCCTAGAGGTTTTTTATATCTTTATTTTGCTTGGTTTCATATGGTGAAATGCCATTTCATTAAATTCACTCATTGCGTCACTAATTATTGGTGTACTATTGTGAGTAATATAAATTAGAGAGCAATATTATGAAATTAGAAGTTTATCTTTCAGGTGAAATTCATACCGATTGGCGAGAGAAAATTATTCAAGGTTGCCAAGATAGTGGCTTAGATATTGTTTTTACTTCAGCGGTTACTCATCATGAAACCAGCGATAGTGCAGGCGACCATCTTGGTGCTGAGCAACAGCAATATTGGCGTGATCATAAATCAGCTAAAGTTAATGCCATGAAAACTAAAACCTTGATAGAACGTTGTGATATTGCAGTTATTCGTTTTGGTGATAAATATAAACAATGGAATGCTGCTTTTGATGCGGGCTATTGCGCGGCGCTTAATAAGCCTTATATCACTTTGCATAGTGAAGATATCATTCATCCACTTAAAGAGGTGGATGCAACGGCTCAAGCTTGGGCGACAAATGTTGAGCAAGTGATTGAAACATTAAAATATATAAGTAGTAACTAGCCCTTAATAGTTATTCTCAGTACTAGCCGAAGTTACAAAATTTTGGCTAGTATTTTACCTGCAAGCTGGTGCTTAACTCGAATATCTTCTCTGCTGTACCTATTGACAAATAGCGCCCTTATGAACACTGTCATTTCAAATTTTTGTAAACATTTTTTATTCAACTTTAGCCAAGTGATGTTGCAGAAAAATGCGCTCACAGGCTTACTATTCCTTCTAGGTATTGGTCTTAATTCTCCTGAAATGCTACTAGGCAGCATTCTGGCAATACTATCAGCATTGGTCGTAGTAAAGCTCTGTAAATATGACTTAAGCGCAGTACAAAGTGGTTTATATGGTTTTAATGCTGCTCTCGTTGGCATTGCTGTCTTTTATTTTTTGCCTATTAATTCCACCTCCTTGGCTTTTGTTGTTTGTAGTGGTGCTTTCTCTTCACTATTAATGCACTTTATGATGACAAGATTGGCAAGCATTCCTACCTTAACGACACCTTTTATTCTGACAACGTGGCTGATGTTAGTCGTTATTGAATATGCGGGCTTGAGCATTGTAGAGCCAAGCTATTTCCATACTCCTAAGCAATTAACAACCCTAGATTATTTTATTGCTACTTTACGTGGTATTGCTCAGGTTATGCTGCAAGATAGCTGGCTTTGTGGAGCTATTCTCCTTTGTTCCTTAGCACTTAACTCCATTAAAACTGCAGCATGGGCATTAACAGGCTCTGCAATTTCTATGTTGATGGCCGTAGCTTTTACTTTTTCACAAGAGATGATGCTTTTGGGAGTATATGGGTTTAATAGTTGCCTTGTCGCGATAGCGCTTGAGGCAAGATTTTCAAAAAAATACTGGCTAATAATGCTTGGTATTCTAGTTTCTGTATTACTGACTAGAGCTTTTGAGCAAGTCAGTTTACCCGCATTAACGGCCCCTTTTGTGATAACTACTTGGCTTATGATTAGCTTTGTAAAAATAAAGCATATTATTAGTGAAAGTAGTGATAAAGAAAGCAGTTATCTTTAAGTATTAAATGGGTAGCGCAGGGCATAAAATAAGTAAGGTGTGATGGGGGATAAGCTTATTTGGTGTGCTATTTTAGATAAGCGCGGCTGTAATTGGTGCTTAAACGGTGGAGAGTTAAACAGAAATAAAGCTCAACTAGAGGACGTTGAGCTTGAGCTTGGGCAAGCTAAGCAGAAACTGGTTAAGTTAAGCTCAACTGTAAATTATCGATTAATCGAGCTTTACCGCAATGTGCTGCAGCTAAAATGACTAACTGTGTATCATCTTCACTGGCAGGTTGTAGGGTTTGTGCATGGCACACATGCAGGTAATCAGTATGTAAACCTGCATCATTAATTGTTTTAGCGGCGTGTTTGGCTAAACCAATAAAATCAATGCTATCTTTTTGAGCAAAACCTGCGCTAATTTGCTCGGATAACCATTTCAAACTCTGTTGTAAGATAGGAGCTATGGCTTTCTCTTCTGCAGTTAGATAACCATTGCGAGAACTTAAGGCTAAACCACTTTCCTCTCTACTTGTTGCCACAGGCACAATAGTAATTGGCATAGACAAGTCTTCAACCATAGTTTGAATCACTTGAACTTGCTGGTAATCTTTTAAGCCAAAACAAGCAATGTCCGGTTGTACTAAGTTAAATAGTTTACATACTACGGTGGCAACACCACGAAAATGGCCTGGTCGGCTTTCTCCACAGTAACCATCAGAGACATTAGGTACTTCAACAAAACTTTGTTTAGCATGACCCTTAGGGTAGATAATATCGGGGGTAGGCGTGAATAATAAGTCAGTACCAGCCGCCGTTAGTTTCTGCTGGTCGCTCTCTATAGTACGCGGGTAATTATCAATATCCTCATTGATACCAAACTGCATTGGATTAACAAAGATACTGGCAACTATTTTGTCTGCATGTTTGTGCGCCTCATCTACAAGAGAAATATGACCAGCATGTAAGTTACCCATAGTAGGTACAAATGCCACGGTTAACCCTTGCTGACGCCATGTTTTTACTTGTGCGCGTAATTCACTTATTTGACTGACTGTTTGCATAAACTTTTAATTTCTTTATTGTTATATAGATAATGTCTTAACGGAGTTTACTTAAAAATATGTTCATCACCAGGGAAATTACCCTGACTCACTTCACTGATATATAGTTCAACCGCTTTTTTAATATCGCCGGTGTCCTTTAAGAAGTTACGCGAAAATTTTGGCATATAGTTACATGCAATACCTAAAGCATCGTGCATAACTAAAATCTGTCCATCAGTTTCCTTACCCGCGCCTATGCCTATCGTTGGAATAGTCAGTGCTTCAGTAACCGCTTTGCCTAAATTTGCAGGAATACACTCGAGTACTAATAATTGTGCGCCAGCCGCTTCAAGTGCCTTGGCATCAGCAATCATTTGCTGCGCTTTATCATCTTCCCGCCCTTGTACTTTAAAGCCGCCAAAAATATTAACTGATTGTGGTGTTAAACCTAAATGGGCACATACCGGAATACCACGCTCAACCAAGGCTGAAATAGTACTATTAAGCCATGCTCCACCTTCCATTTTTACCATGCTAGCACCGGCTTGCATTAGCTTCGTTGCATTAGTTAATGCTTGCTCTTGTGTGGCATAGCTCATAAAAGGCATATCGGCGATAATTAAGGTTTCTTCGACACCACGTTTTACACAACGAGTATGATATGCCATGTCTTCGATAGATACAGGTAATGTGCTGTCTTCACCTTGTAAAACCATGCCAAGTGAGTCACCAATTAAGATGGCGTGAATACCGGCTTGGTCAAATAATTTGGCAAAACTGGCATCGTAGGCGGTGATTGTTGATATTTTTTTGCCTTGCTGCTTCATTTTTAGCAAGGTTGCGCTGGTTATTTTAGCCATGGGTTTCCAAATAAGTTAATGAGCTTATCAATCAATTTTTTATAAGCTGCTTGTTCTAATGAGTATATAGCCAAACGAGCATCTTGAGGATGTTTGGGTATAGCACTAAGGATTGTATTGCTAATATTTAGGACTTCACTATTTATTATTTAAATACTTAATATGGCGATATTATAGTTTTACTATGCCATTGCAATTGATTTCGTTAGCAAGTGAATTGATAGAAGTCCCGTCAGGTAGGGATAAATCCTGAGTTATTTCTGCTAGTGGTAGTAAAACAAATTCACGTAATTTCATACCGTAATGAGGAACGGTTAAGCGCTCATTATCTATGGTCTCATTACCAAATAATAAAATATCACAATCAAGGATGCGAGCACCCCAACGATTGTCTTTTCGTACACGGCCTGCAGAGTGCTCAATAGCCTGTAAGGCATCAAGTAATGCAAGAGCAGATAAACTGGTTTCAATCGCTATAACGGCATTGATATAGTCGTCTTGATCTTGAGGACCCATAGGTTTGCTCAAATAAAGTGACGACAGTGCAACAAGCTTGCTTTCGGAAATTTTAGCTATTTCTTCTGCGGCAGTAGCAACTTGAACGCTTGGGTTCGATAAGTTGCTACCTAGACCAATATAAACAACTGTTTTTGCTGTCATCATTAGTCTTGTGCTTTAGGGCTTGGTTTGCGACGTTTGCGAGGAGCTTTACGTTTAGCACCTTGTGGTGATTTTACCCCTTTGATCATTTGAACTTGAGCATCGTTGGAAACTTCTTGAAAGTCAGTCCACCACTGCGCTAACTCAGTAAGTTCAGCATTTTCTTCTATTTGCGCACGCAGTAATAAGAAGTCGTAACCCGCTCTAAACTTAGGGTGTTCAAATGTTTTGAATGCGCGCTTACCTTCACGACGACTGAGTTTGTCTTGTAAGATCCAAATATCTTTAATGACCGCTTGAAAACGTTTTGGAATGGCTATACTACGCTGTTGCTCAGGCATAATTTCATTTAAGGCAGCAAAGAAAACATCTTGTGGTGTTAATTGGCTGGTCGTCTTTATTTGCTGAATGTGTTTTTGTAGTGGATACCAGAGCATGGCCGCAAATAAGAATGCTGGCGTTACTCGCTGCTCATTATTAATACGTTTGTCTGTGTTTTCCAGAGCTAACATAATAAAGTCGAGTAAAAATTTTTGTTGGTCAGACTTATTATTTAATGCTTGCTCAACAGCAGGGAAAAAGTAGCCAAAGAGGTTATAGCTGCGAAGTTGCTCAAAGTTAGCGACGGCTTTACCTGAAATAAACATCTTCAAGAATTCTTCAAATAATCGCGCAGCAGGAATGTTCGCCATTAAAGAAGATAGCTCTTTAATTGGGGCTTTGGTGGCGTCACTAATTTGCATATCAAGCTTAGTGGCAAAACGAATAGCGCGTAACATACGAACCGGATCTTCACGGTAACGTGTTTCAGGATCGCCAATTAAGCGAATAACTCTATCGTTTACGTCCTGAACACCATTGGCAAAGTCATAGACTTTAAAATCTCTGGTTGAGTAATACAATGCATTGATAGTGAAGTCACGACGTTCAGCATCTTCTTCTATACTGCCGTAGATGTTGTCACGTAGTAACATGCCATGTTCACTTTGCTTAGAGGTTTTTTTACACTCTTTTTCTTTCTCTGAAGCATTATCGTGATGACCCCTAAACGTTGCCACTTCAATAATCTCACGGCCAAAAACAATATGAGCTAAACGGAATCTGCGACCAATTAATCGACAGTTTCTAAATAACTCCTTAATTTCATCGGGTGTAGCATTAGTAGCAATATCAAAATCTTTAGGTTTTAAACCTAATAAAATATCACGGACTCCGCCGCCAACAAGGTAGGCATCAAAACCACTTTTATTTAAACGGTATAAGACTTTCAGGGCATTTGGACTGAGTAATTGACGTGAAACAGGGTGTTGATCTCGAGAAAAGATCAGTGGCTCATCAAAAGATACTGCAACAACATTAGCTTTGTTATTAGCTTTGTTATTTTCGCGTGGTTTAGCGCTTTTTGAAGAGCTTTTTTTAGCGACAGTATTGGTGATAGATTTTCTCGGTTTTTTAGAGAAAACTTTCTTACATAAATTAATAACGCTTTTGATGATCACAGGCCTTAAATACAGACATAAAATAGTGGCGCAATGATATAACAGTAGAGGGCAAAAGAGAATAACAGAGGGGATAAATAGCATGAAAAAGCAGCAAATAGTTAACCAAGAAAGTAGCGTGAACAAAGCGGCACGCTGCTTTCTTAAGTAATGCTAACTTACCAAGGTAAAATTTCACCATTCGAGTGTTTAAATACACCGGAATCAACCAAAGTTAAATTATCCATTAAGCCGATTAAGCGCATCGCCGCAACTTGAGCGCTGATATCACCATTACTTAAATTGCCATCACTATTTACCATCTCGGTTTGTACATAACCTGGGTGATAGATACCGACAGCAATATTTTCTGCTTCAAGGTCTCTTGCCAACGATACCGCTGCAATATTGAGTGCCGCCTTAGACATACGATTGCCTTTCCTCCAGTGAGTTTTGTAGATGTTTAGTGGGAGAATGAGTGATAGACGAGATGGAATAAAGGTTTTAATGGACACCATATAAAAATAATGTGTAAAAATAATATCTACTGTAGATGTTGTTATAATTAGTGAAAGTAACAGCCAACTGGCTCAAACTTTAAGTGATAATGTAGATATTATAGTAACTTTAAAGGTATTAAATTATCGACCATATTGTTAATAACCGAAAAACCTGAGGAGGACTAACTTTTCAGATAGACAAAAAAGTAAATAAGCCATCTAAGTTGTTACCGGTTAAACATAAGTTACATCCCAAACATCTTCATTAATAGTTAACTCATTAAATCTATTTTCTTCTACAGCAAGGGCTAATAAATGAGTTGGCCTAGAAAAGCCGACATACAGCATTTTAGAGTACTTTTTAATATTATCTATTCTGTTATTTAAAGTAATAATTTTCTTTTCTTTAGTTTTACTTCCTGGTTTTCCTAGTTTATTTAACTCGATGATTTCTCCCTTTAGCTGAGTAATTTCATTATCTATAGTACTAATTAACTCCAAACTACTTAAACCACTAAACACTTCACTCATTTGGGTAGATTCATATTCGCTATAATAAAAAGATTCTAAATATAGTGTAGCTAAATGAGTTTGGCCTTTTACGCCATGCACAGTGTTAAACATTAAGTTACTATCTTCTGTTTTAGTAATAACTGAAACATCATTAACCACATAGTTATCATATAAAAAATTATTACATGGCGTGTGCTCAGAGAAAAACTTACTAAAAGTTGAAATTATATAAACTTGTAATTCACCTAATACATGCTTGTGGTTACCTCTCATTACATTGATTGACCATGAATAAATACTCTTTTCAAATATAACCAATTTTTCATCTAATAATGACTTTTCTACTAACAACTTTCTAAAAGTCGATTCTTTAAAGAATTTTCCATCATCATCCTTAATGTTCGCTATTCTAAGCGATTTCATAATTGCACTTTTAATGTTGAAAGCAATTGGTTTTAAACTGCTATTAATTTGTTCAAAACAAATTAAGTATTGAGCTAAACAGTTATACTCACTTTTAGGTTTTTCTTGTTCACGGCTATAGCTTGGATAATAACTAGGTAGCGTAATTTGTATTTCTTTATCTTTTCTCCCTGTAACCCATGCTACAGCTGCGATTGCTTCTAAAGAGGGAGAGGGAAGTATGCCTTTCTCAGTTAATTTATTAATTATCGATGTGTATAACTCGATTACTTTTTCTTTATTTTCAGTGGTATAAATAAGTATCAGTGGTTTTATATTACTATCTGGATTTAAGCCTATTATATTCGATTTCGTTAAACTGAATTGATTTGTGAGGCTAGCGATTTGAGGTGATAGACGATGGCTACCAGTGATTTCTTTTACTGTTTTTCGATCTACCCATATCTCATCTAATTTAATATCACCATTAAAAATCGCCTGATTTTTATCGCCGATACGTTGGTATACAGATTTACAAAGCTCGTTATCAAAAAATAACATTTCTAAAATTTGGTACTGGTGTTCATCCATATCTTGCATTTCATCAACAAAGACATAAGAAAAACGCCGTTGAATAATATTGATTATCTGTGGTTGAGCATATAAGTATTTATAAGCTAGAGCATAAGCATCATCAAAGTGTAGATAGCCTTCACCAAGAACTTTCC
>Ga0209395_1001505_pt1 | contig 32354 bp, 31 predicted proteins | sample GOMGulsemesocosm_3_FD_184635 | JGI IMG/M metagenome (GOLD analysis project Ga0209395, IMG submission 184635) | Methane-oxidizing microbial communities from mesocosms in the Gulf of Mexico - GOM9D Gulf of Mexico (SPAdes) (version 2) | ecosystem: Environmental > Aquatic > Marine > Cold seeps... | reverse complement strand
TCAACAAAAATAAGATAAAAACTATTGGCGCAATAACCCAAATAGCAAATAATAAATAATAATTAAAAAGCCTCAACCAAACTTGTCGTTTTTCACTTCCAGCCCTTCCTTTTTTACTTATTAATATTGCCCATTTTCCAAACAATACATTCGCTCTTTTATCTATTAAAACTAAAAAAGGCTTGATTTTCACTGCGTTTATTTTCAGTAAATTACCTTGTAATTCATTATAATCACTTTTAACTAAACTTTCAGTTATTATAACCCCAAATTTTCCAGACTCACTTATATCCTTTTGAGAAACTCCAGGTTTAGGGAAAATACCTAAATACCTCTTTTTTACTCCTGTAAACATCCATTGCACTATAGTAATCACACTAATATGATTAATATGCCTATCTACCAACGCAATGTTGCCTACTAAATTGGCCTCGCAATTATTAAGTAAACGTTTTACTTTTTCTTGAGCCATAACCCACATATTCCTACAACCAATGACCGTAACAACAGGAGTGTTTTTAAACAATAACTTAGCTTTTGGTGATTTCAATAATGAATTTATTGGTATAGACGGACTTAAATACCACACTTGATACCCTAGAATAATTAAATCATATTTTTTATTAATTATTTCAGCTGGTATAGGTTTTAGTGTCCTAGCTTTTTGCAAGAATGATTCAGGAAAAGCATCAAAAAAAGCAGACTTGCTCCACGGAAATGGAAATTCTTTTTCTAACTCAATTTTATAATAATCTACTACTGCCTCTCCTTCACTTATTGGCAAAGCTATATTATTAACTATTTCTGTTAATTGACCAGATTGCGAATAATGTATTACTAAAACTTTTTTCACTTCCTTTTATCTATATTCCAAAAATCAAAATAATTAAACCATTGATAAGGATATTTTTCAAGAATCCATTCAACACTTTTTGTATACTGATTTAATAAATCTTGTGCATTTCTATTCTTAAATTCCGCTTTACGTGTATACAAATGGTAGTGTGTTGCTGTTTCTTTCATAACATACACAAACACTACCGGTACTTTTAATCGAGATCCTAAAAGAAATGGTCCAGCAGGAAACTCTGCATTAGCACCTAACATCTCCGTAGAAAGTGTTTTAGCACCTTCAAAATAACGATCACCCGTAAAACAAATAAGCTCATTATTACTCAAAGCATTATTGATATCAAATATATGTGACATATCATTCTTAACAATAATGAACTTGATATTTGATTTTGCAGACAAAGCCTCTAATTGCTGTTTTATAGCTTTGTGTTCATTATCTGTCGTCACCAAATTAATTTGAGAAAATTCATCTATTTCACTTAAAAAGAATTCAGCAATCTCAAAGTTACCTACGTGAGCACTTATTAAAATCCCCCCTTTTTTCTCTTTTAATAAATCAAATAGAATCTCCTCTCCATCAAACTCATATGTAAACTGATTTCGTTGCCCTAATAAAATAGCATACTTATCAATTATCGTTTGGCCGAAAACAAAATTATTTTTATAAACCTTTAAATAACTTATAAATTTCGAAAAACCTAAACGATTATGGAAATATAGAATACCTGAACGAGTACCTTCTCTAGAAAAAAGAAGGTAATAAAAGGCTACAAAATAAAGTATAAAATAGGAGAACTTAACCCCTATGTTTTTTATAAAGAATATAAAAATTCGATAACCTAATGGTGTGCCTTTGGATTTACCTGTCCATTTAGACATTAATTTTTTTAGCTAACAGGTCATAAAAACTTTGAAGTGTATCAATATTTTTAAAATCTTCAGCAATTAATTTTACCGAAAAACACGATTCAATAGCTACTACCAAATCAACATAATCTAAACTATCTAACTCTAAAGCATCACGTAATACCGCATCTGGAGACAATTCGTCTTCATCAACTTCAAACTCATCTACAAAAATTAAGTTTGTTTTTTCTATTATTTCTTTAATCCCCATGTGTATTCTTTATATTTTTTTAACTACTAATGCCGAATTAGTTCCCCCAAAACCAAAAGAGTTCGACAAAAATACATCTATTTTTTTATTTATCGTTTCCTTAGCTAAATTTAGCTTTGCAGCATCTTCATCAAGCTCTGTAATATTTATATTTGGTGCTACAAATGAGTTTTTCATCATTAAAACTGAATACACCACTTCACTTGCTCCAGCCATCCAACACTCATGACCTGTCATTGATTTTGTTGAACTCACTAAAGGTCCATTTTCACCAAAGACTTCAAAAATAGCTTTTGCTTCATTGGCATCACCCACAGGTGTAGATGTAGCATGAGCATTTACATAATCAACCTCCGAAGGTTTTACACCAGCTTGATCCAAAGCTTTACGCATAGCCTTTGCAGGCCCTTCAACATTAGGAGTTGATATATGACCTCCGTTTGAAGAAAACCCATAACCAACTAATTCAGCTAAAATTGGAGCTCCTCTTTCAATAGCCGACTCATAACTCTCTAATATTAATGTTGCTGCTCCTCCACTAGGTATTAAACCGTCTCTATTTTTATCAAATGGTCGTGATGCTTTAGTTGGGTTTACTTCATTTGGAGAAAACACCCCTAAACCATCAAAACTAGCCGTAGCGTATTTATTAATTTCCTGAGCACCTCCACATATTACAGCGTCTTGCAACCCATTTTTTATCATCATATAACCAACACCTAAGGAGTGTGAACCACTGGCACATGCAGCACTAATGGTAAAATTAACCCCTTTAAGTTTAAATATTGTTGACAAATTCATCGTTACCGTAGAGTTCATCGCTTTAAAAATAGCGCCTGAACCTACTAACGTCGTATCCTTTTTCTCTCTAATTATATCTGTAGATTCTACTACAGCTTTAGCTGTACTATCGTTACCATACAAAATACCAACATCATTTTTATCTAAAAACGAGTCATCAATTTTCGCATTATTCAAAGCTTCTTTAGTAGCCACATATGCAAATAATGACTCATCATCCATAGAGATTCGTTGTCTCCTCGACAACTCCTTCTTAAGATTTGGAACTTCAACCATCCCTGTTAAACCAGAACGATAACCAAAATCTTTCCTTTCTTGCTGAAAGACAATCCCTGATTTACCTTGATACAAAGAAGCTTTTACTTCTTGCAGGTTTTTACCTATGCAAGAATAAATTCCCATTCCTGTTATAACTACTCTTGTACTCACTTATGAATAAATTCCTCCGTTAATATTGATAATTTCTCCGGTAATATACGAAGCTTTTTTAGATACTAAAAAAGCCACTAAATCCGCAACCTCTTCCGCTTCTCCAAATCGATTAGCCGGAATCATACCTTTTAGCTCTTTTTCATCTAAGTCAGCAGTCATATCTGACTTTATAAAACCTGGCGCTACCGCATTAACCGTAATCTTACGCTTAGCAACTTCTTGCGCTAAAGCCTTTGTAGCAGCAACTACAGCTCCTTTAGCCGCAGAATAATTTGTTTGACCAGCAGTCCCCTTTACCCCAGAAACAGACACCAAATTCACTATTCTTCCGTACTTATTACGTAATAACTTTTGAATTAAATGATTAGTAACATTATAGAAACCATTTAATGATGTATTAATTACATCATGCCAATCTTTTGGAGGCATCCACATAAACAAACCATCTCTAGTTATCCCTGCATTATTCACAATAACTTCAACTAAAGCATCAGGATTATCATTCATCCATTTGTCTAAAGTCGTTTTTACAGCTTCAGCATCAGCCACATTAAACTGCAATAATTCTCCTGTATTACCATTCGCTTCTACAATTGCTAAAGTTTCTTTAGCAGCTGTTTTATTTGATTGGTAATTAATTAATATATGGTATTCAGAATCTTGAGAGATTTTATCGCAAATTGCACGACCTATACCTCTTGACCCTCCTGTAATTAATGCACATTTCATTATTTAAAATCTTCTAAATTAATAAACCAAGTGTCATTCAATAACTCTCCTTTAGTATTGATAAAGCCCCAAGTTTTTTTATATTTTACTCTTGCTAAACCATTAATAAATCCTTTTTCAACATTCTTTTTAAAAAGACTTAATCCACCAGTAGTAATTACATATTTTTGAGCAATAACTTCTTTTCCTGACCTATCAATAAAACCCCAAAGTTTCGCTGATTTTACTGGCGCCAAACCGTCATTACTAAACAATTCTGCATCTCTATATTCTAATGGAATAACAACTTCTCCAGTTTCATTAATATAACCCCATTTTTTAGCCTTACAAACTGGCGCTAATCCATTTTTAAAACCTCTTACTTTATCATAAGTTGGTTCAACTATCCAATTCCCTTTTGAATCAATAAAACCTACTTTATCATCCTTTTTTGCATACGTATTATTTTTATTCCTTGAGAAGTCCCAAATTTTTTGAGCGCCGTCAACAGCTTTAAATTCCCCAGCAATAATCAATCCATGTGTCTCCCCTTTTTTAGCGATGACATTTCCATCATAAACGTTACTGATAGCGTCATACACAGGTTTTACAAAATATTCTCCTTTAATATCAATCAATCCCCACTGTTCGTTTTCTTGCACCTTTGCATAACCATTTTGAAATTTTTTAATTTTTAAAAACTTCGGCGCTAAAATTACATTACCAGCAACATCAATCATCCCTATTAAATTGTCTTGCTTAATAAAAGCTACACCATTTTTAAAGTCAAATATTTTATCCGTAGTAACATCAGTTAAAATCTCTTCACCTTTTGTATTTACATAAAACCATCTCTTGCTTTTTAATACAACTGCAACTCCAGAATCAAAGTTTTTTGCTTTATCAAAAATGGGTTCAATCACCCATTCTCCTTTTCGATTAATAAAACCAACTTTTTTCCCTTCAAATGCAATTGCATAGTCTCCAGAAAAACTATGAGCTTTTTTAAATGTAGGTTGTATTTTCCAATCGCCTGTTTTAGCTATATAACCAAACTTTCCGTCTTTGTTAGCTAAAGCTAACTCTTGTGCATTTATTGTAACAACAGCAAATACAACAAGTAATAATACTAACTTTTTCATAATTACTAATCTTCAGAATTAATTAAAAAATCTTTTACCTCATTGATAAAAGGATACATGATTAAGTCTTCTTTAAACGGGGGCACTATAGCTCTTATTTCATCATACAACTTTCTAGTTGCACTTGAAACCTTGTCAGAAAAGCCAAGTAATTCAATTGCCTGAACAATCGTTATTATTTCAATTGCTAATACTTCAAAAGTATTTTCTATCACTTTTTTAGTAATCAATGCAGAATTAGTTCCCATACTAACAATATCTTGATTATCATTATTATTAGGAATACTATGTATATACATTGGGTTAGATAACATTTGATTTTCAGCAGTTGTAGAAGTAGCTGTAAATTGCGCTCCTTGCATACCAAAATTCAACCCTAACTTCCCTAAGTTCACAAAAGGAGTTAATTTATCATTTAATTTAGAATTCAATAAATAGTTCAATTGCCTTTCTGCCAACATAGATAACTTAGCTACAACCAATTTCAATTTATCCATCTCTAAAGATATGTAGTCTCCATGGAAATTCCCTCCATGATACACATGTCTCTTTTCTACATTAATAATAGGATTGTCATTAGCAGAGTTTACTTCTTCAATTAATACTTTTGAAACATTTTCTACTGTATCATAAACAGGCCCTAAAATCTGTGGTACACAACGTAATGAATAATACTCTTGTACTTTTTCCTTAAATACAGTTTCAGTATTATTTCCTGAATACAAATGCTCATCTCTGTTTCTTACTAAAGTACTATCTTCCAAATGCTTTCGCATTAATCGAGCAATCTCTATCTGACCTTTATGCCTTTTTGATGTATTTAATTCTACTGACAAATGATCATCATAAGCCTCAACAATTTCATTAATTGCAGAAGAACATTTAATAGACCAATCTAATAAACGTTTAGCATATATAGTATTTACAATACCAATACCTGTCATTACTGAAGTACCATTCATTAAACCAAGACCCTCTCTTAATTTGACTTTTATTGGATCTAACCCTAACTCACTAAAAACATCTTCAGTAGCTCTACGCTCTCCTTTATAAAACACTTCACCCTCACCAATCAATACCAACGCTAAATGAGCAAGTTGTACCAAATCCCCACTAGCTCCAACTCCACCGTGTTCAAAAATTAATGGAATTACATTTTGATTTAACAAATCACTCATCAACTTAACTACTGACGAATGTAACCCTGAATTCCCTAAACCTAAAGTATTCAACCTAGCCAACATAGCAGCTTTCACATACTTTGCTGTTAAAGGATTACTTGTACCTGACGAATGACTTCTAATTAAATTATATTGTAATTGTATTGTATCTTTTTCGTCAATTTTATACTGTGCCATTGGTCCGAAACCAGTATTCACACCATAAATAACTTTATTTGCAGAAAACTCTTTTAAAAAATCAAAACTATTTTCAACTCTTTCCAAAAATTTTGGATCTAACTCTACTTTACTTTCCTTAAATACAATGTTATAAAAATCTTCTAAATTAAGATCGTCCTTTACTACTACAGACATAGATAAATATTAGGTATTATTTCCTTCATTAGATGAAAATAATTTGGTTAACTTTGAATGCAAATTTAAAATTTTGTTACAATAAAACCTATAAAATATGAATAAAGAATTTGTTGATGTTTTAATCATTGGAGCAGGCCCTTCTGGATGTATTGCAGCTTCATATTTAAATAAAAATAACATTAAAGCTAAAGTTCTGGAAAAGTCAATATTTCCTAGATTTGTTATAGGTGAAAGTTTGATACCTCGTTGCATGGATCATTTTGAAGAAGCCGGACTACTAGACTGCTTAAAATCAATGAATTTCGAAAAAAAACGTGGCGCTAGATTTATCAGAGATCACCAAGTTTGCAATTTTGATTTTAGCAAAAAATTCACAAAAGGATGGGACTGGACTTGGCAAGTACCTCGAGCAGAATTTGATAATGTTTTAGCTCAAGAAATAATTAAAAATGGTGTCGATGTTGAGTTTGGGTCTGAAGTAACTAATGTTATTTTTAACGAAAATTTATCAACAACCACAGTAAAGGACCAAGAAGGTAATTTTAGAGAAATTGAAGCGAAATTCATCATTGACTCCAGTGGATATGGTAGAGTTTTACCTAGAATTCTTGGCTTAGAAAAACCATCAGAAATACCAAAGAATTCCTCCGTTTTCACTCACGTTAAAGACATCAATCGCCCAGAAGGCGAAGAGGGAACGATTATCACCTTTGATATTGTAAAACAAAAAGTATGGCTTTGGGTTATTCCGTTTTCTAACGGAACAACAAGTATAGGCTATGTTGGCCCTACAGAATTTATAGAGTCATACGGCGAAAACACAACTGAAGCACTACAAAAAATGATGCAACTTTCAAATCACTATAAAGATAGATTTGAAGATGTTGAATACACATTTGAACCAAAAAAGATCAAAAATTTCTCGAAATCGGTAACAAAACTACACGGAAAAGGATTCGCTTTGACAGGAAATAGTGCTGAGTTTCTAGACCCGGTATTTTCATCTGGGGTATCTTTCGCCACTGAATCAGCTATTCTATCAGCTAAACTCGCAATCAAAGAACTAAACAGCGAAACTGTAGACTGGGATAAAGATTACACTGATTACATCAAAAGCGGCGTAAATGTATTTGCTACATATGTAAAGGAATGGTACACAGGAAACCTACAAACATTATTTTTCCATGAACCTGAAAACCCAGAGGTAAAGGAAAAAATATGTGCTGTACTAGCAGGATATGTCTGGGATCAAGAAAATCCGTTTGTAAGAAAACATGACAGAGCTGTAAAATCAATGGCTTACCTAATTGACATGGAGAAACAATCATGATTTTACAATACTAAAACAACATATAAAAAAAAACCTCACAATGTGAGGTTTTTTTTTATAAATCACATAAAACTACTACTTATTCAATTTAGCAGATAATTCTAGTGATAAAGACGAACGTTCAAACTTAATTTTACCCGCACCTGTTTCTACCACGCAAGTATCATCAGCATCATTAAGCTCAATAATTTTACCATGCATACCGCTTTTAGTAATAACCTTATCTCCTTTTTTTATTTCCTTAGCAAAATTTAACTCTTGCTTTTGCTTTTTCATTTGCGGTCTTAAAAAGAAAAAATAGATCACCACAAACATTAAAATATATGGTGAAAACTGACCGACTGAAGCTAATATATCTTCCATTATAATTATTTAGTAGGCGCTACAATAGCTTGTTTAATAGCTCCTGGTGTTGCTACTGCTCCTGCAGGAACTTCAACCATAGCTTTAATTTTTACTATCTCCTTACCTTTTTCAGTATTTGCTGTAACCGTAACAGTCTGTGTAGTTAAATTTTTCTTCCCTCTTGAATTAAATTTTACAGAAAACTTTCCTGACGCACCTGGAGCAATAGCTTCTCTTGGCCAATCATTCGGCACTGTACACCCACAACTTCCTTTAATTCCAACTATTACTAATGGCTTTTCTCCTGTATTCTTAAAACTAAAAGTAGTTTCAGCAATATCACCCTGTTTTAAATCTCCAAAATCATGCTCTGTTTTATCAAAAGTCATTACCGGAAACTTATCAGAATTCGCATCTCTCTCTGCAGCTACTGCTACATTTTCAGTATTAATTTTATCAGCTGCATTTTCTTTTTTACAAGAAACAAATGCCAATCCACACAGTGCAGTAAACGCTATAACTCTTAACTTTTTCATAATATTTTTTTTAAATTCGTTTGTATTATCTTTTAAGCTGTGCTAAAATAAATAAAAATTTGAAACTACATTAAACCTCTACCAATTTTCTGTAATTTTTCCTCTTTTTTAAAGTCCTTCACTAAGCTATCTAAAATACCATTAATAAAAGTACTACTCTTATTTGTAGAATATTCTTTAGCTATTTCTAAGTATTCATTAATTGTAACCTTCACCGGTATTGAAGAGAATTTTAAGAATTCGCAAATAGCCATTCTCATTAAAATAGCATCCATTGAAGCAATTCTATCCGAATCCCATTTAGGTGTTTTGACATCAATATAAGTACTCAACTCCTCATCATTTAAAGTAACTTTTGTAAGTAATTCTTTACCAAACTTCTTATCATCTTCATCTTTAAATAACTTAGTAAGTTTCATTTGTTTACTCACTTTAGTCTTCTTTAACTCCTTAAGGATCATTGTATTTACCAACGGCAAATCATCTACCCAACTAATACAAGTATCCTCATAATAAGAATACAATTTCTCATTTGGAGCTATTATTCTCTTAAAAATGGTAAGTACTAATTCTTTATCTTTTTCAAAAGAACTATCTTCAACTAAATAAGCTTTGTAAAAATCAGAAGCTAATATTTCTTTTAAAAACAAACTAGCGTACTCATCATCCAACTCCCAATTAGCCAAACCTCTTTCTTCAACTAATAGAGCTAACTCCTGACTAGAAGCTATGTGATTTAAACACACATTATTCACTAACCTATGAATATTTTCAACTTTATTTTCTTTTAAAAAACTACCTTGAGAGGCATTATTCAGTTTTCTAGCTTTTTGAAGAATTACAGTAAAAAGCTGGTATTGTAACAAATATAAATCATACATGTTAGAAGCACTGTCATTCAACTTTTTATAAGCAATATTTAAATCTTGACTTTTAGTATGCTGCATTTCAAAAATACACTGCATTACTTTTGTACGAATATGTCTTCTGTTTAACATGAATAAGAACTTTTAATTATCAATTTCCTCAAGCTACCTCTTGAGAGAAAGGAATTAATTATAAAAATTTAATTGAATATAACCTTAATTCCCCATTAGCAGGAATTAAAGAAGCGAAAGGAATTCCTTTCGCTTCGCAAAAATAAGCTATTATTTTTTAAAAACTACTTAGCGTTTTCTTTTTTTCTTGCATCAATTCTACTTTTAGCTATCTCTAAAGAAGCTGTATGAGTAGTAACGTTATTTGTTTCAGCGTTTTTGATAATCTCTAATGTAGTATTGTAGATATTTTCTGTTTTACGCATGATTTCAGTTTTACCATAACCTTCTAACTCAGCGTAAACATTAATTATACCCCCAGCATTTATAACAAAATCAGGTGCATAAACAATTCCTTTTTCTGATAATATTTTACCGTGAACTTCTTCATTTTCTAATTGATTATTTGCAGCACCTGCAATAATATCAACATTTAATTTATTAATTGTTGAATCATTCACTGTTGCTCCTAATGCACATGGTGCATAAATATCAGCATCTAAAGTATAAATATCTTCACCTGTGTATATTTCAGCACCATATTTAGCTTTAACCTCTTCTAAACGCGCTTGGTTAATATCAGTAATAATTACTTTCGCTCCTTCATTAGTTAAATGCTCAACTAAAGATTCACCAACATGACCAATACCTTGAACTATTACTTTTTTATCTTCTAAAACATCAGATCCATACTTATATTTTGCTGCTGCCTTCATTCCTACAAAAACACCATAAGCAGTAATCGGAGAAGGGTTTCCTGCACCACCTCTACTTTCAGAGATCCCTGTAACATAAGGAGTCACATCACGTACCAAATCCATATCAGATGTTTCCATACCAATATCTTCAGCAGTAATATATTTTCCGCTTAAAGAATGCACAAACTCACCAAAACGTTTCATTAATTCTGGAGTTTTTTGAGTTTTAGCATCACCAATAATTACAGCTTTACCTCCACCTAAATTTAACCCCGCAACAGCAGATTTAAAAGTCATACCTCTTGACAAACGAAGTGCATCATTTAAAGCTTCCCATTCATTAGCATACTGCCACATTCTAGTTCCTCCTAATGCAGGACCTAAAACAGTGTTATGAATTCCTATTATTGCTTTTAATCCAGTATCTTTGTCGTTGCAAAAAACAATTTGCTCGTGATTATCAAATGATAATTGTCCAAAAACGGGGTTTATTTTTGGTAAATCTTTAACGTCTATTACTTCTGATGTCATCTTGTGTATTGTTATATTATAATTATTAAGATTTATAAATCTCATAATTTTAGAGCACAAAAGTAATTGATTATTCATTTTTACGCAAAAAATAAGCCTAAAAATGATTTTTATTTAATACTTGTAGCTAGTTAAATTACTTGAGATACACCTCAAATAAAAACGATGTTGGTAAATATACACTTTGTGCTTACGCCAAAGTATTGACTTATTACCACTCAACTTATACTTAAAATGAAAGAACTTAAATATTTAAACAAATATTTTTTAAAATATAAATATCGATTAATAATTGGGATGCTAATAACTATTGTCGCTCGGATATTCATAGTGTTTACTCCTAGGTTTACCGGTAATGCCATACAATTAATAGAGGAATACATCATCAATAAACAACAAAACGAAGTTGTGTTTAAAGAGGAATTGCTTTACTATATATTACTCATACTTGGCGTAAGTCTCATTGCAGCTTTTTTTACTTTTTTAATGAGACAAACACTAATAGTTATGTCTAGATTAATAGAGTTTGACTTAAAAAACAATGTTTTTAAACAATATGAACAACTGTCACAAAACTTCTACAAACAAAACAGAACTGGTGATTTAATGAATAGAATTAGTGAAGACGTGAGTAAAGTACGTATGTACTTTGGCCCAGCTTTAATGTACAGTATTAATACCATCACTCTTTTTGTGATTTTAATACCACTCATGGTTAATACAGCTCCAAAACTAGCAGCTTACACCTTACTTCCACTTCCAATACTTTCTATTGCTATTTATAAACTAAGTAAAGAAATTCATAAAAGAAGTACTATTGTACAAGAGTACCTATCAAAACTAACAGTATTCACTCAAGAATCTTTCTCTGGAATATCTGTAATTAAAGCATACGGCATAACTAATGATATTACCACTAAGTTTGAAGTTTTATCTGAAAAAAGTAAAGGAAAAAACATGGAATTAGTAAAAGTACAAGCTTGGTTTTTTCCTTTTATGATTTTATTAATAGGCTTAAGTAATGTTTTAGTAATTTATATAGGTGGCCTACAATACATCAACGGAAATATAGCCAGTATTGGTACTCTGATTGAATTTCTTTTATATGTGAACATGCTTACTTGGCCAGTAGCAACTGTTGGATGGGTGACCTCAATTGTACAACAAGCAGAAGCTTCACAAAAGAGAATTAACGAATTCTTAAATGTTACTCCAGAAATCAAAAACGAGAACAGTAATCAGTATCATCTTTACACCGACATTGAATTTAAAAATGTATGTTTTACGTACCCTGACACCAATATTACTGCATTAAATAATATCTCATTTAAAATAAATAAGGGAGAAACTATAGCCTTTATAGGAAAAACTGGCTCTGGAAAATCAACAATCCTAAACCTTATTTCAAGGCTTCATGATATTACTCAAGGAGAATTGTTTATTGGGAATAAAGAAATTAAAACACATAACCTTACTTTATTAAGAGGAAATATAGGAGTTGTTCCACAAGACCCTTTTTTATTTTCTGATAGTATTGAAAACAATATTAAATTCGGAAAGTCTGACGCGACAGACTTTGAAATAATTCAAGCTGCAAAGGATGCTGATGTACACAACAACATTATTCAATTTAAAAACAAATATAAAACTATATTGGGTGAACGTGGCATAACCCTCTCTGGAGGTCAAAAACAAAGAGTATCTATCGCTAGAGCTATAATTAAAAAACCTAAAATAGTTTTGTTTGACGATTGCCTTTCCGCAGTCGATACCGAAACAGAAGAAACAATACTTCAAAATTTAAAAAGAGTCACTAAAAATAGTACTACTATAATTGTAAGTCATCGTATTTCGTCTGTAAAAAATGCGGACACGATTTTTGTATTAGATAGCGGAACTATTATTCAAAAAGGAAGTCATAATCAACTTATAAATACTGATGGTTATTACAAAGAGCTTCATCAAAAGCAATTATCCGAAAAAGAAAAGTAAAAAAAAAATTGGTTCTAAACTTTTTTTTTATGATTTTTGGAAAGCAATAAAACTAATATTATTACGAAAGAATTATGAGCGATAAAGAATATTTAGAGAAAGAAGAAATTTTTTCAAAGGTATTAAGAGCAGGAAGAAGAACTTATTTTTTTGATGTAAGATCTACCAAAGCAGGAGATTATTACCTTACTATTACTGAAAGTAAGAAATTCACCAATGACGACGGATCTTTTCACTATAAAAAGCATAAAATTTATTTATACAAAGAAGATTTTGTTGCCTTTACAGATATTATGAATGAAATGACTTCTTATGTAATAGATGAAAAAGGTGAGGAAGTAATTTCTGAACGTCATCAAAAAGATTATAAAAAAGAATACGAAACTGAAGAAATAATTACTGAAACTGCTGCGGCAGGAAGTTTTACAGATATCAGTTTTGACGATATCTAATCAATACAAACCAACCACAACCAAATTTAAGCTCAATTATTCTAATTGAGCTTTTTTTATGCCAAACGCATTCCGTTTTTCACTTTTCTATCTGGATTAATCAACACCACATCCTCTCCTCCTACTAAACCCAATACCAAGCATTCACTCATCATATTTGCTATTTGCTTTTTAGGAAAATTTACTACTGCTAATATTTGCTTTCCTTTTAACTCATCCAATGTATATAAGCCAGTTATTTGAGCCGAACTTTTAAATACTCCAAGTTCTCCAAAATCTATTTCTAATTTATAAGAGGGTTTTTTCACTTTATCAAAAACTGATGCAACGAGAATAGTCCCTACTCGTATATCTACTTTTTCAAAATCAGCCCAAGTAATCTCCATATTTATCATATATTTATTCATATAAATATATGATAAATATGGCAAGAACTGCATCAAACATGTTAGCTTTAAAAACTAAAGCACCAAACTTTTCATTACTAGACACTAAAAGCAACAATACACTCAACTTAAGCCAACTTAAAGGAGATAAAGCCACTGTTATTATGTTTATTTGTAATCATTGCCCATTTGTAATTCATGTAAATTCTGAATTAGTAAAAATCGCAAATAAATATAATATAAAAGGAATAAGTTTTATTGCTATTAGTAGTAATGATGTTGTTAACTACCCTCAAGACAGACCTGATTTAATGCATCAGCATGCGATAGACAATAATTACCCTTTTCCGTATTTATATGATGAAACACAAGAAATTGCATTAGCATATGATGCAGCATGTACTCCTGATTTCTATTTGTTTAATAGCGAATTAAAACTTGTTTACCGAGGCCAGTTAGATGATTCAAGACCTGGCAATAAAATTCCTTTAACAGGAAATGACCTAAGAAACGCACTAGACAGCATTCTCGACAATAAAACACAAGCAACTAATCAAAAACCTAGTATTGGTTGTAATATTAAATGGAAATCTATTCTGTAATAGGATTCCTTGAGTTATAACAATAAAAAAACGCTACAAATTAATTTATAACGCTTTTTTATTCTCTAAATTCCAATGCGGAAAAATAAATTTCGATTATGATTTCCCTCTAATGATAATCCCATCTTCATTAACTACTATTCTTCTTGTTTTATTTCCTTTTTTCATTATAATCTTATATTCTTTTATCTTTACTGACCCATTTTTTTGAACATAGAGAAACTTGTCTTTCACTAAGCTCCATTCAGGAAACTTCTTAGCTAAACTTTCTCTAACTAACTCAGGGAGTTTAACATTTTTAAACTTTTCTACTACAGAGGTTAACTTTCCTCTTTCGTTAAATGAAGCTGAAAGGAAACCATCTTCTAATTCAAATAATAATAAATAAGATTTAAGTTTTCCTTTTTCAGTTTCTAACTTATAGGATATAAACGTTTTTTCAAGCTCTAGAACTCTACTATCTGGATTACTTGTATCAGGATAATACACTGAAAATTCTTCTCCTGCTTTTTTCAATACTACTGCTGGTAACTCTCCAGATTCATATAACTCTTCATATAATCTATCTTGTGCTATTGAAGGAATTACAAACCCCAACACTAGCAAATACATGCATACTGTTTTCATAATAATTGTTTTTAATTAATGATGTTTTTAGAATACCTTATTGAAAAACAAGAATGTATTCAAAAAAATAAGTAAGCAATTTATGGGATAAAATACTCTTAAGGCTATTCTATAAATAGAAAATCGATATCGCTATATAAAGTTAATAATTAACTTATTTATTTATGTTAATAAAAACACAATCTATCAATTCCTTAACATACTTTAACAATTTCATATTAAATACTTTTATAAAAAAAGAGTACTGTTATAAAAACACTACTCTTTTAATTATTAAAATATTATTAAAAACTATTTAGAACTTACCTCTTATTATCTCTCCTTCTGAATTTAAAGTAACTCTTTTAACTTTTTTATTGTTTTTCATAATTATCCTGTATTCCTTACGTTTTATTTCACCTTGCTTTTGAACATATAAAAATTTATCCTTCTTCATTTTCCATTCAGGGAAATTTTTAACTAAGCTTTTTCTGATTTTTTCTGGAAGCTTAACATTCTCAAATTTTTCTACAACAGAAATCAACTTTCCTTTCTCATTAAATGTTGCAGAAAGAAAACCGTTTTCTATTTCAAGTAAAAGTAAATATGATTCTTTACCTTGGAAATCATTATCAATTTTGTAGCTAATAAATTTATTTTCCAATTCTAAAACCCTACTATCAGGATTTAAATTATCTGGATAATATACAGAGAACTCATTTCCAGCTTTTTTCAATACAACAGCTGGCAAATCATTAGACTCATAATACTCTTCCATTCCCTTTTCTTGAGTATAAACAGGAAGTATCATCCCTATAACAAACAAATACACACATAACTTTTTCATAATAACTAGTTTAAATTAACACATACGCATTTCCTGAATTATCAAACAAAAAACACATTTAAATTTGGCGCAAATAAATTTTTATGAGGGAAGAAAAATCAACTTTTAAAAAAGAGGAATAATACTGTTTCTAAAGCAAGACAAAGTTAATGATATAAATTGAAATTAAAAACAAAACACATAATAAACTAAAGAACAACATGTTACAAGACTAATTCAACTTGGGTATTTTTACGATTATGTATTCATTAACTTATTAATGAGCTTATATTTTAAAAGAACAACTATATAAATTAAATCAACAACTGAACACAAAATACCTATCGTTAAAATAAAATTATTGTCTTTACCAAATAATATTGTTGGAGCTAATGTACCCAACCATTTACAAATGGCAACAGTCATTGAGAATTCTTCAATATTAGTTCGTTTCATCAGCAAATCTATAAACAAGAAAGACATTAATAAGTTTTGTAAAAATGCTGCATATTTTCCGCCATTACTGCGCCCAAATTCTTCTAAAAAAGCATATTCGATAATGAAACATGTAACAAAGACTATTAATAACCATGGTTCAAATAGTTTTGAATTTAATTTCTTTGGAAAATATTGTCTCCCATATATAAAACATTGAAATACTATAATTACATCCAATACAAACCAAAAAATATTTATCCATCGTTGTAAACTTATGTTAGCTACATCTAGTTCATAAAAACTATAAAAAAATTCCCACCCAAAATTTAAGCCCAATGCTACTAATGGCATGCCATAACTTTTATGTTTAAAGCCTTTATAAATCAAAACTATGTACACAATAGACCAACACAGTCCACTCGTCAATTTTAAAATTTCTTCCATATATTTTATTAATTGTATCAAAAATAAAAAAGCTGCCTTGAAAAAAGACAGCTTTTAAAATTCATTTAAAATATATTTATTTTTTTTGTTTCGGATGCACTAATTTCATTTCATCAATTAAACGAGTAGCCCCCGCATACTTATCTACAATAAATAAAATATATCTAGCATCAACCATAATGTTTCTACAAATTTCAGGATCATAATTCATATCACTCATTGTACCTTCCCATACCCTGTCAAAATTTAATCCAATCAAGTTTCCGTTAGCATCTATTGCTGGACTCCCTGAATTACCTCCAGTAGTATGGTTTGTTCCTAAAAAGCAAACTGGCACTTTACCATTACTATCCGCATATTGACCGTAATCCTTTGCTTTATGTAACTCTAATAATTTTTCAGGAACACTAAACTCATAATCTCCTGGAATGTGTTTCTCAACAATACCATCCAAATAACTTACTGGGTTGTAATAAACTGCATCTCTTGGAGAATACCCTTTCACCTGTCCATAAGTAACGCGTAAGGTACTATTAGCATCTGGGTAGTATTTATCACTAGGCAACACCTCCATTAAGGCTTTCATATATTGCTTTTGAACTTTAGCAATTTCGCCATTTATACGTTGGTAATTAGGCTCCAAGTCATTATAAAGCTCAGCTATATACGGTTTTGCATATATATATGCAGCATCATTATTGATTGTTTTGATAACTTCATCTGAAGTTCCTTCTAAAGCCTTTAAAGCATCAGTTAAATTTGTAAAAGAAGATGCATTATAAAAATCACTATTGCAATTTTTAGCATCATATAAGGACATAATAGCTTCAAATACCCCTTTATCTACTGATAAATTATAATCTTTTTGAATACGAGTAATTTGAGACTTTACATATTCTTTAGTTTTCTCAAATCTTTCTTCCCCTCTTGCTTTTGATTGTTCTAATTGATACAAACGAAACATAGTAGTCATCAACTCACTATTTCTATAAAATACTTCAAAAAAGTTAGACCGCTTCACTGCATAAGACTCAAACTCTCCATATAGCTTATCGAAATCTGATAATAAAGCTTGATATTTTTTGTATTTCTTTTTGGAAATCGCTTTCGTGAACGTTGCCTCAAAAGCACGCTTTTTAGCAATTGCGTTACTTTTTGCTATTCCTTGGTTTTCACCAATCCATTTTTTCCAATAGTTAGCCATTCTAGCCTGTTTTGACGCATATTGAATACGAATTTTATCATCCGATTTCATCCCAGCATCAATCACTTTTAAAGCTTCTTCACGAATCTTGATGTTTGTAGGATTTACTTTTTGAGTAATTTGTTCAACAGCTACAGCTGGCAAATACTCATTTGTACGTCCTGGAAAACCAAATACCATTGTAAAATCACCTTCTTGAATACCATCTAAAGAAACTGGTAAAAAATGCTTTGGTGTATATGGTACATTATCTTTTGAATATTTTGCTGGACGATTATTTTTATCAGCATAAATACGAAACATTGAAAAATCTCCTGTATGACGAGGGAACATCCAGTTGTCAGTATCAGAACCAAATTTACCAATTGCTGAAGGCGGCGCTCCTACCAAACGAATGTCTTCAAAAGATTCTGTTACAAATAAGAAATACTGATTTCCTTTAAAAAAGGCTTTCACTTTAGTCCCTTGCCATTCTTCCTTTTGATACGATTTTTGCAATCCATTAGTGTTTTTTTGAATCAAACTTTGCATGTCCTTTGGTGACATTTCATCAGACACACCATTTAAAACAGCTTTAGTTACATCTTCAATTTTCACAATAAAAGTAACTTCTAAGTTTTTATTTGGTAGCTCTTCATCCAAAGACATTGCCCAAAACCCATCTTTTAAATAATCCTTTTCTACTGAAGAGTGAGACTGTATTTGTCCAAAACCACAATGATGATTGGTTAACAACAATCCTTTAGGAGAAATTACTTCAGCAGTACAACCGCCATTAAAGTGCACTATAGCGTCCTTTAAACTTGAGTTATTTACACTGAAAATATCTTCAGCAGAAAGTTTACCTCCTAAACTTTTCATTTCAGTTTCGTTCATTCCTTTTAACAAAGAAGGAATCCACATACCTCCTTGTTGTGCGGAAACATTTACACAAATAAATAATACGAGTACTTTTATTAATTTCATTTTTAAGTTATTTTTTACCCACAAGTGGGTTTTAATTATCCGATATTATTCCGGGTTAAAAATATTTAGTCTTTCTAAAATCTAGCTTTTATTATTAAGCCTTTAGAACTTCCCAAATATAACAAAAGGAACACAATTATGTGTTCCTTTTAGGAATACATTAAGTATTATAATGTACTGCATTCAACAAAAAAAACTAACTAAATTTATTGAAGCGTTTTTACAAGTCTTATAAATTCTGCTCTATAACCATCTTTATCTATCCCTCTACCTTTTTCAGCTAATGAAATAACATCATTGTAATTCGTTTTACTAGTGTATTTGGAATTTCTTAATTGCATTCCTAAAAGCGCTACTGCAGATGAAAAATTAAAATCTTTTATATTATGAATTACATTTTCATTTCCAGCAGTTTTCACAATTTCAATACTTTTTTTACCATCAGGTTTTTTATATCGAAATTTAACAGTTAATAACTCCCTTGAAAACGAATTTGAAGAACTTGTTTTAGTATATTTTAACTCAGGAATCTCCTTTAGATAATCACTTTCAGTTCCTTTTAAAATTATTTCATAAAGAGCCGTTACAGTATGTCCACTTCCTAACTCACCTGCATCTTTAGTGTCGTCAATAAAATCCTCATCATTTAACAGTCTATTTTCATAACCAACTAGTCTATATGCATCCACTATAGCTGGGTTAAATTCAACTTGAATTTTCACATCTTTAGCAATAGTATATAATGTTCCTCCAAACTCTTTTCCAAACATTTTTTGAGCTTCTTGCATATTATCTATATACCCATGATTACCATTTCCCTTATCAGCTAGAGTTTCTAATTTTGAATCCTTATAGTTTCCATAACCAAATCCTAAACAAGTTAAAAAAACTCCTGACTTACGTTTTTCTTCTATCAGTTTCTCCATATCCTTATCACTAGAAGCCCCTACATTAAAATCGCCATCAGTTGCTAATATTATCCTGTTATTCCCTTTTACAACAAAATTATCTTGCGCTATTTTATATGCCAATTCAATTCCTTCACCACCTGCTGTTGAACCGCCAGATTCTAAATTATCCAATGCTTCCATAATTTTTTGCTTATCAGAACCAGAAGTAGGTTCTAAAACAACACCTGCTGCCCCAGCATATACTACTATAGAAACTGTATCTTTTTCTCTTAACTGATTCGTTAAAAACTTAAACGCCTTTTTTAAAAGCCCTAATTTGCTTGTTCCTCCCATAGAACCAGAAACATCTATCAGAAACACTAAATTACTCGCTGGAAATTCATCTTGAGCTATAGTTTTTCCCTGTAAACCAATACGAACTAATTTAGTTTGTTTATTCCAAGGTGTAGGGTTCACTTCTGTAGTAATTGAAAAAGGGTGGCTTTTTTCTGGTTGTGGGTAATTGTATTCAAAATAATTAATAAACTCTTCAATTTTAATCGCATCAGGATGAACTTTTTGACCATTATTTATCATTCGTCTCACATTTGCATATGATGCTTTATCTACATCGATAGAGAAAGTTGATAAAGGTGATAAGTGAGTTCTTTCAAAATTATTTTCTTGAAACTCACTATAGGACTCATCACTTACCTCTTCTCTTTCATATTTTTTTATCAAAGAGTCTAATTCCCTTTTAAGTTTTTTATTATTTTGTTTTGTACTTACTACAATAACTCCATTAGAAGCACTTGATCCATATAACACACTACCAGTTGCCCCCTTTAATACATTGACTCCTTTTATACTTTTAGGGTTCAATTTTTTTAAAATTTCTTCACTAGCTACAACTCCATCTATAACAATCAACGCTTTATTTGTTCCTGTTAATGACCTATTTCCTCTTAAAATAATATTTGTGCTTTTATTCACTCCATTTTTAACGCCTACTATTTTTGAATTTGAAAGTTTCTTTCCTGTTTTATTCGATTGATACCTTCTCCTGTCATTGGAAATTTTTAACCCTGAAATTTTACCTGCTAACTGATTAACAACATTAGGGTTTCTACTCTGTTTCATTTGACTAGATTTAACCACATGACCTGAATATCTTATATTATTTGGTTTTCTTTTTACACCTAATGCTGTCACCACTACACATTCTAATGAATTATCAAGAGCCATCAAAACATTAATTGTAGAACTAACTCCAACTGTATTTTCTTGATCAGCATATCCAACGTAAGAAAACACTAGAACATCTCCTAAATTAGCTTTAATTGAATATAAACCATCAAAATCGGTTGAAGTACCAGTTGTAGTACCTTTAATTACGACAGTCGCTCCTGGTAAAGGCATATTAGTTTCATCGACAACTTTTCCTGATATTGTTTTTTCTTGAGCAAAACTAAGAGTTGTTACCAGAATTAATAAAATGGTTAGTGTTTTCATAATAATAGTTTTTAATTGTTTACTCAAATGTCATTGAAATAAACGATACCAAAAACCATAAATGAGGGAACGGGTAGTATTATTGAGTGAAGTTACTTTTTGAGTTAGGATAAGAGTTTATAAATAGATTATGATAGCCTGAAACAAGTTCAGCCTGACGGAAAACTACAATAATACTAATGTCTGTTTACGTTGGATTTTACCTGATGGCGTTTCTATGAATTTTGGGAGGACTAATACTTGCTTGGGTATTTCGTATTTTGAAAGCTGACAGTTTTGATAATCGGACTTCGACAAGCTCAGTTTGACATCGGATTCAATTATAAGAATTAATTGCTCGCCTAATTGTTCGTCAGGAATCCCTGCCACAAAAAAACGCTCTTTAATTAATTGCGAAAGCTTTTGTTCAATTTGTTCAGGAAACAACTTAACCCCTCCACTATTAATTACATTATCATAACGCCCTATCCATTCAAATTTTGTATCAGAATGTATGTTAATTAAGTCATTGGTTACAATTAGGTCATTAGACACTTTTGGAGCATCAATTACTAAACAACCACTTTCATTTTTAGATATAGATACGTTAGGGAGCGTATTGAAATAGCTTTCGACTGCGCTCAAGCTGGCACCTAACTTATTGATTTTTTTAACAGCAATATGGGTAATGGTTTCCGTCATGCCATAGGTTGCAAAACAATCTGTAGCAACCGTTTGAAGTTGCTCATGCAAACTATTGGATATTGGGCCACCACCTATAATTAATTGCTTTATTTTATGCAAATGACCTAAAGAGGCATTAACTTGCAAAGGCACCATTGCACAGAAATCATAAGATGCCATAAGGGTTTCTAATGGATTAGCTATCGGAGATACCAAATGAATATTCCAGCCTAAAACCATAGCGCGTACTAACATCATTTTACCTGCAATATAGGTAGCGGACAAGCATAATAAAGCAGTCGTATTTTCTTTTAACTCAAAATATTTTCCTGTAGCCAATGCACTATTTCGCATATGGCCCTTCAATAACTTAATCTGTTTCGGTTTACCCGTAGAACCAGAAGTGTTTACCAAAATATAATCATCATCATTCAACCAATCGGCAATAAAAACACCAATATCTTTTAAATACATTTCATCAGAAGCAGTTAATTCTTCAGTAAACCTTACTAATGATTCACTAGTATATGACTGCTTATTTATTTTAAATGACGGGTGCAATTTGATTAGTGATTAGTGATTAGTGAAATCTGCTTTATACCGTTGGAATTATTCATTTCCTTTATTATAAACAGTATCTTGACTTAAAGGATTTACTACTGTACCTGTAAGTTTATCTGCCCAATTATTCCATTTGTACTTTTTAGAGAAAATGAATAACAAAATTGGAAAAATCACCAACACAGGAACTAACACATCATAACCTGCTGCAGGTTCCGACATATCTTTTAAAATAGAGTTAGTTTGAAAAGCAGTCCAGTTAGCAGTAACTAATAAAGCAGTAACTAAGTTATTTGCTGCATGGAACCCTAAAGCTAGCTCCATACCTTCATCCATTAGTGTAATAACACCTAAAAACAATCCTGTTCCAATGTAATATACCATAATGATGTAGCCTATCTTCTCTACTTCTGGATTAGCAATATGCATTAATCCAAAAACGAGTGATGTCATTACTAATGGAAACCACCTGTTTTTAGTAATAACTCCAAGCCCTTGCATCAAATAACCTCTAAATAAATATTCTTCAAAACTGGTTTGTATCGGTATCAATACTATACCTATTACTGCCAAAATTGCAAACTTATTTAAATCAAAATTCCATTCGTAATTTTCAGGAGAAAGTTGGAAGTCAACCATCGTTAGTACTATGGTTATCATTGCCCACAATGAAAACGCAAAGCCGACTCTTTTCCAATCAATTTTTTTTCGTGATGTAGTCAGTGAAGTAAAATCTAATTTATGTAAATACTTGGTCCATAAAAACAATGCTATCAAACCAACAACAAACGGAATTAACATCAAAAACAACGTTGTATTAGGATCAAATAGGGTATAAATAGCTGACATATCAGACATATTTATCATTTCACCAGTTTGCATCGTTTTATACGCAATAGCCCCCATTAATGGGATTGCCCCTATTAGCTGTGCCGCAACAAAAAATACAACTATAAATCCAATTGCATATTTCCACCCTTCATGTAATCCTTTATACGCTTGTGCTATATACATTTCTTATATTTTAAATTTCCAATTCAAATTGTTATTATAATACAATTTCCCGTTTTTAACTTCTAACGGACTAGCAATATTATTGGTATATAAACTACCTGTCCCCAAACCTTGAGGCATAAGGTTGTTTAATGTGTAGGTCCATTGGCTTATTGCATTTAACCCCACATTGCTTTCTAAGGCGCTTGTAACCCAATAATCAATATCATTTTTACATACCAAATCAATCCATTCTTGACTACCTTTAAAACCACCTATTAAACTAGGTTTTAAAATAACGTATTGTGGTTGTATTGTTTGTATGATTTTTTGCTTTTTTGTTACATCAAAAACCCCAATTAATTCTTCATCTAAAGCAATTGCTAAAGGTGATTGTTCACATAAACGCGCCATTTCGTTTATTTGGTTTGGTTTTATGGGTTGCTCAATGGAGTGCAATTCTAGGTCAGACAGTATTTTTAGCCTTTCTAATGCCGTTTTTGGTAAAAAAGCACCGTTAGCATCCACACGGAGTTCTATGTCTGATTTTGAATATTCTTTTCTGATCGATTTTAATAGCTTAATTTCTGTATCAAAATCAATAGCACCAATCTTCATTTTTATACAAGAAAAACCATTGTCCAGCTTCTCACGTATTTGCTGATTCATAAAATCTTCGTCCCCCATCCATACTAATCCATTGATAGGGATAGCGTTATTTCCTTTTGTAAAATCCGAAGGAAACAATTCAAATTGATCATTGCTTTCTAAAGATAAAAAAGCTTGTTCTAAACCAAATTGTATGGAAGGAAATGCAATTAACTCTTGTAACAAAACTGTTAATCCTAAATGGATATTTTTACAAGTCCATTGTAACTTTTCTTCGTACTCTGGAACATCATCTACTGATAGTGTTCGTAATATACCACATTCTCCTATTCCTGTGTTTACATCTTTTTCAAGAATAATGAACCAGGTTTCTTTTGTTTTTAATACACCTCGTGATGTACCACTTGGTCGTTTAAACTCTAGGATATGCTTTTTGTAGGTTGCTTTTAGTAATGCCAAAAGATTTATATTATGTTCTCAAAAATTATTTATTATATAAGGCTATTCTATTTCCTTCAGTATCCATAAAAAGTGCCATATACCCTATCTCTTCATCTATAAGCGTTTTAGGTTTTAAAATTTTACCTCCAGCAGTTTCAATCCTACTTAATTCGTCAGCTATATCTCCTGTTTGAGACGCAAAATACACCAATGTCCCTTTACTTGATGGTACATACTCTTTATGTTTGTTTAGGGAACCTCCAATTCCAGGAGTGTTTTCATCTTTTGAATGCTCAAACCACCCCATTAATTCGTCACCAAACTCCTGTACTGTGATTTTCACATTAAAAATGGTTTCATAAAACAACTTTGCTCTGTCCATATCCAATACAGGGATCTCAAACCAACTAACCATATTTGTTTTCATAATTTATTGTTTTTCTACTACCTTTTTAAATTTATCCAAATAGCCTTGGTCAATATCTCTAAATATTCCTTTAAAATAGGGGAACATACAGCTCATCAAGTACGAATTACTTTTACAAATAGATTCTTTAGTAATTAATGTTGTGTTTCCTTTTTCTGAAAAAGAATATGCATCGGTTTTTAACATATCATCAGCATCAAATGAAAATGTCATTTTTTTGTTTAATTCATATGCCAAAACTTCTTCTAACATTTCAACTTTTTCACCTTCACTTACAACAACCATTTTATACTTACTCCCTACTTTATTTGGTGTTTCTATAATGGTTTCCATAGATTCAATTTCTGGAATCCACTCTTTTAATAATTCTTGATTTGTAAACGCTGAAAAGACTTCAGTAACTGGCTTGTTAATTTCTATTTCGGTAGTGTATTTGGTTTCTTTAACTAGTATTCCTGTTGCTAAAAAAACCAGTAATAAAACACCAATAAACGAAACTATTATTTTAACTGCTTTCATAATTTATGATTTTTAAAGTTGAATTGACTTGCCTATATCTAATAAAAGTAACTCTTTATTACTAGACTTAAATTTTGCTACTGCAGCACCTTTATTTATTTCAATTGGCGGAAAAGTATCATAATGACAGCCTAATATTTTATCACATTCCACAAAGTCAGCAGCAATAATTGCATCATCAACACCCATAGTGAAATTATCGCCTATTGGCAGAATTGCTAAATCTAATTTTGTTTGCAATGGGATTAATTTCATATCAAAAGTTACTGCTGTATCACCTGCAACATAAACTGATTTATCATTATAACTAATCACAAAACCTCCAGGTTGCCCCCCATAGGTTCCATCAGGAAATGAAGAGGTGTGCACAGCATTAACATATTTAATTGTGATATCATCAAACACACAAGCACCTCCATGATTTAATGGGTGACCATCAAATTCCTTTGCTATATAATACATTACTATTTCATAATTTGAAATAATTTTTGCACCTCTTTGCTTGGCTATAAATTCAACATCCAAAATATGATCTTGATGCGCATGAGTTATTAAAATATAATCAACTTTTAGAGTATTGATATCTATATGTTTTGCCAACGGGTTCCCTGTGATAAAAGGATCAATTAACAGTGTTTTATTATTTACATTAACTGAAATTGTACCATGACCTAAGTAAGTAATTTGCATATTTATTATTCTGATATATTAAATAAGCAAGATAAGAAAATATAGGATTGTATATTAAAAAATAAGGGAGAAGCTTTTAATAATTTTTGCTTAAAAAGAAAAAGAGAATTCCATTTTTTCGTCACAATCAATTTTCATTTCTGACTGCAACTGATTAGTGAGTCGAACTATAATTTTTTCGCTTAAAGTATTTTCAAAATTTATATTCCAATTGGCTGGAGCATGTTTATTTAGAAACCTGAATTTACACATATTACTTTCAATGCAATAATCTAAATTGATAGCTATTTGTTTTCCGGGAAGGTATAGCTTATTTTTAATACTAAACAATAGTAATTCATTAATTATCAAACCTAAAGGTATTGCCTTTTCAATATCAATTTCAAAAACTTTTGCATTAATACTAAATAATTCATTCAAGTTTTCCGCCGCTAAATTATTTTGATTTATGTTTTTTTCAACTATTGAATTGGCAAGGGTATTAATGTTTATCTTTTGATGGTCAATTTCCGTTTGAAAAATAATTTTATTCAATATCCCCAAAGCAGTAAACCTACTTTTACTATCTTTTAATGCAGACAGTACTTTATGATCAATCGAGTGTCTGAGTTGTAAATTAAGTAAACTGGAAACTAGCTGAATATTATTTTTTACTCTATGATGCATTTCCTTTCTTAAAAAATTGGTTCTTTTTTTAAGATAAATAGTTTTAGCTATTAGATAAACAATAATTATGAGAGATACACAAAAAAGTAAAGAAGTTGTTGTATACGTAAAGGCAGTAAACAAATTTTGCTTAATTGCTAAAAACAATATGCACCCGAACAATACCATAATAAAAATAAATGTAACATTACTTTTGAAAGATAATTTTCAGGGATACTTTAAGTTAACGCATATTAACCTATAATTACATAAAATGTTGTGAAGTTGCTATTATTTATGGTAAAGCAGTCAAAAGTTGTTGAGTTACAAATTTAGTATTGCTTGAATAATAGGTTTATACTCTTTTGAAATAGGTATCATCTTATCATTAATAATGATATCTCTAGAGTTTAACGCTTGTACGTGCTTAATATTTATTATGTACGATTTACTTGTTCTATGAAAATCGTTTTTAGGTAATTTTAGAAGAAAATCTTTTAAGGTAGACCGAACCACATATGTCTTACCAGTTGTATAAATTTCAATATACACATTGTCAGATTTTATATATAGGATATCTTTAAACACAATTTTTCGGTACAAATGACTATCCTTAACAAAAATAGATTTCTTTGATATTTTTTTAGAAGTACTGGTTTCCGGGTCAGAAGCAGCTTCTTGAAAATTAGACATGGTAATTTCAATAGTCGTAAATAAATCTTTTTCTTCAAATGGTTTTACCAAATATCCATTAGGCTTTACCTCTTTAGCTTGATTTACAGTTTCCTTGTCTGAATTAGATGTCACAAAAACAAAAGGAATATCAAAGTTATCTCTAATATACTCACCTACATCAATCCCTGACTTTTCAGTAGCTAATTGAATATCTAATAAAGCTAAATCAATAGTATTTTCATTTAATGCTTCAACTGCTTTTTCATAAGAAGTAACATTTGCTGAAACAGTATATCCCATATCCTCTAATATCATCTGCATATCATCTGCAATAAGGACATTATCTTCTACTATTAATATATTTATAGCTTTACTCATCTAAAAGTTTTCTTTAGGTTGTTATTGAGCAATAAATATACGGTTTTTAAAATTAATATTGTTGTGTACAATGTTTTTTTTGTTGTAAAACAACTAAATTTTGTGGTGAAAACAATATACCTAATTGTACACGTAATATTTAAATCGTATATTTAACTACATGAATCTCATCTATTTACATCAATTTTGAACCCAAAAAAACACATATTCCTTATATTTCTATTTTGCTTTTCCAGTTTTTCTCTGGCTCAAAAGGTAAATTTAAAATTTAACCACTTTTCAATTGAAGATGGGCTTTCTCAAAACACAATTAATACTATTATAGAAGACAAAGATGGTTTTCTATGGATTGGTACTGACGACGGTTTAAACAAATTTGATGGTTTTGAATATAAGGTATATCAGTATAATATTTACAGTAAAAATAGTTTATCTAACAATCAAGTAACTGCATTGCATCAAGACAATGAAAGCACTGTATGGATTGGAACTATTTTGGGGCTAAATAAAATTAATTTAAACACAAATGTAATAACACGTTTTCAAACGGACTCATTAATTAAAAACCTCAAAATCAGCGCTATAAAACAATTTAATGAAAATAAAATATGGATTGGTACTAATAAAGGATTAAGAGTATATAATTTAGAAAAAAAAACATTTAGTAAACCAACTGAATTAGATAATATCACTGATAAGTCAATCACAGATTTTGTTATCGATAAAAATAAAAATGTTTGGATAACTACGCGAACTGAACTTTTTTACTATAACAGCACTACTAATATTATCTCCTCTCTAATAAAAAGTGATGAAGAAACAGATTTTAATAAATTAATCATTGATTATAAAAATAATTTATGGATTGGTAGTAATAAAGGGGTACACCACTATACACCATCGACAAAAAAAATAAAAGTATATACTGAAGATCAAAAAAATAGTATTTCTAACAACGAAATAACTTCTTTATTTGAAGATAAAAACAATACCCTTTGGGTTGGTACTAGATTAGGTTTAAATGAATTCGACTCACATAATAATCAATTCACGGTATATAACAATGAAATAAGAAACCCCAAAAGTTTAAGCTATGATGTTATTTACACATTGTTTCAAGATAACTCAGGAGTACTGTGGGTTGGTACATATAACGGATTAAATAGTGTTTTATTGGAGCAAAAACTATTTAATCATTTTTCCATTTCCCCAAAGTATCAGGACAATTACAACTCTAACTTGGTGTGGAATTTTGAAAAAGATAAACAGGGTAATTTATGGATTGCAACTAGTAATGGTATCCACATTTATAATAAAAAAAATGACACCTTAAAATCAATTAGCAGTGCATTTGAAAACAAAAAAAAAGTATTAATTGATGTATATGCACTACGTTTCGATCAATTTGATAACCTATGGGCTGGTGGTATAAATGGTACTTTTTACATACCACACAAAGATGTGTATTCCATTTGGAGCAAAAAGAATATTGAGCTTCAAAAGGTTAAAAATAAGCAACTCGATTCAGTCAATGACATTACTTACTTTACTGAAATAAAAGAATTAAATGAAATGTGGATTAGTTCATTGTCCGATGGCTTAATTAAAGTGAGTAACTTAAACAAAAACTTAAATAAGCTGGATGTAAAAATTTTTAAAGCATCTAAAAATAAAAAAACAAGTATTGCTAGTAATGCTAACTCTGCAATCGTTAAATCAACAACAAATGATTTATGGATTGCTACAAGAAAAGGTTTAAATAAATACAATTATAAAACGCAACAATTTTCGTATTTCAATTTTGATAAAGACCCCAATTCAGAAATAGAAATATCATCATTAAACTTACAAAATGACAGTACTCTTTGGGTAGGTACATTTACAAGTGGTTTAATTAAGTTTAATACCAATACTGAAAAATACAGATTCATAACAACTAAAAATGGGCTTGCTAACAACTCCATATATAGTATACGTATCCCCGATCATAAAAGGGAGCTGTGGCTTAGTACCAATAGAGGTATTTCAAAATATATTATTGCGTCAGGGAATATTAAAAACTACTCTAGTATTTATGGGCTACAAGATAATGAGTTTAGTGAAGGGTCCGATTATAAAGATAATGAAGGAATACTTTATTTTGGAGGGATTAATGGTTTTAATTCATTCCATCCTGATAGCATTACTCCAAATAAGTCCCTTGCAAAAATCAGCTTAAATGAACTTAAAATATTTGATAAAACCGTTAAGGTAAATCATACTAATAAAGTCCTTGCAATTTCAGATGACGATAAAATTATTTTAACTAAAGATATTTCAAAAACGGATAGTTTAACACTTTCCTATATGCACTCGGTATTCAGTTTTAAAATATCTACATTACATTTTCAAAACCCAAATGAGAATAAATTTGCCTATAAATTAGAAGGTTTTGATAAAGACTGGATTATTCGAAATGCAAAAAAAAATCAATTTACATACACAAACCTTGATTCTGGAACATACACTTTAAAGCTTAAAGCAGCTAATAGTGATGGTATTTGGAATGAAACCCCAAAACAGTTAATTATTACTATATCACCTCCGTATTGGAACACGTTATGGTTTTACTGGTTAGCGTTAATTGTATTTGCAAGCATAATTTACCTTATGCTACAATTTTGGAAAAATCAAATTAAGCACAAACAAAGGCGCATATTTTTAAAAAAAGAAAATGACCAAAAAACAAACATGCTTAAGGAAATACACCATAGGGTAAAGAATAATCTTCAAATTGTTAATAGTTTACTTAGAATACAATCATCTAAAATTAAAGATGAACATATTGTTCAAATGTTTAAAAAAACACAACGAAGAGTATTATCAATGGCTATTTTACATGAAAAAATGTATCAGTCAGAAAACCTAAAAAATTTAAATGCGAAAGAACATTTTGAGTCCCTTATCAAGGGTTTAGTTGAAACCTACGGAATTAATAAAGATATTGAACTTGATATCAGTATTGTCCCTGTAAACTTTACAATGGATACTTTACTCCCTCTTGGTTTAATTATCAATGAACTTATTAATAATTCATTAAAATATGCTTTTAAGAATAAAGAAAAAGGCAAAATAAGCATCCATATAAAAACTACAACAAGAAAAGGTTTTTATGAATTAATAATAAGTGATGATGGAATTGGTTTTGAGGAAGGTCAAACTTTAAAGTCAAGTCAAATCGGAGCAAATTTGGTTCAAGCATTTGTTAAACAAATAAACGGAACTATTACAGCTTTGAAAGGCCCTGGAACTTCATACAAGATTATATTTAAAGGGGGCTAAATAATTTTATTTAAAATTAAATGTCACTTCAATTCCATTTTTGCTTGTCAATTTTGCCTCTGCATTTATTTGACTAGCTAATCGATTTACTAATCGCATCCCTAAAGTTTGATAAGATTCTATATTAACGTTATCCAGTCCAATTCCGTTATCCTTATATGCAAAATAATACAGCCCGTTTTTCTTTTCTATTGATATAAGTATGCATCCAGAATTCTTATTTTTAAAAGCATGCTTATAAGAGTTTGTCAATAACTCACTTAATATTAAGCCTAATGGTATTGCTAAATCTAAATTCAACAAAATATCATTTATTTTAATCTGAACATCAATTTTTTTATCTTCGTTGGTATATATGTTCGAAATATTTTGCAATAATGATTTTACATAATCCGTTATATTTACCTGATCTAAATTTTCGGATTCATAAAGCACCTTATGTATCAAGGCCATTGCCATTACCCTATTTTTACCTTCTGAAAGGACTTTACGAGCAGATTTATTATCCACTTGTCTGGATTGCATATTGAGCATACTATACACTATTTGCAAATTATTCTTTACCCTATGGTGTATTTCTTTAAGAAGCGTATCCTTTTCTATATTTTTTTCATTTATTAAATCTAAGGATAGCCTTAGATCTTTTTCCGCTTTATTTCTAATCCTAATTTGTTTTCGCAAAGTTTTATTCCATGTGTAAAAAAACAATGCAAGCAATAAAAAGGCTAACATCCCGTAAATGATATAATTCTTAACTTGACGCTCATCAATTCCATGTTCATAGCGTAGTGATATCCAATTATTACGTATTTGAGTACGTTCCTCTTTAGTCATACTACTAAAAACTTTTTGAGCAATATCCCTAAATACTTCCCAGTCTTTTGTGACAGCCAATCGAAATTTAATATCTCCTAAGCCAGCAGCACTAGCTATTTTTAAGTTAGTATATCCTAAAACATTAATATAATAGGAAACAACACTCAAGCTCCCCACAAAGGCATCTGCTTTTGATACACTTACGTTTAACAAACTTTCTTTAACATC
>Ga0209395_1001500_pt1 | contig 32415 bp, 27 predicted proteins | sample GOMGulsemesocosm_3_FD_184635 | JGI IMG/M metagenome (GOLD analysis project Ga0209395, IMG submission 184635) | Methane-oxidizing microbial communities from mesocosms in the Gulf of Mexico - GOM9D Gulf of Mexico (SPAdes) (version 2) | ecosystem: Environmental > Aquatic > Marine > Cold seeps... | reverse complement strand
GGACTTGTAGGGCTTGTTTGATTTTTTCATCAAGTTGACAAATTTCTTGAGCAAATTGCTTTTTACTCGGATCCTGTTGCTGGGCTGCAATAGTCTCTTCATCTTGATTATTGGGGTCGGCATATATAGCACGTCTAAATTGCAAATCATCCATTGTACATACCTCGCTTAACTGGCTCAGCTTCTAAAGCTTCTTTTAATTGGTTTCGGGCTCTAAATAAACGTGTCATCACGGTGTTTTTATTTAGATCTAACATAGCAGCAATATCTTCTCCGCTAAAACCACCTAATACTTGTAAAATGAGTGGCTCTGAATATTCAGGCGGCAATTGAGATATCTTCTCTCTCAACCAATGGTTTTCAAGCTGCTGCTCTGTGGTCACTGATAGCGTGTCTGTGATAGTTGCTTCTTCATATTCGCTCATATCAAAGCGTTTTCGTTCAAAGCGTCTGGCATTCTCTCGCCGTAAAATAGTGATCAACCATGACTTAGCAGCTTTTTCATCTTTTAAGGAGTCAAGGGCACGCCAAGCTCTCAGGAAAGTTTCTTGCACCAAATCTTCAGCCACTTGCTTTTCGTGGCATAACCAATAGGCATAGCGATATAAATCACCGTGTAGCGCCTTAACTAGCGCCTCATATCTAACTTGTTTTGTCATCATATGGTTATAGACCTTAACATGGTGAAATTTATTTCAAGGAGATGTGAATTATTTTCAAAGGATAGTGTTTAAGTGTAGCTAATCGCAAAAAGAATACCTTAGATCTTGATGCAGATCTAAGGTTTACGGGCAAAGTTTATGGCTTGATATTTACTCTTAAGGGTTCAGTGTTAATGACGGGTTACTATGTCCTTTTTCACTGTGTTGTTTATTTACTAATTGGATAGCCGAAAGTAATGCCAAACCTTGCCAAGAAGGTGCACCATTGATGGCACTTTTACCATACAGGTGTTGCTGTAAATCGTTCAATGCTGTTGCAAAACTTTGCTCTTGAATAAAGGCTTGCGCTTGAGCAATATTATTAATTTCCATACCCGAATTTTGATTGGAAAGTAGTTGTCTTAGCCAAGGTAAAATTAATGCTAAGGCTTGCTCTGCATCATTTTTCTTACAAGCACTTTGCAACGCAATATAATGATTGCCAGAATTTGATGACGTTGTTGCTATCGATTTCTTAGCAGAAAAACCAGATTTCTTTAAATGAGCTATATGTAAAAACCATGCAAGACAGGTTAATAACCAAAGACTTAAAAAGAGCCACTGTAGATGGCTGTCAGATTCCGTCGCTTCTATCAGAGTGAGTTGATCATCTGCATTGTCTACAATGGTTGACTGTTGCAGTTCATTGCCTTGATCTTGTGTAACTTGAATGTGGTTAGGCTTTATCGAGCCATCGTCTACAGCTGGTTTTACCGAAATAGTTTGCGCGGGTAGCGTCGCTTGCTCAACTTTATTTGTATAGGTATTAAACCAGCTAACGTTCATGGCAGGTAAAACAAAGTCTCCCGCAGCACTGGGTACTAGCGCAAAATTTTGCACTTTTTGACTAACTAATCGGCCATTTGTTAGGTTTGAATGAAGCTCAGCTTGATCTGGATATATCTTTAACCCTCGGCTGCTTTTCATTTCAAGTTTAGGTAATTGTGCTTTAGAAAGACCTGCAGCAGTAAGTGTTATGGTACGAGTAATCGGCTCGCCAACAATAAACTTGCCTTTACCTGATTGCCACTCTTGATGCAAAGTTAATATATCGGTAGGTAACCAATGTTCGTTGCTAGGGTAATTCGCTGGGATGGGCAGTACTTTGATCTTTAGCGCTTCACCAACAATACTTACCGGTTTAGTTTGTGCAAAGCTTAAAAAGCTAGAGCGGCGTTTAGAGGCTTGTAGAACTTCACCAGAGAATAAAGGTGCTTGCAAAGTGAATTCACCACTTTGCTCAGGCGTAATGGCATAAGTTTGTTCAATGACACGGTAACGTTTACCGTTGATAACGCTATCAGACTGTTTATCTTGGCCAACTTTCTCAATATTAGCACCGATTAAACTCGGCTCAGTTAAGTTACCACTTTTTAATTCAACAGAAAAATGCAGCTTTATTGTTAGTGCCAACAACTGTTGCACATAGACTTGATTATTTGAAAGTTCACTGGTGACAAATATATCAACTTGTTTATTGGTATTGGTCGTATTGGCTTCTATAACCGTCAGTTCAATCGGGTCGCTTTGTTGATTTTCTATATGAAGGGCAGGGATAATAAATTGTCCGGCGTTGCGGGCAATTAACACCACCTGCCATTTTGTCATACGCGTTGTATTAAAGTTAACCATGCTAGTTTGTGAGCTTACAGAGGTCTGTCCTACGATAAAGTCAGCAAATAATGGCCTGGTATCTAGTGCACTCCCATCAACATCATCATCTGCGATGACAGTTAATAAAATAGATTCATTAATCATTACCGGATTTTTATCAACCGTTACTGTTACTTTTGATAAAGCAAAGGCGTTATGACTGAATAAAAAGATGCTGATAACGAGCAGGGCTTGTTTTAATGCTTGTGTTGAAATCTGCACTAAGCTCTGCATTGAAAAATTTATTACCACTTTTTAGAATCTCCTGGAGGTACACCTTCTTGTCGACGTTTCTGATATTCAAGGCGCATTTTATTTCGTAATAGTAAATAAGGATCATCGGTGACCTTATTTAATAACTGTTGATGTTTTTGTTGTGTTTCTTGTCTTTTATTATCAATAGCCTGCTGTGCTAGCGTTTTTTCATCATCAGATTGTGGTTGATCTTCATCTGATTCTTTAGCTTGGCTAGATTTTTCATCTTCTTCTTTTTGCTCTTTATCTTGTTTGTTGTCTTGATCTTTATTCTGTTCAGACTTTTCTTGATCTTGCTGCTCAGTTTGGTCGTTTTGCTGATTTTCATCAGATTGTTGACCACCTTTTTTCTGGTCCTGGCTCTTATCTTCTTGCTGCTTATCTCCTGATTGATCTTGAGACTGCTCTTGGTCTTGTTTTTCCCCGTCTTGTTGCTCTTTTTGATCATCTTGAGATTGTTGGTCCTGCTTCGACTGCTCTTGTTGCTTCTTCAATTCTTCAAGCTTAGCAAGATTATCTTTAGCATTATCTAGGTTAGGGTTTTTAGCTAGGGCCTTTTTATAAGCATCAATGGCCTCATCAACTTGTTGAAGTTGGGCGAGGGCATTACCTTGGTTGTATAACGATTGTGCACTATCACTTTGTTTAAAGGCATCTAGGGCTTGTTGATAATCACCCGCTTTATAATGAGCACTGCCTTGCCACTGGCTGTCTTCAAACTGAGCAGCAGCCTGAGGATAGTCTTTTTGTTGGTAATGTTGTTGTGCCTGCTGATCAGAGGTTTGCCATAAATTACGCCACAGTTGGTTGGCACTATTAGCAGTAGCAGCACTTTCATTAGCCGTAGCTACCTTATCAGTCAACGTTGACTCAGCTGATGTTGGTAAGTTACTCACGGTAGAATCTGCTGCATAGCCACTGGGCGTAACACTCAATAGACTGAGCAGTAATGTTAACGGCATAAGCGCTGTTATAGACAAAATACTGGAGCCACGACGAAAGTAGCTTAATAAAAAGGGCAATATCAGAATAAGTAACCAAGGGCCTTGCTCTTGATATTGATCACCCTGTAAAGCTTGTTTCTTTTGTTGCTGTTTTGACTGAGATGATGCTAAACCGGAAACAGAGTCTAAGGATAAGTTGTCATCAAGGTTTGTTGATAAATGTGCAGTAAGCGCTTTAATATCAACGTCATCATTACTGATTGTGTGATAAACACCTCGGCTTCGCTTAGTTATCGCAGCTAACCTTCCTTCAGGCAGTTTAGGGATAACGATTGCGCCGCTATTATCTTTAAGTAGCTTGCCACTATTAAGCTTGATAGGTGCACCCAAGGTAGTGCCAACACCTAAAATGTTCAGTTTATGTTGATTTTCATTGGCCCAAGCGTAAACATCTGACATCTCTTCCTTATCGATATCATCAGTAAACCAATAGATATCTCCGCTGATATGACCCGCATTCTTTAGTGTTTGATCGGCTAAAGTTAATGCTGCTAGTGCATTAGCGCCATGAACAGGCATTATATCGGGTGACAAAGAAGGTAATAGTAACTCAATGTTTTTAATATCTTGTGTAAGTGGGCTAATGATAAAAGCATCACCAGCATATGCGATCAAGCCGACATCACCTTCATTTATGTGAGTGAGTAAATCAACCGCTTTATAACGAGCTCGGGTTAATCTATTAGGTTTTATATCCGTAGCATACATGGAATATGACATATCCATGATTAAGACCGCACCTCGCTCTAATTGATAAACTGGTTGTGGCAGCTTTTGCCATGCAGGACCGGCTAAAGCGACAATGATACAAGCGCCAATAAATAAAGGTTTAGGCCAATAACGACCTTGCGAAGAGGACGTTGGTTTTGATGCAACACTATTTGAATGTTTGTTGTTATTCTCTAATAAAGCATTGGCTAAATGAGCAGGCAAAAAATGTTGCCATGGTGATTGATAATAGCGAATTTTCTTTAATAAAAATAACACTAAAAATAGTGCGATAAAGGCCAAAAACCACCAAGGTCTTATAAAGTGGAAGTTATTAATAAAGCTGTCCATAGTAAAATCGGAAAAGCTATTCATGAATGTCGTCATTAGGTTGGTTTGTTGTGTTGACATCTTAATTACCACCTAGCGCGTTGTTTTCTTTTTTATTTGCGTTGATTGTTGGTAATAAAAAAGAGAAGTGTAGACTGAGTAAATAAACAAAACACAGTAAGCCAGCCAAAGCCAATGGCCAATAATAAAGCGCGCTTAATGGGCGCATTTGTTGTTGCTCTTGTTTTATCGGTTCCAGTTTATCCAATAAGGCATATATTTCGCTCATTCCTTGGCCATCACGGGCGCGAAAATATTGGCCACCCGTTTTATCTGCTATATTGGCTAAGCTTTCTTCGTCCAAATCACCAGAAGGGTTAACTCGTTGAGAGCCCCAAAGGGATTGTCTTATCATACTATCAGCGCCGATACCTATGGTGTAAATAGTAATATCTTTAGCAATAGCCAACTCTAAAGCTTGTTCAGGCGTAATTTTTCCTGCGGTATTTTGACCGTCAGTTAACAGTAATAGCACTTTGTTAGACTCTTGTTTAGCATCAAAGCGTTTCACAGCCAAAGCGATAGCATCCCCAATGGCTGTTTTACGGCCTACTAGGTTTAATTCACTTTCATCTAACATTTGCTTGACTGTTTTTCTATCAAAGGTCATTGGGGTTTGCATATAGGCATCATCGGCAAATAAAATTAGCCCAAGGCGATCACTTACTCGGCGCTCAATAAAATCACCTAGTACAACTTTGAGCATTTGTAGACGATTGACATTACGGCCATTAAGGTTCATGTCTTCTATTTCCATGCTGCCAGAAAGATCGACAGCAATCATCATTTCTCTACCTTCGCTAGGTATATCTATCGCTTCGCCAAGCCATTGTGGTCGACTCATGGCAATAATGAGTAACAACCAACAAACAGATAAAACAGCAAGTGGAGTTTTACGTTTATGTTGATCATTTACTGTGGTGCTAGGTACATTAATCAAGCTAGGCATAATTAATGCGCTTTGCTGATTAGCATTTTTTTTAGCTGGTAAGAAATAAATAACTAAGGGCAGGGGTAATAAGGCAAATAACCAAGGCCAGGCAAAACTTATCATGAACTTAGCTCCGCGGTATTTTTTGCATCAATAGTTACTGCAGCAAAAGCACTTTGCACGGGTAATGCCTGCTCTAACCAAAGTTTGGTGGCTTGTTGGCAATCACTGTTAATAGCTAAAGTTGCTTTCTCCGCAGTTTGATATTGGCTATCAAAAGCTGCGGCAGTGAGTTTGGTAAAGTTACCTTGGTGTTTTTCGGGTAACTGTGCAACTAAAAACGTTTGAAAACGCTCACCGTATAATTTTGCTAATTCTTGGCGACTAAAATATTGCATAGCAGACCATTTTAATAGCGCGATACACTCTGTTGCACTAAGTGAGTTATTACTGGCGAGTACGGCCAAGGCTTGTTTTTTATCGGCATTTAAAATGTGCATTGCTTTGTGTTTTTTATAGGCCCAGATGGCCGTAAATACAATCAGTGCAAGTAATATCCACCAGCCCGGAGCAATAGGGTAATTACTTATTTGCTCTGGTACATGAATATCGTGTAATTGTAATGGAGATGGTTTAGCACCTCCTGCAGGTGAGTTGACCATTATAAAACCGCTCCTGAACTTTTTAACTGCTGCTCAAGAGACTCTCCAGCACTAAAGTGAATGACGCGGGCCCCAGCTGATTGCAATGTTTGTTGCAGCTGTTCACCTTGTTTAAGCGCCTGCTGCTGGTAAAGTTTGTTGGTTGACATGTCGCCTAGGGTTAATTGTTGACGTTGTGTTCCGTCGGTAAGCGTTACGGCTAATTTCATATGACTTTCAGGAAGCGCTTGCTCTAGGGGATCACTAATTAAACACACAACCAGTTCACAATGTTTACTGATTTGACTAAGGTGGCGTAGTGCATGTTGACAGTGCTGATTGTCTAAAAGTGCTTGACCATCAGTAATTAAATAGACAAGTGATCCTGGTTTCGCCATATGTCGTAATCGGGCACATTGCTGGTCAAAGTAATGATTGTTCTGCACTGTTTTTTCGGCACTCAATGATTGTTCTTTATCAATGGTTGTTGCAGTATTTTCAGTATTTTGGTTGTTGTGAGTCGCTTGGTTATTTAAGGTGGTTAATGCATGTAAATAATGCAATACCCCAGCTTTACGACTGCGTGGTTTTAATTCAATATGCTTTTTATCACAAAAAACTAAGCCTCCGAGACGATCTCCACGGCCTTTGGCATGCCAGGCAACCAATGCTGCTAAATGAGCACCTTGAACAGACTTAAAAAGTAACTGAGTACCAAAATGCATGTTTTGGCTCAAATCAGTAGCAACGAGTACCGGCCTTTCAATTTCTTCTCGAAAAAGCTTAGTATGTGTTTTACCTGTTCGTGCCGTTACTCGCCAATCAATGGCACGTACATCATCACCGGTTTGATAATGGCGAACTTCATCAAACTCCATACCACGGCCTTTACTACGTGATAAATAATTTCCCGCTTGTTTCCCTTGAATATTCCGTTTACCGGCAAGATCAATTAAGCGACTCTTACTCTGATACTGTAAGAGTTCTTGCATAGATAAATCTATGCCATTGCTATACAAGCTGGCAAGTGATGATTGAGGAGAATCCTTACTTTGCTTATTTGAAGAAGGTTGTACTTGACGCTTAAACCACATAAAACTACTCTGTTTGATACTTTTTTGACCAATTAATATTTATCATTTTCAGTGATTGCATTTAAGCAACGGCAACCAGTGTTAAAATATGGTCAAGTACTTGGTTTGAAGTAATACCTTCTGCCTCTGCTTGATAGCTGAGTAATATTCTATGCCTAAGTACGTTGTGGAAAACCGCTTGAATATCTTCAGGGCTAACAAAATCACGATTATGTAACCAAGCACGAGCTCGTGAACAACGATCAAGGGCAATCGTAGCGCGAGGACTAGCTCCAAATGCAAGCCAAGATTTTAACTTATCATCGTATTTCCCTGGTTGGCGAGTGGCTATAATTAAATCAACCATATAGTTTTCAAGGGATGGCGCCATATGAATGTTAAGAACTTCTTTACGGGCTGAAAAAATTTCTGATTGGCTTAATACCCGTAACTCTTTTTTCTTCTCCGCTACTTCTTCATCCGTGTGATGGGCATTTGAACTTAACGCTTCCCCCCGATTAAGTTTGAGAATATCAAGTTCACTTGCGGCATCAGGATAACCAATTTCAATATGCATCAAAAAACGATCTAATTGCGCTTCAGGTAGTGGATAAGTCCCTTCTTGCTCAATTGGGTTTTGTGTTGCCATCACTAAAAATAGTTCAGGTAGGTCATAGGTTTTACGACCAACGGTAATTTGTCCTTCAGCCATCGCTTCTAATAAAGCCGACTGAACTTTTGCCGGCGCACGGTTAATTTCATCGGCCAGTACTAGGTTTTGAAAAAGAGGCCCAGGCTGGAAAACAAATGTGCCATCTTCAGGGCGGTAAATATCTGTACCGGTTAAATCAGCAGGCAATAAATCTGGGGTGAATTGAATTCGATGGAAATCAGCCTCGAGTCCTTGCGCTAAAGCATTTACAGCACGCGTTTTTGCTAAACCAGGTGGTCCTTCAACAATTAAGTGACCATTAGCAAGAAGGGCAATAAGTAAATTCTCTACTAAAGCTTCTTGACCGATGATTTGTGAAGATAAATGTTGTTTTAACGTAGAAAAATGTTCAATTGCCATACGGGTAAATTCTTTTAATATTGTTTGTTGTAAGAAAAAGCTTAGTGAGAACGTGTATCAGAAACGCAGTGGATACATTGATGTTAAATAACTGTCAAACTAAGAAAAAATTAGTAAAAAAATAAGCTAGTATTTTATATAAGGTTTTTATAAAAGAAAACAAGTGATACGTAACAAAATTTAACGGATATTTTACTTTTATGCCTTTAGATTGACATATCAAAAGCCATTTCCAGTTATGATAACTTCAACGTTACGCACTTGATTTGCAGGTAATGATTGAAATTTATTTTTAGTAAGTTAGAATCAAGGGAGTTTCAAGAGGTCAGACCTCTTGGGTTTAAACATAAAATTAAAATAACATCTGCGTGTTTGGAGTAATAAATGACAACAAGAAAACTAACAACCTCAACAGGTGAACGTATAGCAATTGTCGCTGGTTTGCGTACCCCCTTTGCTAAACAAGCAACAGCTTTTCATGGGGTGCCTGCCGTCGACTTGGGGAAAATTGTTGTTAATGAATTATTGCAAAAACATGATGTTGACCCTGGCATCATTGATCAACTTGTCTTTGGTCAAGTGGTACAAATGCCGGAAGCGCCAAACATTGCTCGTGAAATTGTTCTAGGTACAGGCATGAATGTCAGCACTGATGCTTATAGTGTTTCTCGTGCCTGTGCGACAAGCTTTCAATCAACGGTTAATGTTGCGGAATCAATCATGGCAGGCCATGTTGATGTGGGTATTGCGGGTGGCGCTGATTCTTCATCGGTAGCACCTGTCGGTGTATCTAAGAAGTTGGCTCGTACTTTGGTTGACTTAACGAAAGCGAGGAGTTTAGGGCAAAGGTTATCGCTTCTTAGCAAACTTGGTTTAAAAGATTTATTACCGGTTTCACCTGCTGTTGCAGAATACTCAACCGGTATTTCTATGGGAGAAACCGCAGAGCAAATGGCGAAAACCTATAATATCCCGCGTCATGAACAAGATGCATTAGCACACAGATCACATACCCTTGCCACACAAAGTTGGAAGGAAGGGAAATTGGCCGGTGAAGTGATGACCGCTCATGCAGAACCTTATAAAAACTTTATTGACAAAGATAATTGTATTCGTGAAAACTCTGTTTTAGAAAGTTATGCTAAATTAAAACCTGTATTTGATCGTAAACATGGCACGGTAACGGCTGCAACCAGTACTCCCTTAACGGATGGTGGTGCTGCGATATTACTAATGCGAGAAGGTCGAGCTAAAGAGCTAGGCTACAAACCATTAGGTTATATTCGTAGTTTTGGCTTTGCTGCTATCGATGTTTGGCAAGATATGTTGATGGGACCAAGTTATGCTACCCCAATTGCACTGCAACGTGCGGGTATGAATTTAGCAGATTTAGATTTAATTGAAATGCATGAAGCCTTTGCTGCACAGGCACTAGCTAATATGAAAATGTTCGGTAGTACTAAGTTTGCAAAAGAGCACCTTGGTCGTGACAAAGCCATTGGTGATATTGATATGGATAAGTTTAATGTTATGGGTGGATCACTTGCTTACGGTCATCCGTTTGCAGCAACAGGTGCAAGACTTATCACTCAGACACTTAATGAATTAAATCGCCGCGGTGGTGGTGTAGGTTTAACAACTGCTTGTGCTGCAGGTGGTTTAGGCGCAGCAATGATTGTGGAGACAGATTAATGGACAAAACAACAGATGAAACTGTTGCAACAGATGCAGCAGAAACAACAAAAAATAATGAGTCATCAGTAAGCGCTTTTACCTTAAACCGACAAGATAACGGCATTGCGCATTTAGTGATTGATGTTGTAGATGAAAATGTTAATACCCTGAAGGCTGAATTTACCGAGCAAATTAATGTCGTACTCGCTGATATTAAAGCCGATAAAACTATCACAGGCATTGTGTTATGTAGTGGTAAAACAGGTACTTTTGTTGCTGGTGCAGATATTAATATGATTAATGCATGCCAAAGCCGAGATGAAGTTATTGCTTTGTCGAGACAAGGACAACGTATATTTTCGCAGCTAGAGCAATTACCTATCCCAATTGTTGCCGCTATAGATGGCGCTTGTTTAGGTGGTGGTTTAGAGCTTGCCATGGCATGTCACGCCAGAGTTTGTAGTGATAATGTTAAAACGGCTTTAGGTCTGCCCGAAGTACAGTTGGGTTTGTTGCCAGGTAGTGGTGGAACACAGCGTTTACCTAAATTAGTTGGTTTACAAAAAGCACTTGATATGATGCTTACGGGTAAGCAGCTACGTGCTAAACAGGCATTGAAATCTGGCTTAGTTGATGATGTTGTACCGAGCAGTGTGTTGTTAGAGGTAGCAGAGCAAATGGCTATTTCATTGCACCAACGCGGTAAAAAAAGCAGTAAACGTAAACAAGGACTTGTTGAAAAACTACTCGAAAACAATACTGTTGGTCGTAACATTGTTTATCAACAAGCTCAAAAATCAGTACAAGCTAAAACACAGGGAAATTATCCGGCTCCTGCTAAAATTATTGACTGTATACGTACGGGCATTGAGTTTTCTTCAGAAAATGGCTATCAACTTGAAGCTGAGCACTTTGCTGACTTAGTGATGAGTGATGAATCGGCTCAACTTCGCCAATTATTCTTTGCGACTACTGCGATGAAGAAAGAGCAGGGTGTTGCTGATGTAATGCCTGATAAAATGGCTAAAGCAGGTGTTTTAGGTGGCGGCTTAATGGGTGGTGGCATTGCTTTTGTTACGGCGACAAAAGCAAATGTGCCAGTACGTGTTAAAGATATAAATCACAAAGGCATCGAACAAGCATTAAAATATAGCTATCAACTATTAAATAAAAAAGTGAAACGCCGCTTTTTACTTAATAGTGAAATGCAAAAGCAATTATCAATGATCACTGGTAGTGTTGAATATACTGGGTTTAAGGGCCTTGATATTGTTGTTGAAGCGGTATTTGAAGATTTATCACTAAAACAGAGTATGGTTGCTGAAGTTGAAGCTAATTGTCATAAAAATACTATTTTTGCCAGTAACACTTCCAGTTTACCGATAGGAAATATTGCCGCTAAAGCTGAACGTCCTGAAAATGTTATTGGTTTACATTATTTTTCACCGGTAGATAAAATGCCATTAGTGGAAATAATTCCTCATGAAAAAACCTCAGATAAAACTATTTCAAATACAGTAGCCTTTGCTAAAAAACAGGGTAAGACTCCTATTGTCGTTAAAGATAAGGCTGGATTTTATGTCAATCGAATCTTAGCTCCGTATATGAATGAAGCGGCAATTTTACTACTTTCAGGTGAGCCTATCGACAAGATAGACAAGGCACTGGTTAAATTTGGCTTTCCTGTTGGTCCAATGCAGTTACTTGATGAAGTGGGTATTGATGTTGGCGCCAAAATAGGACCTATTTTACAAGCAGACTTAGGTGAGCGTTTTGCCGCTCCAGCTGCTTTTGATAAATTGTTAGCTGATGGCCGCTTAGGTAAAAAAGTAAAAAAAGGTTTTTACCAATATCAAAAACAAAGTCCATTACAAACGTTAATCAATACTTTTAAAGGCATCAAAGCAGGGCAAAAACAAGTTGATGAAAGTATCTATACTTTGTTAAATATACAAGCTGCAGGTAACTTATCAGCAACTGAAATTAGCAAACGTTGTACTTATATGATGCTAAATGAAGCGGCTCGCTGTGTTGATGAAGGCATTGTACGCAATGCTAGAGATGGTGATATTGGTGCAATCTTTGGTATTGGCTTTCCACCATTTTTAGGTGGACCACTACGTTATATTGATAAGGTTGGTGCTAAGTCAGTAGTTGCGCAATTGAGCCAGTGGGCCGAACAACACGGCGAACGTTATGCTCCTTGTCAGGCACTAGTCATTATGGCTGAAAATGACCAAGTTTATTACCCGGTTAACGATTAATCAATTGGGGTATGGTTAACTCCTAATTTAGTTAGTTAACCTTAGTTATTTATATGAAAAGGGCTGTTAAACCAGAGGGTTTAACAGCCCTTTATTTTTATAGGTAGAGTTTTTAGCTTTAGTATTTTATTGGACTCGTTTTGATAAAGGCATCAATATCTGTAATGGTTTCACCCACAGGTTTATTTGTCTGTTCAAGTAAATCACTTTGAGAATACAAGATAAATCTATCAGGTTGGCAAGCGAGAATAAGCTGCTCTTTAACAAACTCTTTTACTTGCGCTAATGTTAAACTCAATACAGCTTCAAGCAAATGTTCCTTTTGCATATAAGCTTCATCTTTATTACAAATTGCCGCCCAAAAACGCTGACTTTTAATACGTAAATTATGATCTTTTTCCTGTAGTTGACTAGCTAAACCGTGCGCTAAATTCTGCCATTGCTCAGTAGAAATATCTTCTAATACATTAATGCTGTCACTGATGAATTCGTCCATGGCTTTAGCCAAGGTAAAGGCATCGCAGTGGGGAGATTGAATATAAAAAGCAATACCAGGGTAACGGTTAATAGGCACATAACCGACACCAACTAAATAGCCATATTGTTTTTCAGTGCGCATTTTCTGAAAAAATACGGGCGATAAAATATGGCTTGTGATCATTGTCAACGCGACGGTGTTATCATCTTTTTTATCAAAGGCACTATAAACAACACAAGCATGGTCATGCTCAGGTAATGTCATTGGTAAAAGCAATGTTTGTTTTGCCTTAATATCGGTTACTGGGCACTGCATGGCGTACTTTTCATCAACACAGTGTTGAAAAGCATGTTCAATACCATCACATAATTGTTGTGCGTGTTCAATAAGCCAATTGCCATGGATCAGTACCTCTAAAGTTACTTGGGTAAATAACTGCTGAGTAAAGGTTTTATAGTCACTGAACGTTATACTTTCTAGTGCTTCAGCCAAGGACTTACTGCAAGGGTTGTTTGGCTGCATTACCGAACTCAATGTGGCAAATAGCTGTGATATAGACTTACTTTTATCACTATTTTTCCAATGTTTAATAAGCTGTTGCTTAAACAACTCGAAGTGTGCTTCAGTGACTTGATGGCTTTGTAACCGTGATAATAGTTTAGCTAATAGCAGGTGTTGATTTTCACTATATCCAGATAATTGCAGAGTCACCCCGCCTTGATGAGCATATAAATGGTAATGAATACCGGCTAACTCAGCATCATAGTTTTCTTCAATAACCGTATCTGTATATAAATCGACAAATAAGCGGGTCATGGCAATATTATTGACACTCGCCACAATAAAAGGTGAGTCTATGCCTATATATAAGTAACCTTTGGGCACGTTAAAAGTTCGATCTTGTTTATACCATGCGACTAAACCATTTTTATCTATGATCTTTTTAGGGGTATTTGTGGTTATTGCACCTGGATCAGAGGGGGGTTCAAATGGATAGATAGAGGGTGATTCAACAATATAAGGGTTCTGTGCAGGTAAATATAAACCTTTTGTATGTGTTGTCTTGGCTGATGTTATATTGCGCCATATAGATAACTGCTGTTCAGAAATCTTTGTGACATGATAGGGAACTTGATACCAAAAACTATTTTTAGAAAAGTGATTCTGCTGGCTAACATGCATGATTCGCATATTATCTACCGTCAAATAATCAAGCAGTTTGTTGATGTTAGCATGAGACATTCCTGACATTACGTAATCGCCAAAGATATAATCCTCTTCAGGATAATGCTGCATATTGATGACGAGTTGGCTGACGCTGTCTAAAGGCCTTGTTTTTTCATGGTAAATAAAGCCTAACTGGCTGATTTTTTGTTTCTCGTGATAGTAATGCCCTGGAATTTCTGTATTTTTTAGTAAAGCTATATAGGTCATCACAATATCGACCACTTGATAAAGGTGTGCTTCACCTAACTCTGTTAATGCAATACTGATATTAAAGTCTTTAAAATTTGAGCCATTAATACCTGAGCCGGCGGTTAGCGCTAATGCCCATTGATGTTGTTTTAACAAAGAAAGAATACTGCCTTTTCCTTCATGTCCTAATAAGTAGGCAAGTATTGACTCTGGTTTATCCTGATAATATTGATCAATACTTTCCATGGCAAAGCTGATAATTAGCTGGTGATCATTTTTTACCGGACAAATATCAATTTTAACTTTTTGGTGTACGGGCAAATATAATGGTTGTGTAATTGGGGGCAGTGGTGCCTCAGCTGATTTTATTTGAACAAAATATTGCTCCGCTAGATTCTTCAGCTCTGTTAGGCTTTGTGGTCCTTCAAGAGCCAATGTCATATACTCAGCCCGATAAAACTGGCTGAAAAACCCCTGTACTTCTTGACTAATATTTTGTCCATCTCTATCGGCTAGTGTGTCTAAATTTCCAACAGAAAATTGAGAGAAGGGATGTTTCGAATTGATGGTATCCTTGTGAACATCATACAAACGCCTAATGTCATCTTTTAGTTTTAAAGTGAATTCAGCATCTATATTTTCTCGCTCTTTGACAACAAAATCATCGGACAATAATGGTGCAATAAAAAACTCACTAAAACGCTCTAGCGCTGTGGGTAATTTTTCTGAGGTTATATCAAAGAAAAAGCAGGTATGTTCAGTGCCTGTCCAGGCATTATGGTTTCCGCCGTATTGGCTAATAAACTTTTGGTATTCACTGCCATCGGGAAAATTTTTTGTTCCAAGAAAGAGCATATGTTCTAAAAAATGCGCTAAACCTTGCCTATCTTTTGGATCGTTGAAATGACCGACATTAACCGCTAAGGCAGCAGCAGACTTTGACGTTTCATCATTGTGAATAAGCAGTACTCGCAAGCCATTTTTTAGAGTAATTGCTTGATATTGTTTTGAATCATTGGGACTTTGCTTCAACACTAAGGCTCCTAAGAATACTTTAAACTGCAAAGTGTTTGATGAGAAAAAGGATAGTTTATGAACTTAACAGGGAGATAAAGCAATTCCTTAATTACTTAAAGGAATAAAAAAAGCCTATTTATTCTTAACTGTTGTTACTAAAGCTAAGGTATTTCTATTACTATAGCCGCAAAAATAACTTAGACTCAATACTTTAGCTGATAAAATTTGTAAATAGGCTAATAAATTGACAAATATCGCGAAATTGTCACGCGATGTGAGCAAAGAGAAAATAATGCAAATTTTTATAATGCGCCATGGTGAAGCTCAAAACTTTATTGAGCAGGGAAGCCGTGATGATAGCCAACGCCTGTTAACTCAACAAGGTAAGCAAGAAGTGGAAATTATGGCGAATTGGTTGAATAAAAGATTGATTAAGCCAAGTCAGGTTTTTGTTAGCCCTTATAATAGAGCGCAACAAACCTGTGACATTGTCACTTCATTGATGAACACAACGACCACAACCCTTGATTTCATTACACCATCTGGTAATGCAAAACAAATACATGACTTCATTGACGGTTGGTGTAGTGATAAAATGACGGAATCACCTCACCAAGAGCAATGTCTACTTATTGTTTCTCATATGCCTTTGGTGAGTTATTTAGTTGCTGAGTTAACTCAGTCAGAAAATGCGCCTATTTTTGCTACGGCAGGTATAGCACACATTGATTATGATATTGAAACGATGCAAGGCAGCTTACTTGGTTTAACCACACCAATAGATGTCTGTTAGTCTCAATTGATAACGTTGTTAGTGACTCTGCCATCTCTATGTTTATAAGTAGGCAAAGAGATGAACAGAATTATAAATATAGTCAGTAGCGCAACTTTACTCTCGGTTAAACTTATCTTTTAATTCGATTAACGCGAGTAATGCACCATTACCACCCCATTCTAAAGGTGCTTGATGAAAGGCCATTACATCTGGGTGTTGTACTAACCAATGGGGCACTTTATTTTTTAATATATGAGAGCCGATGCCATGAACAATGCAAATGCATTGGGCATGTTCTTTTTGACAAGCATAAAGTAGTGCCGCGAGTTCTTTTTTTGCTTGGTGTTGATCTAAACCGTGCAAATCAAGAATTAGGTCAGGTGAGTAATGCCCACGACGAAGGTTTTTCACTTCAAAGGTATCAACACCATCACGTACATATTTCATCGGACCTTGTTTGTTTAGATCTGGTTCAAATTCATCAGAGAAATGAAATTGCGCAATCGCTTTATTTGACTTGTTATACGCTTGGTCATTTTTTAGGGAAGTGTTAGACTTGTCATCACTTTTGATTAACCTAACCGTGTCGTTGAGTAACGGTTTTACTTGACCAATGGTGTTAGCAAATAATTGTTTATCATCCCTTTGACTATCGATAGCTTGCTCAACGGGTTTTGTTAATAATGCATGGGCTTTTTTTAGCTGACTTTCACGCTGAGCAGCAGCTTCGTTGTGAATACGCAGTTTAGCTTTTATGCTTGATAATTCGGATTTTAAGGCTTTGTTTTTCATCCCCGCAGTTTAAAACATTTTAACGATAATACATATTAATTAATCGTGATAAAAGAAAAACAAAGCATCAAACGTAGTAAGAAATAACAGGAAGAAACGTGAGTAATACTGATATCGAAAAAATCACCGCGCAACTACATACCGTTGCTGATTATTGTCGCTATGGCGCGACTTTATTTAATCAAGCCGAGCTGTTTTTTGGTCATGGCAATGATAATGCGTTACATGAAGCACTAACCTTAGTGATGTTTGCTTTGTCGCTGCCAGAAGAGATGAGCGAAGAAGTACTTAATTGTCGTTTAATTGAGCAAGAAAAACAAAATATTCTAAGCTTGTTTGAACAACGAATTACTACCAAACAGCCTGTTGCTTATATCACTAATCTTGCTTATTTTGCTCAACTACCTTTTTATGTGGACGAACGTGTTTTAGTACCACGTTCACCGATTGGTGAACTCATTGAAAAGCACTTTGCTCCCTATTTTAGTGATGAAAAACCACCACAACGAATACTTGATTTATGTACTGGTAGTGCTTGTATTGCTATCGCTTGTGCTAGCTATTTCCCTGCAGCTGAAGTTGATGCGGTAGATTTATCACTTGATGCATTAGATGTTGCACAAATGAATATTGAAAACCATGGCTTAAATGAACAAGTTATTCCAATTCAGTCTGATGTTTTTTCTGGGGTTGCAGGACAAAGCTATGATTTAATTGTCACTAATCCGCCTTATGTTGATCAGCAAGATATTGATTGCTTGCCGGCGGAGTATACCCATGAACCAGAAATGGGTTTAGGTTGTGGTGAAGATGGTTTAGATATAGTGCGTGTAATATTGGCTGAAAGTGCTGGTCACTTAACTGATAATGGTATTCTCATTTGTGAAGTAGGTAATTCACAATATCATGTTGAAGCACTGTATCCAGAAGTCAACTTTACTTGGTTAAGCTTTGAACGCGGTGGTCACGGTGTGTTTATGTTAAATAAAGCTGAACTAGAAAAACATGCAGAGCTTTTTCTTAATGCCGTGTTATAGGTAAATGTAGAACAGCTCAATGAACGTAATAAATAGTCAGAATAAACAATAAATTAATAGGCGGTAATGTTAAATGTCAGGTAATACCTTCGGAAAACTATTTACAGTCACCTCATTTGGTGAAAGTCATGGATTAGGTTTAGGCGCAATAATAGATGGTTGCCCGCCAGGACTCGAATTATCTGAAGCAGATTTGCAAATTGACTTAGACAGACGTCGCCCTGGTACTTCTCGTTATACCACTGCGCGCCGAGAAGCTGATGAAGTAAAGATTTTATCGGGTGTCTTTGAAGGTAAAACAACAGGCACACCCATTGGTTTAATGATTGAAAACACCGATCAACGTTCAAAAGATTATGGCAATATTGCGCAAAGCTTTCGTCCTGGCCATGCAGATTATACTTATTGGCAAAAATACGGATTACGAGATTACCGTGGAGGAGGTCGCTCTTCAGCGCGTGAAACGGCTATGCGTGTTGCTGCAGGTGCGGTAGCGAAAAAATATTTAGCTGAAAAGTTTGGTATGACCATTCAAGGTTGTGTTACACAAATAGGTGATATTTGTGCTGGTGGCCCAGACGGGACTCCTTTTGATGTAAATACTGTTGATTGGGATAGTGTTGAAGAAAACCCATTTTTCTTCCCTGATAATACTAAACTTGAACAACTTGATGAACACCTTCGTGCGATTATTAAAGCGAAAGACTCAATTGGTGCGAAAGTTACGGTTGTAGCGACTAACGTACCCGTAGGGCTTGGTGAGCCAATTTTTGACCGCTTAGATGCTGATATCGCCCACGGCTTAATGAGCATTAATGCCGTTAAAGGCGTAGAAGTTGGTGATGGCTTTGGTGTTGTTAACCAACGCGGCTCTGAACATAGAGACGAACTAACACCAGAGGGTTTCTTATCTAATCATGCTGGTGGTGTGTTAGGTGGTATTTCCTCAGGTCAGCAAATCATTGCTCACTTAGCGTTAAAACCTACTTCAAGTATTGGTGTGAGTGGAAAAACCGTTGATTTAACGGGCGAAGCGACAGATATTATAACAAAAGGTCGTCATGACCCATGTGTTGGTATTCGTGCTGTACCTATTGCAGAAGCCATGTTGGCGTTAACCTTAATGGATCATTTTTTGCGCCATCGTGGCCAAAATGCCGATGTACATTGCTCTACACCAAATATATCGTTATAAGGGTAAACGGTAATAACCTTCAGTTTATCCCTGAACTAGAAGTGAGTAAGGCTCTTAGTTTACTCGCTTTTATTTCCAAACTACTTCAAGGTACTTCACCTAGAAGTAATTTGGATATGCCGCTTTACAAATAACATCCTCTCATCACTCGCTATCATAAGGCATGTCGACATGTTCCCTGTTAATATGATGTTTACTCGACTGTCATCTAGTTACTTTTTTTATTTTGCACTACTTGGATTAATCTCACCATTTTTATCAATATTTCTTGATGGCAGAGGTTTTAACTCCCGTCAGGTTGGCGAAATCCTTGCCATTCTTACCACAACCAAAATAATAGCGCCTAGCTTATGGGCTATGCTTGCCGATAAAACCGGTAAACCTCTGCTTATTATTCGATTAGGTGCCTTGCTCGCCCTACTTAGCTTTGCCTTATTATTTGATTTTACCAGCTACTGGCCTATTACTTTTTCATTGGCATTGTTCACACTTTTTTGGACAGCTATTTTGCCTCAACTTGAGGTGCATACTTTATCGTCATTACGCCATAGCAGCAAAATATACGCGCGAGTACGTTTGTGGGGTAGTTTGGGGTTTATTGCTTTAGCCGTCATAGCAGGAGAGGCTATGAGCTCGTTAGGTTATCAAAGCTTTACTGTATTGGGCGTGGCTATTTTGGTTTGTTTATTAATTACCACACTGTTATTAAAACCTGTGAGGTTGGTGAAACACAATACTATAGGTTGTGGTCCTATATCCGCGAAGTTACTTGATTTTAGTTTTATTTGCTTCTTTATTGCAGGTTTGTTATTACAGATAAGTTTTGCTCCGTATTACGGTTTTTTTGCCTTATTTTTACGTGACTTAAACTACAGTGGTTTAGAGGTAGGTTTGTTTATCTCATTAGGTGTTGTAGCTGAAGTCATTGCTTTCATTTACATGGGCACTTTATTTAAGTACTTCAGCTTAAAATCATTATTAGTATTTAGTCTCGCTATCACAGCGCTTCGTTGGTTTTTAATGCCAGTTGTTGCTGACTCAATACTTTTTCTTTGTGTCATTCAACTTACCCATGCGGCTAGTTTTGCTATTTATCATAGTGCCTGCATGTTATATATTTCTCAGCACTTTACTAAGGCTCAGCAAAGTAGGGGGCAGGGGGTATATTTAGGTGGGGTTTACGGTGTTGGTGGAGCTATCGGGGCATACTTAACAGGCCTTTTGTGGTTAGAAGGACAGGGTGCAGGCAATGCTTTTATGATGGCAGGTTTTAGTGCATTACTGGGTTCTTTCATTATGATATTTGTAAAAAACAAATAAAACATACCGTATAACGGCGTAGTTTTAAAGTATAGTAACTCAGCTCAGTGCCTAGTTTGGGGCTTATTCTTGAAAGAAAATAATCTAGAAAGGAAATAGTATGACAAATTCAATGGTTAAAAAATTCATCGCAACAGCGGTATTGTTAACGTCATTAACCACAACATGGCAGATTAACGCCCAAGATATCAGTCAAAAGCAATTACAACAATTAATGAAAACTGATAAAAACATTGTGTTATTGGATGTCAGAACAGTAGAAGAATTTGAACAAGGACATATCCCTAATGCGGTAAATATTCCTCACAAAGAGCTTGAAGCACGCTTAGAGGAGTTGTCTGGAGCGACCAACAGTCAAATAGTTATATATTGTCGTTCAGGGCGCCGTGCAGAGGTAGCTAAACAAGTACTTGTGACAGCCGGATATAGCCATTTAGATCATTTATCGGGTGACTTTAATGCTTGGACAAGTAGTGAGCTGACAATAACGACAGGGAAATAACAAACAGGTAACGGCTTGCTACTGTTACCTTCAACGTTAACACAAGATCAAGCTATGTAGGCTTTAACAGGTGACCATACGGCCAATTCATTACCACTTGGCTCTGTGAAGTGAAAACGTCTGCCCCCAGGGAATGAAAAAATTTCCTGGGTAATCATACCCCCAGCTTTTTTTACCCGGCGTTCAGTACCTTCTAAATCATCACTGAGTAAAACTAATAAACATGCGCCATTTGCGGTATTAGAAACTAATTGAGATGAAAAGAAGCCACCATCAATGCCTGAATGGCTAAAAGCGGTATATTCAGGGCCATAATCAATAAAAGTCCAAGCAAAGGCCATTTCGAAAAAAGCTTTTGTTGCGGGAAGATTTCTTGCGGGGAATTCCACATAGTTGATCATTTCGTGTGGTGACATAATTTAGCCCTCTTAACCTTCCTCTAGTTTAGTGTACTTTAGATTATACTGTTAACATTGTTTGCTCACCTTAACCCAGATCAGGTTACTTACTTAATTAGGTACTGCACTTTACTTAACTTAGTGCCTTCATGGTTTAAAAAACATTTATAGGGTTTGGCGCCTTCATAGTCACCATCACTACCTTTAGCATTTAGCTGCAAAAGAAGCACTTGCCTTGCGCCACTCTTATCAGTCATCCATATTTTTTTTGTGCTCTCAATGCGCACTGAATCAGGATCTTGAAAAGCATTTTTAGTTTTAAGGAGCTCAATGCAATCCTTTTGACTATTACTTTGTTCTGCCGGGCTTGTGCCTCTGCCAGAAGAATTAAACACATCTACTTTTTTATACTCGTCATCACAAGGCATTTGACTGAATGTCGTTACACCATCAACAGTGCACTGATAGACAGAGTCAGCGAAAGTAAATGGAGATATTGTTAAGAGTAACATTAAGGTTTTTTTCATGGTTGTCCAAAATTAAAAGTAAGGTTTTATCTTATATATTAGAAGATATAGAGCCAGAGTGTATTTATTTAGTTAGATGAGAGATTTAGCTAAGTCAGCAGGACTTATTAAACTCACAGGTTATTTTCATAGCAATAGAAGCACAGGCTTTATAATCAGTTATCAAAGTTACAGAGTAAGCTGAAACCGGTCTGGGTAAAAAGAAGAGGACTTCTAATCACGCCAATGAGTTTATGAACTTGAGGCACTTGTGTGAACATAACTCTTGAAGAGGAGTGAAAAGTAATAAGTAGTAATATTATGTCAAAAATTTTCATCGAACCATCCTTGTATTTATAACACCCAAAAGGATGAAATCGACAATTGTCTTAACTCGGTTGAGTGTATTGCTCTTTTTGTGTATTTTCAACCAATTATCAATGTAATTGATTACTTAAGAGGTGAAACCAATTATTGAAATAGCAAATCAGACTTATTCTTAACTTATATCTATTGTTCAATTTGTTTATCAAAATGGTTAACAGAAAAACTAAACAATACTTTAATCATGAAAAACATACTAACCATTAAGAACCATGTAGGAAGCGGTAAATAAATTAAGATAAATATGCCGTAGCACATTAAGTTTGCCGCGACAAAGCCCTGAATTGACTTCCCATTTAAGGCATTAACTATAAATGCAGAAGCAATGGTAAATGCCCAAACAACAAAAGCAGTATTCATCGGCTCAGAAAGTAACCATGCAATAAGCAAAATATGAATGTGAATTGTTATGAAAACAAGACGACTTTTAGGCCGTTTTGCGTAAAATTCATTAGTGCCAAGGCTAAAGTTAGCAATACAACCTGCTAATACATCAGCGATTAATATATAGGCGAGTACAGTTTTCCAATGACCAAATTCTATGCCCGCAACGTTATAAATTATCCAACTACCCAATAAAGCGAATAATACCGTACAGCTGATTTCCAAGAGAGATTGCTTCTCCCCAAATACCTCAAAAAGAAATTCGGGTGTTTTAAAATATTTCATTGTTAGCAGTTACTTCCTAAAAGAATGTTGAAAATTAGCATTATCAAGATGAGAATATTGCCTGATTAACATGTTGAGCTACGAAAAATCCGCTGTTCCTGCCATGTTAATTATATTTTGTTAAGGAATAACCCGATTGCCATATAGTTTATTTTGAATCGGTCGTTTAATTAAATAAATAGCGCCATTACTGCGCATTGCTTTAATTTTTCTTAACGGAATATAATCAGGCATTGAGGCAAAATAATCCCAGTTATTTAAATCACCGTATTGAATGCTATTTAGCACAGAATATTGCCATTGATAGGAGAACTTTCCATATACTATAACGAGGTTATCATCAGTTACACGAACAACTTTAGCTAATTTGTATTTTTTTTTACGTGCTAATTTATCACTGAGTAATCTAAAGTCTAAAAAATAAATATCATTAACTTGAGGGGCTAGAAGCAGCGATGACGTTTCTGCTTGCTCGGTTAAATGTGAATAATATTTACCGTATGCAAAATAAACAATGACAAGTAAACAAGTTGATAACAGGAGTTTATTAAATGATATAGATAACTTAGTTATACGATGTTTTGGCGCTGAGGCATGTGGCACTTTAATTATTCCTTTTAAAGTATCTAATTGAGCTGTAAGTTGAGTGGTGGAGCAAAAAAAGGATGATGTCTATGCGAAGTATAGCGCTAAGCAATGTGAAAAATACACTTAGGGTAAACGGTGCCAAACGCGATCCGACTATAATTTTCCGTTTGAGTCATTGTTATATGTGACTTACACAGTGGTATCAACACCTCCATTTATAACAACATCGCTTTTTAATATTAAAACAGCAAGGTAGATGATATTTAGTGGTGGGAATACACATAAGACAAGACCAATTAATGTTGCTAGTTTTGGTGTATTAGTTTTGCGTTTGGCAAGGTAATAACTCAGTCCACCCACGATAAAAAATGAGGTGAAAATAAACTGACCTAATATGGTCATGTTGATATCCATGTGCAACTTTCCTTTTGCAACGCCTCACAGTGAGGTAAATAGCAGTTCGTTACGATAAGCGGTGAAGGAGATAATATCAACTGTTATTAGCCATTTAACCGTGATGATTAATAAATTTATTTGAGGAAGTAATCTTCCATCATCGCTAGTACTGTCGCAATAGTTATGCCGCTTAAAGCATGCTCCGCAGATGAATGAATTTCCCCTTCTTTATCGCCTAAGGCAATATCTACCAATGTGGGTTTACTATCATGTAAAACCAGTACTATTTTTTTATTGGCTGCAATACAGTCAATGGTGATTGCATCCGCATTCATACCCTGTTTACGTAAATTTTTATCCATAATACCGATTAAAGTATCTACGCTCTCATTATGTTGGAAAAAAAGATCATTAGCCTGGGCAACTATTTCTGAGAGTGCTTTTAAAGTAGCTTTCATTTTATATGCTTTCGTAAGGGAATTAATAGTTTAGAGGGCACTTTAAACTAGCGAGCCATTAAAAGCTATCAGCGCTTGTATGTTTACCTATATTTAACTTATGTGGAAACCGAGCATGACACTTGGCTCCACTCTACTGGCGTTGATTTACAGACAGTTACTGGTCAGGTGTTATGAGAACATTTATACTTCTGCCATCTTTTCACAGAATAAGTACAATAATATGATAAAAAAAATTGGATTCTCTCTTCTTTCAGCCGCTGTTTTAGTGGGTTGTGTAGCCACAACGTCTGATGACTCATCAAAGACTAGTGCTTCAGCACGCAATACTAGCCAAGAGATTAGTGCGAGTTATAACAGCATTAATTCAGCGCAATTAATTGAACATGTCAAAGTATTAGCTTCTGATGAGTTTGGTGGTCGTGCACCATCAAGTGAAGGTGAAAGACTTACCCTTGAATATTTAACTGAGCAATTTAAAGCGATTGGCTTTGAGCCGGGTAATGGCGATAGTTTTTTACAAGAAGTGCCATTAGTGTCTATTGAAGCGTCAAATGATATGACGCTGGCTATTGGCGGTAAAAAATACCAACACGGCACTGATATGGTTATGGGTAGTAGCCGTATCATGGAATTATCTAAACTTGAAAAATCAGAGCTTGTTTTTGTTGGTTACGGCGTTAATGCACCGGAATACAACTGGAATGATTACAAAGACCTAGATGTAAAAGGTAAAACAGTAGTGATTTTAGTAAACGACCCAGGTTTTGCAACAAAAGATCCTGAACTTTTCACTGGTAATGCCATGACTTATTACGGTCGTTGGACATACAAATATGAAGAAGCAAGCCGTCAAGGTGCTGAAGGTGCAATTATCATTCATGAAACAGCTCCTGCCTCTTACGGCTGGTCGGTTGTTAAAAATTCATGGACAGGCCCACAGTTTAGCTTTCAACGTGATGATTTAAATAAAGACCGTGTGGCGGTTGAAGGTTGGATTAACAGTGATGTTGCTACAGAATTGTTTGATAAAGCTGGTTTGAATTTTGAACAAATGAAAGCCCGTGCAGCAAAAGGTAGCTTTAACATTGACATGGGTGATTTAGATGCCTCTATCACAGTTAAAAATACCATCAAAAAGTCAATATCTTATAACTTTATTGCCACCTTACCGGGGCAAGCAAAAGCAGATGAGCATATTATCTATTCAGCCCATTGGGACCACTTAGGCACTGATTTAACCAAAAAAGGTGACCAAATTTATAATGGCGCTGTTGATAACGCAACGGGTACAGCGGCTTTGATTGAAGTGGCTGAAGCATTCTCCAAATTACCTAACACGCCTGAGCGTTCAATAACCTTTTTAGCCGTAACCGCAGAAGAGCAGGGCTTACTTGGCTCTAAGTTCTATGCAGCGAATCCTGTTATTCCAGCCGCAAAAACGGTTGCTAATATCAATATGGATGCGTTGAATGTAAACGGTCGTAGTAAAGATGTTGCTGTGTATGGTTTAGGCCAATCAGAGCTGGATACTTTTTTAACTGCTGCGGCATTAAAACAGAATCGTATTATTTCTGGTGACCCAAGACCTGCGGCAGGTATTTATTACCGCTCAGATCATTTTGCTTTTGCTAGCATAGGTATTCCGGCGTTATATGCTAAAGGTGGTAAAACTCCTGCCGATCAAGCAACTGCAGATTTGAGAGCTAAGTTAGATCCTATCCTTGGTAAGTGTTATCACGGTTTATGTGATGAATACCGTGACGATTGGGACTTAACGGGTGCTGTTGAAGACATGCAACTGTTCTTTGAAATTGGTGTTGAGTTGTCAAATGAAGGTGTTTGGCCACAGTGGAGTAAAACGTCTGAGTTTAAACGTTAATATTAGTGATATTTCTCATTAATATTAGGGCTAAACGTAACGGCTCTATAAGTTATTAGCCTTTAATAAAAAGCGGTAGTGCCATTTGGCACTACCGCTTTTTTGTAACTAGTTTGCTGTATAGACTCTAACGAACACTATGAGATAAAACTATTTCTGTTCAACTATCCAGCGATCAATCTTATCCGCTAATATTGGCATAGGTAATGACGCATCTATCAATATTTGTGTATGAAACTTCTTAATATCAAAGTTTTCACCTAGCGTTTGTTGTGCTTTATTGCGCATTGATCGAATAGCGCGTTGTCCTGTTTTGTAGGCCAATGCCTGCCCAGGTATAGAAATATAACGCTCAACTTCAGACTCAATATCGCTATCAGCCATTGATGAGTTTTCTGTCATAAAGGCAATGGCTTGTTCACGAGTCCAGCCTTTAGCATGCAAACCTGTATCAACAACCAATCTCATTGCTCGTAATTGTTCATCTACTAAGCGACCATACCATTGGTAAGGGTCCGTAAATAGACCCATTTCTTTACCTAAACTTTCTGCATATAATGCCCAGCCTTCTTCATATACAGTAAAATTTCCAAATTTTCTAAAGAGTGGTAATGATTCAACTTCTTGCTGAATTGATGCTTGGAAGTGATGACCCGGAGAAGCCTCATGAATACTCAATGTCTCCATTATGAAGTTTGGCTGTGCTTTTAGGTTATAGGTATTAATATAAAAAATGCCCGGGCGAGAGCCATCAGGGGCTGGGGAATCGTAACTAGCGCCTGGTGCTGATGCTGCGCGGAATGCTTCTACTTGGCGTACCTCATAATCAGCTTTAGGGAATACTTCAAATAGTTGCCCTAAACGACTATTAATATTATCTTTTACACCTTCATAAGCCGCAACAACTTGCTCAGGAGTGTCGAAGTAGAACTGGGAGTCTGTTTTAAGAAAAACAAAAAACTCTGCCATATTGCCTTTAAAGCCTACGGTTTGTTTTACTTTTTTCATTTCTGATAAAATTCGTGCAACTTCTTGTTGCCCGAAGTGATGAATATCATCTGAGGTTAAAGGCAGTGTGGTATGAACAGAAATCATATGATCATACCAAGCTTTACCGTTAGGTAAGTCAGATAAACCTACGGTGTCTGAGCCAGATTTCTCATATTCATTAACTAAAAAGTTCAAGGTATCACGATAAGTAGGAATGATTACTTGCTCTATCATTGCCGTGTAGCTTTTGGTGATTGTAGCTTTGTCTTGTGCAGAAATTGATGAGTTGTTTTCTAATGAGGCGATAGGCTGATAAAAAACACTGTCTTTAATATTTTTTACTAGATGTACTTCAAATTGAGGGATCAGTTTTTTAATGATAACTTTAGGTAAAACAACACTATGCTTTACACCTTCGCGCATTGATGCCGTAGCACTTTGCATATATTGAGCAAATCCAGCAGCACGTTTGCCGAAATCATTATAATCTTTTAAGGTATTAAACGGCTGTGAACCACTACCTGAGCCTAAAACGGCAAAATCATTATGAATACCATACATTTGATTAAAAGGAATATAATGTTGTGGAAACTCTAATCCCTTAAGTGCAATTTCTCTGTCACGTTTAAAAACTTGATAACTTAAAAGATCTTGCCCTTTCAGTATGCCGGCATCAATCTGAGTTATTTTTGACAAGTACTTTTGATGAAAAACTAAATCTTGTTGCAATTTTTCTTTGGAGATAGGTGCTGTAAATTGATCGTTGTATTGATGTTCACCTACCGAGGTTGCTTCTAAAGGATCTCGTGCAAGAAATTCAGCAAAGTATTGGCTTAATAACAAATCAAGGTTTTGTGATTCAGCTAGGCTTTCAGTTTCATTTGTTGCAATTTTTGTTGTATCACTTACTGCTTGAGTATTCTTGGCTGTATTCGAGGAAGACATGCAGGCAGACAAGCTAGCAGAAAGTGCAATAGCGACAGATAATGCCAAAATTGATTTATTCATTTTGATCCTTAAAAATATGATGGTAAGGCCAATATACCCTAGAGTACATTGGTTTCGTGTATATTGTATAATAAGCTTGGTTAGATGATACGTGCTTCAACTCATATCTCCAACATAATAATTGTGTGGTTTGAACATCGAAAGATGCATTCAGGCATAAATCATGTGCATCAATGGAGATTGAACTACAACTGACTAATACCAGCTATTGTTGCCTTAGTTAACTTCTGTAAATCTTCTGGGCTTAATTCAATCTCTAAGCCCCTTTTTCCAGCACTAACAAAGACAGTAGTAAATTGCTTTGCTGAAACATCAACAACAGTGTTTAAGCGTTTCTTTTGTCCCAGAGGACTAACTCCGCCAAGTACATAGCCCGTGGATCGCTCTACATCTGCTTTAGATGCCATAGTCGCTTTTTTACAGTTACATGCTTTAGCCATAAGCTTCATACTTAACTTAGCCGACACGGGGATCACGGCAACAGCAAGTTCATTATTCTCTAAGCTAACCACGAGTGTTTTAAAAACTCTATTGGCGGTTACCCCAAGTTTTGTTACTGCTTCATCACCATAAGAGTCGCTTTTAGGATCATGACTATATTCGTGTACGTGATAAGAAATGTTGCTTTTTTTAGCTGCATTTATTCCAGGAGTCATCTTAATAAAATACCTTTAGTACTGCGTTAAGTTATATAAATTTTATGAAATTCTACCTACTTGTGGAGAAGAATAATCAGCGTCTGCTTTGTTTTCAACCCCATACGCCAGTTATTGCTAAATCAAACGCTTGTCCTGATTTATTTTCTCTACACAACAAGATCACAAACGTAATGAAAATGGTATTATTGCACTATAGAGTCAACTTTCACTCTACACAATTTTTATTAAGTGCTCTAGTACCATGGATTAATTTTCCTACATCATTGCTATCAGGTAATTGATAATATGTAATAAATAGTGGTTTTTAGTGTACGAGTTTAAACGGTGATTTGTGTTACGAGCATTTAGCTATATATATAGGGGTAAATAGAATTGGTGTCTGATTACAGGTTTTCTTCAATATGGGGAGTTATCGGTGTTGTTATCGGTGTTTGTGCGTTCTTGTATAATTACCATAGGGTCCCTGATTTATTACCGGGTTATGAAATATTCGCGGCACCAGCGATGTTATTATTGAGTTTTTTCAGTGAAGAAACCTATTTTACACCTAAAATGGTATTGTTTCTATTTGGTCAATTTATGGGGTATTTTGGTGTGGCATTTATTTACAGAAAGCTTACCTATAAGCTCAAAGGCTCTAGAAAAAGCTGTTAACCCTGTGTTTCATAGCTTAGTGATTAGTCACAGAAGCATGAAATATTTGCACATTCTATGATGGTTATCTTCCTCTGAAAATTGCTAAGTAGGTCTACAGAGGAAGTATATGGATAAAGTTAGCGCAAAAACCTCAATATTTTAAACTTCCAATCAGTATAGGGGGCAAATCTTACTGGTAAGTCTTTTAGAAAGGGGCGTTTTAATACCGGCTTTGCATGGCTGAAGTTATCAAAACCTGATTTACCACTGTATTGACCTATGCCACTCGCTCCTGTACCACCAAAAGGTAAATCGGGCACTGCATTAAACATAATAACATCGTTTATACACAGGTTTCCGGCCTGAATTTCGTTTATCCATTGTCTTTCTTGTACTTTATTTTTTGAAAATAAATAGCCAGCTAATGGTTTATCATTTTCAATGATGTGGTGTTTGGCTTGCTCGAAGTCACTGACAACAACTATTGGTAAGATAGGGCCAAATATTTCTTCTGTCATTAACGAACATTCAATATCGTTGATAACAACGATGGTTGGTTCCATAAACTTGTTTTCAACATCAAATTCACCACCAAGGGCAATGTCTTGATTCTCTAGATAATTTGTTAATCGTTGGGTATGTCGTGAGTTGACAATCCGGCCATAGCTTTTACTGTCTTTAACTGTAGCGCCAAACATTTGTTTAATTTCTTTCTTAAAACACTCAATTAAAGGTTGAACAAGTGATTGTGTTGTTAATATATAATCAGGGGCAATACAGGTTTGTCCAGCATTTAACCATTTTCCCCAGGCTATACGCTGGGCGGTAATGGCCAAGTTTGCAGACTCATCAATATACACTGGACTCTTCCCACCTAGCTCTAACGTGACAGGCGTTAAATTTTTAGCGGCAGCGGTCATTACTATGCGAGCAACGGCTCCGTTTCCGGTATACATAATATGATCAAATTTTTCATTAAGCAGTTGAGTTGTTTCTTCTACCCCTCCTTCTACCACTCTTACAGCATTACTATCAAGGTATTGCGGTACTAACTTGGCGATAAGAGCAGACGTTTTTGGCGCTAACTCAGACGGCTTAATAACGGCACAGTTTCCGGCAGAAATAGCCGCTACTAATGGGGCAAAAACTAATTGAATGGGGTAATTCCATGCGCCAATAATCAACACTGTACCTTGAGGCTCTGGTTTTATATAGGATGTTCCAGGTTGAACAACTAATGGCGTAGATACTTTCTTTTTAGCACTCCAAGATTTTAAATGTTTAATGGTATGGTCTACATCGCCTGAAACATAAGATATTTCGGTGACCCAACCTTCAAAATTTGGCTTGCCCAAATCTTGAAATAGCGCATCAAGTAATGAGGTTTCATTTTCTATGACCAACTGTTTGATGTTAATGAGCTGCTGTTTTCGCCAAGCGATATCTTTAGTGACATGACTAGTGAAGTAATTATGTAATGTCGCTAATTGTTCTTTTAGGGTCATAGGTTTTTGTGTCATTCAATGGAAGCTATTGAAACTGTAACATTGTACAGTTTCATGTGAAATATTAATTACTCAATAAATGTCAACTTATCAATGTGTTTTGATAAATATGAAAGAGTTAATATATCCATTTTCCCCGTAGAATAACGAATATGTTGATTAACAATGATGCAAATAAATCAGTATTAAATTACCCTTAAACGTACTGTATTTTTTCATAAAAAAAATGTAATCTATTGATACCTGTTACGTTGCTATTTATGTTGAATATCAATTACCTTTAATGTAGTGATTGTTATTTGAAAGGAAAATCAGTTTTGAATGACTTAAAGGATATAAAATCTGTATTGTTTGTCTGTATGGGCAATATCTGCCGCTCTCCCAGTGCCGAAGCAGTCTTTAGGCACAAGGCAAAAGCGAAAGGTTTAGCACTTAAAATTGACTCTGCCGGAACGTTAGGAGCACACGCCAAAGAAAAGCCAGATCATAGGGCACAAAAAGCGGGTGTTGCACGTGGTTACTCTTTTGATGGCATTAAGGCACGTAAAGTGACACTACAAGATTTTAACGATTTTGATCTCATACTGGCAATGGACCATGACAATATTGAAGAATTAAATAAAGTCGCTCCTGCTGAGCTGCAATATAAAATACATTTGATGTTAGATTTTGCCAAAGGACATGAAGAAGAGCAGGTGCCAGATCCTTATTATGGTGGAGCTAAAGGTTTCGACTATGTACTGGATTTAGTTGAAGCGGGTAGTGACGGCATATTAGAAAGAATATAATATTACCTAGAAACCGTTTGTGTTCGAGCAAAACATATAGAAATAAAAAAACCTTAGCTTTTGGCTAAGGTTTTTTTTATAAATATTTTTATTTTATTTTATTTACTTAGGCGGATTAGGAAAAACGAGTTTTTACTGAATCAGCTAATAACGATAAAATGTCATCACTTACTGATAAATCGACACATGCATCAGTGATACTTTTACCGTAGGTTAGCGGTATCCCTTCTTTAACAGCTTGATTTCCTTCTTCTAAGAAGCTTTCAATCATGACACCAAAAATACTTTGATCACCTTGATTGATTTGCTCAGCTAAAGAGCGAGCAACATCAATTTGTTTATTGTGATCTTTATAGCTATTACCGTGGCTACAATCTACCATAATACTTTGTTGTAACGACGCTTTTTCAAGTTTTTCGCAGGTCTCTTTGATATCAGCAACATGGTAATTCGGTACTTTACCACCACGTAATATTACGTGGGCAAAAGGGTTTCCGTGTGTTTGGTATATACACATTTGGCCACTTTTATCAGGTGAATATAATACATGCGGTACACTTGAAGCTTGAATCGCATCTAGGGCTATTTTAACGTTACCGTCAGTACCATTTTTAAAACCAACAGGACATGAAAGGGCAGAAGCTAGCTCA
>Ga0209395_1001498_pt1 | contig 32452 bp, 34 predicted proteins | sample GOMGulsemesocosm_3_FD_184635 | JGI IMG/M metagenome (GOLD analysis project Ga0209395, IMG submission 184635) | Methane-oxidizing microbial communities from mesocosms in the Gulf of Mexico - GOM9D Gulf of Mexico (SPAdes) (version 2) | ecosystem: Environmental > Aquatic > Marine > Cold seeps... | reverse complement strand
TTCGTTTGTTTCCTTTTGGTTATTCGTGCAGCTTGTAAAAGTTAAAGTCAAAAGAATTAAAAAAATATTCTTTAAAGTTTTCATATGTTTTGGTTTTAGTGTTTGAATTTTTTGCTAGACATTACTCTGCAGTTATAGGATCAATAATAGTTGCAACCTCACTAATTAAATTTGCGGGAAAACCACCTTCTTTAGCGTGCTTTTTTACAAGCTCCTTATTGGCAGCTATGTACACACAATATATTTTGTTTTCTGTGACATAACTATGTTGCCATTGTATTTGAGTACCCAAATTTCCTAAGACCCCACATGATGTTTGGGATATGTTTTTTAATTGTTCGGCACTCAAGTTTCCCGCATCTGGGATTTCCCTTTCTATAAGATATTTAGGCATGATATTAGGTGTTAACTTCCTACTCGTATGGCTTTTCAGAATGCGCCTCGTTTTTTAATGTGGTGTCATAATTCCATCTTAGATTATAAAGGTAAAACGGAAAAGGAAGATGCTCTTATAGATTTGATTCAAAAACTTACAAAATTGAGTCATTCACAAATTAAGAATCAAAAAACTGCTAAAGGACATGTTGTTGTGAATACCTAGACGGTAGGATTCCAAATTTATCCTGAAAGCATTTTGTGAAATAAGCAGGACTATTGAACCCACTTTTAAAGGCAACTTCAGATATATTTCCCTGTTGATTGTATAATGAATTTATGGCGCGGTGTAATCTAAAGTCTCTTATAAAGTTATTTGCTGATTTTCCAGTTAAGGATATTAATTTTCTGTATATCTGAGATTTGCTATACCCTAATGCGTTACTAAATAAATCAACATTAAAGCTGGAATCATTCCATACTTTTTCGACAAAACCCATTAATTGTGTTAAGAACTTTTCTTCAGATGGTTTTAATGTGCGAATATGTGCTTTATTTATAAAAGTATTCCTGTTTTCACTTTCATATAAGGCTTTTACTTCTGATGAAATTACAATTTCATCTTTAATTATTTCACACATATGTGTAACTAAAGTTATTGCGTCTTCAAAAAGACTTTGCTTCTCCGTTACGGGTATGCCTGTACATAAGCCTATTTTTAGTTTTCTGCTCTTCGTGTCAATTTTTGGTGTAATGTATTTAAAATTTGATTGAATTTTAAGTGCGCAAACAACCGCGTTTGTTACCGATTTAAAAGAAATTAAATAGCTGTGATTATTTTGCTTTACAATACTGCCTTTACCGTGCTTTAATGTTTTTGCAACACTGTTATGAAATTTTTGAGTAAAAATCCCATACTGATTAGCTTCCAATCTATTGAGGTAATTACTTGATTCAATAAGCATGATTACCCTAAAAGCGGGGTCGTTTATAATATTTAATGCGGTGTTTTGTGATTTTTTTGGATCTTCAATACGACCTAAAAACGATTCGACAATAGATTCATCTACTTCAATAATACTATTAGGAGTGCCACCATGTGCCACGTCATGCATATTTTGAATTGCCTTTTTGTTAGGTGCTTTGATTAAACAAAATGCCGTTTTTCGATTGTCATCAAACCAATAGGTCAATCCCTGGCATCCAAATTTATGTTGGAGTTTTAGATCTTCCTGATGGATTTTGGCTACATGTTCAGCAGTAACAGCTTCAGGTAAGTCATGACGATCCATGTAAATTGGCATAATATAATATTTTATTACAATATAGTGATTTTTAATATGTTAGACAGAGATGTTGTGATGAGGAGTAATTAATATTTCATAAATAGAATAATAATATTTAATGAAAGCGTAAAAAATATAAAGTTGCTCAATGATTTTTTATCTTTAACCCTTGGTTAAATAAAGCAAATGAAGAACATAATTATTACAGGAACGAGTAGAGGGATTGGTTACCAACTTGTAAAACAATTTGCCGAAGCTGGGCATAATGTTTTGGCGTTGTCTAGAAATTCAGAACCAATTTTAGATCTTAATTTAAAGACAGTTACTGCTATCTCATTTGATTTGGGAGATGTTAATGCCTATAATAAAGTAGAATCCTTTATTAAAGAAAATTGGAAACAGGTAGATGTTCTTATTAATAACGCTGGGTCCTTATTGAATAAACCTTTTGCAGAAACTACCATAACAGATTTTGAATTTGTTTATAAAACAAATGTTTTTGGTGTCTCTGAAATGACGAGAATCTGTATTCCGTTTATGGAAAATGGAGGACATGTAGTTACTATAAGCTCTATGGGAGGTGTACAGGGAAGCATGAAATTTCCTGGATTAGCGGCATATAGTTCTAGTAAAGGAGCTGTTATTACCTTAACGGAATTATTGGCCGAAGAATATAAAGATTCTAACATTTCGTTTAATGTTTTAGCTCTTGGAGCTGTTCAAACCGAAATGCTGGAAGATGCGTTTCCTGGATATGAAGCACCTACTACTGCTGCCGAAATGGCATCCTATATTTTTGAATTTTCATTAAATGGAAATAAATATTATAACGGAAAAATGTTGCAAGTGTCTAGTTCAACGCCTTAATTCTAAAGAATAATAAAAAATAAAGACTTTTTATTTTAAAGAGTCCCTATACTTAAACCAAATTTTGATAAGCTCGAATGGAGCATATAAATAATGACTGATTTGTTTTTTATTATCAATTTATTATATAATTATTTTAAACTCATTATTAGTTTGTGATATCTTAAAGCACTAGATTCTTTTTTAGGTCAAAATTGAAATAAGTTAATATTTGGGAATGATTAAGTTTACCAAATTTATATTTTTTTTTACCTAAAGGCAATTATCTTTCTCTAAAGAATTATACTATTTTTGTTATAATGATAAATTCACTTAAAGATTATATTCCAGAACAATCAGTTGCAGCTGTATTGCAATTATTAAAGCATGATGGCTTATCTGTGAAAATAAAAAGTGAACGTAAAACAAGGCATGGCGATTATAAACAGTTGCCCAATGGTCTTCATCAAATTACGGTAAATACGAATTTAAATACATATCGATTTTTAATTACCTTGCTGCACGAAATAGCTCATTATGAGGCTTATAAATCCTATGGGAGATTTATTAAGCCTCATGGCATTGAATGGAAGCGAACATTTCAGCATATTATGTTGCCGTTTTTGAGTCCAAAAATTTTTCCGATAGACTTATTGCCTTTATTAGCAGAGCATTTTAAAAATCCAAAGGCATCAAGTGATACTGATATTGTCCTAGCTTTAGCCTTGAAGAAATACGACTCAGATAATGATAAAACTTATGTTTTTGAATTGCCTATTGGTTGTATTTTTAAGCTCTATAATGGTAGAGTATTTAAAAAAGGAAATAAACGTGTAAAACGTATTGAATGTGTCGAAATAAAAACGGGAAAGTTGTATCTTTTCAACCCCAATGCAGAAGTTGAGGTAGTTGTGACTGAGCATGTTGACATTTCTTAGGAGGGATGCGTTTATTGAATTTGAAACAGATTAATATTATAGAAATATTCTCATTAATTTGGGATGAATAGACAAATTGTAAATGAATAAAAATTATTACGCCATACTTATGGCAGGAGGAGTTGGGTCGAGATTTTGGCCTGTGAGTACAAGCGAATATCCGAAGCAGTTTCATGATATGTTGGGAACAGGAGACACTTTGATTCAAAAAACATTTCACAGGTTAAGTACGCTAATTCCAAAGGAAAATATATTTATACTAACCAATGAACGATATAATGACTTGGTCTTTGAGCAGCTTCCTGAAGTTACAAAGCGCCAAGTGGTATTAGAACCAGCAATGCGTAATACAGCACCATGTATTTTGTATGCTTCTTTGAAAATCCAAAAGGAAAATTCAGATGCGCTTATGATAGTGGCTCCAAGTGATCATTGGATTGAAGATGAAGCAGCATTTGCAGAGAATGTTGAGCAAGCATTTGATTTTTGTGCTGAAAATGATGCTTTAATGACCTTAGGAATTCAGCCTGCATTTCCAAATACAGGTTACGGATATATTGAGTATGAAAAGACTTCATCAAAACCCATAAAGCCCGTTAGTCAGTTTAGAGAAAAGCCAGATTATGAAACGGCAAAATCATTTTTAGCTCAAGGAAACTTTTTATGGAATGCAGGTATTTTTATGTGGAGTGTTTCCAGTGTGGTGAAGGCATTTCAAAATAATCAGCCAGAACTGTATCGCTTATTCGAGAATGGTATACCGGTTTATAATACAGATGCAGAAGATGCTTTCATAAGAAATAATTATGGAAAGTCAGAAAATATTAGTGTGGATTATGCGCTTATGGAAAAAAGTAATAATGTGTATGTGATTCCTGCAACTTTCGATTGGAATGATCTTGGTACTTGGGGGAGCTTGTATGATAAATTAGATAAAGATGAATGTCAGAATGCTGTTGTTAACGCAAGAACTTTGACTGAAGATGCCTCTGGAAATATGATACGAACAAAAGACAATAAAATCGTAGTTGTTGATGGATTGAAGGATTATATTATTGTTGATAAGGATGAAGTTTTACTTATCTTTCCAAAGACAAAGGAACAAGATATTAAAAGTGTATTGCAAAATGTGAAGCAAAAGTTTGGTGAGAATTATGGATAGTTGAAATTAATCAATTTTCTACTAATAGCAAACGACCTCTTGTCATTAGATATATACATGAACAATTTTGGAAGCACTTGCGTTGAATTTGAAGTTTTAGAGAAGCATTTATGGAAGAAAACAAGTTTAATTTTTCGGAAGAAGAATCAAGTAAAGAGCAATCTGTTGAACAAAGTAAAAAGGCGGTAAAGCAAGATGCTAAAGGCTTATTGAAAAGTACTAAAATATTTTTGATAGAGTTGCTTGATTTTCGTCATGATACTGATAGAGATGCGACCATAGAAGCTATTAAAAATGATATTCCTTTTAAAGGAGCAACCGCTTGGATTTTAATCTGTTCTATTTTTGTGGCGTCGGTTGGATTAAATGCAAACTCTACAGCAGTGGTTATTGGAGCGATGCTTATTTCGCCACTAATGGGGCCTATTTTAGGAGTAGGCTTGTCTATTGCTATTAATGACATTGACACCTTGAAAAAATCGTTGATAAATTTGGCAACAATGATTGTTCTGAGTTTATTAACTGCATTTTTGTTTTTCTATTTATTTCCACTTAGGGATGAAACTTCAGAATTATTGGGTCGCGTTAAACCTGATATTCGAGATGTGTTAATTGCCTTTTTTGGAGGCTTAGCATTGATCATTGCCAGAACAAAAAAAGGAACTATCGCATCAGTGATTTTTGGAGTAGCTATCGCTACGGCCTTAATGCCACCTTTATGTACAGCAGGATATGGGCTGGCGGTTGGTAATTGGGAATACTTTGGGGGAGCCATGTATTTGTTTGGTATTAACACAGTATTTATAGGTTTGGCAACATTCTTAGTCTTGAAAGTATTGCGTTTCCCAATGCTTAAATATGCGAATTCAGCCAAGCGAAAACGGATTGGGCAATTTGCTACCTTTTTGGCTATTATTGTAATGGTGCCTGCGGTTTGGACTTTTATAAATGTGTTAAAAGAGAGTAGGTTTGAAAATGATGCTAAAGCTTTTATTTCCAAAGAATTGGAAGGGCTTCCTAACGCAAACTATATTAAGAAAAATGCAACATACAACTATATTCCTAAAGGGACATCGAAAATACAATTGGTGCCCTTTGGAACTGATGAAATTGGCGAGGAAACCAAAAGGCTATTAAAGTTAAGATTTCTAGATTATAATGCTTTAAGTGAAAATACTGAGCTGGATATTAACCAGGTAAAAAGTAGAACAATTAATAATCTGGAATATATGGAAGAACTTCGTACTCGGGATTCATTAGACTTAATGTCTCAGAAACAGAAGATAATATTCTTAGAAGATCAAGTTAGAAGACTTTCTCGATTAGAACGAAATCAAGTGCCTTTTGAAGAAATTGTTAAAGAGGCTGAAATTAATTACGAAAAATTAGAGACTATATCTTATGCAAATCGAATTTCTTCCAACTTTTCTAAAACAGATACCTTGGTTGTGTTTTCTGTGAAATGGAATGATTCATTGGCGACTGAAGCATCCATTTTGAAAGATAATGTTAAGCTTGAAAAATGGTTAAAATTGAAATTGAAATTGGATACTTTAGTTGTGAAAAGTAGTAAGTGATTATTGGTTTTCTTCAATATACATTTTGCGTACTTTTTTAAACAGATTGGATGAATAGACAAAGTCGGTTACCACTTCATTGTCGGTTTTGAAAATGGTGTGTTTAGATCCTTCCCAGGCTTTTAATCCATCTTTTAAAAATATGATTTTTTCACCAATTTCCATTACTGAATTCATATCATGAGAATTAATTACAGTGACAATATTATACTCTTCAGTAATTTCTTGAATGAGGTTATCTATAACTATTGCAGTTTTAGGATCAAGACCAGAATTTGGTTCGTCACAAAATAAATATTTAGGATTATTCACTATGGCCCGAGCTATAGCGGCTCTTTTTTGCATTCCTCCCGAAGCTTCGCTTGGCATTTTATTGTGTGCGTCGGCAAGGTTAACCCGTTTTAAAACAACGTCAGCCCTGTTTTCCATTTCTGCTTTACTCATAGTTGTAAACATACGCAAAGGAAACATGACGTTTTCAGAAATAGTCATAGAATCAAATAAGGCGCTGCCTTGAAAGACCATACCAATTTCGGCACGTAAATCACGTTTTTGATCTTCAGTTAATTGCGAATATATTTTACCATCATAAGAAATACTTCCTCTTTCATGAGAAAATAAACCCAGAAGACATTTTAAAAAAACAGTTTTACCAGAACCACTTTGTCCTATAATAAGATTGGTTTTGCCTTTTTCGAAAGATGTACTAATGCCTTTTAAGATATCTGCATCACCAAACGATTTGTATAAGTCTTTAACTTCTATCATTAGCTTAATAACATTTGGGTTAAAATATAATTTAAAAGGATGATCATAACGCTCGTCCAAACAAATGCAGTGGTACTTGCTTTGCCTACTTCAAGTGCTCCGCCTTTCATGAAATACCCATGAAATGAAGGAATGGTTGCTAAAAGAAATGCAAAGACAAACGTTTTTATAAAGGCGTAGGTAATATGAAAGGGCATAAAATCCATTTGAACTCCTGTAATATAATCTTCAAGAGAAGTAAATCCACCATACACACAAGCTGCCATACCACCAAGAATCCCTAAAAACATTGCAATTGCAATGGCAAACGGATATAGCATAAGGGCAATCACCTTTGGGAAAACCAAATAGTTTAAACCATTTATCCCCATGACTTCTAAGGCGTCTATTTGCTCTGTTACTCTCATTGTTCCAATACTAGAAGTGATAAACGATCCTACTTTTCCAGCCATTATAATAGAGATAAATGTAGGTGCGAATTCTAAAATAATGGATTGTCTAGTGGCAAAACCAACTAAATATTTTGGAATTAATGGATTGCTAATGTTCAGAGCTGTCTGTATGGTTACAACACCACCAACAAAAAAAGCAATAAAGGCTACTATGCCCAGAGAACCAATAATTAAGTCGTCAATGTCTTTTAAAATTAAATGCTTCATCACAGGCCATTTTGTTGGCTTGCGAAACATTTCACGTATCATTAAAAAATACAGTCCAATATTATGGAGATAATTCATATATAAATAAGTTACTGCTAAAGTAAAAAAATACTAGTATTATTTAATAATTAATTAAAATAAGAATTATATAATTCGTTATTTTTAATCGTATATTTTTATAATGGGGCAACTGGATAGCTCTTAATGTTTGTGCTGGAGCAAGGATAAATTAGTCTTTAAAATCAGAGTTGATAGATTCAATATAATTCAGTAAATCGTCTTTGCCAATACTTTTTGAAGATGAGGTAATGAAGTAATTTGGCATTTCTTCCCAAGTTTCTAAAAGAATGTTTTTGTAATCTTCAATATGATTTTCTATTGCTTTAGGTTTAAGCTTGTCTGCTTTGGTGAAAATGATGGAAAAAGGAACCATATGCTCACCTAGCCAAGCCATAAAATTTAAATCTATCGGTTGAGGCTTGTGTCTAATGTCTACTAATACAAATGCTGAGACAAGTTGTTTGCGTTTTTCAAAATAGGCAGTAATAAATTTTTGAAAAGTTTTTTTTGAAGATTTCGACACTCTAGCGTAACCATACCCAGGTAAATCAACGAGGTACCAATTGTCATTAATTATAAAGTGATTTATAAGTTGTGTCTTTCCTGGCCTACCTGAAGTTTTTGCTAAACTTTTCCTATCGGTAAGCATGTTTATTAATGACGACTTCCCTACATTACTCCTTCCAATGAAGGCGTACTCCGGAATTTCGTTTTTCGGACATTTATCAACATCCTGATTACTGATAACAAACTGTGCTGATTTAATTTTCATTTAAAATGGTGTCCTTAATAAAAAGAAATAATTTATTGTTAATAGTTATAATGCAGACTTATAATTCGCGATCAGTAAGCCATTTAGAAAGAATTACATTGAATTCTTCAGGATGCTCCATCATAGCTGCATGTCCGCATTTATCAATCCAAAACAAATCAGAATCTGGTAATAGAGTGTTAAATTCTTCTGCAACATTTGGAGGCGTCACATTATCATTTTTTCCCCAAATTATACAGATAGGGGTATTCATTTTAGGGAGATCTTTTGCCATGTTATGTCGTATGGCACTTTTGGCAATGGCTAAAGTCTTTATGAGCTTATTTCTATCGTTAACAGTGGCATATACCTCGTCGACTATCTCTTTAGTTGCAATTTGAGGGTCGTAAAAAACATCTTGAGCTTTTTTCTTAATCACTTCGTAGTCACTTCTTTTAGTATAACCACCTCCCATAGCACTTTCATATAGTCCCGAACTACCCGTAATAATTAATGCTTTTATCTTTTCATGATATAGTTTAGTGTGGTATAAACCAATATGTCCGCCCAAAGAATTTCCTAATAAAATCACATCATTAAATCCTTTAAACTCAATGAATTCATGTAAGTATTTTGCGAAACTTTTGACGTTGGTTTTTAAAAGAGACATCGTGTAAATTGGTAATTCTGGAACTACGATTTTATATCCATTATTACTAAAATGATTTATGACTGCTTCAAAATTACTTAGGCCTCCCATTAAGCCATGTAGGATGATTATTGGAGTGCCTTCTCCTACTTCTATATAGCTATAATTTCCTTCCTTTTTTAAAGTATGCGTCATAGGGGTTAGTTGTGGTTTCTCTTAAAGGCAAATCTACATAAATTTATTTTAAGATAAGGCTATGGTTGTTAACAATGTCAATATTTATGGACTCCCGAAAGAGGAATTCTGTCGTTATATGTTGTTTTTATTTTATTGATTTTGTTGATCATTAATTCTGGATTGTTAATTACTTGACTATCACTTGTAGCGACCTGAATATCAGATCATTGTATTGGTATTTTTTGATGATTTCGATGAATTATATTGATTTGTGTTAGTATTTATTAACAATGTGGTATAAAGTGGTAAAATGTGGGAATATTTTATTAAATTTGAAACTTATACTATAAAACTGTTTAGAGAGGTTTTGAATTCATTAATAGGAACATACGAATGTAGGGTTGATGCAAAGGGCAGGCTAATGTTGCCTTCTGCTTTGAAAAAGCAGTTGACCCCTGTGGCGCAAAACGGCTTCGTGTTAAAGCGAGCGGTATTTCAGCCATGTTTGGAATTGTATCCTATGAGTGAATGGGAAGCATTGATGCAAAAAATCAATAAACTAAATCGTTTTAAGAAGAAGAATAATGATTTCATTCGTCGCTTTACTGCTGGGGTGAAATTTATCGAGTTAGATGCGTCTGGCCGATTGCTAGTCTCAAAGGATTTAATGGCTTTTGCTGGAATATCTAAAGATATTGTTTTGTCATCAGCTGTGAATATTATTGAGATTTGGGATAAAGATAAATATGAAAAAGCTATAGATGATGCAACGGTTGATTTTGCAGATTTAGCTGAAGAAGTAATGGGACAAGAAGAAGATGGAGATGGAATATCATAACCCAGTATTGTTAAAAGAAACCGTAGACGGTTTAAATATTAAAGAGGACGGGATTTACGTTGATGTCACATTTGGTGGAGGAGGACATAGTCGTGAAATTTTAAGTCGCTTAGGAGAAAAAGGAAGATTAATAGCATTTGATCAAGATCAAGACGCTCTTTTAAATAGAATTGATGATAGCAGGTTTACACTAATTAATGAAAATTTTAGATACGTAAAACGTTTTTTAAGATTTCATGGTGTAAAATCAATTGATGGTATTCTTGCTGATTTCGGTGTGTCTTCGCATCAGTTTGATGTGGCGACACGAGGGTTCTCAATTCGTTTTGAGGCCGACCTCGATATGAGGATGAATCAACAAGAAATACTGTCAGCGTTTAATGTTGTAAATGATTATGATGAAGCTCAGCTGAAACAAGTGTTTTGGATGTATGGTGAATTGAGGCAGGCTTCTGCTTTAGCGAGAACCATTGTGGCGGAGCGTGAAAACGGGGAGATTAAAACCAGTGAGCAGTTAAAAAAGGTCTTGAAAAAATACCTCCCACCACATCGAGAAAATAAAATCTTAGCTCAAATTTATCAGGCAATACGAATTGAGGTAAATCAGGAGATTGAAGTGCTGAAAGAATTTTTAACACAAACGCCAGAATTATTATGTAAAGGTGGGCGTTTGAGTTTTATATCCTATCACTCGCTTGAGGATAGGTTGGTCAAACGATTCATTAGAAATGGAATGTTTGAAGGTGAGCCTGAAAAAGATGTTTTTGGAAATGTTGAAGTGCCGCTGAAGAAAATAGGGAAATTAATAGTACCGAGTCCGGAGGAGATAAAATTGAATAATAGGGCAAGGAGTGCTAAGTTGAGAATTGCAGAGAAACTCTAATAATTATAATAAAATAACATTTTTCTTGCTTGAATTGAACGAAATTGAAGTAAAGACTTGGTGGTAAATAAAAAGATAGGTGGTTAAAAAGAAAATCAATAATATTTTAAAAGGAACCTTTTTGATAAGCGACGATTCGTTTAAAAATTGGCGATTCATAATATTTTTGTCTGGCTTAGCTATTATAATGATATCAAGTTCTCATAGTGCAGATAGAAAGGTGCATGAAATAGCACGCTTAAATGAGGAGGTTCGAGAGTTTCGTTCGGCTTTTATTGATGGGCGTTCCGTGTTGATGAAGCTGAAGTGGGAATCAACAATTGAAAGAGAGTTAGCTGAAATAGAGGTGATGCCATCTGATGAGCCACCGATAAAAATTAAAGTCAAAACACAAAATTAAAGTTTCAACTTGGCAATAAACGAGAAGAACATATTAAACCGATTGTATTTTGTAGCAGGATGTATGTTTATCCTCGCGCTTCTGGTGGTGTATAAGTTGGTGGATATTCAATTTGTAGACGGTAATCAATACAGGGAATTAGCGGAAAAGAGAACCATACAAAATGTTGATATTCCAGCGAATCGAGGAAATGTCTATTCGGCGGATGGAAGTTTACTGGCGACATCGGTTCCAAAATATGACGTTAGAATAGATGTCGTAACTCCTTCAGCCAAAAATTTTGAAAAGTATGTAAAACCGCTTTCTGATTCCTTGGCAAAATTCTATGGAAAACCTTCAGGTCAATATTTGCAAGCGCTAAGAAAGGCGAGGGTTAATAAGAATAGATATTTTTTGTTAGCTAGAAATTTAGGCTATATCAACTATATAAAGTTTAGAAATTTCCCATTACTAGAAATGGGAGCATTTCGAGGGGGATTGATCGTAGAGCAAAACACGAAACGTGTGCATCCAATGGGTGCTATAGCACAGCGTTCAATTGGATATGAGCGATTTGATGAGAATGGAAATGTAACAAGAGCTGGAATAGATGGAGCTTTTGGAGAGAAGTATCTGAGGGGAACAAATGGGCATCGTTTAAAGCAAAAAATTGGCAAGGGCCAATGGAAGCCAATAAGTGATGCTAATGAAGTTGAGCCTCAAGATGGTTACGATGTGTATACTACTATAGATGTAAATATTCAAGATATTGCTCATCATGCATTGCTGGAGCAGTTAGAAAAATATAGAGCAGATCATGGTTGTGTGGTGGTGATGGATGTAAAAACAGGGGAGATTAAGGCAATCTCTAACCTGGGAAGAAATAGTAAAGGATATTATTCTGAGCGCTTAAACTACGCTGTGGGGGAATCTCATGAGCCTGGATCTACATTTAAACTAATGGCCTTAGCGGTTGCTTTAGAGGATAAGGTCATTGATACGTCTACGATTGTGGATACTGAAAAAGGGGTGTTGTCCTTTTATGGAAACAAAGTTAGAGACTCTAAGCGTGGAGGCTATGGGAAAATTAGTGTAGCCAAAGCTTTTGAAGTGTCTTCAAATACAGGAATAGTAAAAGCAATTCATAATAGCTATAAGGATAATCCAAAAAAGTTTGTTGATGGATTATACGCTATGAACCTTCAAGATACATTGAGTTTGCCTTTAATAGGTGAAGGAAAGCCGGTAATTCCAGATCCAAGGATTAAAAACGGAATATGGAGTGGTATAGCATTGGAGTGGATGGCGTATGGGTATAATGTAAAATTAACCCCATTGCAAGCATTAACCTTTTATAATGCTATAGCGAATAATGGAGAAATGGTGCGTCCTCGATTTATAAAAGAAGTTAAGGAGTTTGGGAATACGTTAGAGTCTTTTGATAAAGAGGTTATCAATGAGCAAGTTTGTTCTAAAGAAACGGTTTTGAAATTACAAAAACTCCTGAAAGATGTTATTGAAAAGAAACACGGTACAGGGAATAGATTGTATTCAAAAAACTTTTCTATGGCAGGTAAAACGGGAACGGCTCAAACTGAATATTGGATGGCAGATTGGAATGAAAACAAACGATATATATCTTCTTTTACAGGTTATTTTCCTGCTGAAAACCCAAAATACTCTTGTATAGTTGTTATTCATAAGCCAGATAGGAAAGTGGGTTATTATGGTGCAGATGTATCTGGTCCAGTTTTTAAAAAGATTGCCCAAAAAATTTATACAGACACACCAATTGTGGATGCGGTTGTGAATTTAGATGAGAATCATTCTACAATTATGAAAAGTTATGATGCCTATTATGCCATTGCACGGAAATATAAAACCATTATGCCTGATGTGAATGGATATCCAGCAATGGATGCAATTACCTTATTGGAAAACATGGGGATGAAAGTAAAGGTTATAGGAAGAGGAAAAGTTAAGTCGCAATCTGTGACAAAAGGAACAAAAATAAAAAAGAATCAAACCATAGTATTAAAATTGTCTTGATAGAGTTAAAACACATATTATATAAAGTTACACTCAATGCAGTAATAGGAAGTACCGCTTTGGATGTAAATGCCATTCAATTTGACTCGCGAAAAATTGTCTCAAAAGATGTATTTGTGGCGATTAAAGGTGTTGCGTTTGATGGACATGATTATATCACTACTGCAATTGATCAAGGTGCTGTTGCTGTGATTTGTGAAAAAATTCCAGAGATAATAATAGATGGAATCACCTATGTTGAGGTGGATAGTTCAAGTAAGGCTCTTGCTGTAATGGCTTCAAACTATTATGATGTGCCTTCGGCAAACTTAAAGCTTGTTGGTGTTACTGGAACTAATGGAAAAACCACTATAGCGTCTTTATTATATCAGTTATTTAAAGCAGCTGGATATAAGGTTGGATTATTGTCAACGGTTAAGATTCTTGTTGACGATACGGAATATGGCGCAACACATACAACACCTGACTCATTAACTATAAATAAGTATTTGAGTGAAATGAATACGGCCGGGGTTGAGTTTTGTTTTATGGAAGTAAGTTCTCATGGAATTCATCAAAACAGAACAGCCGGTTTGCATTTTGAAGGTGGAATATTTACTAATTTATCACATGATCATTTAGATTATCATGAAACGTTTGCTGAGTATCGTGACGTTAAAAAGATGTTTTTTGATAAGTTGCCTAAAACCGCTTTTTCATTGGTAAATGTAGATGATAAAAATGGACTCGTGATGCTTCAAAATACAGCATCAAGAAAATATACCTATGCTTTAAAAAGCTATGCCGATTATAAAGCGCAAATTTTGGAAAACCAATTAAACGGATTGTTTCTAAAAATAAATGATAAAGAAGTTTGGGCAAAACTAATTGGAGATTTTAATGCATATAATCTTCTGGCGATTTATGGTACCGCAGAATTAATGGGACTTGAAAGTGATGAGGTTTTAAGGCTAATAAGTTCACTTGAGAGTGTAAGTGGTCGTTTTCAGTATTTAATATCAAAGGAGAAAATTACAGCTATTGTTGATTATGCTCATACTCCAGATGCACTTAAGAATGTACTAGAAACAATAAATAGTATTCGGACTAAGAATGAAGAATTGATTACTGTGGTAGGATGTGGAGGAGATAGAGATAAAACCAAAAGGCCAAAAATGGCACATATTGCCTCAGCTTTAAGTACCAAGGTTATTTTTACGAGTGATAATCCGCGTTCGGAAATTCCTGAGGTAATTATTGAAGACATGGAAGCAGGGGTAGCGCCACAAAATTTCAAGAAAACAATGTCAATTGTAGATAGAAAGCAAGCTATAAAAACAGCTTGTCAGTTGGCTGAATCTAATGATATCATTTTAATAGCAGGGAAGGGGCATGAAACCTATCAAGAAATTAAAGGTGCAAGAGCAGATTTTAATGATTATGAAATAGTTGAAGATTTTTTAAAACGATTAGGAAAATAGTATGCTGTATTATTTATTTGAATATTTAGAAAAAGAGTTTCAATTTCCAGGCGCATCGCTTTTTGGATATCAATCCTTTAGGGCAGCAGTAGCAATGGTGTTGTCGTTGCTTATATCTACGATTTATGGAAGACGAATTATCAACTTTTTAAGGAATAAACAGGTTGGTGAAATTGTAAGAGACTTAGGATTAGAAGGTCAAAAAGAAAAGACTGGAACACCTACAATGGGGGGTATAATTATTATCCTGGCAACCTTAATTCCTGTATTGTTGTTAGCAAAATTGGATAATATATATATCATTTTACTTCTTGTGACAACTGTTTGGATGGGGATTATTGGATTTATTGATGACTATATCAAGAAATTCAAAAATGATAAGGAAGGCTTAAAAGGGAGGTTTAAAATACTTGGCCAGGTTGGTTTAGGAATCATTGTTGGAACCACCTTGTATTTTCATCAAGATGTGACGATAAAAGAGGGATTGCCTCAAATGTCACAACAAGAAATTGTAGCATCGAATACAGCTCAAGAAAATGTAGTTAATCCCGAAATAAAATCACTAAAAACAACAATTCCATTTGTAAAGGGCAATGAGTTTGATTATGCCGATTTAATAACATGGATTAGCCCTGATTTGCAAAAATATGGTTGGATTGTGTTTATCATCATTGTCATTTTTATTGTGACAGCTGTCTCTAACGGTGCAAATCTAACAGATGGTATTGATGGATTAGCCGCCGGGACTTCAGCTATAATTGTGCTAACCCTTGGTGTATTTACTTGGCTCTCAGGTCATATCATGTTTTCTGATTATCTCGATATAATGTATATCCCGAGAGTAGCGGAAATTAACATTTTTATTGCAGCATTCGTTGGTGCGCTTATTGGGTTCTTGTGGTATAATGCCTATCCAGCGCAAGTGTTTATGGGTGATACTGGTAGTTTGACGATCGGGGGAATTATTGCGGTTATTGCTATTGCTGTAAGAAAAGAGTGGATGATTCCTTTATTGTGTGGTATATTTTTCGTGGAAACCTTGTCTGTGATGATGCAGGTAAGTTGGTTTAAATATACCAGAAAAAAGTATGGAGAAGGACGCCGGATATTTAAGATGTCACCATTGCATCATCATTTTCAAAAATCGGGATATCATGAAAGTAAAATTGTAACTCGATTCTGGATTGTTGGAGTTTTACTTGCAATAGTAACAATAGTGACCTTGAAAATAAGATAAATGAAGCGGCTTGTTATTTTGGGGGGAGGAGAAAGTGGAGTAGGTACTGCACTCTTAGGAAAGGCGCAAGGATACCAAGTGTTTCTTTCTGATAAAGGAAAGATTAAAGATATATATAAAGAAGTTCTTATACATAATGAGATTGAATGGGAAGAACAGCAACATACTGAAGCTAAGATTTTAATTGCTGATGTGGTTATGAAAAGCCCTGGAATTCCAGACAAAGTGCCTTTAGTGCAAAAGTTGATTAAAAATAATGTGTCTGTAGTTTCAGAAATTGAGTTTGCATCGCAATTTACTAAAGCAAATATTATTGCAATCACAGGAAGTAATGGTAAAACAACAACCACAATGTTGACGCATCATATTTTACAACATGGCGAATTAAATGTTGTAATGGGAGGAAACATAGGAGACAGTTTTGCAAAGCAAGTCACATCAGGTAGTTTTGATCACTACGTATTGGAACTGAGTAGTTTTCAGTTGGATGGTATTGAGAATTTCAAACCACATATTGCTGTGATTACTAATATTACTCCCGATCATTTGGATAGATATGACTATAAGTTTGAAAATTATATTGCATCAAAGTTTAGAGTTGCAATGAATCAAACTAAGGCAGATTATCTTATTTATGATGAAGATGATGAAGTAATAACCAATTATTTAAAATTACATCCAGTTCAATCAACATTATTGCCATTTTCTCTAACAAAGAAATTGGAACAAGGAGCATATTTAGAAGATAATAATATAAAGTTAACAATTGATAATAGCCAAATAATTATGCCAACAGCAAATTTAACACTGAAAGGAAAACATAACGTCAAGAATGCCATGGCGGCATCTACTGTAGCACATTTGCTAAAAATTAGAAAACACACTATTCGTGAAAGTTTAGAGAATTTTCAAGGTGCAGAACACCGATTGGAAAACGTGCTTCGAATTAATAAGGTAGAATATATTAACGATTCTAAGGCAACAAATGTAAATGCTACTTATTATGCATTAGAGAGTATGTCTGCTCCAACAGTTTGGATTGTTGGTGGAGAGGATAAAGGCAATAATTATAAGGAGTTATTTCCTTTTGTAAACGAAAAAGTTAAAGCTATTATCTGTCTAGGAGTTGATAATAGAAAGTTGATGGACGCCTTTGGTAAAATGGTTGACATTATAGTGGAGACTCAATTTATGAGTGAGGCTGTCAAGATAGCCTATAAAATTGCTGAAGCCGGAGATAATGTATTGTTGTCGCCAGCTTGTGCAAGTTTTGATTTGTTTGAAAATTATGAAGATAGAGGGCGACAGTTTAAAAATGCTGTTAGAAATTTATAAAATATTATATAGAAGCTAGAAGAAAAGAGGCATGCAATTAGTGTTTAATAATATAAAGGGGGATCGTTTAATTTGGGCAATAGCTGCGTTATTGGCTATCTTCTCATTTCTTCCAGTATATAGTGCTGCAAGTAATTTGGCTAACATAAATGAAGGCGGAAATACCTTTAATTATTTTGTGAAGCACTTTTTACATTTATTCCTGGGTTTTGCAATAATGTATGGTGTTCATAAAATTCCATATAGGTTCTTTAGGGGCTTATCTATGGTCATGATTCCAGTAGTTTTGGTGTTGTTGCTCGCTACAATGTTTCAGGGAGCAACTATTGGAGGGGCTAATGCCAGTAGATGGATAAGAGTGCCTTTTGTTGGTTTTACTTTTCAGCCTTCCACCTTAGCTTCTGTTGTTTTGATGGTATACGTAGCGCGGTATTTGTCAAAAATAAAAGACACAAAAATCACATTTAAAGAGACTGTCTTGCCATTATGGATGCCAGTATTTTTTGTGCTTGCATTAATATTACCTGCAAATTTTTCGACGACGGCTATTATTTTTACTATGGTGATAATGTTGGCATTTCTAGGGGGTTATCCTATTAAGTATTTAGTATTAATATTAATTTCAGGTGTTGCTGCATTCGCAATATTTATTTTAATAGCAAGAGCTTTTCCAGATGCGATGCCTAATCGCGTTGATACTTGGGTGAGTAGAATCGAAAGTTTTACTAATAGTGAAGATACTGTAGCCGATTACCAAATTGAAAAAGCAAAAATAGCGATTGCTTCTGGCGAGATTTATGGACTTGGTCCGGGAAAAAGTATTCAAAAGAATTTTTTACCCCAATCATCTTCTGATTTTATTTTTGCAATTATAGTAGAAGAATATGGTCTTATAGGAGGATTGTTTTTAATGTTACTTTATATGTGGTTGCTTTTTAGGATAGTTATAGTATCACATAAAGCAGATACAATATTTGGAAAATTATTAGTAATCGGAGTTGGGTTGCCCATTGTGTTTCAGGCACTTATTAATATGGCAGTAGCTGTTGAGTTATTTCCTGTTACGGGACAAACATTACCATTAATTAGTAGTGGAGGAACATCTATTTGGATAACCTGTTTGGCGATTGGAATCATTTTAAGTGTGAGTTCTAAAAGACAAGAAATTAAAGAGCAAGAAGCATCTGATGATAATCCACTTGATATATTAAGTGAAACGATATAAGAGCTTAGAGTTAGGAAAATTATAAGAATTTGAGTTTTAATTTAGAACTCTTAAAAACAAATTAGAGAATTAGTGGCAAATAGTAAACAACATAGATTTATTTTATCCGGAGGTGGTACGGGGGGGCATATATACCCAGCGATCTCTATTGCAAACGAGCTTAAATCTCGTTACCCAAATGCTGAGTTTTTGTTTGTAGGGGCGAAAGATAAAATGGAAATGGAAAAGGTGCCTCAAGCGGGATATAGGATTAAAGGGCTGTGGATTTCGGGGATTCAACGTAAGTTAACAACCAAAAATTTATCCTTCCCTTTTAAGTTGATTAGTAGTTTGTTTGCGTCGCGAAAAATTCTGAAGAGTTTTAAGCCAGATGTTGCTATAGGTACTGGTGGTTTTGCTAGTGGGCCTTTATTACAAATGGCTGTTTTAAGAGGAGTTCCTAGTTTGATACAAGAACAAAATTCCTATCCAGGAATTACAAATAAAATTTTATCAAAAAAAGTAAATAAAATATGTGTGGCCTATGATAATTTAGAGCGCTTTTTTCCTTCAGATAAAATTGTAAAAACAGGAAACCCTGTGAGACAAGATCTATTGAGTATTGAAAATAAATCAATTGAAGCCAAAGATTTTTTCGAACTAAAGCACAATAAAATAACTGTGCTTGTATTAGGAGGAAGTTTAGGGGCACGACGAATAAATGAGCTTATAGAGGAGAAATTGGAATTTTTCCAAACTCAAAATGTTCAAATTATTTGGCAGTGTGGAAAATTATATCACAAGGCATATAGGTCGTGTAATAGCCTAGAGCATGTACAAGTGCATGCGTTTGTGAACGCTATGGATATGGCATATGCAGCCGCTGACATTGTTATTTCAAGAGCAGGTGCCAGTTCTGTGTCTGAGCTGTGTATCGTTGGTAAGCCAGTGATTTTTATTCCATCACCAAATGTAGCAGAAGATCATCAAACTAAAAATGCAAATGCCGTTATCGAGAGGCAAGGTGCATTATTGATAAAGGAAGTTGATTTAGAAATAGATTTTGAAAATAAATTTTCACAATTGGTCAATTCACATGAAAAGAGAGATGCTTTGGGTAAGAACATAAAGAAATTAGCATTGGAAAATGCAACTAAAGATATAGTAGACGAAGTTGAAAAACTTTTAAAGAAATGAATTTAAATAGTAGACATAATATTTATTTTATTGGAGTTGGGGGCATTGGTATGAGTGCCTTAGCTCGATATTTTGTTGCCAATAATAAAAATGTTGCGGGCTATGATAAAACACAAACAACTATTACAAAAGGATTAGAGTCTTTGGGCGTTCAAGTAAGCTATGAAGATGATGTAGCTGTTATTGGCGATTCATTTCTTGATCCGCAGGATACGCTAATAGTATACACTCCAGCTGTTCCAAATATGCATAAGCAATTGAATTACTTTAAAGGACATGGATTTGATGTTTTGAAGCGCTCACAGGTATTGGGATTAATTACGGAAAGTACAGTTTGTTTGGCAGTAGCAGGAACCCATGGAAAAACTACCACAACAAGTATTTTAGGACATCTATTAAAAGAATGCAATGTTGAACTCACTGCGTTTTTAGGTGGGATTTCTGAAAATTATAATTCTAATCTTATTCTACATGGCACTAAAGTGTCTGTAGTAGAAGCTGATGAATATGATCGATCGTTTTTAACATTATCTCCAGATTTTGCATGTATTACATCAATGGATGCAGATCATTTAGATATATATGGAAAAGCCGAAGCTCTTGAGGAATCATTTAGAGAATTTTCAAGGCGACTTAAGCCAAATGGAACACTGTTTGTGAAAAAAGGATTGCCTATTAAGGGAGTTACATACGCGGTTGAAGAGGAAGCGGATTATATGGCAATCAATATTAAAATAGTAAATGGGGCTTACCTGTTTGATGTTAAAACACCTAATCAAAAAATTAAAGATTTTATATTTAACCTACCTGGTAGACATAATTTGTCGAATGCATTAATAGCACTTGCAATGGCTGTAGAGTTTGGGTGCCCTCCTGGCGGCCTTGCAAGTGCATTGGCATCTTATAAAGGTGTAAAACGTAGGTTTACCTATCACATTAAAACTGATGATTTAGTTTTTATTGATGATTATGCACATCACCCTGAGGAAATTAATGCCGTACATCAGGCTGTACGAGAAATGTATCCAGAACAAGAAGTGCTTGTTGTGTTTCAGCCGCATTTATTCACTAGAACCAGAGATTTTATTGATGAATTTGCTAAAAGTTTATCACAATTTGATTACATATTACTTTTAGACATATATCCAGCAAGGGAATTGCCTATTGATGGAGTAACTTCTGGCTGGTTATTGGATAAAATAAGTAATCCAAATAAAAAACTTATTCAAAAAACAGAAATAGTAACAGAAATAAAGAAACAAAATCAAAAAATAATACTGACCCTTGGTGCTGGGGATATAGGAGCGGAAGTAGAAAATATAAAAGAAAATTTGAACATTGCGAGTTAATTGGAATTACATAAAAGCCACGATTTTAGTAGGATTAGTTAGTCTGCTTTTTGCGTTTTCGTCATTTAAAAATAATCAGCGAAATGTGAAAAACATTGCAATTAATTTTAGTGGTGAAGTCAATTTATTTGTAACCGAAGAAACGGTTAATAAATTGTTAATACAAAAAAGTGCTGACCTTACGAAGGTGCCTAAAGAAATTTTAGATTTGAATAAGTTAGAGACTGCCCTCAAAACTAATCCAATGATAAAAACTGCGCAAGTGTATCTTACTGTAGATGGTAAGGTTAGAGCGGATGTTGTTCAACGTACCCCAATAGCAAGGGTTGCAACAAATACATCATATTATATTGATGAGGAAGGATTGTTAATGCCTTTGTCCTCAAATTATACTGCTCGAGTACCATTGGTGACTGGTTTTATTAATAAAGATAAGCTTGGCAATGTGTATAAAATGGCGAGCAAAGTTTATAATGATCAGTTTTTAAAGACTCATGTTGTTGAGATTTATCAACATCAGAATGGGCATATTGTTTTAAAAACAAGAGTTATAGATTTTGAAATTTTAATTGGACAATTAGAAAATTTAGATAAGAAAATTAGCAATCTGAAAGCTTTTTATCAAAAAGCAAGAAAAGATAAAACGCTAAATAAATATAGTAAAGTGAATTTACAATTTGAGAATCAAGTGGTATGCACTAAAAAGTAAACTATGGAAGGCAATAACATTTCAGTTGGATTAGACATTGGAACCACAAAAATTGTGGCTATGATTGGTCGTGAAAATGAATACGGTAAGGCAGAGATTCTTGGAATAGGTAAATCAAAAAGTTTAGGTGTTCACAGAGGTGTGGTTAATAATATAACCCAAACCATTCAATCAATCCAACAAGCCGTACAAGAAGCTGAATCTGCTTCTGGAGCTAATATTGATGGTGTTACTGTAGGGATAGCAGGACAACACATTAGAAGCCTTCAACACAGTGATTATATTACCAGAGAAAATTCAGAATTGGTAATTGACGAAGAAGATATTGACCGACTGATTAATCAAGTTCATAAACTTGTAATGTTACCAGGAGAGGAAATTATTCATGTGTTACCGCAGGAATATAAAGTTGATGGGCAAGCTGAAATTAAAGAACCAATAGGGATGTATGGTGGACGATTGGAAGCTAATTTTCATGTTGTGGTAGGTCAAGTTTCCTCAATAAGAAATATTGGTCGCTGTGTTAAAAGTGCGGGATTAGAGCTTGAAGGCATTACTTTGGAGCCGTTAGCTTCTGCCAATGCCGTATTAAGTCAGGAGGAAAAAGAAGCTGGTGTAGCATTAATTGATATAGGTGGAGGTACTACAGACTTAGCCATTTTTAGAGATGGTATAATTAGACATACCGCTGTTATTCCTTTTGGAGGTAATGTCATTACAGAGGATATTAAAGAAGGATGTTCTATTATAGAAAAACAGGCCGAATTATTAAAAATAAAATTTGGATCCGCTTGGCCAGGAGAAAATAAGGATAATGAAATTGTTTCTATTCCAGGGTTAAGAGGAAGAGAGCCAAAGGAGATTACTTTAAAAAATCTTTCAAAGATTATACATGCACGTGTTGTGGAAATTGTAGAACAGGTTTATGTTGAAATAAAGAATTACGGTCACGAAGAACAAAAGAAAAAACTTATAGCAGGAATTGTATTAACCGGAGGTGGGAGCCAATTAAAACATTTAAAACAATTGGTGGAATACATTACAGGGATGGATACCAGAATAGGGTATCCTAACGAGCATCTTGCGGGAGATAGTGATGATGAAGTTACCAGTCCATTATTTGCTACAGCAGTGGGATTAGTTATGGACGGATTGAAACGTCAGGAGAAAAGAAAATTGGAACGTGAAGCTGAAGCACATGTAGCAGCTAATGATGGTACACATGATGACGAACAAGAATCAATAAATGAAGCTCCTAGAAAAGAGCGAAAATCATTTTTAGATAAATTAACAGAGCGTGTTAAAGATTTTTTAGATAACGCTGAATAGTACTAAATATGATAAATGTTTAGCAGACAATTTTCATGAAATATCAGACTAAAATCTGAAACAGAAAAATATCAAAAACAAAAAACAGTAAAACTATATTTATGAGCAGCAACAACGATATAGGTAATATAACCTTCGATTTGCCAAAAAACCAATCCAATGTCATCAAAGTAATTGGTGTTGGAGGAGGAGGTAGCAACGCCATTAACCACATGTTTCAACAGGGCATTAAAGGAGTTGATTTTGTGATTTGTAATACAGACTCACAAGCATTAAACAATAGTGGTGTGCCTAATAAAATTCAACTTGGCGTAAATTTAACGGAAGGATTAGGAGCAGGAGCAAATCCAGAAATAGGGGAACAAGCTGCTCAAGAGAGTTTAGAGGACATTAGACGGATGTTAGATACCAATACAAAGATGGTGTTTATCACTGCTGGTATGGGAGGTGGTACAGGTACGGGAGCAGCTCCAGTAATAGCTAATTTGGCTAAAGAAATGGGTATTTTGACAGTTGGAATTGTAACAATGCCTTTCCAGTTTGAAGGAAAAATTCGTAATTCTCAAGCTCAAGAAGGCGTGGAGACATTACGTGATCATGTTGACTCACTTGTTGTAATCAATAACAATAAATTACGTGAAGTATATGGAAACCTTGGGTTTAAAGCAGGGTTCTCAAAGGCAGATGAAGTCTTGTCAACAGCATCAAGAGGTATTGCTGAAGTCATTACTCACCATTATACGCAAAACATTGATTTACGTGATGCTAAAACGGTATTAAGTAATAGTGGAACTGCCATAATGGGATCGTCTACATCTGCAGGACCTAGTCGTGCTCAAGATGCTATTATGAAGGCCTTAGATTCACCATTATTAAACGATAATAAAATCACTGGAGCCAAAAATGTATTGTTGCTAATTGTTTCTGGTTCTCAGGAAATTACTATTGATGAGATAGGAGAAATTAATGATCATATTCAAACCGAAGCGGGTTACGGTGCGAATATTATTATGGGAGTTGGAGAAGATGAATCGCTAGATGAAGCAATCGCAGTAACTATCATTGCTACTGGATTTGATGTAGAACAGCAAGACGAAATATCTAATACCGAAGTCAAAAAGGTAATACATTCTTTGGAGGAAGATCAAGCGATAGAAAAGGATTTATCCCCAGAACGGGCTCCTGCAATTATTACTCCAGATATCATTCTGACTAAAAAAGAAGAAAAAGTTGTACATACTTTAACTGATGATGAGGTTGAGGTTCCAGAAATGAATCTAATTGCAACAACAGATATTTTAAAGAATATTGATGTGGTTTATGAAGAAGTTATCGCTAATGTAGCCGAGACTGAATTTATAATTAATGAAGTCATAACAGAGGAAACAATTGATGTTGATACAAAAGAAGAACAAACAATTCTATCTTTTGATATGCCACTATCTGCACCTGATAAAGTTATTGAAGAACCTTCAATTGAAGAAACAATGACATTTAAATTGGATGATAATATTAATGATATTGAAGTTAATGATTATGTTGAGCTTATTCCGGTAACCGAAGCTAATGAAAGAGGAGAAACTAGATATGCACTAGAAGATTACACTATTTCAGATGCTGCAATTAATAAAAAGGATCAAAAACAAGACCTTGAACAAGAGATAGATCAAGAAGTTATATTTGAGAAGAAGGTCGTTGAAAAGGAAACTGTTCAAGAATCTGAAATGGAAGAATTAGATCCAATGAATAGTCCAATTTCTGATTTGTTGAAAGAACGTGCTAATGAGAGACGTCAGAAAATGAAGGAGTTCAATTATAAATTCAATACGGCAAAAATTGATGATATTGAAAAGGAACCTGCATATAAAAGACAAGGTGTAGATCTTACAGATGTACAACACTCTTCTGAAAATAATACATCAAGAATGTCTGTAGGTCTGGACGATAATGATGATATTCAATTACGAAGTAATAATTCATTTTTACACGATAATGTAGATTAAGAACAAGTTATATTTCAGTATCCAACCCGATTAATTTCCCTCAAATTTTTCGGGTTTTCTTTATATAAAATTCAAATGAAACGAGATAACTTTTAGTATATTCGCAATAATAATTAAATTAAGTTTATGAGTTTACAAGACGGTATTATGGCGGCTATGAAAACAGCTATGAAAGCTAAGGATCAATCTGCCTTAACTGCTTTAAGAGCTGTAAAGTCAGCTATTTTATTAGCAAAGACTGAAAGCGGTGCTATAGAGGAGTTAACCGAAGAGCAGGAGTTAAAGATTCTTCAAAAACAAGTAAAACAACGAAAAGACAGTGCAGCAATATTTTTGGAGCAAGGACGTGAAGATTTGGCAAAACCAGAATTGATTGAAGCAGAAGTAATAGGTCAGTTTTTGCCAGAAGCATTGAGTGATGAAGCGATTGAAGCTGTAGTGATTAAGACCATAGAAAGTCTTGGTGCGAGTGGAATGAAGGATATGGGTAAAGTCATGGGTATGGTTAGTAAGGAAATTGGTGGTCAAGCAGATGGTAAAACGATTTCTACTATTGTAAAGCAAAAATTATTATAATAAAATAAATGGCCACGTAGCTCAGCTGAATAGAGCACTGGATTTCGGCTCCAGCGGTCGGGGGTTTGAATCCCTCCGTGGTCACGAATAAATAAAAAACCTGAATTATAGAATCAAGCTTGTTTGAATTCTATAATTCAGGTTTTTTATTTTCAAAGCGGAGCATTGAGGGAAAAACGAAAGCAGTGAGTTAATCCAGAAAAGAATGATGAGATGTTAATTTTGTTTGAATTCTATAATTCAGGTTTTTTATTTTCAAAGCGGAGCATTGAGGGAAAAACGAAAGTAGTGAGTTAATCCAGAAAAGAATGATGAGATATTAATTTTGTTTGAATTCTATAATTCAGGTTTTTTATTTTCAAAGCGGAACATTGAGGGAAAAACGAGTATAGTGAGTTAATCCAGAAAATAAAAATGTGATATGAATCTTGCTTAAATTCTGTAATTTAGATTTTTTATTTTCAAAAGCGGAGCTATGAATAGAAAAACGAGAGCTACGCCTTAATCTAGAAAATAAATATGAGATAATAATGGTGGTTTGGCTTTTGGTTAAAGCCAACAAATAAAATTAAAAAGATGAAAAAAGTAGTAACTTTCGGGGAGATTATGTTACGATTAGCTCCTACAGGATATTTAAGGTTTTCTCAATCAACAAGTTTTGATGTGATTTATGGTGGTGGAGAATCTAATGTAGCAGTATCACTTGCTAACTATGGTGTACCTGTAGATTTTGTAACGCGTCTTCCAAATAACGATATTGGTCAATGTGCTATGATGGAAATGCGTAAACGAGGCGTTGGAGTTGATAAGATTGTTTATGGAGGAGAACGATTAGGGATTTACTTTTTAGAAACTGGAGCGGTATCAAGAGGGAGTAAAGTAGTGTATGATAGAGGGCACTCTGCTATGAGTAGTATTGAGCCAGGAATGATTGATTGGGACGTTGTTTTTGATAACGTGGCTTGGTTTCATTGGACAGGAATTACACCCGCGATTTCTCAAGGAGCTGCAGATGCATGTTTAGAGGCTCTCAAAATTGCGAGTACTAAGGGCATTACTATTTCTACTGACCTAAACTATAGAGCTAAACTTTGGGAGTATTGTGATACTGCTAAACGAGAAGAAATAATGACTGAATTGACCTCTTACTGTGACATAGTATTGGGAAATGAAGAAGATGCAGAAATGCATTTTGGGATCAAACCAGAAGGTATTAGTGTGCAAACTGAAGGCCATAATGTAAAGGCAGAAGCTTTTTTATCTGTTTGCCAACAGATGATGGAAAAGTTCCCTAGAGCAAAAAAAGTAATTACGACGCTTAGAGGGTCTATCTCTGCTTCCCATAATTCATGGGCAGGAGTTTTATATGATGGAGACACTATGTATGAATCTCCACAATATCAAATTACCGATATTGTAGACCGTGTTGGAGGCGGTGATTCCTTTATGGGAGGATTGATATATGGATTGTTAAAATATCCAGATGATGATCAAAATGCATTAAACTTTGCTGTAGCTGCCTCATGTTTAAAACACACAATAAAAGGAGATGCTAACTTAGTGACCATATTTGAAGTAGAAAAATTAATGGGGGGAGATGCCTCTGGTAGAGTCGCAAGATAAAAACAAATACAATGGCAAAATATTCAAGATTACAAGTGGTTCAAAATATGATAGATACAGGCCTTGTTCCTTTGTTTTATCATGACGATATTGAAGTAAGTAAAAAAGTATTGAAAGCATGTTATGATGGAGGCGCACGATTGTTGGAATTTACAAATCGAGGTGATTTCGCTCATGAAGTGTTTGGTGAGCTCAATAAATATGCACTTAATGAACTACCCGGAATGATGTTAGGAGTAGGATCTGTCACTGATGCAGGTGTGGCATCACTCTATATGCAATTGGGAGCCAATTTTGTAGTAACACCAGTGCTTAGAGAAGATATTGCAATAGTATGTAACAGAAAAAAAATATTATGGTCACCGGGATGCGGTTCGTTAACTGAAATTACACGAGCAGAAGAACTTGGCTGTGAGATTGTAAAGTTATTTCCTGGAGGCATTTATGGCCCCAACTTTGTGAAAAGTATTAAAGGGCCACAGCCGTGGACCATGATTATGCCTACTGGAGGTGTGTCACCAAATCAAGAGAGCTTAGAGAGCTGGTTTAAAGCTGGTGTTACCTGTGTAGGGATGGGATCGAAACTTATTACTAAAGACCACCAAGGAAACTTTGATTATAAGAAGATAAATAATGTCGTTCGCAATGCTCTTGCAATAATTCAGGCAGTTAAGTAATTTAAATTTTGAGTAAATATTGTACATGTGGGCAAAACAATAGCACTCCATTAACCTTCAAACATGATAGTATAATTGAGATGTAATTGTTGCGCTTATTAGAGTGATTTGAATCTATTTTTTCAGTATCATCTCAGGGGTTGTCACGGTTCTAAATCCCAAATGTTCCAGTGAAGAATCCATACTTGACCCCATTCGTGATGAAACCCTGTAACTTGCACAATAAGAGGCACTACATAGAAAGGACCCACCCTTCATTACTTTCTCTTTGATATAAGGATTATTTGGATTGTACGCCTTAGTGGCCCCTGTTGGATTTATTAAGGGTGTGTTTAATTGACTAACTTCACTATAATAGTTTGTATTATACCAGTCACTTGTCCATTCCCATACATTACCAGCCATATCATAAAGTCCAAAATCATTTGCAGAGTATGATTTTACAGGAGCACTTCTTTCATAGCCATCTATTTTGGTATTATCCACAGGAAACTCACCTTCCCAGCTATTCGCACTTCTTGATAATTGTGCAATATCATCTCCCCAAAAATATATAGAACTATTTTTGTTTCCACGGGCTGCAAACTCCCATTCGGCCTCTGTTGGTAGACGTCGTCCTGCCCATATACAATACGCTTGAGTATCTTCATAAGAAACATGAACCACAGGATATTGGTCTTTGCCCTCAATATTACTTTCTGGACCATTTGGGTGTTTCCAATCAGCTCCAATACTCCATAGCCACCATTGTGAAAAATCAAATAAATTGGGTACTGATGTTTTTGTTTTTTTAAAGCGCAATGAACCTGGTTGTAAAATAGAATCATGTGGCTTGGGAGTGCCTTCTGGGAGCTGTTTTTTCATATCCTCCCAATCAATTTCTCGTTCGGCGGTTGTAATATATCCAGTGTCTTCAATAAACTTCGAAAATTGAGCATTGGTTACTTCTGTGATATCCATATAAAAACCATCCACAGTTACTACATGACTTGGCTTTTCATGCATCATTGCAATGTTATCCTGAGGCACTGCTCCTTGTTTAAAATCACCGCCAGGAATCCAAACCATGCCTTCAGGAATATTAGTAGGCACATTTTTATTGACAATTAGGTTCCTTTCTTTACAAGAAAAAAGAATTAACAAACATAGAATTGGAATGAGTCTTACAATTTTCATAGATTATTTTGAGCTTTGTTGTTTACAAATTTATGTATAATATTACTTATGTATTTGTTTTTTGTAACGTATTTGGGGTCTTTCTTTTCAAATCCTTGTGCTAAGGATTTGTTGATTAGAAACAATAATCCTTTTAAGATATAGTTAGATACGAGACTCTCACTTTTCTTTTTTGTATCTTTCATACTTCAATCTAATAGCCTCATAATTTTGATTTGCCTGTAGACCTATGGAAATGACTTTACCTATAATTCCCATTGCCCAATACTCAGATGGAAGTAAATTGATTCTTGGTATTTTCTTAACAGCGTTAGGAGGTATGATTCTTTATTATGCCTTTAAAATGTTTGAAATTGGTTATGTCATACGAAATAAAAAACCGTTTTACAACCATTTTTATTTAAGACTCAAAACACTTAATCTCTCTCAGCTTTCCATTTTAAAACAGCAATTTTCATTTTATAATGAACTCCCCATCAAGCAACAACGGTATTTTGAACATCGTGTGGCAGCATTTATTGCTGATAAAACATTTATTGGTAGAGAAAAATTGAAAGTTACCGACGAAATTATGGTTTTAATTTCGGCTACAGCAGTAATGTTGACTTTTGGTTTTAGAGATTTTTATATTGGTCTTATTGACAAAATATTTATATATCCAGATGCATTCTTTTCAAAAGTAAATCAAGAATACCATAAAGGTGAATTTAATCCGAAATTGAAAGCTTTAGTGTTGTCTTGGGAAGATTTTAAACAGGGATATGCAATTGGTGATGATAATCTAAACCTTGGGGTTCATGAGTTTGCACATGCAATTCATTTAAATAGTATTAAGGAAAGGGATGTTAGTTCTATTATTTTTAGAGATTCATTTAGAGAACTTACTGAAATGCTAGCTAATGATGAATCATTACGAAAGACTTTGATTGCCTCAAAATATTTTAGAGTATATGCCTATACAAATCAATTTGAATTCTTAGCGGTTTTAGTTGAGTATTTTATGGAAACTCCGAAAGAGTTCAACACGAAATTTCCTAAAGTCTATAATAAAGTTAAGCAAATGCTGAATTTTAATTTCCCTGGGTATTAAATTCACCCTTTATGAAAGATTAGATTCCCAAACTCCATCCCAACGAAACTTTAATTAGGTTTTTAATAGGAAGCGTTGTTATAGTCTATCCCCAAAGTGCCAAGTAAAGTAAGAAACAGAATAAGTGCCGGTGTCAGTATAATTTTGAGAAGCCGTTTTAAGGATGATATGAAATTATTATGCTTTATGGCTCTAAACATAAAAAAGTGCTTCGCAAATAATTGTTAAGCACTTAATGAAGTGGTCTAAATGTTTATATTGTTTAATTGAGTAATGCATCCATTTTTTTCTCTTAATATTGATTCTGGAAGAACACCATTCACAAATTCTACTATTTCAGATCCTTTCATAAAGAATAAAGTCGGTCTGTTTAACATACGGGCATTTTTTTATATTAAACAAGTAATGGGGGATAAACTATTAACCTCTTGATAATGTAGCTTTATTACTGGGGTCTTCAATGGATAAAAGACAACCTAATTAAGAGACGCCTTGTCTCTAAGGGGATAGGTTATAATTAATTATTAACTAGCAACGCCTATTAAAATCCTAATTGTCGCATTACGGTTAATCGGTCAAAGATTTGTGTATGTCCGCTAATTAATCCATCAGTAAAATGATAAATCGTGATGCCATTGGTTTTAATGGTTTTTTTTGTTGGAGGAAGGTCACCGATGTAGCCTAGGTTGGTTCCCGTTAAGATCCAAGTGATAGCCACATGGTTGTCATCAGGAATTGCTGAGATAATCTCGAAGTGCATGTCTGGAAACGAATTGAATGAGAAATTCAACCGTTCTTTAAAATTGGTATGTGATAAAGTTTTGCCTTCCCAGGGATCGGTGTTATCTAAATGAATTTTATACTCTGGGTGGACATATGTTTCTACTTTGTCAAATTGTTTGTCATTCCAAATGTCCTTCATAAAGGCTCTTAAAAAGGTTTCTTTATTCATTGTCTTTTTGATTGATGTGCATGACTTATCGATTTTCTTTGATGGGATTATGCATAAATACATAAGCAAAACCTACTGCAAAAGCAGCATATATCACGGTTAATGAAATGATTATTTCTGAATGGATGTCTATACTGGACGCTATTTTTATCAAAGCAATGGTTCCAACACCAAAATGCATAAGGTTTCCTAAGGCAAGAGGTCGGTTATAAATACCTCCAATAAGTGAGCCTTTTGCCATCCAGTTCATTATGGCAAACCCTAGATAGAGGGCTGAAAGTAGTTGTAAAAATAGCATACTACTATTATTGGCTTGAGCATTTAATATGCTATCTATTTCTTGAGGTAAAAAAGAGAGTGAAAGTCCAATAGCGCCAGTAAAAATGGCACTTGGGATCATGAGTAATTTTGTGTTCATCCTACTGATTTAAGTTTTTATTGTAAAGGTAGTCGTGAGTCCTACCGAAAAATTACGGGGTAGTTTAGCAACCCCAAAAATGGCTCGGGAGTGAGCACCTAGTTCTCCTAAAATTTTAGTAAATATTTGAGATGCTCCATCTACAACCTTCGGGGCATCATCCCATTGTGCATCCGACTGATAATAGGCATCAATATGATTGAGCCCTATAATTTTTTCAAAACCTACTTTATCATGGATTTGTGCGAGAACATTTAAGGCACAAAGTTCCATGGCCTTAACCCCGTCATTGGTACTAATTTCGTTCCCGAGTTGTCCTTGATAAACATAAGCCTCATTTTGAATTGGAAATTGTATGGAGACATAGGCAATGTTGGCTCTAATATTTACAGAGGCATACGATCCTCCAGGTTTAGATACATCAGGGAGAGCGATGCCTAGAGTTTTTATGTTTTCTAAAATACTCATTTAATATTTCCCATATTTTCGAATGATAGCCACCTTGCCTTGATCTAATTCTAATACCTCCAAATTATTGCGTACAATCTCTTTTTCTTTGCCTGTTTTTTCATCTAAATAAGTCATTACGGCTTGGTATTTAAGAACTACAACGTCATTGCCATAAGTGACTTCAATTAGTTTAGCAAGATAAGAGGTATTGGCACCTAACCAGCGGGGCATTCCTTTTCTAATGACTTCTTTACCGTTAGGTTCCCGAGT
>Ga0209395_1001497_pt1 | contig 32480 bp, 23 predicted proteins | sample GOMGulsemesocosm_3_FD_184635 | JGI IMG/M metagenome (GOLD analysis project Ga0209395, IMG submission 184635) | Methane-oxidizing microbial communities from mesocosms in the Gulf of Mexico - GOM9D Gulf of Mexico (SPAdes) (version 2) | ecosystem: Environmental > Aquatic > Marine > Cold seeps... | reverse complement strand
GCTGTACCCTTTTATTTTGCGAGTTTTTTTAGAAAACTGGCTGAACTCTAACTGTACATCAAAAGGGGTTAGTAGTGAGAGCATGTACACGACCTATAAAGTTAAATGCTACTATAGTAGCTAATATTTTTGTTTAGTTTAGTTTATTGCTATAATAATAGCAATATTGGGTGTTTTGATTACAGCCAAACTGTAACACTCAAAATTTATCCAATCCGTATCATTTAACTTCAGTTGCGCGTTTAAGTATCACAGTTACAGTCTTGTTTAAGAACTTAAATGAGGCAGAAATATGAAGTTAGGCTATATACGCGTATCAACGATTGAACAAAACACAGCACGTCAATTAGATGGGCTTGAACTCGATAAAGTATTTGAAGATAAATGCTCAGGATCTAATTCAGAGCGTCCAGCGTTAAATCAACTAAAAGATTACGCAAGAGAAGGGGATACGATACTTGTTCTCGATATTAGTAGACTTGCTCGCAATATTTCAGATCTTATCGAATTGATTAAATTTTTTAATAACAAGCTCGTGACTATCCACTTTTTTAAAGAAAACTTGATTTTTAGCCATGATACTTCAAACCCGATCAATAACTTAATGTTGACACTTCTCGGCGCAGTTTATCAGTTTGAAAGAGAAATGATTTTGGAAAGACAAAAAGAGGGAATAGCTAAAGCAAAAGAACAGGGCAAATACAAAGGTAAGCCAAATACCATAAATCGCGAAACAGTTTGGGAACTCTTAGATAAAGGGCTATCAATTCGGAAAGTTGCTAAAGAGCTAAATATTAGTCCGGTTTCAGTGCAAAAAATAAAGTTTGAAGAACGAAAATAGACTTCATCAATTATCTAGATTTAATTATTACAATAAAACACACCTTATTAACCCCCCAAAAAAACTGGCTAACTACAGGTCTAAGTTTTTCAATCTAGGCATACTATTTAGGCAACTTATCTGAGCTTTCTCGCGAAATAGTGAGTAGTAAAGCTTATCTATAAATATTGATGGGGAAAAACATGAGTAAACTTATTGAAGAGGCTAATGAGGAATTAGCAAACATAAAACATTTTAAAGATTTTTTAATTGCTCTAGGGAAGGAATATATTACTGAGTATTTAATTGCTTGGAAAGCGATTAACTCTCAAGAAAGAGATAAGCTTAATAACAATGAGGAATGTGAACTGAGCTATTACTTCCCTGTTTGTACCATTAAAAACAAATATGATAATACGAATTTTCAATGGCTTGTTAAAAAAAATCCAAAGTTTGCCGTAACATCATTAAAAAATGATCGTCATAAGTATAAGCTTTCAGAAACACTTAAAGACAGATTTTCATATAGTGAAAAGTACTTTACTAAAAGTAATAGTTGGGACTATTCTCTTATAAAATCTTTTGAAGTAAAAATAGCTCCAATTCGTAAAATATTATCAAAACTGCAAAAATTAATAGTTACTCTTGATCAAATAACTTCTGTTGGTAGCCTTGGACTAACTACAAAACATTACTCAGTTAATATTAGTGTTAACTTTCGTTATGAGTATATTGACGAACTAATTCCATTTCTATTTAACTGTAAGGGTTTTGTTCAGTCTATCTATAACCAAAATAAGAATTTGAACATAGCATTTGCTGAAACAATATTACCGTTTGATATTGTTGTTAAAACGAATTTATCAGCTGGTGAAGGAGAAGTGCATTTAGTTGTTCCTGAACAACTGTTTAAGGGTTTAGAAAAGTTTGTTGAAAATGGTAACGCAGAAGAGTTTTTTATCAATTGGATAAATAGAGATATTGAAGAAGAAGTAGAAGATATTTATCAATCTCATATGCATTCTTATTTCGAGGATCCATTAAAGGACATCGTGTATAAAGAATTGATTCAAAAGCATCCTATTTTGGAAGGTATACTATCAAATGGGTAATTTATGTAATATAGACTACGGTGTACCAGCCGTTGACCGTTCAACTATTCTAGAATCAAATAAAGAGCTAGTAATAAGAATTCTTACTATTGTTGACCCGCTAACTTCAAAACTTGATGAAAACTTTAAAATAAGCTCAAGGACTTTAGCTTACGATATGATTAAAAAACTAGCAGGTCTAGTCCATTTACTCCCTGCAAGCCAATATTACCATCATGCCTACGCGGGAGGGTTATTTATACACAGTCTTGAGGTTACTATTATTGCTTTAGAAAAGGGAATTAAAGAAAGTTTTGATGAAGAAGAACTCTTCATTTTATTTGTGATGGCTTTGATTCATGACATAGGTAAATTGTATTGTGATATTTCGGTAAAATCGAACAATGGGTGTCAGTGGCTCCCTGAAATAGAAACAATTTCAGCTTGGTTAAAAAGAGAGTCAGTAGAACGCTATGAGTTTTTTCACCAAATGAATCGAAATAAAAATGTTCACAAAATTCATATAAATCGACTTAGTAAGTATGTAATCTCTTTAGATGTTTTTGAACTTATTGAGAAATTCGATAAGAAAATAGCAGCTACTTTTTGTGAAAATATCAAAGGAAAGTTTTATGGGAAAAATCCTTATCACAAGATTATTCTAGATGCCGATAGTCTCTCTACTATAAACAGTTTCACTAAAGATATTCAAAATAAAGTATCTGAGCATGTTTGTAGTTTACCATTATTGTATACCAAGCTTTTGCTAACATATATTTTAAATGTTGAGGTAGTAAAAAGTGGAGATGTAATTATTGAAAACAGCAAAGTTCTATTGGAATACAATGCGTTTATGAACTTTGTGTTTGGTGAACTTAAACACAACAATATCCTTTACCCATATAATTACAAGCAGTTATTAGAAGAATTAATTGAATATCAGTTTATTGAAAAAAAAATTGAAAAATGTGTACGTTATGAAGTGAAGAACAATGAAGTTCATAGTTCCCCTACTGGTACTCATATAAATATGATATCCAAACCTATATATTTTGAAATATGTTTTAGATATGGAAAGTAAAATGAATGTATATGAGACAGGATTTGTAATAGAGCTCGCGCTCTTGCCTATATAACGAAAGTTCTTTAAACGGAATTTGAGTTAAGTCATAAATTGATTCAAGGCTGCTTTCCCATGCCTTATTGGCATAGTCAATTTTTGAATGTTGCCTTTCAGCAAACTAAATTACTTTTATTACTGACCCCTCAGATTATCCAGAATTTACTATGTAACGTTCTCGGATAAATAAACCCACAAATATCCCTAATATCATCCCAGAAACGGCAACTATTCCTCCCGGTGAAAATGTAGGTAATGCGAGAAGTAGTTGAGAGTCATTTCCTCCTAACGCTAAGGATGCTCCAATTCCCATAAATGTTCCGGCCATTAGATGTAATAACCATTGCTGCCAATTTGATTTTATCACTTCAAATTTCTTCGTATGCCAAGCCGCGGAAAACATACCTGTAAGTAATGCTAAAAAAATAAAATAGCTTTCCTTAGGTGGCCATAAAGTATTATCAGAACTTGCTAAAGCATGACTAACTTTATGAAGTAGGCCACTTGGCGGCCATTTAGGATCAAAGAGAAACACAAATCCTGCAATCAACCCAATAGACATCATAGTTAACCATAACTTTCTTCTTTTTTTATCACCGATAAAAGACCAAAAAAGTAACGCTATTGATAAAGAAATCAACACTATTATTGTAATATCTGAAGACATTACTAACTTATGATGATTAGTTGAGGGGGTCCAAACGGCTAAAATAGTCCAACCAATTAACCAGCCAGTAATAGTAAATATCATCTTTGAATCACCACGCGATAATTTACTTAAAGTAGAAACCCCACAACCTTGATTAAATGCAGTTCCAAAACCAAAAAGGGTGCCACCAATTACAAACCAAACATTAAAATCATATGCTATGAATTTTGAAGGAATACCAGAATAAGAAGAGTAAAGGGTAGATACCCAAGCAAAGACACCACTAAACAATATAGCGAGCAAAAACTCTGGCTTACCTTTACGCCATTCATTAACTCCTCGTACCATACAAAGGCCAATTGATTGTGCTAAGTAACCCAAAAGCAAAACTAAACCCAATGTAATAATAAGCACTGATATTCTCACCTTTATTTGGATAACATAAAACTATTATGGACCATGTTTAATCATAAATATCTCGACGGAATAAAACTTATTTTGATTTCAAAAGTTATTAGTTTGTCGAAAAATGATTCGTTTTCGGTAAAGTCTTTGTTTTTTTTACATATTTAGCTATTAATGTATTGACATTTTGTAACAGTCATAGCACTTTAAGTGATACATAATGGAAGTGATATTTTGTCAATGCAAGGCTGCAACATGTTTGAAACCAATTCTCAGTTAATACAATTTTCTCTGAAGTGCATCTCTTCATTTTATCATTACAAAAAACTAACTTTGGTGGATAAATAATGCAAAAATCCCTAGGTTTACGTGATGTACTCTCAGTACTTTCAAAATCTTCGCCATATGCAGTTTCAACCGATCGAATTGAAACCGTTTCTTTAGGCTTAGATGAGATAAAGAAATATCTATATATCAAAACTGATATTGAACATGACTTCTACAAAGAGCTTTCAAGCCTTTCTTCCGGCGTACGTAAAATAATATTCTTATGTGGAAGTAGCGGTGACGGTAAATCTGAAATATTAACTAAGTATTGTAACGAATTCTCTAACCGCGTAGATTTTCATCTTGATGCTACCCACAGTTTCAAGCCCAATGATTCAGCAATACAAACACTTGATAAGGTATTTCAAGCTTTTAACCAAGCCAAAAAGCCATTAGTGGTTGGCATTAATATAGGTATGTTAGGTAACTATGCTAACGAAGGCGGAGATCAAGAAGTAGTTGATTCAATTAAGTCCTTTCTAGACGGAGGGATGTATCCTGATAACCACTCGTATATCAATTTTGAAGACTATCCTAAATTCTCATTAGGGGAAGAAGGGCATTCATCTCTATTTGCCAAACAGCTTTTACAACGTATTACCGCGAAAGATAACAACCTTATCAGGCAATATTTTGATAAAGAATTAATAGCAACCCAGCCAGACAAAATACTCTGTGCGAATTATGCTTTGTTGAGTATTGATGAAGTGCAAGACGTAGTTATAGATTTATTATTTAAAGCACGTTTAATTAAAGATCAGTTTCTAACCGCTAGGGCCTTATTAGATTTTGTTTTTCATCTTATTGCGGGACCTAACTTTCTTCAAAATAACTTATTTGACCACTGTGATAATGAATTAGTGAGCAAAATAAGCGAATTCGATCCGTCAAATATTAGATCAAAATTAATTGATGACTTCGTTTTATCGCGTAGCTTGAACCTTCCAGATACAAGCTTTTCTCAATTTAAATCAGATATAAAAGACCTAGGCATTAGAACAGAGCAAACGCCTCAAAGTTATTTAAGATTGTTTTACCTATTGAGAAATACAGGCTTCTCTAATGATTACCATACAAAATTCAAAGTCGACTTCAATGAAGAGTTAATCAATAATTATTCAACGATTTGGCACCTGCATAGTATGTACGATGGCACTTCAGATAAAAGAAGTAAGATTAAAGCATTTTATAAAGACTTAGCCATTGCTGCAATCCATAAATACAACAATAGAAATGCACCTAACTTAAATAAAGGTGAGTTTTTTATCTGTGAAAGAAATGGCTATCAATTAGCTGCACATATAGATTTGAAAGTAGATATTAAATCAATTGAAAGCTATGCCGAACCACATTTAATAACGGTTTCCCAATTTAATATGTTTTTCAAAATAGGTAATGAAACTGAAGGCAAAGGCATACCCGCTAATATTAACTTATTAAGCCTTATGCAGCGTATTGTTGATGGCTATAGACCTAATAAACACGACAAAAATACAGTGGTAATTCTTGACGAAATAGTTGAAATGATTACTAACGTAGCCTGCCAATCAAACACTTTATACATAATGAATAAAAATCAAAGATTTCAAATAACCAATGTCGATAATGAAGATTATGAAGTGAGTGGTTTATAACATGGCTATACGACCGGATTTACCCCAAAACGTAGAAAGTGTAAGTAACAAAAACATATTAAATAGCTTCTTTCCTGTACGAACTAAAGATGGCACTGGTGCATTTGACTGGGATGCTGTACTTGGCCATGTAGTAAAGACCTCATATCGAAAAAATATTGGTAAAGGAGGTCTCGAAGAATTTAAAAAACTCTGTGAGGAGCGATTCCTCGGCAAATTAGACGAAGAAGAATTTTGGCCTATAATCGAAAAAATGTACTTTGAAGGTGAAGATCTCTTTGATATAGCCCCAGAATTTTTATTATTTAAAACACAGAAAACTCAAGGTAGTTCGCCTAATGAAAGATTAGGTATGATGTTTTCTGGGCTGTTACAAAACTTCTTTTTCTCAGATAAACCAGAGATGAAGTTAAACTTTATAGAGCAAGAAATATACGATGGTTTTAACAGTTTTTTATTATCAGGTAAAGCAAAGAATACGGTAGTTAAAACAGCTAATGAATCAGCATATTTGCCTTTTATTGCGGAAAACTTTCAGAAAGACCTCGCTTTTCTAGGTAAACATCCAAAATATTTTTTGTCTGTATTTAAAGACTTTTTAAAGCTTTATACTTTCTTATATACATCCCAATTGGCCTTAAACCTGAAAGAGTGGAAGTCCGGCACACCAGAGCCTAAAGAATTATATTTTATTCTAGATAATGAAAAAGCGAGTGATGAAAGAACGCTAGTAAAAGAGTGTGGCCATAAACCTATGGCCAGTGCTTTTTGGTGTTTATTTCCTTATCTGTCAATGAATGAAAGCTTACAAGACCCTAAAGGTAAAAAGTTAGCCATTTGGGAGATTGCCAATTACGTATCAACAAGTACTCATTGGGGACCAAGACTAAAAGAATACGCCCAAGCTTTTAAAGAACAAAGACACTTAACACGAATGCTTTCCACTACAGACGATCCATTATCAGGGTTGCAAGATTTATTAAATTTATCCGTTGATCAATTTGCGCGTTCAGAAACCCGTCACGACATTAATACTAAATACACAAGAACGATTGAAACTGAACTATGTTCGCACTTCGTCCAAAGTAGGGGGCGTGCGGGTCGGGTATTAGTATTTAATCAAGATTACTTAGTATTACTCACTAACTTGGCAATAGGGGATCTTGATCGCTTAAGGTTTAACGAATTAATAAAAGCCTTTGAATCGAGAGGGGTCTTTTTTGATAAACAAAGTCAAAAAGTCCTTATCGAATTTTATGAACGTATTGGGAACGTAGAAAGAATGAGTGACTCAGGAGACGCAGTTTATGTTATTAAAACCATTTGAGACCTTCTTAACTGAGCACTTTTTAAAAGAAAGTGAACATACTCTTCAAGCAGGATATAGGTACCAGTTTCAATCACCAGATAATGCTAACAGTAAAAAACTTCACCAATCGTTCATTACGCTTTCATCAGAAAGCATAAATGTACAATCGATTGAATTACCTATTGTGAAATTAGGCGATAAAAATTTAATCCCCGTTTTGCATAATGAGCATGGTGAAGGCTTTTCAGAAAATTTCATCTCACATTTAAGAGATGAAGTTGCAGGTCAACAAGGGCAGCTTAAAAATAGTGCATTATTAATTATTCATAACAGTATGCTCGACACGTTAATTAATTCTGCTGAAGATGTTGCTGAAATTGATGGGATCTGGAATCCATTAACGATTAAAGAATCAATGAAATCGTTAATAAACTATCACGATAACTCTCACCAAGTATCTGAATGTCTGTTAGAGCATCGTTTTAATCAAATCCTTGATGATGGTGCAACCATGTTTGGCTTTGTAGAGTTATATAAAGCTTTACTCGATGGTGACTTACAATTTATTGAGCTTGGGTTATTAAATGATCCCGCAATATTAAAGTGGGATGGTAAACAAGAACAAATCAATGAACGTTTAGATAAAAATAAAAACCTATTTGAAAAATTAGACCGAATCACGCATCACTTTCCCAATCAGTTAGAAGAAAAACTCGCTGAAATTAATCTTAGTGAAAAGTTTGTTAATAAAAACTTTGGTGGTGAAAACCCTGATAGCTGGAAAACAGAGCTAGATTTAAGTGCGTTGTTTCAAGAACAAAAAAGTAACCTAGCCAACTTGTTAGAGCTTGAGAAAGAATCGACTGAACAAGGCGAGTTAATTTCTAAAAACAAAGCTGAAACGAAAGCAGGTAAAAGAGATCGTCATATCCTTTTATTACTGGAACCAGAACAATCGTTATTTTCAATCGAGTTTACATTTGTAGGCGGTAGAATTGACAAAAAACAATGTACTATTCAGCACAATAAAACAGATGCAATCACAATAGCGAACCCTGACAATACCGGTGGTAAAAGAAGCCGTGTAGCAGTAACGTCTGAATATGCTAACCAGCCTATGTATTTTACGTTTAATTTAAAACGTGAAAAAACATCTGAATGTTATAAGTTCAGGGTATTAGTACTCAAAAAAGATGAGTTTCACCTTGAGTCATTTCGACATAACTTCCTCGTTGAACCTAATAAAAATAGGCTAACACTTCAAACAGAAGATAATAATTTCATGATTGCTGAGCATGGCCCTAAAGCCGTTGTTGATGAAATCGGTCAGGTATTTGAAAAAGATAATATTGGTGAAATTGACTTTGAGCAGCTAGCTAATGAATCAGACCGTTTTCACTTTAAGGTAAAAAGTGAAAAATCAGAGCTAACATTTAATGTTGAAGGCGCTATTGCGACAGGATCTATTACATTACCATTATTGCTAGACCAAGATCGTTTTGTCAGGTTATATCAAGATGACTACTTTGGTACTTACAACCAAAGTAAAGACAAGGTTGTACTTGATAATAAAGAGATAGCGCCAAAAGGCCGAAAACTCACATTACTCCGTTGGGAATGTGGGCTACTTAATTCAAAAATACTCACTCGAAAAAATGACGAAGCAGCCAACATTTATCTTGATAATATTGAAGCTGATTACCCAGATTTACACAATGCCTATGCCGATTTGTTTGATTATTTTACATCTTTAAAATCATTACCAAGTATTAATGGTTGGGGTGAAAAGTTAAGGGGCATAGTCACTCATTTAATCACTGTGTATTTAGCTGAAGTAGAAGCTATAAATTACGATGTATTATTGACTCAATCACAAAAACGATTAGTGAATATTGGTTTTGCTACCTTTGATGATGAAGAGTATTTAACGCCATTTCATCCGTTAAACTTAGCGTATTATTTGAACTTAGTTAATCACATTACTAGTGACAGTGCAGATAGTTTTAAAACACTACCACCGGTAACCATTGACAGATTAAATGCCCAAGGTTTATTGCCATTTGTATACCACCCAACACATGAATTTTCTTATAACCAACTAGAAAAAGAAAATTGTATGTGGCTTAAGTTGGTTCCTCAGCAAGAAACTAGTTATAGCTATGTTCGAAAGCTTGTTAAAGAAAAGGTAACTGAATTTAAAGATGCATTTTCGGCACTATTCACCGCAGGTGATAAATCAACACTCATTATTAACTCAGTAAACAATCAAAAGAATACAGAATTGTTTTTAGGTCTAGTTGATTATGTTAAACGCCAAAAAGACAAAGTGTGCCAGATCCACGTTAATTTATATGACGACGAACTAGACTACACCGAATTTGATAAATTTGCCGAAACAGCAAGTTATGATGAAATAAAAGCACTATATGAGTTAAACAAAGGTTCAAGCAGAGAGATTGCCGACACCATCATAGATTTATTGCGTACTAGATTAACGTATAGCAAATTTCAAAACAGTAAAGTTGAAAAACAAACCTATGCTCACTTAAGCTTTTTTAGAAATAATAATAAAGTAGAGCCTGTAGACGTAAATGTTGAAGAAGAGCTAAGTGGTATAGTTTGTAATGGTTTATTAGCTGGCGAAGCCGCTGCAACCAAAGAAGAAAGCTATTTTACTAGCTTTGGCTTAAAAAATGTTGACGTTGATGAATTACCCCATTTAAGAATTGCCAAAAGGTTAGGTGGGTTAATTAAACCGTCTCGCAAGTCTAATGAACAATATAGCCGTTCAAAGTCGTTAGCCTTAGCTGTAAGTGATAATTTTAAATCATTGCTAGAACGCTCTTATAACAGCTCTACATGGACAACGATCATTGACCCTAAAGTCACTTTAGACTTCTTTAACAATGCTAATGACTTAGTATTGATTCATTATTCAGATAACTACACCAACTCAGTTAATTACGACGCTATAACAGTAAGTAAAGAAACCTCATTATACAAAAAAGTACTTGAACAAGATGAAGGTGGCATAACCGAAGAGTTTAATGCGTTTAATGGTGAGTGGTTGTTAAAAATGATCACCGCTAATGACAATGACCGAAAAGAGAAAAAAGGCATTATTGGCGCATATAAGTTTGTTAATTGCTTGTTGTCGCAATCAGACATTACCTGGATACCACTATCAGTTGCTGAAATGATTAGAGTGGCCGGTAATATCGGTTTAAAAATGACGGATAGTGATTTTTCTAGACATGTTCAAGGTTACAAGTCAGGACTCATTTCTGACGATGTACTGTTTGTCGGTTTTAAAGATCAACAAATGTACTTATTACCGCTTGAAGTCAAAGCAGGTATTAAACAAACCCACAATAAAGGTGTACAACAAGCCAAAGAACTAAAACGCTATTTAACTGAAGACATCTTAGGTCGACAAGATTTTTCAGGTGGTTTATATCGTGGTTTGTTTATTCGTCAAATACTAATGCAAGTTGATAAGTACAAGCTTTATAACTTGTATCAAGATGATTACTTTGATGACTTTATAACCAAGAGAGAATGGTGGTTACAAGGTGATTACACTATTGCTGAAATCAATAATTATCCTGAAGGTTTTTTAGTAGCACTAGTGGAGAATGATGCATTTGTTGAGGCTGAATTTACTGAAGTTGAAAATATTCTAAAAATTCAATTGCCGTTTAATTATCTTAAAAGCTTTATTTCTACACCATTGCAAAAATTGATGTATGAAGTTCGGCCTGAAAAGCTTTGTCATATTCCTAAAGAATATATTTTGATGCCAAATGCAGACGCTCAAGTAGTTGAATTAGTAGAAACTTTACCGTTGAAGTCGACTAGTCATGAAGACGTACTGGATAACTCCGCTTCTCCGAAATGTAAAGGCGGTGCAGATGTTGAAGCTGGTTATTCATCACAAAACATTAGCGAACAGCTATTGGCAAAAGAGAATATCATATCACTTCAACCTGCTGATATTTGTGAAGGTGACTGGGAAGATATCCTCGAATTTACTAATAAAAACAATCCTAAAGACGCCGTAGCGCAATTAGCAGCAATTAAATTTCAAATGAATAAATTTTATGCTGTACTTGATACTCAATTAGATGGTTATTATAAAGAAGTCGTAAAAATCAAAGAGAATGCTGATTGGTTGTACCCTGGAGATTATGAAAGTCAGCTTCAGTTTGTTCATGATGAAATTAGCAAAGTTAAAAGACCCAATACTATTTCTGGCACAAAGGACCTAAAATCAGCTAATACAGAAAGCTCAAGAATAGAGGCATTTAAACCAGAAAATATTGATGATTCCGATTGGGAAGAAATATTGTTATATGCCCATGAAGAACGCCAACGTAATAATAGTGATGAAACACAGACGGTAAAAAAACAAGTTAGTTTTTACAATGAAATTAAAGAACTTAGGCTGAAAGAGCCACACGAACAGTTAAATAAATTCGAATCAATAATTGCAGAAGCAGAAATTACTTACCCTAGTGATTACGAGAAACAATATCACTTCATTAAAATGCAGCTTGATAACAGGGTAACGGAAAGTCCAGAGCTATCCATCCCTACAGATATACCAAAAGATATAGCTGAAAATATAGTTAAAGCGGCACAAGAGGCTTATTTTGATGATAAAGAAATGTTTAATATTTTCATTGGTGAGCAAACCGAAGCCTTTTTAGCCATAGCTATGTTAAAGCCGACAGAGATGCTTGGCTGGGCCTGGGACGCATTATTAACGTACACAGAGCAAAAGTATATAGATGATTACTCAGGTCAGTTAACCGAAATTAAAAAGCACATTAGCGCATATAATGATATTGAAAAGATGCAGCTACCTGGTGCTAGGGAAAAACTTCACGAAACCAAGCAAGAAGCTAGAGAGTTACACCCTGGCGACTATTGCAATCAATTGAAGTTTATTCTAAAAGAATGGCAAAACCTTGAGGCTATTCACGAAGAAATGAAAGGGCAGCTGCAAGCTAAGTCCGAATTACTTGATCTAAATATTGATGGAATAAATACGAGTGATTTAAAAGCTATTAAACGTTTTTCTGAAGAAATATGTCCAGATGATTTTATTGGTCAAAAACTTGTTGTTAAAGACCAAGCTGCTTATTACCTAAAAGTTCATGAAATTGTTTTTGATGAACACCCTGAGCTCTTGCAAGAAGCCAAAGATGATGCTGATAAACTCTCCTCAGGGGATTATGAAACCCAATTTGACTACATTAATGAGCAATTGGAAAAATTTAAGCTAGAAGAGGCTATAGAGCAAACCACATCTGTAGTTAAACCTACAGATACTTTAAAAGTACTGATCGGACATAATGTACAAAACGAACAGCCTATATTGTGGGAGCCTACTAATACGGCCAAGTTCATGAATACCAACTCAGGTATTATCGGCACTATGGGCACAGGTAAAACGCAATGCACTAAATCCGTAGTTACTCAGCTTTATCGTAATCAGCATAATAATGTTGACGGCAAGCCTATTGGCATTCTTATTTTTGATTACAAATCAGATTATGTTGACGATAAATTTATTGCAGCAACCAATGCGAAGAAATTTAAACTCTTCAAGCTTCCATATAACCCTTTAAGCCTATTTGGTGATACACCCATGCTGCCAATTCATACGGCAGCAGGCTTTTCTGAAACAATGTCTAAAGCCTATGGCTTAGGTAAGAAGCAGCAACTTAAGCTAGAAAACCTCATTCTTGAAGCTTATGAGTTGGCGGGAATAAAACCTGAAGAACCATCAACATGGAAACGACCAGCACCAACAATTGAAAACATCTGGGACTTGTTTTTAGAGCAAGAAAAAGTAGAAGAAGATTCGCTATATGCAGCGTTATCGAAACTAGCTCGCTTTAAAATATTTGAAACTGACCCAGAAAAAATGATGAGTCTTTACGAGTTAATCGCTGGTATTACGGTTATAGAGCTTGCTGGTTATCCAGGGGAAGTACAAAACCTTATTGTTGCCTTAACACTGGATCTTTTTTATTCCCAAATGCAAAAGCAAGGTAAACCTGAAGTGCAAGGTGACTTTAGACAAGTATCTAAACTCATTTTAGTAGATGAAGCAGACAACTTTATGTCGCAGAACTTCAGCAGTCTTCGACGAATACTTAAAGAAGGTCGAGAGTATGGTGTAGGCGTAATATTATCAACACAAGATATTACCCATTTTAAAACCAGCGACAATGATTATTCGGCCTATATCTTAAGCTGGATTGTGCATCGTGTTGGCCAGATAAAAAATCAAGATATTAAATCCATTTTCAATAAAGACGATAAAGCTGATCAAGAACAATTAATGAAAACCATTAGAGGACTTGATAAGCATTATAGTCTTTATGTTGATGGCGATAAGAAAGTACAAAAAATTAAAGATAAAGCATTCTGGGAGTTATAAAATGGATAATTTAAATAAATTACTTTCAACAGGTGTTTATGTAATACCTAAAAACCAAAGAGGGTATAGCTGGTCAAATAAGGAGATTGATGATTTATTTATAGATATGGACTTGATGGGTGAAAAGTCACATTATTTAGGTACTATTATTGTAACTAAGCAAGAGCATTTTCAAACCGATGACGATCGAACACCAACTGTACGGTATACATTAGAAGATGGGCAGCAGCGCCTAACAACTTTGTTATTACTCATTAATGAAATAAAAATTAGACTAATTTCCATAGATGGTAAAAAAACGTCTGAATCAGAACTCCTTGAAAAGTTGATTATTTTCAAACAAGAAAATGTACGCTTAAGGATAGAGAATGAAAATAGTAATTTAAATGATTGCCTAAGTCATTTGGTTAGGGCCAACCCTTCATATTCACCCAAAGAAAGAACCCCTCCAATGCGCTTAATGGAAAAAGCCGTTGCTCACATAAAAGCTAAACTATCCAAGCTTGAAACGAGAGATGAGATACTTAATTTAAGGAATAAAGTTAATTCTCAGGTTCAAATTATTCAAGTTGATTTGGCTGATATGATGATTGATAGGTACTTAACTTTTGACGCAATTAACTCTAGGGGACTACCTTTAACCGAGTTTGAAAAAATCAAGAATTTTTGTATATTAGTTTCAGAAAGAAGACAGCTAAATGTAAAACCGGACGAGTTATGGTTCAAGGCTATAGAGAGCCTTGAGAAGTTTGAAGTTGGGACTCGAAATCATGAAAATGCTTTTATTGCTGAATTGTATTCAGTTTTTCATGGCGTGAATGTTGGAACTAATGATGTGCATAATCAATTCGTTAGTGAATATAGAATATTACTTGAAGGAAGTAATGGCGCAAAAGAATCTCGGTTAATTAGTTTCATAACCTATTGGGAAGCATACGCACATGCCTTTGGTTTTATTACCAGTAAGAAGAAATCTGCTCATTATGGGAAGTTATGCTCGATTTCATGTGGTAAATGGTTCGATGCTATTGATCACTTAGGGCTCCAAACAATAACGAAGAAATTACTCACTACGGCATTACTAACATCGTCTAATGAAACGGAATTTGAAAATGTTGTTAGGGCCTGTGAAATTTATACATTCAGAATGCATGCACTTGCGAAGTATCGAGTCGATAAGAATTCAGCAGCAATTCTTGAGTTTTCAAATCAAATTTTATTATCAACAAAAAGCTCTGATTGGATAATTACAAAGTTATCAATTTTAATGACCAAAGATGATTCTATAGATGATATTTTTGGGAAGTTACTAACAGGTGAATTAAATTACAAAAATTGGAATTATTTATATTACTTTCTGTATGAATATGAATTAAGTCTTACTGCCTCTAATGGCCGACCAATAGATTACACCAATAAAAAAGATAGTATTGAGCATATTTTACCGCAGTCACACCGAGATAATGACAAGTGGGAGAGTCACTGGGTAGACGGATTGAAAGCTGAAAAATATGTAAACCGAATTGGAAATTTAGTTCTTTCTTTAGGGAACTCCATATTAGGTCGAAAATTTATATCTAAAAAAATAAAGGATACAACAGCTGATTATTACTACTCTCACCCAACTAAATCTACAAATTCAGAAAGAGCAATTACTAAGTTCACTGATGGATCAGAATGGAAAGAAAAAAACATTTTAATCAGAGAAATTGATTTATTGAAATTTGCAGTAAATAGATGGTCCATACCTTGTGATAAAGATGAGTTTACTTTAGTAGCTCCTGATATTTTTAAAGACAACATTCCAGCATTTGAAAATATTACTTTTAATTTTGATAATGTTATTTCTACGGTTGATTAATATGATCATTAATAACGGGCTCTATAACTTCAAGATCATATTATATGCAACACATTAAAAGAGTTATTACATGACAGAGAGTGAACTTAAAAAGGCTATTTTAGGTGTAAAGTGCTGGCAGCGTAATGATCAGCGTGCACCTAATAAACCTATAATGATGGCTTATGCATTATCCCGTTATTTAAATGGTCATGATCAATTCTTCTTATATGAAGAAAGCTTGCATCAAGATGTACATAATTTACTTAAACGTTTTGGACCTCAACGATCTATTTATCACCCTGAGTATCCATTTTGGCGTTTGAAAAATGATGGTTTTTGGACGGTAAATAATGATGAAGAATGTAAATCTCGTAAAAGTAATACAGATCCAGCTAAATCAGAATTATATAAATATGGGGTGACAGCTGGTTTTGATGATGACGCTTTTTCAGTTTTAAATGGAAATACTCAATTAATACTTGAGTTATTAGAGTTAATTTTAACCGAAAGTTTTCCTGAAAGTATCGTTCCTGATATAGCTGCACAGTTAGGTGTTGAATTAAATACACGCCATTTAATAAAACGAGATCCTAATTTTAGAAAGGATGTTTTACGAGCTTATAACTATCAATGTACAGTGTGTGGTTATGATTTAAGAATGGATGATGTTTCAGTAGGGCTAGAAGCTGCGCATATCAAATGGAAGCAGTTTAATGGTCCTTGTGATGTTACCAATGGCCTAACGCTTTGTGCTGTGCACCATAAGGCTTTTGATAAAGGAGCATTTTCAATTACTGAAGATTATAAAATTAAGTTATCAGATAGTTTAAATGGCGGTGAACAGGCACAGAGATTATTTTTTAATTATGAAAATAATCAAATAGTTTTACCGAAGAAAGACAAATTTTTACCTAATTTAGGGTACCTAAATTGGCATCAGAATGAAGTATTTAAAGCTTAAAATTATGTGGAAAGGGTTGTTCAATGATAGTTAGCGAAGATAATTATTTTTACGTGATAGTTTCTCGGTTGTTTAATGCATTTCAGTGTATTAAATTCTGGCGAGAGGCTATTGCAATTTTCTTTTTTGGTTCTATGGGGGTTTGGTTACCTGTATTCTTTGAGTGGGCAGGTTATGCTAGTGTATTTGATCCTAAAACTGTATTTACGTTTGGTATTGCCACTATGGTTATGGTTCTTGAGTCAAGGATGTTCATGACAACAGAAGAAGACAATAAACGCTCAAAATTAACAATGTTAGTTGTTTTTGTTGGAAGTTTTTTAGCTGTTCTTGCTTATTTCAAGTCCATTACAATAAGTCTTGTTGAGCCTGAAGAGGCCATTGTATGGGTCAAGAGAGGGTTGTTTATAACAGCTGCTGTTTGGCTTTATAACGTAATTAACAAGTCTGAATATGATAGCAGCCTTATGACTGGCGCTCTAGGAGGTGATGTGTGAGTGTAGATCATAAAAATCAAGAACTCTGGTTGCCGGCTGTGAAGGTTGAACAGCCTGTAGGGACTTTTTACGCTGTATCTATTACGTCGGACTTATTACAGGAAGTATCTTTTAGCTCTCGTGCTGAGTATAAAAGAAAAGATATGATAGATGGTGTTTTTTCCTTATTAAATGGGAATCAACGAGATTTAGATGACAAAAGAAGTAAAGAAATCTCGAAATACATTGATAGTACAGAGGCTACTTTCCCTAACTCACTTATTTTAGGTGCTAATGTAGATAAAAGTGGAAACTTTGTTACAGATGTAAATAAACGATGGAGGGTTGAAGAGAAAAGTGGCTCATATTTTTTAGTTATACCTTCAAAGGAAAAAATAGCTACATTAATAGATGGCCAACATAGGCTTTCAGGTTTTAAGTACTCTGAACGTAAAGGTATGCAATTGTTGTGTTCAGTCTTTATTGATCTACCTGCTCCGTATCAAGCTTATATATTTGCTACCATCAACATAAATCAGAAAAAAGTAAATAAAAGTTTAGCTTATGAGCTGTATGGGTTTAAGTTAGAAGATGAACCGAGAGAGAAGTGGTCACCTGAAAAATTAGCCGTATACATAACAAGGAAATTAAATAAGGACTCTGATTCTCTTCAAAATAAAATAAAACTTGGTGCCGCTGTTGAAGGTGGAGACGAAGGGGTTATATCCTTGTCGACTATAGTTGATGGAATTATGAAGTTAATAACTTCTAACCCTAAAAGAGATAGAGATGATCTACTTAATTTCAAGAATAAAAAGGGACGTTCGACCCTAGATAAAGGTACTACTAATACACCACTGAGATCAAAATATATTAATTATGATGATGACTACATAGAGAGTATTGTGTTTGAGTTTTTTGATTGCCTTGATGCGGAATTATGGCAAACCCAAGATTCAGATAGTTACCTTTTGAGAACAATTGGATTTAATGCTTCGTTTGATTTATTTAAGGCTTATTTAATAAAAAATGATGGACACTTTGATAAAAATGAGTTCAGTGACATATTAAAAGGTTTAAGCGATATAAACTACGGACACATATTTTTTACAGCTTCAGGAATAGGAGCTTCAAGAATGAAAAATATATTTTATATTAAGAGTGGATATAAACGTTTAGATGAACTTGCTGAACACAAAGATTATGACGAATATGTAAATATACTTAAGTAAAAAATTTAGCATAAAATGATAAAAGGACCGTGAGGTCCTTTTATCATTACATATGACTACTAAATTCTAATAAAGTCTTATGATTCCTCAACGCCGCAATACCATCTTCAACATGCGCTGCCCAAGCTGATTGTAGCGCTTTACCTTCCAACTCAGGATATTTCAATTTTAATACTTGCTCGGTAATTAATTGTGTTTCACCGAGCCAAGTGATTTTATCTAATACTAAACTACCATCGAGTTTCTTTTCATCAGCCTCAGTAAACGTAAAACCTGATTCAACAGATCGGAAGAAGGCAATACGTGCAGATACATTGGGTGTAATTTCTGTATTACTTTTTAAGCGTTTAAGCTGCTCTTCAACATTTTTAGTTAATTGCATACGGTTAGGTAACATTATATGGCCTCCACGTAGTTAACAGCGTTATCTACTTTATCGTTTTGTTGGGTTTCCCAGAAGTAACCTTCGGCTAACTTAGAGGCTTTAGTTTCACCATTAAACTGAATTTCATAAGCATGAGATATGCTGTCAGCAAATTTTCCTTGGCTAAAGTAGTTTTCATCTACTTCGGTATCTGTAGAAAGAATGATCACTTGATGGCTGGCATCGGGGAAGTATCGTTCTATCAATTTGTCTCTGTGGTGCGAATCTAAACGTCCTAAAGGCGTATCAATAATTATGGGTAGCTTACGGCCTGATGTTTTACCTAGCGCCTCTAAAATGGCGATAGCGTATATTTGTTTTTCACCGGCAGAAAGCTCTTTACGATTAATGTTGTTTTTATGTTCGTCTATCAATTCAACATCAAAAGTAGTGGTGTTTATGCGAGCTGAAATCTCTAAGTCGTCTTTACGAGCAAGTTTTTGATAGCTTTTTATAAATTCAGACTCAAGCTGTTTAACTCTAATTTCAGTTAACTCTGTAGCAAACTTTTCAAGTAGTGAATTAGTATTCTGAGCATTGGTTACTGCTTCAGATACGTTACTGGCTGTTTTATATTTGTCGTGAATCTTTTGGATAGCTTTTGCTAGTTCAACGGCTTTTTCTATTTCAGACTTCGCTTCCGTTAATTTGTTATTTCTCGCTAATATTACTTTTATTTTTTCTTCATTAAGGGCTGTTACCTCTTGAAGTTTATCTGCAACACGAGACTCGTCTGGCGCACGGGCAATATTAATAGCCGCGCCATCTAAAGCAAATTCAATGCCAGTAAGTTGTGATTTTAGTTGTTCAAATTCTTCACGGGATTTAGGTGAAGTTATTTCAATTTGATGTACAATTTGACCACGTTCACGCTCTGATAAATCAAGCTGTAATGTAATTGAATCATCATTGTCATTTGTAGATAGGTAATTACTTAAGCAAGCTTTTATTGCAGCTTCGGCACTTTGCTTTGCTGGGACATCACCGGATAAACTTTCTATCAATTGTGTTTTATATTTTTCAAATTCAGTAACAAAAGCTTGTTTTTGTTTTGTTTCTGCCTCAGATTCTAACGTTTTAAGTAATCCATTTAACGTGTTTTTTGCTAATGTAAATGGCAGAGAACTTTCCATTTCTTTACGGATGCTTGCTTCAACATTAGCTTTAGTCAGTTGTAGCTCTTTAACTTTAGCTTCTTCTTGTGCTTTTGTTTTAGCCCACTCGCCACCTAAACTCATTACGTCGCTTTCTGCTTTTCGAATACTATCCTTAATTGCGTTAATAGGTACAACAAGTGAGTCAGCATCATGAACTAAACTATCGTAACTATTTTCATGCTCTTTTCTTTTGTCTTCAAGTTGAGCAATCTCATTTTTAACTTTATCTGGCATTGACTGGCTTAAATGAGGTTTCAAGAAAATATTCAAATCATTTTTTAAGCGTTCAATAACATCAATACCTAATAACCGTCGGACTGCTGTTTGTAATACAGCACCTGATTGATCTTCGGCTAAGTCAGCAATTTTTTCACCATCAAAAAAGAATAAATCAGCAACACCAATGGGTATTAACTCATTTAAAAATGCTTGGCATTGCTCGTAACCTAATGCAGCTTCAGCTACATCATTTTTGTATAAGGCTAATTTGTCTTTTTGGCCTTTTTTCCAACTGCGAATAACTTTATATTCGTTTTCTTCACCTTGTTGGCTATAGGTAAACACTAATTCAACGGAAGCATTATTGTGCTGCATACCATTGCCTTTGTGAATTAAGGCTGCCAGTTGCTCGTGGTATTCTGTTGTGGTCATATTAAAACCAAATGCAGCACGTCCATAAAGTGCTACACGAACACCGGTTAAAATTGATGTTTTACCTGCACCGTTTAAACCACCAAATAAGATAATAGATTTATCATCAGAGGTTGGAGCAAGGCTTATGTCGTTAACACCGTTAAATACACGGAAATTCTCTAAAGTAAGGCTTTTGATTATCATCTTAGAACTCCTTCTTTAATAGCTGTTCGACAGTTGATAGTTTGTCATTGAGTGTACTTATTTCTTCTTGGAAAACATCATAACCGGCTCTACTTTGTTGATCTTGTTGTTTTTCTTTTATTTCGTCTAATGTCCCCCAATCTTGTTTTAAGATAGTAGTTACTTTCTCTTGTACTCGGTTACGCCTGCTAAGACCTTCCATTGATATTTCTAGGTCCAATAATTTCATTACCATTTGCGGTACAATATTATATTCTTGGCCTAGGTCGGTAAGAATGTGAGCGCCTTGTTTATCAAAGGTTGAGTTGTCGTTATAAACCCAATTTAGGTCTTTTCCATAAACGCTGCGGTAAATAGTTGGTAATGAATCATTCCAATCAGGTTCATTAGGATCGTTTAACCATTCTTGACGAATAGCGTGTAACTCGGGCTTAGTTACAAGCTCAACTTTGTGGCCAGCCTCATTAAACTGTTTTTCTTGCACTAATAACTTTCTAAGCCAGCGTTTACGGTATTTTAACCAATAAGGGCCAGGCACATGCGCACGCTCTAAACTTATATCGTCGCCATCTTTAGCTCGTTGGAAGTTAACTCGGCCAATACGGCGTTTATAATTTCGGTATCTATCTTTGTTGGTTATAATATTTGTTTTGGCTAATATGTTTCTTCCAATCAGGAGGGGCTCCATCCAGGCTTCACCATTTTGAATCAAACTCTCCATTGCTCTGTCTCTTGTCACTACTGTACAGGTCCAGCAACCAAAACGAGAGTTACCACAAGATGGTGTACTGTCATCAATAACCATAGGGCATTCGCCTTGGTCGGATGCATCTTTGTATAAGTTCCAAAGTGTAAGGTTTTTAGCGGCCCATGGGTTTTGCCATTCGAGATCGTATTTGTCTGCCCATTTTTTACCAATACCTAGTGGTGATGTCGTTACTTCAAGACTACACGCCCTTAGTATTTTCCAAACGTCATCCATGCTCCAGGTATCAATGGGGGTATAAATATAAGCATTGGCAAGAGTGGTGTGGCGGGCAAATCGAGAGTTTTCAATTTTGTGTTTAGCGATAACTTGTGCACGTGAGGCACTTTCTTCGCTTCTTGAACCGAGTGTTACAATAACTTCATCATGTTGCGATATCTTACTTTGAATAAAGTCACTGACAGGATTTATTTTCATGCGTTCGGTACACCAACGAAAGCTTTTGGTTGGTGCAGGGTAACCTTTCCCGAGTAGACATGCCCAAAAGGATTGATTCGCTTCTGGCAATACTTTATGAGTAGTAATTGGCAATTCGTCAAGCTTAGCTTGCCTATGTATCGCAGCTAATGAGTTATCTATATGGTCGACTACTTTAGGCGTTTCTACTAAGGTGTCTGAAGCAACAAGGTAGATGTTCTTAGTGCGCTTTTCTTTTTCTAATGCTAATACAGAAAGGTAGACAAGTGTGGCAACAGCTGATGAGTCTTTACCGCCACTGTAGCCAATCACCCAAGGGCGATTATCTAATGTATAGGCCGATTGTACTCGGTGAACTATATCGATTAACTTTTGGCTACAATGAGGTTCATAATCAGCAACTTTACCATTAGCAATAATAATTGAATTAAGTAAGGATAAACATTCTTTAGCGTCTTTAACTACACGAACAGACTTATATATGTCTATATTTTCAAGTTCCTCTTGTAGTTCAGCTATTTCTTCTTTTTTAAGCTTTATTAACTCTTCTTTTTTTAATTTTTTTAATACGTCTTTTTTTTGCTGTATTTTATCTTTGATTTCTTTCTGTTCTTTCTCTAATTCAGTGTTAGACTTTTTTACTTTTTTATAACGAATTCCACATTTATCATCATCATATTGATTTACCAAGTTACAACATAAGCTTAAGGTGTTTTCAGCTTGCCTTAAATGCAGTTCTGTATTGAGTGTGTTTTGATACTGCTGCTGTAAGTTACTATAAATATCATTTGTCGAAGTAAATGATTCAACTTTTGAATCATTAATAAGGGCCAAATAGGCAGACGCAGTTTTTTGTTGCTGTTCACTTAACGATGTTTTTTCAGAATGCTCGCTGCTGATCTCTGATAATTTTTCCATATTATCAGCTATTTTGTCATTTTTAGGTATTTCTGAAAATAATGAATAAACAATATTTATTAATGATTTAAGCTGAAGTGTGTTTTTTTCTACTTTAGTCTTTAGGGAATCTTTATCGGATCTATATTTCGGTAAATGTTCTTTTAATTTAGGCGGTAAAGTTTGCCAATTTTTGTATCGTTTAAACCCAGAGAAATACTCGTTATTGATATAGTCGAGTTGCTCTTCATCTAAGTTATCTGCTTGAAATATATTGTTCATTATTGTGCCTGTAATTCTAATGCTCGTTCTTCTGGAGATAACGCTAAACCAAGTTCAGTTTTAAGTGCGTTGGCAATGAGTTGAATATTGATTGTTGCCTTTGAAAGTCGGCCTTGCTGATTAATACAACGGTTTGCAAATTCGGTGTTTGCTTTACGCCAGTCAATTTTTTCTAATTTTGACAGAATGTTACGCCATTGCTCTGGTTGTTCGGTTAATAACGTGTGCCCCATAACCCCTAATGCATGTAAACCTATGCCATGCGCATGAATATAGTCTTGTCTAAATTGATAGGGCGACAGCTCTTTATTACAAACCATATTCCATTCGGGAGTATATTTATAAACTGTGCTCCAAAATTCACTCGCTAATGCTAACTCCTCAGCGGTATAGCCTTCTTTTGGACTTTTACCCATAAGAGCTCGGGTAGCTTGTTTTATGCCACTCAATGTAAATAATTTACCGCTTTTTAAACTGATATTCGATTTTTCCATTTCAGTAAAGCCTTTAAAAGGTAAAATATTCGAAGAAAGCTGACGGGCAACTTCGGAGCTTGGATCCCGTTTATCATAACAATCGGCTAAAGAGGTACTAGGTTTAACCGCGTATTTATTTAAATCGACAAACATTTGCTGACTTCGGGTTTGCCCTTCATCTACAAAAAAAAGCACGGGGATATTATCTGACCCTAAGTCAGGGCTCTCTTTTAATGCTAATTCAATTGCTCTTCGTCTATGCTGCCCATCATTAATAAGGATTTGTGCATCAAGAGGGACTTTTAACGTTCCTAAATTAGGCGCATTTTCAACATCCGCTTCTGTAAATGTAACGCTTGAATCTACAGATACAGTTAATGCAGAAAAAACATAATCTTTAGGGTTTTCTACCAAATATTTAACCATTGCAGGTATACGAGAGTTATTTAGTTTACGTTGTGCCCTTAATTCAGGCGGCACTTCTTCTTCATCAAAAACAATGATTTTAGGTATTGTGCGAAGTGGGCATGTCGCAATATAAAATGGACGTCCAGCTTGAGTACCCCTAACAGCCGGAAATGAAAAACAATAACCTGAATCTTGAAGGTTGTTCATGATTACGTACCAAACGTTAAATTATTACGTTACTATAGCACGTTTACGTAATAATTATAACGTAAAGATATTTAATTATATTAGAGATACCGTTATTTAAGTTCTAAATAATAACGTTTTACTGTTAGTAAAACCAGTGTTTTCGATGTTCTAAATATAAAATAACGTTAGTTAGTTTAAGCTTTATTCAATTTATAAAACTTATCCCCTTTAAGCCTTATTCCTTGGTATTGAAATATCTTTTGTAGCAACTCCCAGTCAGGTGATTTCTCTAGCGGTAAGCCTTTTAATTGTTTAGTTATTCTCTTTTCAAAGGTTTGTTGCTTTTTATATTCAGGACTGCTGTTTGGTAAGTAAGTTGATTTATCGTATAGCGGTGGGTAAGGGTATTCATCACCATAGAAGAAGAAGTCTATGTCTAAATCATGCAGTCGAATTTTAGTGCGTTCAGTGAGTAGTGGCAAAGCTTTGTTATTAAAGTCATCAAATTTTAGCAGTGTCACTTTACCGGAACGAATGTGTACTTTGATAATGTCAATATCGTCTATATCACCGTATAGCTGTATCGCACAACCAACGTAAACACGTATTATCGCTGGCATTTGGTTAAGCAGAGCTCGGTTAAATGAGTATGACTTACTGGGTACAAGTTTTCCTGAATTAAATGTTTGATGTGCTTCTTGACATGCATCTGCAATATTTTCTGGTTTACCTACTGAAAAAAGCAGTGTTTGTGCTAAGTCTACGGCTTGGTTGTATGATTCGAAGAGTGCCTTTATGTCTCGTTGTAGTCTAGCAGGCATGTGTGATTTGGCTTTTCGCTTTTCAAATAAACTCAGGGAAAAATATACTAGGATATGACTACGCCTGTTTTTCTGTGCTTGTTTGAATCCTTCTAACTCCATAATATTTGCCATTAACTCAAATGCTTTTTTATGACTTCCGATTATTTGGCGTAAATTATCACTGTATTCAAATTCGTCATTAGCTGGCGCTCTGCCAAGTGTTAGGCATTGTTGCCAGAAATTATCGAGTAATTCGCTATGTTTTTCATAGAGGGTTTTTACTTGTGCTTTTGTCGAAGTTTTTCGCTGTGTAGGTCTTGTTGTTAACTGCTGCCATAGTGAATAGCTTGATTGTTCATTATCTTGCTGACTAGACTGATACTGCCTGTTTAGGTAAAAGTCTTCTTCTAACGATTTGTCCTTAAAGATCGCGAAAATACCTTGGCCTAACGTTACAGCTTTTACTTTTAGGTTTGACTCAAGGTAATATCTAATTTCAGTTTGACTATAGTACTTTTGAAAAGTATTCCACTTAGTGATCACACCATCTTTGTAACGGGTAAACTGTTCTAACTTTGCTGAGCCCGCTAACATCACAGATACAACCAACAATTTTTCACTTAACTGAAATGCACTTTTAAGTGTTTCAGTGCGCTCGTTTACTTCTTCTATAACGTTTAATACAAAGCCTAAATTTACAATATCGCTAGGTATTTTTTTACCTTCGGGTTTATGAACAGGATCCCAACTATGTATATTTAAGCCATGAGCCTCAAGCTCTTTAGCATCATCTCCCTTACCACAGCCGTAATCAAAAATACTGTAATCACCGTTTAACAGACTATTACGTGCAAGCTTTTGAAAGGGAGCTGATAATTTATCTCGGTTAATTGCCGTTAAGTGCCTTGCAATAGGCTGATCTTCATTATTGAGTGTAGTTGTGCTTTCGTTAGGCAACTGTGTGCGTATTTCGAGCTGCTGAAGTCTACCTTCTGTATCTAATTGGTAACCTTTTCGATTGATAAGGTTTTGCCATTGTTGCTTAAAACCTATCGTTTTAGGGTTTTTATATAACTCTATGCTTTCACCTTCTGCGGTTATTGCTTTGAAGGTTTTTATTAATGGATAGTCTTCTAAAACAAAAGTCTCTTTACGGTGCAATATCGGTGGGTTTTCTGATTTTTGATAGTTAGCTTTACGATGAGTTAGCTCTTCTAAATCGATTGTTATGCTTGTGTGAAGTGCAGGGTAGGCGTAAGTATCAAAGTCAGGGTAGTTGAGTAGGGTGATTTTAAAGTCACGCTTATATAACTTTAATAAATTCCATGGTTCGGTAATGTTCAGTTTATTGATGGTGTCGAAAATATAACTTAGTAATGTAACTGATAGTACTGATTCAATTGTGGAGCGGTGCAGGTAAATAGCAGTGGGTAACTTTTTACCGTGCTGTAGTGATTTAACTTGCTTTCGGTACTCAATAAATTTCATGATTGTAGGGGGGTAATCTCTATAATCGCAGCCCAGACATTTTTATCCTTTTTTATCGCTCCATCTTTACTTTCTCCAAGCTTAAAAATGTCATAACACATATTAACTTCTTGGCCCTCACCTGATATTTTTTCGTCAACTTTTTTGAGGTTTTTATTGAAACTATTTTTGTTTTCTTCGGTATCTATATTTTGGGGATAGACCATAGTTGTAATAAAATATGCCGTTTCTAGTCTATGTTTAGTTGTTTTTCCTTTATTCTGTCTTGACTGCTGCGCTGCATTTACAAGTACGGCTAATCGTAGACAGTCTTTAAAAATGCTCCTTTCACGTTTCCCGCGCTTAAACTCAATTATATGTGCAGGTTTTAGGTGATTTTTTGAATTTTTGTAATAAAGTACGGAATCTAAAAAACCATTTAGTCTCCATTCTTTGTTTTGTTTATATGTGGTGAGGTCTTCATTTGAAAAATCTAATTGTTCAAGTATTTCGGTGGGGCGTACTTCTAGTTTATAATTTATAGTTGTGAACTTTTTATATAAATAGTCAGATAATTTGGTAACTAAAAAGGCCTCTGTATTTTTATTAATACTAAGGTTACATTTGACCCTACTTTCTTTATCGATTTTCTTTATGCCTGAGACTAGTTGGTCAAATCTATTTGTTTTGGTTGCTTTCATTTGTATTTATACTTCCATGCTTTTCGGTAATTGGTAATAATAGGTGTTGCCTTTCTTTTTAAATATGAGTTTACCGCTTACTCGTAGGTGCATTAACTCACAGCCGGAAACTTTCAATTCCTTTTGTGCTTCTTTACTGGTTAGCCAAGTGCGATTTAGGTCATTATTTGTCATGGCGTTCAAATATTAGGCAGTGGTTTACACGTACCACAGTTTTTGATTGGTTTACTTTTTATTCTGTTAGCTTGTGCCCACTCTAATAATTCATGATAATGATGAGTGCCAACCTTTATATAATCACTTCTGGTAAAGCTATCTTCGGTATAGTCTTTTTTAGTGCCGTTTATTGTTGTACAGGTAGTTTTATGGATTACAAAGTAATTGGAGTTCGGTGTTCGTAATACATTTGCCACAAAACTTTGGGGAAAGTTATTAACCCACGTTAAGTATGATCGGTCGTCATTATCAAAAACTGCCATTTTTATTCCTTTAAAAGTCTTTATAAGTTAATGGTTTAAGTTATCCTGTTGAGTATTACTTTCAAAATTTACATGTTATCGTTTTGCTCATCAAAATATACCTTATAGTTTTGAGGTTATCATTACTTATTAAGCTGAAGTGGAGTAAATATGGATAATTATGGTAAATACGGGTTAGTTGCTTTAAACGCCGTCAATAAACTTAACAATATAAAAAAAATGGATCCCTGTAATGCATGGGATGAAGCTGCTGAATTTGTATTTCCGACACAATTAAGTTCAAGGAAAAAAGGCTGTCCACGTTCAACATTTTTGGGACTATGTGAGGAGGGTAAAGTTAAAGGTGTTCAGCCAGGCAATTATACTAGCTCAAAGGCTAATAAAAGCTATGCAAATGATGCCGCAGGTTTATTACAAAATAGCCCGGAGTTAACAACAAAAGAATTATGGTGTCGGGTAATTAGTGATGTTGAGCCGAAAGCTCATAATAGTCAGATGAATGTAGTTATTGCTTTGTTTCACGAAGGGCATTTATTACCATAAAGTAAAAGCTAATTACTCTTAGATATTTAGCAGTTAATGAATATTGTTAATTTATTAATATTCACAATAAATAAAGGAATATAAATGACAAAAGCGTTGAAGATGTTTAACCAAGGTTTAAGTGAAGCAAAAGAGTTAGCAGATTGTTTTGACACATTAAACGGTCACCCTGAGATTATCCCTCCGGATGCATTAAAAAAAGCAAGCTTAGTGATGGCACTTACTGCATGGGAAACATATGTAGAAGATGTAGCAACCGAATTATTCCATCAAAAGTTCAGTGTTATTAAAGGGTCGATGATAGGTAATTTTGCTGAGAAGCAGTTTGAGGAGAGACTTAAGTTTTTTCATAACCCTAACTCAAAGAAAACTAAGCATCTTTTTGAAGAATTTTTTAATATTGATGTGACTGTATATTGGGAGTGGAACAATGTATACCCTAAAGATGCGCGAGAACAATTGAATCGATGGATTGCTAAACGAGGAGAGGCTGTTCATAGGATAAATGTTGATATTAACCAACCTCAAATTATTAAAAAAGACGAATTGGCTAAGTGCATTCGTTTTATTGATGAGTTAGCAAAAGCAACTGAAAAAGCATTAGAAACATTATAAAAAAGGAAGTAATAATGAGTTTAAAGACAGAATAGAAAATATCGTAGAACATATCTCTGTAGGGATGCATGAACGAGAAATTGTCTTTTGTTAGTGGTCAAATTGCATGTTCAATATTCAAAGTTTCGCTTCTTTTTTGTAAAGAACTCTTAAATGCATAAATATTTCCAAAACCTGATTTACTCATCATAAATTTAGTGAAATCGTTTAGATTAATTGAGTGATTACCAAACAACATGTCGTTGTTTTCTAGACTAAATGATTTATAAAGATTTCCTTGGCTATTACTAACAGAGGAGCGTGCTTGGTCTTTAATACGTTTTTTTAGTTTCTCTAAGGAATACTCTTGCCCTTTCTCAAACAGATCTAGTAGCTCTTTGAACAGAGCAACACATCGACCTACAGCGAGCGAAATTTCAAAAGAATTACCTTTATGTATATAATGACCGTATCCACCTACATTCATATGTTTAGCATCCCCACGCGATCTAACCCAGTCTGCTTTAGGGTGTTTCCACCAAGCACAACTTCTCACTAACTCAGAAGCAAGTTGTTGAGGAATTTGACCAGATGGGCTAATGGCCTGAATTCTATCTCTGCAAAAACGCAATTGTAAATTATATTCTTTACGGAATTTAATTCCTTCAAGCTCCCTACTATGTTTTCGATTTTCGATTCTTTTTTGTTCACTTTCTATGATTAAGGCATCAATAGTAATAGCTTCTTCAACCAAAGCTTTATACTTAGGTAAATAAGGCATAATCTCTGCTTTCATTTCAAGTAACATGTCTAATGTGATTTCAAAAGCGCTTTCTGCCCATTTATTTAGCATTACTCCAGCTTTATCTACGATTTTTGGGTTTGTGGAAACTACAGATGCCTCTTTAGATTTGGTACCTCGGAGAGTTAAGTTTTGGCTTCCAACACTCACAAATTTTGATGGTACATGCACAACCTTGGCATGGAGTTCCGGTAGTGAATATAGATGAATTCCTTTCTTTTTTAATTTTATCAGAGTGTCAATTGAACTTGATTGTCGGATAAATAAAACAGCAGAAAATAAAGTATATATTTGACAGGAATCAGGGCAGATATCTCTGGTAACAAAGACTGCTGTAGTTGAAGTAATGTATGGTGAAAATATTCTTGCAGACGCTACGCCAGTTAATGTCGAATTCCAACGCTTTGCAATTGATTTAAAGTATAGCTCTATATCTTCCATTGATAATTATTTCCCTTTTAATTTTGGTTTACGTCAACTACAACGAATTACCTACAAAACCTAAGACTATCGTGTAGATTCCCTAACTTACAGGTAAAATTAATAGAGGTTCATTTTCGTTGCTGTTAATAGTCTCAATATACTCACGTCCATCAATTCCCTTTTCAATCAAATAATCCAACAGTATTGGTTTGGTGGAAGTTGCATCAGTTATATCTCTCAAACCATTAATTATCAATGAGAAGTGTTCATTTTTTTGTGCTAATTGATGAGATATTTCAGAGTCACTAACCTCAATATTTAACGTTTGATTTGCTAAAGCTGATGGTGTTAATGGTTCAAATAGATAGCGACAGTCTTTGGCGTGATTTGCTGCAACATCTTTTGCTGATTCGATTTCACTAGCTAGCATTAGGCATTCAACTCTAGCTGTTGAACATGTCATGAATGACTGTAATAAAGGAGAGAATATGTCTTCGCTAAAGCTGTTTAATTTAAGGTAATGACCTAACTCTCCCCTAAAAAATGAACTTTCTTCTGCTAATGACGAGGATATTTTTAGCCACGATCTTTCAGGTGATGATAACTGATATGCTTGTTCTGCTTGTTCAACCAGGCCAGTTACTTTTGAAAAATGCTCTCTTAAAAGAGTGCTATGCAATTCAGAAAAACCTATTATTACTTCACTTGATAATTTATTTAGTGAGTCTTGCATTTTATTTAGTTTATTATTCATCATAGCAAAACCAACGGCCGAAACTCCTATGCCCACAACTGAAACGCCAATATTCGCATATTGTAATATTTTCATCGTATTTAATAGGTTGGTGATGTGTGCCAACTGAAAGTTAGCACCAATACCAGAAATGGCTTGAATAGGTGAAAAGGGGGAACCAACGAAACCCTCAAGTAATTTACTTGTTAAACCTGTTTCTTGAATATGGCCAACAATTCTACCCGTTGATTGATCTTTAATTAGAGTGCCAATACGTAACAATGAGCCATCAATGAGGCCTTGAGCATATTTAAGCGGTATTTCAAATGGTATCATCGATACCCTCCAAAAAGTTTGTAGCCATAGATAAAATTTCAGAGTGTAACTTTGTTCTTAAACATTCACAATTAGGCTGGTCTTTATAGATTGCATCTTTATAAACTTGCCGAACATTCTTTAATATATCGTTAAGTTTTTTTTGTTTTTTCACCTTCCAACCTGTAACACTTATTGTGGAAAACACAGTCGCACCAACTAATGCTAATGGCCAGCTAACGGCAGTAACACCAATTGCTCCGAAAAACCCTCCTACAGAGATAGTTGCAGCCCCCATCGCTATGGGTAAAGATGCTATAGCAACTCCGACATAAATACCTGGTGTTGAATTAAACTTGAATGAAAAGTTATTTTTTTCTGTGTATTTATTTACGTTTACATCTCTTTTGTCAGCAATGGCCATTAATTGTTTACCTGCTGATTCAATAAAATGCTTATATGTATTATCAACCCATACTCTATAAATATTATCTAACTCAGCTAAAACTTTGTCTTTGTTTGTAAATGTATTTGTTAAACCATAGCTTGTTACGTATGACTCTAATTTATATATTAAAGTCGTGAAATGGGAGTTCAAATGTGTATCAATATAGATGAGTTTCTCATCTCGCCAATCAAGTATTTCCCGTCGAGAACTAATATTAATGATGCTTAAACAATCCCTATTAATTTTACTCACTTCTTATGTTTCCAAAAAACTAAAGTCTCTATAACATAGCTCGACTAGGTAATGCGTTCAATGGAATAAGTCAAAGATGCTTGAATTATTTGATATTTAATTACTTAAGACATTAATAAGCCGTAGTTTGTGAACAGCTGAATGTATTTTCATCCTATTAATCAATATTACTTTAAGTGGTGATTTAAGTTATTGAATTTAAGTTGAATTTTATACAGGACACTCTTATAAATTCAACGTTGGCAAAACATTTCTGAACGTATATTTTATACGTGGAATATCACTAACGACATGTTCATTGCCTGTCATTGTTGCTAAATGGACTGCTGATAACATTACTCATCCATTTGAGTTGATAATTATTTTTTATATAACTAAAACCTATCTTATCCTTCATTTGTATTAAAGCTCACTCTACGACATTAAAAAGTTCTCATGAGCTTTTAAGTGATGCGGTATGTAAATCTGTCAAGTAACGGATTTATATACTTCTGAGAAATGTACTTAGAAGTAAAAATGAAAATTTTAGAGATTTTAGCTCATTGATGAGGGGAGGTAGAACCTAAAAGGATTGTGTACATCATAGTGTACATAAAATGACTTGCCTGTATTTCATCTCATTATTTCTGGTTGGTTCTCATAATCGTGCCAAAGGATCGTTGCTTGGTTTATTGTGTTGCCCGGTGTTTTATTATTCATGGCTTTTTGTTGTTTAACTCTATGTTTTATAGCTAAAGCGATAATTATAT
>Ga0209395_1001495_pt1 | contig 32521 bp, 27 predicted proteins | sample GOMGulsemesocosm_3_FD_184635 | JGI IMG/M metagenome (GOLD analysis project Ga0209395, IMG submission 184635) | Methane-oxidizing microbial communities from mesocosms in the Gulf of Mexico - GOM9D Gulf of Mexico (SPAdes) (version 2) | ecosystem: Environmental > Aquatic > Marine > Cold seeps... | reverse complement strand
CTCTTTTCATAATTTTTTAAAAGGGTTTTTATTCAATTTTATGTTTGTTTTTCAGAAAAACAAATTAAATAAACAATTTAATAATAGCTCATTTTTAATTCTTAATTTTTATGTTAATTTTTGATCTTAAGTCTTATTGTCTCTATTTATTTAAAAGCTCCAAAAATATATTTTATAAATAAGCGGAAACAAACTCACTATCAAATCATTAATTCATAAACTCAAATATAAAAAAAAAATACATTATTTGAAAAAAACTGCCTATTATTTTAATATTTACTAATAAAAAGGAAGGGAATATAAAAATAATTCATAAAAAAACCGAAGCGGAACGCTTCGGTTTAAAGTAATTTATACAAAAATCTACATCATGTGTAAATTAATCACTTCTTGTTCAGTTAAGGTTCTATAATGCCCTCTTGGTAAATTTTTCTTTGTCAACCCTGCAAAAATAACACGATCTAACTTTACAACACTGTAATTAAAGTTTTCGAAAATCTTACGTACGATACGGTTTCTTCCTGAGTGAATCTTTACTCCAACTTCAGTTTTTGGTTCATTGTTGATATAAGAAATATCATCTACAATTACGCGACGACCTTCTAACATAAATCCTTCCGAAACTTTATGTAAATCCGACATTGCGAATTTTTTATCCAAAGATGCATGATATATCTTTTGAATATTGTGTTTTGGATGTGTTAGTTTTTTTGCCAATTCACCATCATTCGTAAACAATAATAAACCTGTTGTATTTCTATCCAATCTTCCTACTGGATAAATACGTTCCTTGGTGGCGTTCTGAACCAAGTCCATCACTGTTTTACGCCCTCTATCATCGTCCATAGTGGTGATGAAATTCTTAGGCTTATTCAGTAAAATATAACGTTTTGTTTCCTGATTAATTTGGGTATTATCAAAACGAACTTCATCACCAGGCATTACCTGAAAACCCATTTCTGTAACGATTTTCCCATTTACAGTAGCACTTCCTGCTTTTATAAATACATCCGCCTCTCTTCGAGAACAGATACCTGCATTGGCAATGTATTTATTCAATCTAATCCCATCGCTGTCCTTTTTAACAGGCGTGTTTGTAGTTTCTTTCTTAAAATGCTTTACATTATTAGGATTAGCACGGTAATTACTTGTTCTTTTTTTAAAACCTCCCGTAGTGTTTGGTTTTTTAGAATCATTACCTTTTTCTTGTCGTCCTCTCGACGATTTATTCTTTGAATTCATTTAATAAAATTTTGGCAAAAGTACTACTTATTTTCTAGAATTCAAACAAAGTTTATTTGTTGATATACAGAAGATTGATTTAAAAATTTAAGATACGGCTAATCAGCACGGAAGAATCGATCAAAGAAAGACTAAAGACCCCTATAAGCAATAATAACTTTAACAAAACGTGTAATCGTACATAATGCTGTTTAGATGTACTAAACCACAGCGCTATTGTAAATACAAGCAAGGTCAGGATACTTAGATAGAAATAGTATTTCATACCTCCCACATCGTATACTCGTAATAAAAAGTAAACAGGATTTAGAGTAAGTACAACAATGAGCGTTAATAGCATCTTCGTAAAATACTCTCCATATTTTATAGGAATGGTTTGATAATTTTGAATAACATCTCCTTTAATTTTTTCTAAATCTTTTACCAACTCTCTAATTAGTAGAATAAAAAACAAAAAGGAAGCATGCACAAAAATAACTTCAGAAAAATTTCTATAATACACAAACACAGCAAAAAATGGTAACAACGCCAAAATAGCGGCCGAAAACATACTTACTAGTGGGTACCTTTTCAGTTTATGAGAATAAAACCAAATGAGAAAAATATATACTGCATAAAAAAAGGCTGCTCTAAGAGAGACAAACAACGCGAAAAAGACTCCTAAGAAATTAAACAGGAAGTAAATTTTAAGTTTTGTTTTTTGATTGACCAAAGCATCCAATTTCGATTTTTCAGGTCTATTAATTCTATCCGTTTCCGAATCGTAAAAGTTATTAATAATATAACCTGCAGCAACCACACACATCGTGGCCAATACTATTAAATATAAATGAAGATCTAAAAAGACCAATCGCAACGATTTTTCACTAGAAAAAATAAAAATCGAAGCCAAATATTGGGCCACTACTATTAAGAAAATATTATAACCTCTAACCACAGAAAGCATGCTCAACATTTTAAACCAAAATGGCGCCTTATTTCTACTGTTATCTTTGGTCATCTCTAATAAATCCATGGTTATAACGAAGCCAGCTTACGCTTCATAAACATAATTACAGAACCGCACACCTAAAAGCGATATACTAATTCTAATTTATATTCTTTTAATAAGATTTTTGTTTTTTCGTAGTTCTCTGTAAATCCAAGAATATAACCACCTCCACCGGAACCACAAAGCTTTAAATAGTAATCGTTTGTGTCTATACCTCTTTGCCAAATTTTCTGAAAATTCTTTGGAATCATCGGTTCAAAATTAGTCAACACTACTTTAGATAATTTCTTAACATTTCCAAATAACGATGTTACATTACCTTTTAAAAAATCGTCAATACAAGCATCAGTATATACTGTAAACTCTTTACTCAGCATATTTCTAAACCCTTCGTTTTTCATCTTATTCATAAAGATGTGAACCATAGGTTCTGTTTCTCCAACAATTTCCGAATCTAACAAAAACACCGCTCCTTTTCCTTGCTGTTGTGAAGGAATCCCTGCAGGTTCAATATGTGTTTTAGAATTGATCAATATAGGTAAGCTCAAATAACTATTTAAAGGATCTAGCCCTGAACTTTTACCATGAAAATAAGATTCCATTTGCCCAAAAACTTCTTTTAAGCCAAGTAATTTATCACGGGTAAGATTTTCTAATATTGTAATTTTATCTATGGCATACTTATCGTAAATAGACGCAACTAAAGCCCCTGAACTACCAACTCCATATCCTTGTGGAATACTAGAATCAAAATACATTCCACCCTCCAAATCACTTTTAAATCGGTCTAAATCGAACGCAACCAATGCAGTACCAGAATTCTGTAGCGCTAATAAATATGCATGGTATTTATTCAAATTAGCATTAGATTCCTTAGCACTGGTGATGGTTTTATCATCATCTTTTAATGCACCTTGATACATATTATAAGGTATCGCTAATCCTTTAGAATCTTTAATGATTCCATATTCACCAAACAGCAATATTTTTGCGTAAAAAAGTGGTCCTTTCATTTCAATTTTATAAACTTAAGCAAGACAAAGATAGTATTTTATAACAACATAGAATTGCACTAAGATAATTACTTACTCATAAGAGCCATCGTAAAAAAACTGTTTCCACTCCCCTACTTTCTTACCTTTTTCGTACATCCCTTTCGCTTTCACTTCTCCATCTCCATAAAACTCTGTCCATACCCCACTCATTTCACCATTTTTATAGGCTCCTTCTTTCAATTTACTTCCTGATTCATAAAATTCAACATAGTCTCCTTTTAACTTCCCCATCACATAATAACGCTCATTTTTAAGCTTCCCAGATTTATAATATATTTTTCGGGAACCGTTTAAAACACCATTAGAATAAAATATTTTTTGATGAATCTTTCCGTTTTCAAAATACCATTTAATCTCACCTTCAAACACATCTTTGGATAGTTCTTTAGATAGTCCTTCCATTTGTTTTTCACCTGAAACATAATAATCTACTAGCCAATAGCCATTTGATTTTTGCTCGGGATTAGGTCTGTAATACGTGGCATTTTCTTCAGCTGTGGTATTCCAATTGGAATCATACCAAACTGTTGTTTCTTGAGCCAAAAGCCCATTTACCATAAAAAAAGTAACGAGTACTAGGAATAATTTGCGCGTCTTCATATCATAAAAATTTTAGGTTAATATTACAAATAACTATCCTCAAACTATGTATGTAACCGACTGTCTATATGAAAATGAAAATAATTATTATTTTTTTGATTCCGGGGAGTTTAGAGCTTCTTCATTCAAAAGTATCGCACCATTTCCCGCTCTATCACAAATATAATGTTTTTTTTGACAAAAGTCAACTAACTCTTTTTCAATAAATTCCAACACCTCTCTTTTTTCGTTTTCTGGATACAACACATGTACATTAGCTCCTGCATCCAACGTAAAGCAGACATGAAGTTTTGAGTTTTCTCTAAAGTCCCATATTTTTTGGATAATCTCCAAAGTATTTGGTTTCATTAAAATAAAATAAGGCATGCTTGTCATCATCATAGCATGTAAGGTCAAGGCTTCGCTTTCTACAATTTCAATAAACCTGTCCAAATCACCATTTTTTAAAACGGCTAACATGTCCGACAAATTCTGATGCGCTTGTTCAAATCGTTGTTCGGAAAACGGGTGCTTATGCATTAATTGATGCCCTACTGTACTAGAGACTACTTTTTCCCCTTTATCTACTAATAAAATAGTATCCTGATATTTTTTAAAAACAGGATGGACCTCCTGCTCTAAAGTCACGCCAAACAAATTAGAACTTCCTTTCACTTCACTGTGAGAACCCCAAACTACCAATTCACCTTCTATACTTCTAGACGCACTTCCTGATCCCAAACGTGCTAAAAAAGAAGCTTTTTGATTGAAATAATCACTAGTCATTGATGGGTTCATTACCTTTTCCATACTCATTAAACACAAAGCAATAGCACTCAATCCACTTGCGGATGAAGCAATACCACTACTATGAGGAAAAGAATTCTCTGAATGAATTTCAAAATGATAGGTTTTCAAAAAAGGCATGTACATTTCTATACGCTCAAAAAAACTAGCAATCTTAGGTTTAAAATCTTCCTTCTTCTTACCCTCAAAAAAAATATCGAAACTAAAATCTTCTATAGCACCAGTTCTTTTTGAAAAATGCAACGTAGTAATGGTGTGACAGGCATCCAAGGTAAAACTTATAGAAGGGTTTTTGGGCAACTGAGGATTGCTCTTCCCCCAATATTTTACCAAAGCAATATTACTTGGAGACCTCCAAATAAACTGACCTTTTTCTTGAATATTGGTACTATTTTCGAGTATAAAATGACTGTCCTTCATGCGTTATTTATTTACAGCAAATATACACGGATTTTAACCAATTAAAAATAAAGGACAATTTTGTCTTTTATTAAGGTGGATTTCACTATCTTTGCCTCAGAAACAACAAGATATGAAAACTACATCCCTATTAAAGGACCTAAGATACGACGACAATAAACCTGTGATTACTGCATTATTAGACACGGATACCTCTAAAGAAGTACGTGTAGTGATGAAAGCTGGTCAAGAAATGAAGGAACATAAAACTAAATTCCCTATTACAGTTGAAATGTTTGAAGGAACTTTAGACTTTGGTGTTTTAGGTGAAATACTACACCTTGTAAAAGGAGATATATTATCCTTAGATGCCAATATTGCTCACGATTTATTAGCTACAAGTGATAGCATTGTTAGACTCACTCTGTCTAAATTAGATACGGTAAACCGCGTAAAAGACGTTGCTAACAGCTAAGATAAAAAACATTCAATTCCCCTTTAAGTCCTTCAATAATTTGAAGGGCTTTTTTTTAATCTAATAGTGAAAGTACATTGGCTTTATAAGATCTACTTATAGGGATTGCCTGATCTCCAATCTCAATAAACTCATTCGTATACGAGGTGATTTTTTCCAAAGACACAATAAAGGACCGATGCACCCGAATAAACTGTTGCCGTGGCAGTTTAGCCTCTAAATTACTAATGGTTTCTCTTGTAACTACGGTATGACCTGCCAAATGTATTTTTATATAATCCGCCAAACTTTCTACATACACTATATCTTCAAAATTTATCTTTACCATTTTACGCTCGGAACGTACAAATATAAAAGGACTCTTTTCTGGAACTATGGACGATTGCACGACAGGTTTAAGCGGTGTGTTTTCTCCTAAGTACTTATGAACTCCTTGCAATAAGCGATCAAAAGAAATGGGTTTTAATAAATAATCCACCGCTTGTAAATTAAAACCATCCACAGCATATTCTCTATAAGCTGTTGTAAATATTATTTTAAGATCCTTGTTTATAGACTTAGCAAAGTCCAATCCAGAAATACCAGGCATATTAATATCTAAAAAAATCAAATCCACCGTATGCAAACTAATCGCATTAAAAGCTTCTGCTCCATTCTTGCATAATTTCACTATTTCAATAGCGTCAATTTTTGACAAGTGATTTTTTAAAATGTCACGCGCCACGGGCTCATCATCCACAACAATGCACTGAATCTTTTTAGACATCCTCTTTTTTATTTAAATCATTAATTATTAAATGTACGCAAAATACTTTTTTTTGCTGCTGAATCTTTAATTCATAATTGTCAGCATAGATCAAATCCAAACGTTGTTGAATATTTTTCAAGCCCAAACCAAACTTAACATCGCATTCGATCTCTTTTAATAGGGTATTTTGAATTTTAAAATCTAAACAATCATCCACTATTTTTAAATCTAATTGAACATCAAGTACACCATTTACAAGGTCCCCGTGTTTAAACGCATTTTCTACAAAAGGAATTAATAACATTGGGGCAACTTTCAATTCAGAAGAAATATCTACCACATTAAACGTGCTATCAAGTGTATCCTGAAACCTAATTTTCTCCAGCTCAATATATTCTTTTATATGCAACACTTCATCCATTAATAATACTTTGGGCTTATCTACTTGGTATAAAATATAATCCAACAAATTAGATAATTTTAAAATAACTTCAGGAGTATCATCAGATTTACGCAAAGCAAAACCATAGATAGTATTTAATGTATTGAACAAAAAATGTGGATGTATTTGCTTTTTTAGAAAACCCAATTCCTGTTCTTTACTGGATAATTGCGTTTCTAAAATTTTGTTTTCAAGTAGTTTATTTTTTGCCTCGGTTTTAAAACTACGATTCAATAGACTTACAAAACTAACTACAGCAACCACTAAATAAACTAAAATTAGCACAAACACATAATTTCGACTCATTGGAGGCATGCTATCTAAATTAAAATTAGATAAAAAAACAAAAGAACCTAAAATGGACAATACAATTAAATAAGTAGAATAAATAAGCGTGTATAGAGAATACAAAATAAGTTTCAAGTATCGTTTCTCTAACAAATATTTAGGAATTAAATAATACACTGAGAAATAAGTAGTAAGCATAGTTACAGGCAGCAGAAAACTAGCAAACCATGTTACATAATTTGAGTTTTGGGAATTATAACTAAAAAAATAGACATAAAAAAACCAAACTCCAATCCAAAACAAGACATGGAATACAACAAACTTACTTTTATCGAATATAGCTGTGATCACTGTTCAAAGATGCAATTTATTCGTTAAATTTCATATCTTTATCGATGGATTACTAATTTAGCCTGTGTTTTAACAGACAACTATAGCACTACCTAAAAAAGACAAATACATGTTAAAACCTAAACAAAAACACCGCTTCATCGCTTAAATAAAATATCACACTATTAATCGTTTACTTTTGAGTTCATTATTAATTATTTAACTAAAACAATAACTATGTCAGAATTAGTAGACAGACTTAACGAAGGTGGGCCATTTTTTATGTACCCTATTTTAATCATTTTAATTATAATAATCACTCTTACAATTAAAGGTGTTTTACAACGAAAACAAGACAACACTAAAACAATTGCCCTACTTTCCTCCATTGGATTTTTTGTAGTTGCTTGGGGGATTCTTGGACAAACCATAGGTCTAATAGGAGCATTTGACAGCATCCAAGCAGTAGGAGACATCTCCATGGAGGTACTAGCTGGAGGCCTAAAAGTAAGCTTACTAACAACCGTTTTTGGGATTTTGACTTTTTTGTTTAGCCGAGCAGGAATCATTATACTTACCATTCTTAAGAAATAACAGTACTAGTTAAAGCCTTTTTGGTACATTTGCATATGCATACTAAAAAGGCTTTTATTCTCCTAAACGGAAATCCACCATCCACATTTCCTGACTTAAAAAAGTACTCCTTGGTTTGTGCTGTAGATGGCGCTTACAATCACTTTGTAAAATTGGGTATAGTACCAGATTTAGTTACTGGTGATTTTGATTCTATTGACAAGATTCCTACACATATAGAAGCCATTAATACTTATGATCAAGAATTTGCTGATTTCCACAAAACCTTAAGTATTTTAAAAGATAGAGGTTATAAAAACATAGATGTATATGGAGCTAGCGGAAGAGAACAAGATCATTTCCTAGGCAATATCAGTACTGCTTTGCAATGGAAAAACAGCCTTAATTTACGTTTTTTTGATGATTATGGAACCTACGTTTTTATAAAGAAGGAGTTAAAAAAAAGTGGCATCAAAGGAAAAATAGTATCACTTATCCCCTTCCCATCAGCATCTGGGATTACAACAAAAGGTTTACTGTATCCCTTAAATAATGAATCCTTAACTTTTGGACAACGCATTGGAACAAGAAACACTGCAATTGAAGATCGTATTGAAATTTCGTTTAGTGATGGTGCTTTGTTGGTGTATGTCGGGAACTAGTGAACAGTTTTAAGTCATAAGTAATAAGCGCTGAGCAATAAGTTATCTTAATGCTACATGTTTCGAAAAACATGTAAAAAAATCAATTCTATTTTAAGAACAAAAGAAAACAGCATCCCTTTAAAACGGATGCTGTTTTCTCTTCTCTATATTCTCTTCTCTATTTCCTTACGCTTCCTTCATTCCGATTCCAATTAATCTTGGCTAAACGAGGTTGAAGCCACAGATTGTGCAACTATCCATCCGCCCGTCCAAGCATTCTGAAAATTAAACCCTCCAGTAATAGCATCTATATTTAATATTTCACCTGCAAAAAATAAGTTTTGATGTTGTTTACTCTCAAAACGTTTAAAATTTATTTCTTTTAAGTCTATTCCTCCAGCGGTTACAAATTCTTCTTTAAAGGTGCTTTTCCCATTCACACGTAATTTACAAGCTGTTAATTGCAGTGTTAACGTTTCCAAGTCTTTATTACTCAATTGAGCCCACTGGCATTGGTCTGGAATATTTGCCGTCAATACGAGTTTTAGCCACAATCGTTTTGGAACATCTTCAAAAACTGAACGAATGCTGACTTGTTTCTTAGCAAGCGTTTTCTTAAATCTTTGCAGGGTTTCCATCACATGTTCTTTGCGTTTAGAAATCCAGTTTACTTCAATATCGAATTGATACTGTTGCTCTTCCAAGCTTCTAGCTCCCCAGGCGGATAATTTTAGAACTGCTGGCCCACTCAATCCCCAATGGGTAATTAACAAAGGCCCAGATTCTTCCATTTTTTGCCCCAATACTTTTACGGTAGCATAGGGTACTGCTACCCCAGGAATGCCCTCTAACAATCGATGTTGGATATTAAAAGTAAATAAAGAAGGAACAGGTTTTACAATCGTATGCCCAAGTTTATTTACAATATCCCACATTTTAGGTGTGCTTCCTGTAGCTATTAATAGATAATCTGCTTCAAAGGTTTTTTCTGCAGTTTGAATGGTAAATCCATCTTTCTTATTAGACACTGACTGAACGCGGTGTTTTTTCAAAACTTGAATCTTATAGCTATCCGCATGTTTCAAAAAACAATCAATAATGGCTTGGGATGTATTCGCTTCCGGAAACACACGATTATCATCCTCAATTTTCATTGGAACTCCATGATTCTCGAACCATTCCATAGTGTCACCCGTCATAAACTGATGAAAAGGTCCTAATAGTTCCTTCGCTCCTCTAGGGTAAAATTTCACTAATTCGCGAGGTTCAAAACAGGCATTGGTGGCATTACATCGTCCACCTCCAGATACTTTTACTTTCTGCAACACGTTTCCACTTGCCTCCAAAATAATAATTTCTAAATCTGGGTTTAATTCTGCTGCATTAATTGCTGCAAAAAAACCTGCTGCTCCACCTCCAATAATTACAAATTTCTTCATGTTTCTTTATCCTTTCTATTTGGTAAGTATCATATCTTGATACGATATAACGGTTTCAAATCCTTTATTTTTAAAATAAGCAGGGGTACTATCATCACCTGTGGCAATAATAAAATCGCCCCCCCAAGCTCCTAAGCTTTTTGTCTGTCCAAAATAATCACTAAATAGTAATTCTTGAATCGGTTTATTTTTTATCACTTGCCCTATAATGGCTTCGTGATCTTTTAATAATTTTTCAAAATCACTCAAATTAGTGACAGAAATCATGGCTTTAGTAATGGCATTGATCTCTTGAAAAACTTGAATAAGTGCTCCTTCTTTATATTGCTGATACCTTCTGATACCTGCTCTACTATTCTGCTTTACATTTAAATGCACAAAGTATAAATGCTCCTGAAATGGAGGATTAAAATCTACGGTTTCAATGATAGGATGACTTCCATTTCTTTTGTAAAAAATAGGACAATCATTTTGTGCACTGGCAATATCATATCCACTACCTCCAAACGTGTTTTCTAATAGTTCAAATGGACTCACTAGTGCCCAATCTGCCACATTATTTATTAAGGTAGAAGAACTTCCTAGTCCCCAATCTTGCGAAAACTCTAAGGTAGTTTTTACTGAATAACCCTGAGTCGCATCCAAAAAATCAGTATTTAACTGTCTTGCTGCTGTTAGAATTTCCCAAAGCCTTTCTGCCAACCTATCCTTTCCTCCATCTTCTTCGGAATCAAAATCTGCCGATACTAATCGTAATTTTGGCAATTCAAATTCCGCCTTTAGCCAGCAATTCCCATGGCAATCATAACTCTCCCATAAAAGCACTGGCTCTTTCAGTTTTTGAATACACAAATCCTGTCCAAACCTAGTGGGTAATGACAACGCTTTGGCACCGTCCAACACCACATATTCGCCTGTTAATAATAATTTTCCGTGGCTATAATATCTTTCTAACATAAGGGGATTTTACTTTTTTTTAGACCTTCGTCATTTTTTCGTAAGCTTCAACTACCGCATTATGTGTCACTGTTTTATTTTCAAAATAGGAAATTAAAAACTGTTTTTCTTCTGTACTTGCTCCCAATTGTTTGATAATATTAGTCAAGTGCATTTTCATATGCCCTTTTTGAATTCCTGTAGTAGTCAATGCTCTCAAGGCCGCAAAATTTTGAGCCAAACCTGCCACTGCTACTATCATCATAAGCTCTTTTGCCGATGGACTTCCTAACAATTGCAAACTGAGTTTAGATAAGGGATGTAATCCCGTTAATCCTCCAACCGTTCCCACTGCCAATGGAATTTCTATCCAAAACTTAAAGATACCGTTTTCAATTTCACAATGCGTTAAACTCTTATAAGTTCCCGATTTTGCGGCATAGGCATGCGCTCCACTTTCTATAGCTCTAAAGTCATTTCCTGTGGCTAAAATCACAGCATCTACCCCATTCATCACCCCTTTATTATGGGTTACAGCACGATGCGGTTCTATATCAGCTATCTGAATGGCTTGTTTAAATTTCTGAGCAAATTCTTCCGAATTCTCAGCGTATAAATCACTTACTGGGCAACTTACCTCGGCGCGTACCAAACAATTAGGTACATAATTAGATAAGATGCTCATCACGATAGAAATGTCCTCATTTTCAAACTCGCTAGCAATCGCTTCCAAACAAGAATTGATAAAATTGGCCCCCATGCTATCCATGGTTTCAAAGGTGATATGAAGCTGATAATAATTAGCGAGTTCCGCTGTTTTATCGCGTAATTCTATGGCTAAAATTCCTCCGCCACGCTTGCGCATATTTTTGGTAATTCCAGCTGTTGCGTTATATAATTCGGCTTTTTTATCTTCAAAATAAGCCTGCAATTCACTGGCATCCCCTTCAAACATAAAATGTACCTGTCCTATTTTTTCACTGGCTATAACTTCCGCTTTAAAACCTCCACGAGTACTCCAAAACTTAGCCACCAAAGAAGCGGCAGCAACCACCGAACTTTCTTCAGTTACCATGGGCACTGCATAATCATTTCCATTGATTTTAAAATTGGGTGCAATAGCAAAAGGCATGTAAAAATTACTCAATGTATTTTCAATAAAATCATCGTGTAAATCTTGTAATACTTCATTTTTATTCCAGTATTGTTTCAATGTTTGTGCAACATGACTATCATCCTTAAAAAAGGAAGTCAACATCCATTGTAATTTCTCTTCTTTTGAAAACTTAGAAAACCCGCTTACTGTTTTTGGCATTATATTATTGTATTTATAATTTACAAAGGTAATTTTTTCCATCTAAGTAATAATTAATCTAGACTTTTTTGTTAAAAAATGATACATCTCAGCGCTAAATTGCTAAAATTTGCTTAAACTTGGCATCACTTTAACGGATGAACATAGATGAAGAAAATTACGGCACTACTAATTGCAATTTCTTTTATTGCAACTGCCCAAAAAAAAGATATTAGTTTAGAGAATATTTGGAATGGTGAATTTAGAACGGAGCGTATGAATTCGCTCAATTCTATGAATGGTGATTTCTATACATTACTCAACTTCGACCGTGCAACTCGCAGTACTTCAGTGGACAAATACAGTTATGCTAGCTTGGAAAAAGTGGCGACTATTGTAGATAGTAAAAATTTAAATGCTATTAAATATTTTGAAACATATACATTTAATAACGACGAAACAAAGCTTATCTTAGGCGTAGACTCAGAACAAATATACCGACATTCAAGCATCGGTATTTTTTATGTCTATGACTTAGCTACAAAAAGTTTGGTAAAAATAGATGAAGATGCCATTCAAGAACCTACATTTTCTCCTGACAGCAAAAAAATAGCCTACTCAAAAGGAAATAATATTTACATAAAAAACTTAGTCACTGGTACAAGTAGTCCTGTTACTTCTGACGGTCAAAAAAATGCTGTTATAAATGGTATTTGTGACTGGGTATACGAAGAAGAATTTGCTTTTGTCCGTGCCTTCGATTGGAGTGCAGACAGTAAACACCTTGCTTTTATTCGCTTTGACGAATCTGAAGTTCCAACATTTTCTATGAATGTTACTGGAAACAATTTATATCCAAGCCAACAAGTTTTTAAATATCCAAAAGCAGGAGAAAAAAACGCGCTAGTTAGCTTGCATATTTTTAGTTTATCAAAGAAAACAACGGCCAACATAGATCTTGGAGATTACGAGTATATCCCAAGAATCCAATGGACCAAGGATGCGAATATTTTATCCGCAACTACGCTGAACAGGCATCAAAACAATTTGAACTTATTTTTTATAGATGCTAAAAGCAATACAGCCAACGTCGTTTTAAACGAAACTGACAAGGCCTATGTGGACATTAATGATAACTTGACGTTTTTAAAAGACAACAGCTTTATTTGGACTAGCGAAAAAGATGGGTTTAACCATATTTATCATTATAGTGCTTCTGGAAAACTAAAAAATCAAATCACCAATGGTAACTGGGAAGTCACCAATTTTTATGGTGTAAATGAAGATTCAAAAACGATTTACTATCAATCTGTAGAAGATGGTTCTATTAACAGAACCGTGTATTCAGTACAATTAAACGGAAATAAGAAACAACGATTAAGTAATGCCTCGGGAACCAACAATGCTTCCTTTAGCAAAAACCTTAATTACTTTATCAATACTTTTTCTGATGCCAATACACCGGCAATTTACACCTTACATAATGGCCAAGGAACACAGTTAAAAGAAGTATTGAACAATCAAAACCTTCAAAATAAACTACATTCTTTCAATCTATCTAAGAAAGAATTTTTCACTCTTACTACTGACAGCGGTACTTTTAACGCTTGGATGCTAAAACCAGCCAATTTTGACGCTTCTAAAAAGTATCCCTTATTTATGACTCAGTATTCAGGACCTGGCTCTCAATCTGTAAAAAACAGTTGGAATGGAGCCAATGATTATTGGTACCAACACTTAGCACAAAAAGGATACATTATTGTTTGTGTAGATGGAAGAGGAACAGGATTTAAAGGTGCTGACTTTAAAAAATCAACCTATTTAAACTTGGTTAAATATGAAACTATAGATCAAATAGCCTCCGCTAAACAATTAGCCGCACGCAGTTATATAGACGAAAACCAAGTAGGAATATGGGGTTGGAGTTTTGGAGGTCACATGAGTACCAACTGTTTGCTAAAAGGAAGTGAAATTTTTAAAATGGCCATTGCAGTTGCTCCCGTAACAAGCTGGCGTTTTTACGATTCTATTTACACCGAACGTTTTATGCGTACACCTCAAGAAAACCAAGCTGGATACGACGAAAACTCACCTATCAATTATGCTGACCAACTCAAAGGGAAGTATCTATTAGTCCACGGATCAGGAGACGATAATGTGCATGTACAAAACACCATGCGTTTGACCAATGCCTTGATTGCGGCAGATGTCCCATTTGATATGGCAATTTATCCAGACCGAACACACGGAATTTACAAAGGAAGAAATACAAGATTACACTTATATAAGAAAATGACTTCGTTTATCGAAGAAAACTTAGGTGCTAAGAAAGAAAAAAAGGTTTCAAAAATAAAAGGTTAAATCGATTAAAACTTAATTTACAATTATTATGACAGAAAATCAAATTCAACAAGGACATCCAAAGGGTCTCTACGTACTATTTATGTCGGAGATGTGGGAACGTTTCTGTTTTTATGGAATGAGAGGGTTGTTAACACTCTATTTAATAAAAGTATTATTAATTCAAGGAAACGATTCGTTTTTAATATACGGAGCGTACACCGCATTGGTTTATTTAGCCCCGGTATTAGGAGGGAAAATTGCAGATGCATTATTAGGGTATCGGAAGGCAGTGATTTTTGGAGCCATCTTAATGGCCATTGGAGAGTTTGTAATTATTGGCGGTGGTGCTGATATGTTATTCTGGGGAATGGGATTCCTGATTGTAGGAAATGGTTATTTTAAAGCCAACATTTCTAGTATAGTAGGTAAATTATATGCCGATGATGATCCACGAAGAGATTCTGGATTCACTATTTTCTATATTGGGATTAACGTTGGAGCTTTATTAGCGACAACCATTTGTGTATATGTAGGTGAAACCTATGGATTCCACTATGGATTTGCTTTGGCAGGTTTCGGAATGTTATTAGGTCTTATTTTCTTTGTAATGGGACAAAAACATTATATAGAAGCAGCTTTACCTCCATTTCCAGAAAAATTAAAAGAAAAAGTATTAGGGTTTTTACCTAAAGAATATGCTGTTTATTTAGCTTCATTGGCTATTATTCCTGGAATTTTTTACTTAGTAAACCACAATGCAGTTGTAGGTTATGTATTAGGAGTTGTAGCACTAGGAATTATCATTTACTTATTAGTAGAAGGTGCTAAAGGAGGAAAAGTATTATTACATAGAATGATTATTTTCTTAATCTTATGTACATTTAATATTGTATTCTGGGCCTTGTTTGAACAAGCAGGAACTTCTTTAACTGTATTTGCTGACACCAATGTAAACAGAGAAATTTTCGGATTTACATTAACAGCAGGTAATACACAGTTTTTCAACCCTCTTTATATCATCATCTTTGGATCTATATTTTCTATGATGTGGTTAAAACTAACCAAAATCGGAAAAAACCCATCTATCCCAATGAAATTTGGTTTGGGGATTGTTCAGTTAGGATTAGGATATTTAGTCATTTTATTAGGAAACGAATTTGTAGACGAAGCGTTTAGAGTGCCATTATGGACCTTAGGTTTCTTATATATGTTACATACTACCGGGGAATTATTTATCTCTCCTATTGGGTTATCAATGGTAACAAAATTAGCACCATCACATTTAACAGGAACGTTAATGGGTGTTTGGTTCTTATCTTTTGCAGGGTCTAATTATGTAGCTGGTATTTTGGCTACTATGACAGGTGGCGAAGAAGGAGAAGTAACATTAACCGCTGCTGAAGGTTTAGCAAAATACGTAGATGTGTATAGCACTATGGGATATGCTGCCGTTGGAATTGGTTTATTTATTATGATTATATCGCCGTTATTGAACAAGTTATTACACGGTATTAAATAATAATGACACAATTATAAAAAAATAAAAACCAAAAGCTCATGAAAGAAATTTCATGGGCTTTTTTTAATCATAAAAACAAACAACATGAAGTTCACAGAAGTATTTAAAAAATTTCCCAAAGCATTTTGGGTAGCAAACACCATGGAACTCTTCGAAAGATGGGCATGGTATGGTTTATTTGCAGTATTGGCATTGTATTTAACAGGATCTGTTGATACAGGTGGACTTGGTTTCTCGCAAATCGAGAAAGGGGCTTTAATGGGATCTGTTACAGCTATCCTCTATTTATTACCATTAATTACAGGAGCTTTAGCCGACAGGATTGGATACCGTAAAATATTAATTATTGCTTACTTAATTTTAGGTTCTGGATACTTTTTAATGGGACAAGTAACTGAGTACAGTATGGTATATGCTGCTTTCTTGTACATTGCTGTAGGTGCGGCCTTATTTAAGCCTGTAATTTCCGCAACTATTACCAAAACAACTACAGATGAAACCTCTTCTATTGGTTTTGGGATTTTTTACATGATGGTAAATGTAGGTGGATTTTTAGGCCCTGTGTTCTCATCTAAATTAAGAGAGGAGTATGGATGGAACATTGTGTTTTTGATGGCAACTTCTGCTATTGTAGTGAACTTAATTTTGGTGTTATTTTTTTACAAAGAACCAGAAAGAGAAAAATCATCTGAAAGTCTTGGTACCACTTTACTAACTTCGTTAAAAAATATTTGGGAAGCATTATGTGACTTCAAATTAACCTTGTTTTTAATTATCATGATTGGATTCTGGACTATGTTCAACCAATTATTCTACACTTTACCTAATTATATTGAACAATGGATCAATACGAGTTTATTGTATGATTCTTTAAGTAATATCTCTCCATACTTAGCGCAAGCTTTTGGAACTAAAGACGGGACTATTTCTCCTGAAATGTTTATCGTACTAGATTCTGGATTTATTATTTTATTCCAAATATTAGTTTCAACTGCAGTAATGAAATTAAAGCCGTTGAATGGAATTATCACAGGAATTTTAATTACTATTTTCGGTATCGGATTATCATTTGCTACAGGTGATGGAATGTACGTGGTTATAGGGATCTTTGTTTTTGCAATTGGGGAAATGGCAAGTTCACCTAAGTTTACTGAATATGTAGGAAAAATTGCGCCTAAAGGAAAAGAAGCCTTGTATATGGGAACTTCTTTTTTACCTGTTGCTTTAGGAAACTTTTTTACAGGATTCTTGTCTGGTAATTTATACCAAGCATGGTCAGATAAATTAACCTTATTACAAGCAGAAGTAGCAAAACGTGGATTAGAAATCACAGAAGTAAGTGATACTTTTTCTCAAAATGATTACTATGCAAAAGCAGGGGAATTAATGGGAATGGACCAATTACAATTGACCGACTTTTTATATGCTAATTACAACCCTTCTAAAATTTGGATGGTATTTAGTGCTATTGGAGTTGCCACAGTGATTTGTTTATTTTTATATGACAAATTTATTATTGGTAAAGTTGCTGATAAGGCATAAATGACATAGAGTTCTCGAAACAATTTTTCGCAACTCAAAATCACTCGAACTGACGGTATAATCGGATTCAAATTCCGTCGTCACTTCGAGTGATTTTTTATAAACGCTATAAAGCATTTATTAAAAATAATATCGAGAAGCCCTCTTTATTAAAAGACACTCTTGAAACTAGTAGGCTTTTTTTATTATTCTGCTATTCTCGATACAATTTTGAGCTGATTTTAAACAAAATCAACTCAAAATCACTACCATTGACGGATTTATATTTCTTTTGTTCATTTTTTGCTTCTCCAAAAAAAAGAACCAAAAAAGGAGCCTTTTATGAGGCATTTTTTAATACGGCAAACGCCTTATTAAAAACCATGCCCAAAACTGCGCGGCTCTCCTTTGGTCGAACCTGGATCTCGCAGCTTTTGAACATATATGCTGCATAAAAGACAGGCTTCGATGTATGATCTTCTAAATAACAATGTCTAGATTTCCCCTGCCCTTATTGTGCATAGACGTCATTATTTCCATTTGTTTTTCAAAAAATAAGTTTACGATCTGCCGACACTATCAAAATTCAAATCTGAGCATCACTTCTCGATACAATTTTTAGCTGTTTTTAAACAAAATCAACTAAAAATCACCCGAACTGACGCTCAAAGAAAGTCCTTATTTAAAAAACAAAGTCACGAAAGACGGCATAATCAAAACAGACATTGGTCGACTTTTTAGAACTTGGAAAAAAATTAAAAACAAACAATTATTTAAAACGCTTCTAAAATTATTTTAGGAGCGTTTTTTGTACCTTGCCCATCAACATTAAAAATAAATTTTATCCATATGAGTACTTCAAAAAATGAATTTTTCGACACCAATGTCCTGGGACATCCTGCCGGCTTATTTGTCTTGTTTTTCACCGAAATGTGGGAACGATTCAGTTATTACGGAATGCGTGCATTATTAATCCTTTTCTTAGTAGCAAAAATAGATGACGAAGGTTGGGGTTGGGAACGTAGCGAAGCCATGGCACTCTTTGGATGGTATGTAATGTTGGTTTACTTTTTACCTTTACTAGGTGGATGGCTAGCAGACAATAAGTGGGGACATGTAAAAACCATTATTGTAGGAGCCTTTATTATTACTTTAGGTCATGGATCTATGGCCTTAGCAGATTTACCTTTGGGCATCGATTTAAAGTTCTTCTTTTATATAGGATTGCTATTACTTGTAGTAGGAACGGGATTATTTAAACCAAACATGTCTGCTACTGTAGGTAAAATGTATCCTGCCAATAGCGATAAAAAAGATGGTGCCTATACTATCTTTTATATGGGGGTAAATTCTGGTGCTTTTATTGGAACACTTTTAGTGGGATGGATTGGAGAAAACTTTAGCTGGACTTGGGGGTTCGGACTTGCTGGAATTTTTATGATGTTTGGATTATTACAATTCTATTTTGCACGTTCTATTTTTGGAGAAGCAGCCAACAAGCCTCAACCAAAAGTATATGAACTATCAGAAGAAGAGCAAAAAATACGCGTACCGTTTACAAAAAGAGACCAAGTTTTTTTAGCAATTGGTGGATTTTTTGCCATTTCTTGGATTATAGACGGATTGTTTTCAGTAGTAACTAGAGGACAACATTTTTTACCCGCAGAAGTATTTAGTTTTACCGCTTTTGACACCAATATAACAGTTGGAATGCCTGCCTTATTCTTTATATTCTCCTTAATTACTTTTGTACTCTTAGGTACAAATAGAATCAAGCGTTTTACAAAAATAGAAGGAGACCGCTTGAAGGTTGTCTTTATCATTGCCTTTTTTGTGATTTTCTTCTGGGCCAGTTTCGAACAAGCAGGAACCTCCATGAATATCTTTGCTAAGGATTATACTGCAAGAACCTTGTCAGGAAACTGGGGATTAATTTATAAAATTATAGACTTTATTTTATCGGTTGGACCTATGGTAATCTTGAGTTGGATTATTTTTAAACTAGCACAATCTATCTACAAAAAATACCCACTAACCATCTTGTTTACAAGTATCAGTTTTGTAATTATTTGGATCTTGGTTATTTTTAGAGTTTATGATAAAGTCACTGGAGATTCTGCCTTGGTAGATACCTCTTGGTTTCAAATATTAAATCCATTTTTCATCATCACTTTAGCTCCGTTATTTGCGAAGTTATGGAAGAAATACACCTTTAGTGCACCTCAAAAATTCGCAATTGGATTGTCCTTATTAGCCGCAGGTTTTGGAATGTTAGCCTTTGGGTCTTTAAGTATTCCAAATGGAGCAGCCACTGCACAAGTAAGTATGGTTTGGTTAATTTTAGCCTTCTTATTGCACACTATGGGTGAGCTCTCTATTTCTCCCGTGGGATTGTCTTATGTGAGCAAATTAGCTCCTGCGCGTATGCTAGCTTTCTTATTTGGTATTTGGTATGTATTTACTGGACTCTCTGGAAAACTAGCCGCTACCATGGCAGAACACATGGACGGAATTACAGAAGCAACTGGTATGTCTGGTTTCTTTTTAATATTTACCATTATTCCATTAATAGCAGCTGCAGTTATTCTAATGCTAAATGGAAAAATCAAGAAAATGATGCATGGAATTAATTAAGAGCTCCTCTTAATTTTTCTTTTCACAATATTTAAGACCTAGGATTTCCTGGGTCTTTTTTGTATTGAAAAAATCAAACAGAATTACAGTGCAATCCATATGAGTCGATTAAACTAGTTAATCAGCTCAAACAACTTTTAGAAGCATAAACCAACGAATAATCCGCCACTATAGTTACACAGATATCAATAAAAATTTGTGCCACTCTATAAGTTATTATTATATTTGGAACACATTTTGTAATGTTCTGTATAAATTACGACAGAATTAGAAATATTAAAACAAACACAGATGAAGAAATTAAGCCTCCTTTTTATTTTACTAGTAAGTATTAGTATCAATGCACAAGAAATAAACTGGATGAGTTTGGAAGATGCCGTAGCTGCTCAAAAAACAAATCCTAAAAAAATTATGATGGACGCCTATACCAACTGGTGTGGCCCATGTAAAATGTTAGACAAAAATACTTTTCACAATGCTGATGTAGTAGCTTATGTAAACAAAAATTACTATGCCGTAAAATTTAATGCAGAAGGAAATACAGAAATTACTTATGACGGAAACATCTATAAAAACCCTGGTTATGACCCTGCAAAAGCAAACAAGCGTAATAGCGGGCATCAATTGGCTAGTTATTTTGGTGTAAGAGCCTACCCTACTATTATCTTTTTAGATACAGAAGGAAAATTAATTGCGCCAATCCCTGGTTATCAAAAACCATCTCAGTTAGAAATATATTTAAAAATGTTTCACACTGATGCCTACAAAAACATACTGTCGAAAGAATCATATGAAGAGTATATGGCTAATTTCAATTATACATTTAAAGAATAGTTTCCTACTCTTTTAAAATATAAGCTCCTTTTTGCGACGTGTCGTGGAAAGGAGTTTTTTCTTGCCTACAAGTTTGCGCCCATTGTTTTTTTAAAGAAGGATAATTAGAACCATCGGCGATAATTAAGGATGGTTTTAACCGCGCTATTAATCGCTCTAAATTAATTTTAGGAGATGCCCGTAACAAAATAATATGGGGCGAAAATTTTTCAACTTTATAAATTCCCTCTTGGTCTACAACCATAATGATTTTATCAGAAAAAGAAAGTACTTTAGGGATACTTTTCACCATTGTCACAGTATCTAATCCTAATCTGTTTTGATAACTCCGTAACAGAAAATCATGATTTACTACAGCAGTATCTGAAGTGAACACTTTGGACTCCTTTCCCCTTCTTAGTAACAACTTTGTCTTTTTATATTGATGATAAACAATCAATTCTGTCCCCTGCTCTATGCTATATTTATAATAAAATAGACTTAACTGCAAACTTAGAATTAGTACAATGATGACATAAAACAAACGCCATTTAAATTGGTGAATTAAAAAGACCAACCCAAGTAATATCCCTAAGCTTATGCCTAATTGCAGTCCTGAAAAATGAATGTGTTCTATTAAAAATGACTCCTGATCACTCACCCAATTCACAATCGTATTCATATAGTAAATCAATCCAGAAAAAACAGTAATCAACCACGCTACTGGAATTCCTAATACTGAAAACACAATGGTAAAGACACCTGTAAACAAGAGTATTGCGAGCATGGGAATGATACATAGATTACTAATCAAAAACAGTACTGGAAACTGATGAAAATAGTACAAACTCAAAGGAAGTACTCCCAACTGTGCCGCTAAAGATACTGTTACTAAATCCCAAACATACCTAGAAACAACAGGTGTTGGCTTCCATAAGTTACTCAAAGCTGGACGTAATAAGACAATGGATAATACCGCTGAATAACTCAACTGAAACCCAACATCAAACAAAAAATTAGGGTTTGCAATGAGTAAAACCAACATGGAAATAAAAATGGTATTCAATATAAAATGACGTTTACTAAAACTCATCCCCACTTGCAGTGCCGTAAACATCGTAACTGCCCTTACAACCGAAGCAGACATTCCCGCTAAAAACGCAAAACCCCACAATAATATAACGATACAGATACTGCTTAGTAGTTTTCCATATTTCCATCGATGCATAAACTGAAACATCAATCTAAATAACAATAACAAAACACCTATATGTAACCCTGAAATTGCCAGTATATGAATGGCTCCTGATGCCGAATAAGTTTGAATAATATCCTTAGATAAAAATTGCCGTTTCCCTAATAACAAGGCATTAATAAAACCCAAATCCTCTTTAGACATTCCATTTTTCAGTAATACGTTGTTTATTTTCACATGAATATCAGAGATATATCCATTCAAAGATTTACTGTCTGATTCCAACTTTAAATAGGCCTCATTTCTTAGGTATAATTGGTGATAAATTTGCTTTCGATTTAAAAATTTGGAATAATCAAATACATATGGGTTTAATGGTTTTGCGAGTGCCTCTAACGCCGTTTTTACTAAGATTTGATCATCAACAACTAAACTTTTCTTCAAACTATCTCGCTGTACACTCAATACAACTTTCCCTTTTGTAATTGTGTCATTTACTTGAAAAACTTCTGCATAGAATCTATCGGTTTTTACCGTTGCCTTTAATACTTCGTGAATTTTCAAATAATAAACCGATTGTTTTACTTCTTTAGTAGTTGAAATATAATGGGAATAATGTCGCTTATCATTATGGGCATCCTGCACGGAAACCAATAGCATCCCAATTAGAATAAAACCTCCATAAGCCAGTATATTGAAAACATAGCGTTTACTGCTCCCTTTCCAACGTAGTAAGCCTAACAATAATAGTATACAAAAAACAAGTTTAAAAAGTACGGACAATTGTATTTGAAAATAATCTCCCAATACAATTCCCACACTAAAAAACAGTACCATTTGAAATGGAATGTACTTCAGTATTTTTTTCATAGCAGGATAAGTTACATTTTTCTAAAACAAAAACAACTAAACTATTTCAGAAACATTTGTTACAGAATGACTTATATCACTAAAAAACAATCTCTAATAAAATAATTTTACTAGATTAAAAACTCATATCATGAAAAAAATAATTTTCACCTTCGTATTTAGTATCATTTCAGTATTTCAATTTACCGCTCAAGAGCTTTCTCCTTATATAAAAGTGGGGGTATCAACAGATAATATTAATGTTATTTCTGAGAAGATCAGTTCTTTACTAACAGCCAATGATTTTGAAATTTTAGGAGAATATTCCCCTGAGGACAACCAACACTTAAAAGTGATATCCTTTACCAATAAGGTATTAAAAAACACAGTGGTAAATATTAAAGATAGAGGGGCCCTCGCGGCAACTATGAAAATAGGTCTTCAAACAAAAAATGGTAAAACCACCATTAGCTACACCAACCCTCCTTACTTTTTAAGAGCATATTCAAATAATTACTACAGTACGTATGAAAGTGTATTTAATCAGTTTACAACAGATTTAAAAAATACCTTAACACCGCTAGGAAATGAATTTGCCCCTTTTGGAGGTTCTGTAAAAACAAAAAAATTAAAAGACTACCATTACAAAATATTGATGCCTTACTTCACCGATTACGTAACCTTAAACACCTATGGATCATTTGAGGAAGGATTGAAAGTAATTACTTCCAACTTAACAGCTTCTAACACCGATGCTACTTTGGTTCACAAAATAGTATACGCCAATAAAAAGGTAGCTGTTTTTGGTATTGCTTTAACTAATAAAAATAATGGAGAAGGGCATTTTCTTCCAATCATTGGAGAAGAAAACATTGCTGCAATGCCTTACCAAATTATACTTCAAAACAACACTGCCACAATGCTACACGGGAAATACCGATTGGCATTACACTGGCCAGAATTAAGCATGGGAACATTCATGAAAATAATGGGAACCCCTGGAGATATTGAAGATCACTTAGAAAAAGTATGCAAGCCCCTTTTAGTACAATAAGTACTCTTTATGTTTGACTAAAAACAATCTTAAATTAATTTTTAAGATTGTTTTTTATGATTAATGAAGCTACTTTTTCAGAAGCTCCCATTCCACCAAGTTTCTGCTCTAAATCGTAATAATCCTCAAACATTTGAGATCTTGTCCCATCATTTAAAATACGATTTAATTCAATTTCTAATCTATTTTCGTTACAATCTTCTTGAATAAGTTCTGTAACTACTTCTTTATCCATAATTAGATTCACCAAGGAAATAAACTTTAGATTTATCAATCTTTTCCCTATTTGATACGACAACCAGCTGGTTTTATAACAAACAATTTCAGGTAATTTAAACAAAGCCGCCTCTAAAGTGGCCGTTCCAGAAGTGACAATTGCAGCATAAGAAACCGACATTAAATCGTAGGTTTTATTACTAATAAAAGCTACGTTATCTTGTTTTATAAACGGTTTATAAAATGAAAAAGGTTGGCTTGGGGCTCCAGCAATTACAAACTGATAATCCGCAAATTTATCGGCCATCTTAAGCATTACTGATAGCATTTTTGTAATTTCTTGTTTGCGACTTCCTGGTAATAAGACAATAATTGGTTGGTCCGTTAGACCATTTTCTTTTTTAAAATCTGTAGCATCAACTTGTGGTCTGTTTGCAATAGCATCAATTAAAGGATGCCCCACAAAATGCACAGGGAATTGGTGTTTATTTTCATAAAAGTCTTTCTCAAAAGGTAGAATCACATACATTTCATCTACATCACGCTTAATATTTTTAATACGTCCTTCTTTCCAAGCCCATATTTGAGGAGAAATATAATACTGTGTCTTATAGCCTTCTTTTTTTACAAACTCGGCAATACGCATATTAAACCCAGGATAATCGATAAAAATAATCACATCGGGATTGAACTTTTTAATGTCCAATTTACAGAATTTTAAATTCCTCGCAATGGTTCTCAAATTCATAATTACCTCAGCAAATCCCATAAATGCCAACTCCTTGTAATGCTTCACCAAGGTTGCCCCTGTGGCTTCCATCAAGTCACCTCCCCAACATCTGATATCAGCTTGTTCGTCCTTTAACTTCAAGGCCTTTATCAAGTTTGCACCATGTAAATCACCTGATGCTTCACCTGCAATAATATAATACTTCATTTATAAAATATTTAGAATTACCATACTTAAAGCAATACAAATAGTGGCCAATAAAACACCACGCGCTTTGTATTCTTGTTTTCGTTTTAAAAACCAAAAAAATGCCAACAAATTTGCAATGGCACCTAAAGTCATTACTTTTGACAACAACTTCAATTCATACATTTTTTCTAAAGCCTCCATAATAGGTAAGTCAGAAAAAAATGAAGTTGCTAACATCGTCCCAAAAGTGGTGGCAATAATAGCCACAAAAAAACCAATTCCTATATCTTTTATCATACAAAAAAATTAAAAATTCATACGTTCTAAAGTGTCCATGGCTTTGTACGCTGTCATATCAAACTGGACAGGTACCACAGAAATATAATCATTCTTTAATGCCCATTCGTCCGTATCATCTTCTAAATCTTCATTTACAAAATCTCCTTCCAACCAATAATATTTTTTGCCCCGTGGGGTTGTACGCTCGTCAAATTTTTCTTGCCAATTTGCTCTAGCTTGTCTGCATATTTTTATCCCTTTAAACAAGGGGATATTTGGAAAATTCACATTCAAAATAATATCCTTAGGTAGCCCTTGATTCAATACTTTTTGAGTAATGTTTTTAATATCCTCTTTTAAAGGTTCAAAATTAGCATCCCAAGAATAATCCAATAATGAAAATCCAATGGAAGGAATTCCCTCAATACCACCTTCGATGGCGGCACTCATGGTTCCGGAATAAATGACATTGATGGACGAGTTAGAACCGTGATTAATCCCCGAAACACATAAATCCGGTTTTCTGTCCAATAAAGAACTTACGGCAAACTTTACACAATCTGCTGGCGTACCAGAAAATTGATATTCTCCCAATACGTCCGTATCAATGATTACTTTATCACAATACAACGGTGCATCTAAAGTAACAGCATGCCCCATTCCACTTTGAGGACGATCTGGTGCTACCACCACAACATCTCCCAATTCTTTCATTACAGTTATTAAAGTTCTAATACCTGGAGCTGTAATTCCATCATCATTAGTAACCAAAATTAAAGGTCGTTTAGTCATATTATTTCTTTAGAACAAAACTACTCTATTTTATATGGGAACACTTATAAATAAAGCAAGATTTTCGCATAAAAGCGACGAAATAGATAATAGCGCCCTATCGAGATGTTAAAAAATATTAAAAAAATGGCATTATTTAGAAAATGGCATTATTTTAGTGCAAATAAATAGACGATGTCGAATGAAAAACTTAATTGATTTTATGAAAAACAATAAAAAAACACTTATTTCCTTTACACTTATAGCTTGTATCTTTTTTGGTTTTAACATGTACTCTAGCAGTAGCGACCCCAAAAATGACAAAGCGCTAATTAGCTTGTTGCGTATGGCATTAACTCAAGGTCATTACGAGCCGCATGTTATAGATGATACGTTTTCTGAAAACGTGTATAATAGATTTGTGGATCAAATGGACCCTACCAAACGATATTTTTTAAAGTCAGATATTAAAGATTTTGAAGTTTTTAAACATCTGATAGATGACCAAATAAAAAATGAAGATCTGTCGTTTTTCTATTTAGTGCATGACAGATTTAACTTGCGTTTACAAGAAGCGGAAGATAATTATAAAGAAATTTTAAAACGCCCTTTCAATTTTAATAAAGACGAAACATTAAGCGTAGACTATGAAAACATGGCCTATTCTAAATCAAAATCTAAATTAATTTTACGTTGGAAAAAGCAACTGAAACACAGTACCATTAATCGCTTGCATGACAAATTAACGGTAGAGAATGACAAAAAAGAAAAGGATGCAGCTTATAAAGCAAAATCCTTTAAAGAACTTGAAAAAGAAGCCCGAGAAAGTACGGAAGAATTTATGTCTGATTTTTATGATCGCATGGACGAATTGGAACAAGCAGATTGGTTTACTTCCTATGTAAATGCTATCACGGAGGAATTTGATCCACATACAGCCTATTTTGATCCAAAATACAAAAAGCGTTTTGACCAAAGTATGTCTGGAAAACTAGAAGGTATAGGTGCTAGGCTTCAAAAAAGTAAAGACTACACCAAAGTTGCCGAACTAATTTCTGGTGGACCAGCATGGAAAGGTGGCGAATTAGAAGTGGGTGATTTAATCATAAAAGTAGCTCAAGGAGATGAAGAAGCTGTTGATATTGTAGGAATGCGTTTGGACAAAGCCATTGAGTATATCAAAGGAAAAAAAGGAACTACTGTTAATCTAACTTTGAAAAAGATTGATGGATCTATCCAAGTAATTTCTATTGTTAGAGATATTATTGAAATAGAAGAAACCTTTGTAAAATCTTCTGTTATTGAAAAAGATGGACGTACGTTTGGATTGATAAATCTTCCGAAATTTTACATTGACTTTTCAGAAAAAAATGCTCGAAATTCAACTTCGGACATGATAAAAGAAATAGAGCGACTTAAAGAACAAAATGTAGAAGGTCTGGTTATTGACTTAAGAAATAATGGAGGTGGATCGCTAAAAACAGCTATTGAAATTAGTGGGTTATTTATTGACAAAGGCCCAATGGTACAGGTAAAATACCGAGGGAAAGATGCCTCTATAAAAAAAGACACCGATAAACGAATCCAATGGGATGGTCCTTTGGTTCTAATGGTGAATGAACTCTCTGCCTCTGCTTCTGAAATTTTTGCTGCAGCCATGCAAGATTATAAAAGAGCTGTAATTATAGGCCCAAAACACACCTACGGAAAAGGAACGGTACAGAGTGTATACGACTTAAACCGCTACCATAAGTTAGATGCTGATTTGGGTGCTTTAAAAATGACCATTCAAAAGTTTTATAGGATTAATGGAGGTTCTACTCAATTAGAAGGTGTTACTTCAGATGTGATTGTCCCTACCCGTTTTAGCTATATGACTATTGGTGAAAAAGATCTAGACAACCCTTTAGGTTTTGATAAAATCCCTGCTGCTGATTATGAATTATGGAACAATTACGCCAATTTTAATGAGGTCATTTCTTCTAGTATCGAAAGAATTGGGAAGAGTGAACAGTTTAAATTAATTGACAAAAATGCTCAGTGGTTAAAAGAAGCACAAGAAGACAACACCGTCTATTTAAATTATAAAGCTTATAAAAAAGATATCAAATTTATCGAAGATAGGTCTGCAAAATTCAAGAAGCTAGCCGAGTATAAAAGTGATTTCACTTATCAATCTCCTTTATACGAAATTGAGAAAGTGAAGCAAGATAGCTTGTTGTTAAAGAAACGTGAGATTTGGCATAAAAATCTTCAAAAAGATGTTTATATCACTGAAGCATTAACGGTCTTAGGAGAATTAAAAATCAAGACTGGTTATTTGGCTATAAAGCAGTAAGAAGAATAGTCTATCTGTTTTATAGTGAGACTGACATTAAAAACAATCGTAACTAAGTTATTATTTAAGTATCAAAAAAAGAATTTGGAGTACTTTAGTAAGCCCCCCTATTTCCATAAACAAATACACATTATAAAAAGCTACAGTTAGAATCTTTAATGTATTTTAGAGAAAAATTATTTCATGAAAATATTCAAAGAAACATTTAAAACTATATGGGCAAATTTTGATCCCAATTTACATATGCGTCACACGGCTTATAATGATTATGCCGCCGAAGTAAGAGCTCGTTTTTTTAAAGCACATGGTTTTGACCTAAAAGCTTTTTCTCAAAACAATTTAGGACCTATTCTTTTTAAAGAAGAAACTTCATTTTTGAGAGAAATTCAGTTAGGTGATGACATCACCATCGATTTACAATTAGAGGCCGTTTCTAAAGGAGGTGAACGATGGAAATTAAAGCATAATATTTATGATAAAAACGAAAAACTTGCTGCAGAAATAAAAATATATGGTGCTTGGTTGGATTTAAAAATCAGAAAACTAACCAGCCCACCTACTGAAATGGTGAGTATTCTAAATGAATTGCCGAAAACTGATAGTTTTGAGGAAATAGTTTTAGAAAAAAAATAACAGCGCATGAAAAAGAAATATTCTATTTATCCACTGATTGCACTAGCGATTTCCGTGGGTTATTATTTTTTAACTGGAAACAGTACCTCGCAGCAACCTAGTCCTAAAGAAACAACAAAGCATGCTTCTTTAAACCCAAAAGCGAAGGACAGTAAAGTCAAACTACCCGCACTTGCTAAAAACACGGCGATTACTGCAGGTTCTGAAGCTTTTAATTACCTCCCTTCGTCAACAGGTAATCAAATTATAAAACATGATTATTACACATTATCTTATAGTGAAAAACACGAACAAGCGGAATGGGTAGCCTATGAATTAACAAAAAACCACCTTTCTAACAGCCGTCACAAACGTCCCTATTTTACTACTGACACAAAAGTGAGCAGTAAAAGTGCAGAATGGTGGAACTATAAAGATTCAGGATATGACAAAGGACATTTATGCCCTGCTGGTGATAGAAAATTCTCAAAAAAAGCACATGATGATACTTTTTTAACCTCTAACATCAGTCCTCAAAAACACGATTTCAATGCTGGAGTATGGAATAGATTAGAGCAAAAAACACGTTATTGGGCAAAAAAATATGACAAATTATATGTGATTACCGGTGGAATATTAACAGATAATTTAAAAACGATAGGTGATGAAGAAGTTAGTGTCCCTACTCATTTTTACAAAATATTATTGGACTATACCCAACCTGAGGTAAAAGCGATTGCTTTTCTAATTCCTCATAAAGAAAGTAAGAAGCCACTGTATGAGTTTGTGGTTTCTATTGATATGCTTGAGCAAGTAACAGGAATTGATTTCCTCCCCAATTTACCAAATGGTTTAGAACAACAATTAGAAAGCTCGGACACCTACAAGGAGTGGAGTTTCAGATAAAGCAGAAAAACAGGAAGCCACACTTATAGTACTCCCTGTTTTATATTTTTTTACTGATTTAGCACGGCAATTAGCCGCCTACACTTGCCTTGATGCCATATGTTTCATACACAGCAATCATCCTTTCCAACTCTTTTTCCGTCGGTTCTTTAAAAGAAGTAAATCCTTCCAAGTCCCCTAGTTTCTTATGTTTATTTTCTGCAATACTATGATAAGGTAACAGGTTAATCACATCTCTATTCCCCGCTAAAGAATTCATAAAGTTAGCCGTTGCTATGGTGTTCTCATCAGAAGTATTTACTCCTGGTATCACCGGCACCCTAAAAATAATATCCACGTCTTTTTTAGCTATTTCTGTGATATTTCTATGGATTTTCTGATTGGACACCCCCGTTAACTTTTTGTGATTAACATCATCCATCAATTTTAAATCGATTAAGAATAGTTCGGTATTATCCGCTACCTCAACAATGGTCTCCAAGCTAGAAAACGCCGTGGTATCCACTACTCTATGGTAATATCTTTTTCCACATTCTTTCAATGCTTCAATTAAGTAATCGGCATGCATTAAGGGTTCTCCGCCTGAAAAAGTAACACCACCGTCTGATTGATCAAAAAACACGGCCTCATTGTCTATAATTTTCATCAAATTATCCAAGGGTTTGAATTCCCCCAACATTTCAAAGGCTTTCGTGGGACAGACCTCCGCACATTTACCACATAAATTACAGGCATTCACATCGGTTACAATTCCGTTTTCTGTCAGTATCAAGGCATCATTTGGACAATTATCTAAGCATTTTTTACTACCTATACACTTAGAATCATTGTACATTTTTTGCCTTTTAATGGAAATACTTTCCGGATTATGACACCATTGACAAGCCAAATTACAGCCCTTAAAAAACACCGTTAAGCGTATTCCAGGACCATCATTAATGGCATATTTTTTAATGTCAAAAATTAACCCCGTACTCATTTAAAAGGAATCATTTTCGGTTCTGTCAATTACTTCTTGCTGTAAATCGGCATTCATATCGTTAAAATAATCACTATACCCAGCCATACGCACTAGTAAATCCTTGTAATCTTCTGGATTTTCTTGTGCAGCATATAAAGTAGCTGTATCCACAATATTAAACTGAATGTGATGTCCTCCAAGTGAAAAATAAGAACGAATTAATTGCGCCAACTTTTTTAAATCCTGATCACGCTTTAATAAGCTAGGTAAAAAACGTTGATTTAATAAGGTACCACCAGATTTGATATGATCTAATTTTGTCAATGATTTAATCACTGCTGAAGGGCCATTGGTATCCGATCCATGTGACGGTGATGTTCCGTCGGAAATAGATTTATGCGCCAATCGTCCATTTGGAGTGGCTCCCATCACTTTTCCAAAATACACATGGCAAGTAGTGGACAACATGTTTAAATGAAAAGATTCGCCTTTTGTATTTGGTTTTCCATCAATGGCATCAAACAAATCATTGTACACTCTTAAAGCGACTTCATCGGCATAATTATCGTCATTTCCATAAAATGGTGTATCATTTATAATGGTTTGACGCATAATTTCGTCGTTCTTAAAATTATCAGAAACAGCATTCAACACTGCATCCATGGAGAAGTTTTTAGCTTCAAAAACATGTTTTTTCAAAGCTGTTAAACTATCCGTTACAGTTCCTAATCCTGTACATTGAATATAATTTGTATTGTAACGAGGTCCTCCATTGTAATAATCTTTCCCTTTGGTGATACAATCCTCAATCACTACCGATAAAAATGTAGCAGGGCTGTATTTTGCAAACATCCTGTCAATATAATTACTAACTAATATTTTCTGTTCAATTACAAAGTTCAATTGTTTTAGAAAGGCCTGGTACAATTCTTCAAAATCTTTAAAATCTCGAGGATCTCCGGTTTGGATTCCAGCAATCTCTCCTGTTACAGGATTGATTCCATTATTCAAGGTCACCTCTACTATTTTAGGCACATTTAAATATCCGGTAAGCACATAGGCCTCTTTTCCAAAAGCTCCAACTTCTATACATCCACTACAACCTCCTTCACGAGCATCTTCCAATGATTTCCCTTGACGCAGCATTTCTTGAATATACACATCGGCATTAAAAACAGAAGGATATCCATGTCCTTGACGAATCACTTTGGCGGCTTCTTTTAGGAATCGCTCTGGTGTTTTTACACTAATATGTACCGAGTTTCCAGGTTGTAAAACGTGTAATTCCTCAACAATCTCTAACATGATATAAGAAACATCACTTACTCCACAGGAACCATCGGTTTTTA
>Ga0209395_1001492_pt1 | contig 32552 bp, 25 predicted proteins | sample GOMGulsemesocosm_3_FD_184635 | JGI IMG/M metagenome (GOLD analysis project Ga0209395, IMG submission 184635) | Methane-oxidizing microbial communities from mesocosms in the Gulf of Mexico - GOM9D Gulf of Mexico (SPAdes) (version 2) | ecosystem: Environmental > Aquatic > Marine > Cold seeps... | reverse complement strand
CACCTGCTGCACCTTCATGTTCAAATCCTCCACTCATATCGGTATAAGTACCAAGCCCTAAAAATACCGCATCGTATTCTTCGCTTAAAGCTTCAAAGCTGATATCTACGCCGACATTAGTATTCAAACGAAATTCAATACCCATGCCTTCGAAAATTTCACGACGAGTTTGAATAACATCTTTTTCTAATTTAAACGATGGAATGCCAAAGGTAAGTAAACCACCAATTTGGGCATGTTTGTCGTAAACAACGGCTTCAATCCCGTTACGTGTTAATACGTCTGCACAGGACAAACCTGCGGGGCCCGCACCGATAACAGCAACACGTTTATTTACTTTTACTACGTTCGATAAGTCAGGTTTCCAGCCTTGTGCAAAGGCGGTATCGGTAATGTATTTCTCGATATTACCTATGGTTACGGCGCCAAAATCTTCATTAAGCGTACATGCGGATTCGCATAATCTGTCTTGCGGACACACTCGGCCACACATCTCAGGTAAGCTGTTGGTTTCATGACACAAGTCAGCAGCTTCAAAAATCTTACCTTCAGTCACTAATTCTAACCATTGTGGAATATAGTTGTGAACAGGGCATTGCCATTCACAATATGGATTACCACAATCTAAACATCGGTCGGCTTGACCCGCACTTTGGTCGGTACTTAATGGCTGATAAATTTCGACAAAATTAATTTTACGTTGTTCAATCGCCTTTTTGGGCGGATCGATGCGTTTTACATCGATAAATTGGTAAACATTTTTACTCATACTGTTTTTCCTTAATTCGCATTCACGATTACTGTGCTTGAACGCGAAGTTCAGCAGATGAACGGCTACGATGACCTAATAAGGTTTTAACATCGGTTACCGTTGGTTTAACTAATTTGAACAAAGGTGCGTAGGCATCAAAGTCAGCTAAAATTTCTTGGGCGCGAGCACTACCTGTTTCATCAAAATGCTGACTAATAATGCCACGCAAATGTTCTTGATGAATCGACAAGTCAGTAATCGGTAATATTTCAATAGATTCTGGGTTAAGACGAATAGTTAAATCATCGGCTTCATCTAAAACGTAAGCAAAACCGCCGGTCATCCCTGCACCGAAATTTACGCCAACTTGTCCAATAACAGTGACGATACCACCCGTCATGTATTCACAAGCGTGATCGCCAGTACCTTCAATAACCGCTTGAGCGCCGGAGTTACGAACGGCAAAGCGTTCTCCTGCACGGCCACTGCCATATAATTTTCCACCAGTTGCGCCGTATAAACAGGTATTACCCATAATCATAGTTTCATGGCTTAAGTACTCAACACCCTTTGGTGGCTTAATGGTTAACTTACCGCCAGCCATGCCTTTACCCACATAATCGTTAGCATCACCGGTTAATGTCATTTCTAAACCGCCGGCATTCCAAACACCAAAGCTTTGCCCTGCGGTACCATTTAAATGAATCTTAATCGGTTGAGCTGCCATTCCTTGATCGCCATGATGACGTGCAATTTCACCGGATAAGGAGGCACCAACAGATCTGTCTGTATTTTGTATAGCAAAGCGGTATTCACCCCCCTTGCTGTATGAAACTGCTTCACTACAAGCGGCTAATATTTCTTTATTCAATTCGCCTTTATCAAAAGGATTATTCTCTTCTGTTTGGTAAAGTGCGGTGTCTTCCCTTGCAACGACAGGTGCAATAATTGTCGATAAATCAAGCTTTTGTTGTTTCGCTGTTAAGCCAGATAATGGCACCAACAGATCGGTACGACCAATAATGGCGGTTAAACTTTCAACACCTAATTCAGCGAGAATTTCACGTACGTCATGGGCAATAAACTTAAAGTAGTTCATCACTTGTTCTGGTAAACCTTTAAAAAACTGTTCACGTAAAACATCATCTTGTGTAGCAACACCTGTTGCACAATTGTTTAAATGACAAATACGTAAGAATTTACAGCCAAGCGTAACCATAGGCGCAGTACCGAAACCAAAACTTTCAGCCCCTAAAATGGCGGCTTTAACAATGTCGATACCGGTTTTTAAGCCACCATCAACTTGTAAGCGTACTTTATGACGTAAACCGTTAGTTACCAGAGATTGATGCGCTTCGGCTAAACCTAATTCCCATGGACAACCCGCATACTTAACTGAGGTTAATGGACTTGCTGCCGTACCGCCGTCGTAGCCTGAAATCGTAATAAAATCGGCGTATGCTTTAGCTACACCTGAGGCGATAGTACCAACGCCAGGGCCCGAAACAAGCTTCACAGAGATAACCGCTTTCGGGTTCACTTGTTTTAAATCGAATATTAGCTGCGCTAAATCTTCAATGGAGTAAATGTCGTGATGTGGCGGTGGAGAAATTAGTGTTACTCCGGGCACTGAATATCGTAACTTAGCAATTAGAGGTGATACTTTATCACCAGGGAGTTGGCCACCTTCACCAGGTTTTGCCCCTTGAGCCACTTTTATCTGCAATACGTCTGCATTGACTAAGTAATGTGGGGTTACACCAAAACGACCAGAGGCAATTTGTTTGATACGAGAGTTTTTCACGGTACCAAAACGACGTTCATCTTCACCACCTTCACCCGAATTTGAATAGCCGCCTAAACGGTTCATCGCAATAGCGAGTGCTTCGTGAGCTTCTGGACTTAACGCGCCAATTGACATAGCTGCGCTGTCGAAACGTTTGAACATTTCAGTTTCGGGCTCTACTTTACTGATATCTATCGATGGGGTGTTCTCTTTAAAACCTAATAAATCACGTAAAGTCGCAACCGGGCGGTTATTAACCTGATCGGAAAATATACGGTAGTCTGCATAATCACCCGTTTGTACTGCTTTTTGTAAGTAGGTTACTACATCAGGATTATAAGCATGGTATTCACCGCCATGTACGTATTTTAGCAAACCACCATGATTGACTTTTTGATGAGCTAAAAATGCTTTACGGGCTAAGTTGATATTATCTTGTTCTATATCTGAAAAATCAGCCCCTTGAATACGACTTGGTAAATCAGGGAAACATAGCTGCATTATATTTTGGTGCAAGCCAATAATTTCAAATAAACCGGCGCAACGATAACTGGCAATCGTTGAAATACCCATTTTTGATAATATTTTTAATAAGCCTTTATTGATACCGTCACGATAATTCATTACGGCTTGGCGTGCGGTTAATTCAATTTGCCCTTGGTCAACAAGCTGTTCAATAGTTTCAAAAGCAAGATACGGATAAACCGCCGTTGCGCCTAAGCCAAGTAATACGGCAAAGTGATGAGAGTCACGGGCTGATGCGGTTTCAACAATAATGTTCGAGTCACAACGTAACTGCTTTTCAACTAAACGTTGTTGTACTGCACCCACCGCCATCGCAGCAGGAATAGGTAACATACCTTTATGAATTTGACGGTCAGAAAGCACTAAAATAACAGTGTTTTTATCTCTAACTAATTCTTCAGCTTCATCACATAAACGAATAATTGCCGCTTCCAACCCTTCCTCACAATCGTAATTTAACGTCAGGGTATCAGTACGGTAATGTTCAGGATCAAGTTCGCGAAGCTGTTTTAATCCGGTATACATGAGTATAGGAGTCGCGAATAGAATGCGATCAGCATGACCGGTTGTTTCGTTAAAAACATTATGTTCACGGCCAATACAGGTACCTAATGACATAACGTAGCGTTCGCGTAATGGATCAATAGGCGGATTTGTTACTTGGGCAAATTGTTGACGAAAGTAATCAAAAATGGTGCGTGGTTGACTAGAAAGTACAGCCATAGGTGTATCGTCACCCATAGAACCAGTGGCTTCTATACCATTTTCTGCTAATGTTTTAACAACTTGCTGAATTTCTTCATAGCTGTAATTGAACATTTTGTGATATTGCGACATCGCTTGGTCGTCAAAAACGCGTTTACCAATAAGCTCAGCATCAAGTTTATGAAAAGGCACTAAACGACGGATATTTTTATCTAGCCATGTACGGTACGGGTGGCGAACTTTTAGTTCTTCGTCAATATCTGTAGAAGTAAATATTTTTCCAGTATAAGTATCAATAGCAAGCATTTCGCCAGGACCTACACGGCCCTTTTCAACCACTTCGTCTTCACCATAATCCCAAATGCCAACTTCTGAAGCAAGTGTGATAAAACCATCGCGGGTAATAACATAACGGGCAGGGCGCAAGCCATTTCTATCAAGATTACAAGCAACATGGCGACCATTGGTGACCACGACGCCTGCTGGGCCGTCCCATGGTTCCATATGCATAGAGTTGAATTCGTAAAAGGCTTTTAGGTCATCATCCATTAACGGACTGTTTTGCCAAGCTGGTGGCATTAATAAACGCATGCCACGATATAAGTCCATACCGCCGGCTAGAAATAACTCCAGCATGTTGTCTAGTGATGACGAATCAGAACCACTTTCATTCACAAAAGGTGCTGCGTCTTGTAAGTCGGGTAATAAAGGCGACTGAAATTTATGGGTACGCGCACGGCTCCATTGACGATTACCTTTAATGGTATTAATTTCACCATTATGGGCTAAATATCTAAAAGGTTGTGCTAAGTGCCATTGTGGTGAAGTATTGGTTGAAAAACGCTGATGAAAAACACATATAGCGGTTTGCATGCGGATATCAGCAAGATCTAAGTAAAAATTAGGTAAATCTACAGGCATCATTAAGCCTTTGTAGATGGTAACTAAGCATGACAAGCTGGCGACATAAAAAACACTGTCTTCGATACGTTTTTCTGCACGACGACGCGCCATATATAAACGGCGCTCTAAATCACGATTTCTCCAACCAGGAGGAGCATCAACAAATACTTGCTCAATTTGAGGCATGTTGTTGATAGCTGTTTCGCCCAACATTTTTGTGTCAGTAGGCACTACACGCCAGCCAACTAACGTAAGCATTTCTTGCGCTAACTCTTCTTCAAGAATTTTTTTAGTGACAGCCGCTTGGATAGGATCAGGATTGAGGAATACCATGCCTACCGCGTATTTTCGGCCAAGCTGCCAGTTATTTTCTTCAGCTATAGCGCGGAAAAAGGTATCAGGCTTCTGCATTAACAGACCACAACCGTCACCCGTTTTACCATCGGCAGCAATACCGCCACGATGTTGCATGCGGTCAAGTGCGTGAATTGCCGTTTTAACGAGCTTATGGCTTGCTTCACCTTGTTGGTGAGCAATTAATCCAAATCCACAGTTGTCTTTTTGAATGCTGTGATCGTAAAGCATGATGTACTTTCTCCTCAATAAATAACCACTTGAGCACAGAGAGGAAGATTAAAGAATAGAATTGTGCAAAAAATGCATAAATACTCTGTTTTCACTCAAGAGGAACCTTTTACATTAAACACTTATGCGGAAAAGGTCAATGTAAATAGAGTATTTGCTCGTAATATTTTTACATTTTTGACTGTCTTGTCTAACTTGTTGATAAGTATGTGATACTTATGTTTCACCTGTTTTTGTAGATAAAAATACTTTGTTTATATTACTGGTAAGGTGATTTTTACTGAGTTGATAGTGATTTTTATTTATCTTTTGTAATTTAATTACATTTATTTGTTTTTTTAACTACGAAAGTTTACGTGCAATTGAATTTTTAGATATTCACTTTTTATTCATTAATGTATATACAAGATAGGAATAAATAACAGCAAATAAAAAAGGCCAGTAATAATTACTGGCCTTTGATGGGGTAGTCTTGATATATAAAAATATATATTATGGCTGGAAACCGCCTTCAATACCTTTTGTCGTTACACTAACGGCATCATGTGCGTGTAATGATTCAAGATGATTAATACGAAGCCAAAAATCGTCGTATTCATGGGCTTGATTCATTGCATGCTGTAAACGACGAGCAGCGTCTTCGCAAAACATTAAGTTTTGACCATTTAAACGAGCAAATTCTTGTTCATCTTCACGTTTTACTGCAGCTTGTACGGGCGTTTTTAATGAGCCTTCAATAATATCTACCAAGGCTGTAATTGGAAATTCACTAGTTTTTTCATTTAGTTTTACTTTTAATTCAGCAACTGAACGTTGGCTATGTGGAGTTGCAACGATACCTTCAGTAGTTCCAAGCCATTCGTGGATTGTATCTAAATCAGTTTCTGGATCACTGAATTTGTCTTTAAAAGCTTTCTGTATTAATTGTCGAGCAAGTGCAGCAGAACAAGGGCAGGTTGAAGAATATCTTACATCAACGGCTAATTCGATATCCATTTTTCCTTTATTCAAACGACCTGTTAGTGTAACTGGGTATGCTTTCCAACCTTGTTTACCACTAATTAAAGATTTTCTTCTTAAATGATAATCGAAGCGAAACTGTACTTTTGCATTATCACTTAGATCATGATGACTGCTAATAAACCCGTTAAGTAAAGAAACTAAACTTTGGAAATTCAAAGTATTACTGATTGAAAGTTCATCAAGCAATAAATATAAACGAGACATATGAATGCCTTTAGCTTGTGGTTCTTTCAAATTAACAAATGCGTCAACAAAAGCAGAAACCATGCGCTCATTCTCACCCTGAGAAGCAACCATTATAGGCATTTCGATATTACTCATTCCAACCCAATCTAGGGTTCCTTCGGTTTGAGCTGTGGTATGATTGGCGATATCAGGCATTAATGTGGACATTTCTACTCCAGTGTTTCTAACACGTTACGTAAAGGGTTTCTGAAACTTCAGTACATAACAAACTTATTAAGGGCGCGTATTCTAACGCATATTTATCTGTAGATAAACTACCGCTAGGTTAGTAACTTTATATTAAGATAATTTGTTTAATGACATCGATGCCTTTCTTGTTACAATGAAATTAATAGCGTTAAGAAAAAATGAAATAGAGGGAATATTTGTGAATAAAATCGAACAGTTAGATGTTAATTTATTAGATGGATATTTAGATAGCTTAGGCCAAGACATTGTTCAACAAATGTTAGATTTGTATATTCAGCAATCAATTACCTATATTCATGATATTAATGATGCAGTAACTCAAGAGTCTCAAGAATTATGGCAAGAACGTTGTCATAAAATGAAAGGAGCTACGGGCAGTGTTGGATTAGTGTTTTTACATGCAAAGTTAGTAGCAATAGAAAAACTAACAGGTGTATGGTCAGAAAAAAATAAGTATGCAAGTGAACTAACCGTTGTAAACGATCAAGGTATTAACGCATTTAAACAATGGTTGTTATCAAAATAACGAGCGTTTTTGCAATAAAAAAGGGAAGCAAATTATTGCTTCCCTTTTTATGTTCAGGATGTACGTTATATCATGGTGTCTTGAATCGCAAAGAGTGACGAATGTATATTATTATTGAAATGATTAATTAACCGTTCCAATAAAACGGTAACCTTCACCGTGTATAGTATTGATGAGTTCTGGAGCGTCAGGCACCGATTCGAAATGCTTACGTAAACGTCTAATGGTTACATCAACCGTGCGATCATTTGAGCGAAGATCTCGACCAGTCATTTCTTTAATAAGTTGCTGACGAGTAACTATTTGCCCAGTATGTTCAATTAACAAACGTAAAGCACGGTATTCTCCGCGAGGAATTGATAGTACTTGTCCGTCAGGGGCTGTCATTTTACGAGAGTTACCATCTAGTGACCATTCATTAAAATTGATCACTGACTTTTCTACTTCATTCTTTGTTTGTCCAATTCGGTTAAGAATATTGCGAGCACGAATGGTTAATTCACGTGGATTAAACGGTTTGGTTAGGTAGTCGTCAGCACCAATTTCTAAACCAAGCACTTTATCGATATCACTATCTCGGCCGGTGAGAAATATTAACCCCAATTCGCTATTACTGGTTAGCTCTCTTGCGAGTAATAGGCCATTTTTTCCTGGCAGATTAATATCCATAATAACTAAATTTATTGTATTTCTCTGAAGTTGCGTATCCATGCTTTCACCATCAGTAGCCTCTGATACTTGGTACCCTTCCGCTTCAAATAAATTACGTAGGTTAAAGCGAGTGACATCTTCGTCTTCTACGATAAGTATGTGAGGTTTTTGCATGTTTGATAATCCAGTGTTTATGTTTGTTGATTCATGTCCATTATTGTAAATTATAGTTTAAGACTATATTAACGGTATGTTATTACAATTGAATATTTAAAAATATTAAATAATTACTTCTATGTTATATAACCCCTAACGAAAAAACAATCATAGAAACAGGTGTTTTACTCATTTTTAGCTGCTTGGGTGGGGAAATTAATTCGAAACTGGACACCATTATTTATCTCAGTGATGAATTCAATGTGGCCACCCAATGCTTGAGTAACCAAATTGTACACTAAATGTAGCCCTAGTCCGCTGCCACCTGAACCACGTTTAGTGGTGGTAAAAGGTTCGAAAATTTTATCTGTCATTGATTGGTCAATGCCTTTGCCGTTATCACTATAGTTAATTTCTAAGTTTGTACTAAGGTACGTAATAGTGATTTCTATTGTACCCTCTGATTTATTGTCGAAACCGTGAATAATGGAATTTAAAATTAAATTAATAATTATTTGAGTTATTGGTCCCGGCTGACTTTTTATAATTAACTGTTCGGGGCAGTCAATATTGATGGTGTAAGGCGTGTTTTTAATTTTTGGGGCGAGGGTGAGTAAAATTTCACTCAGCAAATCGTTTACATTAAAACTGCGTTCTGCTTCACTGGTTTGGTCAACGGCAACTTTTTTGAAGCTAGCAACTAATTCCGCGGCGCGTTTTAAGTTTCGATAAATAATCGCTGTGTTTTCTTCGCCTTCTATTAAGAATTTTTTTAAGTGACTAGATTTTAGGGTTTTATCATCAAATGCCTGTTTAATTTCTAATAATCTGTCAGATAATAATGTAGAAGCGGTGACACCTAATCCGATAGGGGTATTTACTTCATGAGCCACACCGGCAACCATATCTCCTAATGATGCCATTTTTTCACTTTCAACGAGTTGTCCTTGAAATTGGTGTAACTTTTCGAGTGTAGACAGTAGTTCTTGATTTGAATCCTTTAACGCTTGAGTACGTTTGCTGACTTTATCTTCAAGCTCGAGATTTTGCTGATAACTAAACTGCTCGGCATTAGTTGATTTAGCAAGTTGCTTCTCAACTCTGTCAAAAAGTATATTGATATTCATGGTAAGTATATCAAGCTCTTTATATGGTGCCTTAGGTAAGCGGAGATCGAACTTCTTTTGCTGAGAAATTTTTTGTATTTGCATAACCATGCCAGACATCGGAGATGTTATAAAATTATTGAGCGATAACATTATTAAAAATGTGAACAATAATATCAATAATACAACCATTGCTAATCGAGTATACATAGTGACAGTTAATGATTGAATATATTCAGTATTTTCTTGAACATAAACATAACCTACGATCTGTGATTGATGTACTATCGGTACAATAACTTCAATGATACCTTCGTTAAAAGAAGGTGTTGATAATTCTGCGATTTGGTCGGTTTTGTCTAGGATTTCTACACCGATATTTTTATTCTTATAACGGGCTAGAGGTACAATCACCTTAGATGATGTTTGTACTTTATAAACATGAATATAATTAATGTAGGGAACATCATCAAGCATTGATAAGTTAACTTCTATGGTTTTATCATCCTTTTTTATGTTTTCACTGTTGCTTTTGGCAATAAATTCAGCCCAAAATTTAGTATGGTGTATCGCCTCTTTTTTGGCATCTTCAATGAATAGTGTCATAACAGAAAGAGAAGAAATAATAACAAATAAGACAATAAAACCGATGATCATAACCATCAGTTTTCTTTTCAATGAATGAATACTTTTAATTTTGACCATAGCTTTATAGTAACTTAATTTATGTAGAGAGCAATTTTAGTTAACAAATCATATCGAGCAGTGATATAGCGAAAACCCTTTTTGTTTCGCTAAAATTTGAGTATGCCCGATAGCCTCTTCCATTATGGGTTGGTAGCGTAAAAAGCTATTGGCAACTACAGTGACTTTACCTTTTGCTTTTAAGTGGGGTTTTATTTTTGAAAGAAACGTTTCTGTCGCTTGATAATTTGTTTTTAACCCGAGATGAAATGGAGGGTTTGAAATAACTTGATCGAACTTCCCTTGTACATCAGACAAACTGTTCGACGGGAACACAGTACCCGTTAGCCCATTGATTTTCAGAGTTTCTTGAGCTGAATATAAAGCTAATGCACATACATCAAGGAGGTGTAATTGAGTATTAGGTATTGTCTTCCCTAAGTAACTAGCAATAACTCCTGCCCCGCAACCAAAGTCTAAAACCTTGCCGGATATTTTTTTAGGTAAATTTTCCAATAAAACCTTAGTACCCATATCTAGGCCGTTATGACTAAACACACCAGGTAAAGCAACCACATTTACTTCGGTCTCATTTATCGAAAAAGCATAAGGCTTCAGCCATTTTGCTAATTCAAATTCTTCTTGGTTTGGAATAAGGTTGGCAGCAAATAATAGACAGTGGCGAGCGCCATCAACTTTAACGCAGTCGCTTAATTGGCTAGCGGTCTGTTTAGCTACCGACTTAATACCACTTTTATTTTCACCGACAATTAATATTAAGCATTCTTCTGTCGTAGATGCAGCAAGCATCGCTAAGGTAAAATTTAATTCAGCCTTACTTTTAGGAAATTGAATAATCACCAGATCATGTTTTACTTCACTTTGGTAGCTTGCACTAAAAACTGTGGTCGATTTTTCGATTGCTAACTGCCTGGAGTGCTGATGGCGTTGGTAGTTCGTGTTGTAAAAAGTCAACTCTGCTTGTGGATAAAGCGTTTGGTAAGCTTGAAAAAAATCATCCACAGGTAAATTAATAAATAAAGGGGTTTTAGCGTTTAGTAAATCATCATTTCGAAGCAGTAATTGATTAATATTATCTAACAAAATTTTTCTCTAGTTTGTTATTAATGACGTTAAGTGAAAAAAGTATATTTAAAACTATAAATATTATTTTCAACAAAGAAATTCGCTTTATTTGTCTACGCTTAACGGCAAGTTATGGTTATAATAGCGCCCATTCTACGTGAATATTTTTATTGTGTCAGAATCGTTACAGAGTTATTTGTAATTTCAAGATAAAAACAGGGAGTATGTTATTTTTAGTAAAATTTTGACTTGGTTTAAAGTCAGGTTAATTCGTAGTGATAAGCGTGCATGGTTATTGAAACTACGTTATTTTACCGTACCAAATTGGTTTCGCACAACACCCATTGCTGAAGTGTATCTAGCGTTAAATGATCCTCATAGTTTTATGCTTATTCAAGTACTTCCTGAGTTAGAAAAACGCTTTAATATTCAATTCAAATTATTTTTGGTATACGAAAGTGTGCCAGGAGTGACTATTGACCCAAAACTCATGCGCAATTGGGCAATAAAAGATGCCAACTTTGTTGCCGAACAATATCAACTGAAAAAAATTACTCATCAGCCTAGTGAAGAGTCTCTCTTTACAGGTCAGCAAATGTGGCAATTACGTCCAAAAACATTAGCTAACGCATGGCTACTTTTTCAACAAACATGGTTTAACGAATTTGAAGATTATTATCACGCCTCTACACCAGTGATTAATTACCAGATTAAAAACTTACTGCAACTGGTTAAGAAAGGGCATTATTTACCAGCCTCTATTTTTATCGCCGGACAGTGGTTTGTCGGAATTGACCGGCTTGAACATTTAGAAAAGCGTTTGCGGGCTTTCGGACTAGCAAAAGATGAAAGCGAACCCTTTTATCAAAAAAACAGCTTAGTATTTGCTGAAAAAGGATCAGTCGCTGATCAGAGCAATGAAAATACACTGGAAGCTTTTATTTCTTTGAGTAGTCCATATTCTTATATTGGTTTATTACAAGCAGAGAAGCTCAGTCAGCATTATCAAGTGCCACTGAAAATAAAGCTGCTATTACCGCTTGTTATGCGCGGAGTAACGATTACAGAGAACAAAGAACGTTACGTGGTTTTTGATGCAAGCCGAGAAGCTAAAAAGCTTGGTATTCCTTTTACGGGGATCGCCGATCCTTTAGGACGGGGGATCATAAATGTTTTTGAGATATTCTCCTTTGCTGAACAGCAGGGAGAGGCTTTAGCTTTTGTTAAGTCGGCTTTTAGCGCTATATATGTTGATGGTTTAGATTTATCCCAAGTATCAGTGATTAGATCTTTGTGCGAAAAGCATCATTTTAGCTATGAAGAGGCACTGCAATACAACAACGAGCACGATTGGCAACCTTGGTCTGACTGCAATCAAAGTACTATCAAGAGCTTAGGCTTGTGGGGAGCACCTTGTTTTCGTTTTAATAACGTTGCCTGTTGGGGACAAGATCGCTTGGTACAAATTGAACAAACGATCATTGCTTCATAACATATAATAGATTGGTTTAGCCGTCTATTGACTCGACATTAGAATAAATGTTCTAATGTCGACGTCCTAATTCGATAAAAGCTATTGCTTTGTTTTTAACAAGCGATAGCTTAATGAAAAAGGGCCAGAAGAGGAGCATTAACCAGGTAGTTATCATAAAGAGATCAAACTCTAATGATTGATAACGAGGGGGATTAGTGCCGAGGTAAGTGAATTTTTGATGATTTACTTGCCGGTTGTTTGGGTTGAATCCTAACAATTGTCACCAACTTGGTGGAGAGCTTCTGGCCTTTGTAAAGCCAAAATATCCCCACTAGCGTGATAGATATTTAGGCTGATGCAAACGCCTAAAAGTTCTCCGAACGAACAGAGTTCGAGAGAAATGAATCAAATAAAATTTTCAGAAAATACCCATCAAAACGTTAGCTCAACGCTCAACGACACTATCTTGTGGACGGCTTTAATCACACCATTATTAGACGGTGGTGAGATAGACTTCTCCAGTTTAGAAAAACTCGCGATTAAACAATCCGATGCTAACAATGGCATTGTGCTTTTAGGGAGCACAGGTGAAGGCCTAGCGTTAACCTCACAAGAACAGCTTAGTATAGTTGAGTTTGTCTGCCAGTTATCACTCAAAGCACCATTAATGGTTGCAGTCGGTGGTTTTCACTTAACTGAGCAAGTTAACTGGATAAACACTTGTAATAAGCTGCCGATTGCTGCTTATTTACTTGGTAGCCCTATTTATGCCAAACCAGGAGTGGTTGGACAAACTCAATGGTTTAGTACTTTACTCGATGCTGCTCTATTCCCCTGCATGTTATATAACGTACCTTCGCGCAGCGGAGTTTCAATTCCAATTGAAACCCTACAATCTGTGCAAAACCACCCATATTGTTGGGCGTTAAAAGAAGCTAGCGGCGACTTAAATCAGGTATTGGCTTACCGTCAATATTGCCCCGATATCGCCTTGTTTAGTGGCGAAGACGCAATGATGCCGTATTTAGCGCAAGCGGGTGTACAAGGTTTAGTGTCGGTATGTAGCAACGCTTGGCCACAAGCCACCCATAAATACGTAGAACGTTCACTGGCCGGTGAAACTCAAGGGCTATTTCCACTTTGGCAAAATGCTGTAGATGAGCTCTTTCAGGTTGCTAGTCCTATCCCCGTTAAAAACTTGATGCATCAAAAAGAAATGATCGCAACTGCGCACTTACGTGCGCCATTAACTCATTTAGAGCTTGTCGATAATAACTCACTGTTAGCGTCAGATAAGTTAATTAATCAATGGCTTGAAAATCAAAGTTAAAGAATACCAAATCCATTAAGTTAGTTCTCACTCAGTGTGAAGTAACTTATTGGAATTGGCATACCCCCTTTAAAATTTAATAAGAGAAATAGAAGATGAATTGGCAAGAAACATTAACACAGTTAGAAGCAGGTACCGTACGAGCAGCAAACCAAGACGAGCAAGGTAACTGGCATGCAAATATCGACGTAAAAGAAGCAATATTATCAGCATTTAAAGCAGGTGAAAACATTGCCTTTGAAGGTATTTATAAAGGCTTTGTTGATAAGCATAATTTACCAGCGCGTGAATTTACCGCTGACGATAAAGTACGTTTAGTACCGGGTGGTTCATCGGTTCGCCGTGGTGCTCATGTTGCCGCTGGCGTTATTATCATGCCACCTGCCTACATCAATGTAGGGGCTTTTGTTGACACAGGCACTATGGTTGATAGCCATGCTTTAATCGGTTCATGTGCACAAATAGGTAAAAATGTGCATGTTTCAGCAGCTGTGCAAATTGGTGGTGTATTAGAGCCTGTTGGAGCAAGCCCAGTTATTATTGAAGACGGCGCTTTCTTAAGTGCTGGCGTAGTAATCGTTGAAGGTATCGTGGTGAAAAAAGGTGCCGTATTAGCACCAGGTGTTTCGTTATCTGCTTCGGTTCCTGTTTATGATTGTGTTAACGAAGCGATGCTTGAAAAAGGTGCTGATATTCCAGAACTTGCTATCGTTGTGCCAGGTACTCGTCCGGTTGCTGGCGAATGGGCTAAAGCGCAAGGCTTAAATATGGCTTGTGCGCTAATTGTTAAATATCGTGACGAAAAAAGTAATGCTTCATTAGAGCTAGAATCACTTTTACGCTAAAAAAGAAAAGTTCGTTAAGTATTAAAAATAAAGCAGGAATATTAATGTCTGAATTAGCCAATGTTATTAGTTGTTTTGATTCGCCTTCGGCGATTGAATTAGCTACTGAGTTAGTAAAACAACAAACCGAGAGTGCGCAACAAGAAGGATATTTTGTTTATCATCTTGATGCGCTTCAAGCACACTTAGCCGAGTTACAACGTCAAGATGTGATCAAACTTTGGTTTGCGGTAAAAGCGAACCCATTGTCTAAAATTATTCAAACCTTAGACTGTGCTGGTTTTAATTTTGATGTAGCCAGCAGTGGTGAGTTAAGCCAAGTATTGCAGCAAGACATTGCTCCGGAGCGTATATTAAACACTGGACCAGCTAAATCAAAAGCACAAATAACCGCGTTTATTAAACAGGGCGTTAATATTTTTGTCGCCGAAAGCTTAAATCAACTGATTTGGTTGAATGAAGCGGCACTAGAAAACAAAGTAATACCGCAAGTTTTACTGCGTGTACAGCTGCAATGGCCTGACGGGGAAAAAAACCCATTAGGGGGCAATAGCCTAACGCCATTTGGTTTATCGGTAGAGCAATGGCAAACCATAAAAGCGGCTGACTTCGCACAACTTGAGCTCTGTGGCTTACACATTTTTCAGTGGGGCAATATGCTCAGCAATGAAAAAATGTTTTCGCTTTGGTCTCAAATGGTGCCGCCGTTAAAGCAGTTAGCTGACGCTATTGGCATGCCACTGAAAATATTAGACTTAGGCGGTGGCTTAGGCATTGATTATTTACAAGATGGTGAGACGCTTTCTTGGCAACAAATATTGGCTGATTTAGCGATAATAAAAAAGCAAGCGGGTGTTGAAGAGTTATGGCTTGAGCTTGGTCGCTTTGCGGTGGCAGAATGCGGTTATTATGTAGTACCCATTGTCGATAGAAAAGTGAACTATGGCGAAGATCAATTAGTATTAGCGGCAGGTATTAATCATTTATTACGTCCAGCTATTACCGATCAGCCTTTCCCAGTAAATTTGCTGAGACATTCAGTACAAGAAAAACAAACTTTTAATATTCATGGCCCGTTATGCACCAGCATGGATACGCTGGGACGGTTATCTTTGCCAAAAGATGTCAGCGTTCATGATCAACTCATCTTTGGCTTTTGTGGTGCGTATGGATTTACTGAAAGTATGCCGTTTTTTCTTTGTCATCATATTGCTGCGGAATACGTTTTTAGCCAAGGAAAATTAATAGAAGTAAGGGCGTCACAGCCCGCGGATTGGTATTTAAGATAAGCTTTCATTAAAAAAGAAAAGTTAAAAATAAGACATTAAAAGTGAAAAGTCATGAATGAAGTAAAAAAAGAAATAATGCAAGTCGGTGAAATGGCTAGTGGCGCCGCATTAACCGTTCCTGTTTACCGTTTAAAGGGCGATTCTTCAGCACCTAGTGTTTATATTCAGGCGAATATGCATGGCGCAGAAGTACAAGGTAATGCGGTTATTTTTCAATTGTTAGAGCTATTGAAACATACGGAAATTAACGGTGATATAACTTTAGTGCCTTATGCTAATCCGGTTGGCTGTAATCATAAAAACGGTGAGTATACCTTAGGTCGATTTGACCCTATAACAGGCGTTAATTGGAACCGTATGTATCATTTCGATGCCGATATTATTAAACCTTTTGTACGTGAGTGCATTGGAAAAAGTAACCAAACTATCGAAGCTAACTTTAAAAAGCTGATGATCGATAGTATTGAAGACAAGCTCGAGCATAATATTTATGGCTTAACGACCGGCCAGCGTATTGCCTATCAATTACAGCGTTTAGCGCATCAAGCCGACTTTGTTTTAGACTTACACACAGGGCCTATTTCGAGTAAACATTTGTATTGCCCTGAATATGCATTAGAGAGTGCCAAATATTTTGATATTCCGCATACGTTACTTATTCCTAATGACTTTGACGGCGCGTTAGACGAAGCAACATTTTGCCCGTGGTGGTCTCTGCAAGAAGCATTTGCAGAACTGGGCATTGAATTTTCAATCAGTGATGAAGCAACCAATAAAGAAAGCTTTACTGTTGAATTAGGTTCGCAAGAGCAAATTGACCTTGATGTTGCTTTAGAAGATGCTAAAAGCATCATGAATTATTTACAACATAAGAAGGTTGTCAGCACCACTGAATATCAGCCGAAAACAATGACTCGCTATGGCTGTTATTTAAAAGATTACAAAGCCTTTTATTCACCAATGGGCGGCATGGTTGATTACCTTGCTGAATTTGGCAAACCGTTAGCGGCAGGTGAACCATTAGCAAGAATTCTTCGTATGGACAATTACGGTGACGGCGATCCGCTACATTATATATCTCTCGATAAAAAAGTAATTCCTATTTTACATTTTGCTTCTGCGAGTGTTAATCAAGGGACTGAATTGTATAAGGTTTTTAGTGAGTATTTTGAATTGTAAGGTTTGACTTTCTTTAATTTCCTAGAAGAACGTATTCTCTTTTGAAAAAATAACAGAAAGAGGAGGTGATAATTGCTCGTAATATTATTGCTGTTACGTATGGGATAAACCTATGCATTACTCTGCTTAGCAGCTCTAGTTAAGTCAAATCCTTAAATTTCTCATGAGTAAGCTCAGAATGAAATATGATACTTCTGGTGTGATCTAATAGATTTTGCTATTTTATTGCGACTAATTTCAAGAGATTCACTTATGCTGCACCGATTATTGTTAACTGTATTAGCCGGATTTTTTCTGCTGCCACTATTGAGCCATGCGGCAAAAGTACACGAGTATTTACCGGTTGATCATTCATATAACCAAGTTATACCAACGCCAGAAAGTAGCCTCGGCTTTGAAATCGGTGAGCGTCATCCACGGCACGATCAACTACTCAACTATATTAATTTATTAGCGAGCAGCTCTGACCGTATTAAACTGACAGCTATTGGGAAAACGCAAGAGTTACGTCAGCAAGTCTTATTGACCATCTCTTCAAAAAATAACTTAGCTAATCTAGATGCTATTCTAGCGAATAAAAAAAGTAGTGACCCAGCTAAAATCTCCACTCAACCTTTAGTTATTTGGCTCGGCTACAGTGTACACGGAGACGAAATAAGTGGCGCAAATGCAGCTATGGTAGTGGCGTATCATTTAGCGGCAAGCGAAAGTACTGAAATACAGAAAATGCTGGAAAACACCATAATTGTTATTGAACCCAGTATTAATCCAGATGGTATGGACAAATTCGTTCAGTGGGTGAATACCCATCGTGGCAGTACTATTAATGCAGATCCGAACCATATTGAACATCACCAAGGCTGGTTAACCGGCCGTACTAACCATTTCGGTTTTGATCTTAATCGCGATTGGTTACTGCTTGCACAAAAAGAAAGTCAGCATAGGTTAGCGTATTATCACCAATATCAACCGCATGTTTTAGGTGATTTTCATGAAATGGGCGCTAATGGTAGTTACTTTTTTCAACCTGGTATTCCGACACGCACACACCCGTTAACCCCAGGTAAAAATACTGAATTAACACAAATGTTAGCCACGTATCATGCTGAAGCGCTTGATAACGATAATCGCCTCTATTATAGCCAAGAAAGCTTCGATGACTTTTATTACGGCAAGGGTTCTACTTATCCTGATATTAATGGTGGCGTTGGTATTTTATTTGAGCAAGCAAGCAGCCGAGGATTGCAACAAGAGAGTGATAACGGATTACTGACCTTTGAATTTGGTATTCAAAACCATGTGTTGACCTCACTTTCAACGATAAAGGGCGCTTGGGAGAATAAAAATAAGCTGATTAGCTATCAACAAAATTTTTATAAAGAGTCAGAAAAACTTGCAGATAAAGAAAAGTTTAGCGGTTACCTGCTAAACGAAAAACATGATAAGTATCGACTAAATACTTTGCTTGATAAATTAAAGCAGCACCAAATTCAGGTATTCCCGCTTGAGGACGACTTTCGTTTGGATGGTATTGTTTATGGAAAAAATGACAGTTTTTATATTCCCTTAGAACAGCGTCAATATCGTGTTATCAAAGCACTTTTTTCACAAAAGACCCAATTTCAAGATAATACATTTTATGATGTTTCCGGCTGGACAATGCCCCTAGCAATGGATATCGATTTTTTTGAAGTCGGGCGAACCTGGGGGCTAAAACTAGCTAAAACACCATGGAAACAAGTGGATAAAGTAGCTATTATCGCCAATTCCACTGAGCAAGCTTACGCATATGCGTTCGAATGGCATCACTTTTTATCACCGAAATTATTAAATGAATTATTAAACAATGGTATTAAAGCAAAAGTTGCGACCAAGTCATTTTCTGCTCAATTATCGACTGATACTGGTATAAAAACTAAGAATTTTGCTCGTGGCTCAGTCATTATTCCCGCTGGTATTCAAACGGTAAAAAACTGGCGCGATATTCTGGTAAAAAGTAGTCATGAAATTGATATTCCCCTTAACCGTTTGAGTACTGGATTAACGATAAAAGGTATTGATATTGGTAGTGGATCTTTTCGTTTATTAAAGCCGATAAAAGTTTTATTAGTGGGCGGCAAAGGTGTTTCTCAATATGAGAGTGCAGAAGTATTATTTTATTTAGATGATACTTTATCTATTCCGGTCACTGTGGTTGAACAACAACGCTTATCAAGAATAGATTTAAGTGGTTACAGCCATATTGTCATGGTTGATGGTAATTACAGCCCATTGAAGAAAAAAGGAGTGACTAAAATCGATGCTTGGCTAAAAAAAGGTGGTGTTATTTTTGGGCAAAAACGTGGTGCTAAGTGGTTGTCTGAAGCTGGACTGCTTGCGATGAAATTTGTCAATAAAGATGAATTAGACCAACTATTTGATACCGAAAATTTACAGTACCAAGACAAAGAAAAGTTAGCGGGACGAAAACGTATTGCTGGCGCTATTTTTGAGTCGACACTCGATATATCTCACCCATTAGCTTATGGTTATACCGACAAGTATTTACCGTTATTTCGTAATAGCACTTTAATCATGCAGCATACTTCTAAGCCTTTTCTTTCGGTGGCTAATTATAGCGCAACGCCTTTATTAAGTGGTTATGCCGATAAAAACATGGTTAATCGATTAGCCCATACTTCCGCAATAGTAGCGCATAATCGTGGCCGCGGACGAGTGATTGCTAGTAGTGATAATTTGGCTTTTAGAGGCTACTGGTTAGGCAGTTCGAAATTGTTGGCAAACAGTTTGTTTTTCGCTAAAGCTTTTAGTACCCCAGTAACCGATTAATTACGTTTGCTGATTAAGTTTGTGTTTCAGGTAAAGATAAACACAAACTTAATACAGTGACTTCTTTAACGCCGTAACGTTTAAGCAAACGGCAAATTTCATTGCAAGTAGACCCTGTCGTAACAACATCATCAAGTAATAGTATCTGCTCTGGTAGTGATGACGTTAGTTCGGGTGAAAGGGCAAACGCATCACGTAAATTTCTTCTTCTTGCAACACCTGTTTGTCCCGCCTGATCTTTCTGTTCATTAATTCGCTGTAATGCTTTGGGCCAATATTGAATATTGGCTTGCTCGGCAAAATTTTTAGCTAGCATGTGAGCTTGATTGAACCCCCGTAGTTGCCATTTTTTCATATGTATCGGCACGGTTAACAATAGCTGTGGAGGAATGAAACATTTACTTTGCGTCCTTTTTTGCTTAAGTGCACTTTGCCACTGCTGAAAAAGTAATGAACTGAGCAAGGGGATTAATTCAAAACGGCCTTGATATTTTAGCTGTCGAATCCATAAATCAATAGGCCAATGATAAGGTGCAACACAGACAAGTTGCGTAAACTTTCTCTGCGATAAAATCGCATTGATTGCCGGCCATAATAATAAATTTCCGCGCACAGCCTGTAACTCAAATAAAGCTAAGTCAGCAAAACAGAAGTCGCATAACAATGTACGTGATTGGCAGCTGCCGCCACATAATTCACAACAACTTAATCGTACTGTTAGCCGTTTAATATTGTTGGACAAACTAGATCGTTTTTGTTGAAAATAGGTAGCTAAATTTCCTGAGCTAAATTCCATTTTAGAACTCCTTTGGGTACACTGGCGGCAATTTAATACGTATATAAAATTACCGAGACAATTCCATTGATTATGAGCATGGCAGAAAAGTTGAAAATATCGAGCCAAGGAACGGGCATACCACTAGTTTTTATTCATGGTTGGGGGCTTAACTCAGCGGTTTGGCAACCCAGTGTTGAAGTGTTAAAAGACAACTTTGAAGTGATTACCGTTGATTTGCCTGGCTTTGGTGTAAATATTGAACACACGTTATCGCCTTATTCTCTGGTTGAAGTTGCTAAGTTAGTGCAGCAAGCAGTAGCAAAACCTGCGGTATATATAGGTTGGTCGTTGGGTGGTTTAGTTGCTAGCGAGATAGCGCTAACATTTCCAAAAAAAGTTAAAGCATTAGTGACGGTAGCAAGCTCTCCTTGCTTCGTTGAAAGAGATAATTGGGCTGGCATTAAACCCGAAGTCTTGGCATTGTTTCATCGGCAATTAGCAGAAGATACAGCAAAAACGATAAATAATTTTTTGAAAATTCAAGCAATGGGTAGCCCGCATTTACGCCACGACATTAAATTGTTGCGAGACCTAGTTATGCAATTTTCAATGCCAACAAAAAATACCTTAGATGAGTCCTTACAGTTACTTGAAACTGTCGATCAGCGTGAAAGTTTGGTGAATATTTCGATGCCATTTTTACGCTTATATGGCAAGCTTGATGGCTTAGTGCCACGCAAAGCCATTAAATTAATTACCGAATTGTCGCCACACAGTGATACTTTCGTTTTTGAGCAAGCATCACATGCTCCTTTTATTTCTCATCCAGAAGAGTTCCATCGAACACTTGGCACTTGGTTATCGGCTTTATTCGATTGAGGACAGTCTAAAAAGCACTTTACTTATTTACGTATTTGTTCAATAATTAAACAGGTAATGTGGTCACTATTCTAAATAATAAATGGTGCAACTTATCGTTTATAGATGATATTCAGGAGGCAGTTATGGAAATACAATCAGCATTTAGTAGCGGCTTACAAGGCTTTCAGAAGGCTCAAGATGACGCGAATCAGGCGGCAGCAAGTATTGCTGCCAATATCAGCGTCAGCCCCGAAGATTTTGCTATCGGGCAAGAAAGTAATGCGGCAGCTAAAACACAAAATAAATCTTCGGGCGAATTAACCGATCTTAATAATTCAATTATTGACCTGAAAATTGCTGAATTTCAGGGCAAAGCATCAGCCAATGTTATTAAAACTGCCGACGACGTTCTTGGCACTTTACTCGACGTTCGAGCTTAATTATGAATATCACGCCGCAAACGCATACATTATCTATCCCAACCGCGGTTAACCCGCAAACAGATACCTTGCGCCGTGAAAATAATTTACGTGAAGTTATTGCTAAACCTGAGGCTGCTAGCCAGTCAGCTGCTGAAAAAGGTGCTGCTTCTGATAAAGAAAGAGGTCGAGATCCTGCTCAAGACAATGAAAGTATTGATTTTGAGAACATTCGCAAACAAGCCGAGTTAGAAGCAAAAACCATCAATGGCGAAAGTGACCGTGAAAAAGACTCTTCTGAACAATCTGCACAACAAAAGCTTATTGATGGGGATGACGATCCTGAAAATGAACTACAAAGCGAAGCATCTGCAGACGAGTCACCTGAACCCAATAGCCTTGAAGATTTTGCACAAAAAAAAGCTCTTACTGAATTAAAGTTACTTGATCAGGAAGTTAGAACGCATGAATTAGCGCATGCCTCCGTTGGCGGTGCAACAACAGGCGCACCTTCATATACTTTTGAGGTTGGTCCTGATGGCAAAAAATATGCGATAGGGGGCGAAGTTTCTGTCGACCTTTCAAAAATAGATGGCAACCCTCGAGCGACGATTGCAAAAATGCAAAAGGTACATGCGGCAGCATTAGCGCCTGCAAAACCGTCAATTCAAGATACTCGCGTTGCTTCTTCTGCTGCCAAGATAATTTTACAAGCCCAATCAGAACTTGCGGCAATTAGTTTAGAAAATCCAGACAAAGCCAAAGAATTAAATGTACTGATAAAACCAAATGATGTTTTGGAAAAAGAAAGAAGTGAAAATTCAGACGATGTTGATTTCGACACACTGGTCAATCGCACGTTAGACTCTCAAGAACAAATTGCACCTAGTCGAGATATTTCTGTTGATGAACGTTCATTACGTATTGAAAATTTCTATTCTGGTATTAATCAGGCTTATGAAAAAGAACCGAATTTTCATTTTCAGTTAACGGCTTAGTTTGTATTCTAAAACACACCTGACACATAAAAAACGCCTCATTATAATTAAATAATGAGGCGTTTTTTGTTTAAATAATTAACTAGAATTAGCCTGAGTTATTTAAATCCCATACCTTTCACGATACTTATTAATGCTCGCCAAGCTCGGTACTAATTCGGGCTGTGTTTCAATTTTCTCTTCAAGGTAAGTTACAACGTCAGCCAAGGTTACAATAGCAATAACCTGTGTACCGAAATCACGTTCAACTTCTTGAATGGCTGACAATTCACCTTGGCCTTTTTCTTGGCGGTCAAGTGCAATTAAAACACCTGATAATTCTGCACCATGAGCCTTAATGATTTCCATCGATTCACGAATCGCGGTACCAGCGGTAATAACGTCGTCAACCAACATTATTTTACCCTGCAATGGAGAACCGACTAAACTGCCGCCTTCACCATGTGTCTTAGCTTCTTTACGGTTAAAACAATATGGCATGTCCATATTGTGATGATCAGCCAATGCAACCGCTGTGGTGGTTGCAATTGGAATGCCTTTATATGCAGGGCCAAAAAGAAGATCAAATTCAATGTTCGAGTCAGCTAACGCTTGTGCGTAAAAACGACCTAAACGGGCTAAATCACCACCTGTGTTAAATAAACCCGCATTGAAAAAATAAGGGCTAGTTCGGCCAGACTTTAAAGTGAATTCGCCAAAGCGTAATACTTGTTTCGCTAGAGCAAATTCAATAAATTCACGTTGATAATCTTTCATTTTAATTTCCACTAAATAATATTATCGCTTAGTTAAGCGCTGATTTTTGTAAATCGAATAATTCGTTAATGCTGTCTTTTGCCAGAGCCAGCATGTTATTCATTTCATCAAAGCTAAATGGCTCTTCTTCAGCAGTGCCTTGAATTTCAATAAGTTTACCCGTATCTGTCATCACTACATTCATATCGGTATCAGCACATGAATCTTCAGGGTAATCAAGATCTGAAACAGCTTCGCCTTTATAAATACCTACAGAAACCGCTGCTATCATATGTTTTAAAGGATTGGTTTTAATAATGTCTTTAGCACGCATGTAATTTAGCGCGTCAACTAACGCAACACAAGCACCGGTAATTGAAGCAGTACGTGTACCTCCATCGGCTTGAATAACATCACAATCAACACTAATGGTATTTTCGCCTAAAGCTTTTAAGTCAACCGCGGCGCGTAATGCACGAGCAATTAAACGAGAAATTTCTAACGTGCGACCACTTTGTTTGCCGCTAGCGGCTTCTCTACGCATACGAGTATGAGTAGAACGTGGCAACATGCCGTATTCTGCAGTAATCCAACCTTTACCTTGTCCCTTTAAAAAACGTGGCACACCGATTTCTACTGAGGCAGTACAAATAACTTTAGTATCGCCAAATTCAATTAACACTGAACCTTCAGCATGAGTAGTGAATTGACGAGTGATGGTTACAGGACGTATCTGCCCTGGAGTTCTACCGCTTGGACGCATGTTAAATTTCCTAAGATGATATAATTGTTGCGCATTATAATCGTTCAGCAATGAATTTGACATAATGACGTATAAACTATTTTGAAATATAGTTTTTAAGTTTTTGTATCAAACTCTATTTTTAGAGGTTTAAGACTAGAAGTATACTTCAGTCTTGCTTTTAAGCATTTAAAAAAAATAAACTGGAGTGATAAAAAATGGAAAATATTTTAAATAAATCAAAAATAACCCGATGAACCTATCTCATATTTGTTCTTTCAAGTAACTTTTTAGATATTTTAAATAACAGAGGTTTGAACGATGTATTACCCAGCATTACAAGATAAAAAAAGTCCCGATACAATTCGAGACTTTTTTTAGTGTGAAAAAAATTAGGCTGTTTTATTTTTTGTAAATATAATCCCTACAAATCCAAGAAAAAATAATAAAATGCTAATCGGTTCTGGTACTTGTTTAATATCACCAAAGTCAATTTTCACATTATCAAGTGCAATCGCTTGAGATTGACCGAAGGCATTATAATTATTTGAGCTCAATGAAGCTCCAATTAAAAGCGTGTCAAATAACCCTACATCTGACCAGCCCAAAGTAACGCGTTCATTCACAAGACTTGAAGTATATATGTCATATAAAACACCTGTTCCTGTTGTAATACCATCCCTTTTTATTTCCCAAACAACATTATGCATAGCAGATGAATAACCTGAACCAATTTGTAATTCAAGACCAAAAAAATCAATACCATCAGTTGTTGATATTGTCACAAAGCTATCATTTCCTCCACTCCCATAATACATACTTTCAAGACAGCACTGAGTATCGTCCACTGACACTAAAATATTATCCTCGGTGTACCCAAGTAGTGAGCCTGAAATATTATCAAAAGTAGCAATACGATCTATATCCGTTACAGCGGTACCTTCCCCGGTTGTAGTTATAATTGTCGCCTGTACATTACTTACAAATATCAAAGTTAAAAACGTTATTATTATTTTTTTCAAACTGATTTCTCATTTTATATAAAAGATGTAACTCGGCACAAAGCAAGAACCGAACCGTTATTTCAATATGTTGTTATTGTGAGTAATTATATGTTTTTGTTTACCCGGCATCACGAAAGTGTAAATAATGCTGTCAAGTTGAAATAAGTGCCTAACATCCTGTTTAGCATCCGTTTTAGCAGATTGTCATGTATATAGTGTATAAATCTCTATTTACTTGTGAACTAAATTATTTTTATCTTATGTACTTTATCAGCATGTTAAGTAAGTTAAGTCTGTTTAGATAAAAATTAATGAGTAGCCAGGTAAACGCCTTATTAAATTAATATTTTTAGGTCGTTTAACTAAGTACTCCTTCAATTAAGCTGGGGTAAGCTAAATATACAATTACAGCAAAATTAAAATGCACGAATTGAAATATAGTTAATATAATAAAGGTCTAGTTGAATGTATCTTGCAAATATCAAATTTATTATGAGCCTATTTATGAAACGTTTTACTATTATTGTATTTTTAATTACTTCTTTTTTTCTATCAATGTCTACCTATGCTATTGATACCAATGACTTGCCTAAATACAGTAAAGTCTATGATGAACAGAGCGACCCTTTTAAAGATGCTGGTGCGGCCATTAAACTGGCAAAAGAAACAAATCGTAATGTACTTATTGAAATTGGTGGCAACTGGTGTGGTTGGTGTAAAAAAATGGATGAATTTTTAGTGAAAAATCCGGACGTTTATAAAAAACTACATGATGAGTTTGTATTATTAAAAATAAGCGTCAGTGATACTAATGAAAATGAAGCGTTTATGAAATCTCTACCACCGGTTTTAGGTTACCCACACATGTATGTTTCAACGAATACCGGAAAAATGATTTTATCAAAAGACACGGCAGAACTACTCGAAGATGAGCAATACTCTAAGGAGCAGTGGTTAGCGTTTCTTAATAAATGGCAAGCTAGTGCAACAAAAGGATAAAGATATGGCAGATGATGCACTAAGGAAAATCACCGGCTTTTTTGATAATAACTATAAAACACCACAATGGCTGGAAAATAAGTTTTCACGTCGAAAACTATTAAAGTCTGCGGCAGGTATGAGCGCCATAGCTGCCATGCCAGTAATGGCTTTAGGTCAAAATGAACAAAAGCAGATCGCGGCTATTGTGAAAACTGAGCCATGGTTAACGATTGATACTGTACTTAATCATTTGTTACCTGAATCGTCAAATGGTCCAAGCGCAAAAGAATTGCGAGTACTTGCTTACTTATATAATGTTGTGCACCAACAACCTACTGAACAAAATGAAATAGACTTTATTTTCAAGGGTGTTGGTTGGCTGAATGGTTTTACCAAAAAACAACTCGATAAAAGCTTTGTAGCATTAACTAAGGCAGAAAAAGAAACAATGCTTAGAGGGGTTAGTCGGTCGCCCGCTGGAGAAAACTGGCTGAATAACTTGCTCGGTTATATTTTTGAAGCAATGTTGTCTCCCCCTGCTTATGGTGGAAATCCAGAAGGCATAGGCTGGCAATGGTTAGAGCATCAGGCAGGCTTTCCACTGCCTAAATCAGGACAGCGTTATTATGAATTACCTAAACGCTCGACGGTAGGAAATGTAAATGCCAGTGCGGTTATTCAGTCAAAAGACTTGTTAGCACAAGCTCCATCGTTGTTAAAAAAAGGAAGTCGTAAGTCATGAGTTTTGATATTTGCATTGTAGGTAGTGGTGCTGGAGCTTCTCCCGTGGCCTATACCCTGGCGAAAGCTGGCGCGAAAGTGTTAATTTTAGAAAAAGGACCATGGTTAACAGAAAAGGAGTTTTTCAAAGATGAATTAGCGATCAGTTTACGTGACTCGTACAATCCTAAGCTCATTGATGAACAACACGTCATTGAAGAAGAGTATCAAACAGATAGCGGTGAAACCTATTGGGAAGGCGAAGCGACTAGCGATTCTGGATGGAGTTTCTGGAATGGTAATGTTGTTGGTGGCTCTTCTAATTTTATGAGCGGCTACTTTCACCGTTTAAAACCCGTCGATTTTAAATTGAAATCAACCTTCGGAGTTATTGAAGGAGCCAATATTGTCGATTGGCCAATTAGCTACGATGAACTTGAACCTTTTTATGCACAAGTCGAACGCGAAGTCGGAGTCTCTGGTACAACGGTTGAGCATCCGCACCAAGAGCCTCGTTCAACAGAATTTCCGTATCCGCCATTAGTTGATCACCAAGTGGCTGCTTGGTTAGATAAAGCCGCTGATAATATGGGCTATCATTCAATGCCCGTTCCTCGGGCCATATTGTCGACTCCTGCCATGGGGCGAAGTAGCTGTGAGTATTCAGGCTATTGCAGCAGTTATGGTTGTTCGTCTGGCGCAAAAGGCAGTGGCAGAGCTGCATTACTGAACCACGCGGTTGCTACGGGTAACTTAACCATTAAAGCTAATGCTAAGGTTTACCACATAGCCAGTGATGAGAAAGGCGAAATATCAGGTATACATTATTACGACTCCCAAGGGCGAGAAAAAATAGCCAGAGCTAAAATGTATGTGGTTGCCTGTCAGGCAGTCGAAACATCGCGTTTGTTATTGGCTTCTAAGGGAGAAAAATTTCCGAACGGTTTAGCAAATAATAGCGGACAAGTAGGTAAAAACTTAGTGTTTAGTGGCGGTGGAACAGGACAGGGAGACTTTATCTATTCTGACTTAACGAGCGACAAACAAGCGCAATTAAAACAAGTAGGCCCTTTCATTAATAGAGCCTTGCAAGACTGGTATCAAATTGACGATAAAAGCTTCTCAGGAGCTAACCAGCAAGGTAAAGCGAAAGGCGGCACCATCGACTTCTTATTTTATCAAAACCCTATCTCGCGAGCACAGGGGCAACAATTTGATGAAGAAAATGAATTGGTTTGGGGCGAGCAATTACAAAAAAACTTAAAAGAAGAATTTACTACGTATAAAACGCTACGTTTTGAAGTATTTAACGATTGGTTACCTACCGATGATTGTTTTGTCAGTTTAGATACGGAAGTTACCGACAAATGGGGGCAAGCAGTTGCGAAGGTAAGAATAGGTGCTCACCAACATGACATGGTGGTTGGGGAGTATTTAGCCGAAAAAGGAGAAAAGCTTTTAGCAAGTATGGGCGCTAAAAATATTAGTAGTTCGATAAGTAGTTACCCAGCGACTAATTTAATGGCGGGCGGCTGTCGATTTGGTGACGATCCTAAAACATCGGTACTCAATAAATACTGCCAAGCACATGAAGTAAATAACCTTTACGTGACCGATGGTTCGTTTATGCCAACTGGAGGTAGCGTACCCTATACCTTTACTATTTATGCGAATGCCTTTCGAGTGGCAGAGCATATAAAGCAGCGCTGGAAAACTGAAAGCAAAATATAGATAGAATCTATTTCTTCGTTCTAAAGAAAGAATGTCGTTTAGTTTTATTTGTCTATATATAAGCTAAACGATATTATTTTTAATAAGGTTATTTTCTTTTTTATAAAGAAGATAACCAAGCAGCAAAGCAATACAAAGTAGGCATAAGCTGAGTATTATTTGCTGTTGCTCACCGACTTTTATCCCTGCCCCTAATAACGAAAATATTAACATCTGCGGAATAAAGCCCACACAGGTTCCTGTCACATAAGGAGCTACTTTTACGTTAGCAATACCGGCGAGTACATTGGTTAAAAAGTTAGAGCCTGCTGGTAGTAAACGTATGATCAAGGCTTTACTGAAAGTGTGTTTGTCGAAAAAATTTGTCACTTGATTGAGCTTTGTAGAGTAAGTCGATAATACCCGCGGTCTAAAGAAAGTTTTAGCGATATATAAGGTCATAAGGCAACCTAGTGTCGCTGCACTTGTCGCTAATAATGTACCGTAAATCGTGCCAAAAATATAACCACCAGAGAAAGCGGCAACCTGCCGAGGTAAACCTATACTGGTTAGTAAAGTTAGCATGGCTAATGCCATAAAAAACCCAAAATAATTTTGAGGAATAAAGCGTTCAAGCCAAAGCTGTAAATTTTCATTTTGAAGTGCATCTAACGAAAAAAACAGGCTAAAACCTACAGCGATACCAATAAGTAATGAGAGGAGTAAAAATAATTTAGTTTGGTTTTTTAGCATTTTATTTGTTACGAGTAATATCCACTAAAATTTTCGCTTTCGCTAAACTAAACTCTTCATCACTTAAAAAGCCTTTCTGTTTTAAATTAGCCAGTTTATCTAAAGAGTTGATCAGCTCTGAATCATGAACAGCAATATTGTGTAATTCATTATTAATCTCTGCTTTAGCTGCTCTTTCTCGTTTTAATTTCGCTTCTAGTTTTTGTTCTTGGCTGGTAATGTGATTATTGTGCTGAGCTTGTGAAACGACTTTCGCTGATGGCGAAGTGGATAATACTTTTATCTTACGTTTCTCAGTCGCTTGTGGGTTTAATTGCTTTGCAATAAACCAGCTCCAATCAAGTATATTTTCTAAAATGTCAAAAAACTTAGCTTTGGTAAATCGTTGGTTTCCTTTACGTAAATACATACAAACGATATGAACTTTACCACTTGCATCGGTTAAAGAGAGGTGCACTTGACGAATTTGGTCATCAATTAATTTATTGCGATGTTCACTAACAAAGCTGGCGCGAAGTCGACTTTCTTGCTGTAAATTGTAGCCGTTATCATTATTTCCATTGATAGTATTAAGGCTGACATTATTGAGTAAAATTTCACTTTCAACAATGTCAGCAACAGCAAGGCGACTGTCTACTTTAGGTTGGTGGCGCTTATAAAAAGAAAGCATAATTTTGCTATCATCCATATCAAAACGAGCAAACTGTTTGTTCAATTGCGCTTTAGTCACTTTATTTATGGGACGTAGTCGATAAAGAATTATGGCCATTACCATGGCAAATAAGATTAATAATAAAGTACGATAAGCATCTGAACTATCATCTTTAGCTCTTTCTTCTAAATCTTCGTCGTCAATATTATCTTCAGCTACCTGCGGCAATATTTCAACGGCGGTGAATGTTAATAATTGCTTGTTTGTTAAATCAAATAATAAGGGTTCACCTTGTTGATCAGCAAGCAGTTTAACCTTATTCTCTATAGATATTTCATTATGTTCAAATAGCCAGACAGCTTGGTTTTGTTGTTCATTTTCCCCCTCTAACCTATGCTCTGTGGGGGGGCTTAAGCGTGTTAACTGCCAACCGTTACTACTTTGGGATAAATATAGGGTATTTCCCCATAGGTCTTTTAAGTTTCTTCCATTATAAGGGAGCACTTTACTCGTACTGGTTTTACTAAGTGTAAGGAAAGAAACATGCTTTTCTTGATGATTAATTCGCCAGTCGGCACCTTTTGATGCCTTGGCTAATAAATGCTTATTATCATAAATATGTTGGACAAACAGTTTAGCGAAACTTTGTTTAGACCAATGGAATGAAATTATTTTCTGACTACCCAAAATAAAAATTTCATTATTAACATCGTGTGTTTTTAAAAAGGGATTGTTATTGGGCACAAGATAACTTCTTAAGCCAAATTTAGCCGGGTTTATTCGTAAAATAACACCAGAATATAAAGGCGCATGTGGCAGGGTTGTTTGATTTTTTGCATTATCCGATAATGCGATATGTAGTAAACCATAATCATCATGCCAGTTTTTACTATAAGGATTAAAGGCTATCTTTTGAATTATATGAGTGGCGGAAGGTACGGCAATACGTATCACTTCTCTGTGTTTTGGTGATTCAGTTTTATTGATCGTTAATTGCCATTGGGTGATTACCGCATCAAAGGGTAATGGCATAGGATCGATAAGTTCGGTAACACGCGCAATATTATTGTTAATTTTAGCCGTTTCGATATGCGCAGTATAAAGTGTTTGGTAACCCGGCTGGTCTGGAAGAGAAAAATTTGGATGCAAGGTAAAAGCAGTTAATTTTTCGAGTATTTGTGGATCTTCTTTGCTTAACTGGAGATTGGTTAAAGTCGATAGACTTGTGCCGTCTAGCAGAAATAAATCACTATTCTCATTTGCTATAAAATATTGAGCGCTTTGAGTTGTTGCTGAAGGTACTGGGATGAAAGCAACAATGTTTGTCGAATCAAGCGTAGGTAATTCCGCCAAAACATCGAGACGATACTGCTCAGCTGCAGCAGATAGTGAAAATAAAAAGCAATAAAACATCGCTAAGCGTGAAAGCGATTTTCTCAAACCCTTTTTATTTTGTTTAAATATTTCCATATGCTGGTATCAGTCCTACTTCAATAAAATTGTCGAATTAATGTTTTAATAAAATAACTTGGTGCGCATCTATAAATTGTGATTTCTTACTGTTGTTAAGATAGCTTAACTTGCCATCAACGATTAATTGGTCGCCTACTTTCGCTTTGTCTTTTACATAATGTGCTTGTTTCCCCCAAATATGTACAGAACGTTCAATCGAAATATTTTGGGTTAGTTGAGTGACCGGAGAATAAACCAAATGATTTATCGTTAAGTTTAGCGCAACTAGTTCTTTATTGTGCTCAGTGAGTACTAAATTAATCTCACTGCTTATTTCACCACTAATATGAACTTGGTTTACTGATTGAGCATAACCCTTCTGGAATGTTTGTGCATAAGTCGCGTGTAATATTTCACGGTTGGCTTTTTTACTATTGAGTAAGTAACCTTGCACTAAAATAACATCACCTTTTTGAGAATGAATAAGAGAGCGTTCTACAATGTCGCCAATTACTTTAACTGTATGATAACTAGTCCATTCTTTAAATTTCTGATTTGCTTTATCGAACCATCGACTATGAGTAGCTAAGACCAACTCAGCCACTGCAACAACAGGATTTGCTTGATAGCGAATATCTGGTTTAGCGACTAAATTTCCCAATAAAGTGACTGAACATAAATGATTTTGGCTTAGATGATTTGTCATGGCAATTAAATATAAAAAACTATAGTGCTAATTTACTGAAAATTATCAGATTAAGCAAATAGATGAAACCTCTATGTAACAATCTTCTGTACATTTGTAATAACATTGTTAGTATGCCGAGAAAACCAAGGGGTGCAATGAAAAGCTGAGTTTTAAAGCTATTTTATTGCTGA